>Ga0255093_1000314_pt1 | contig 23661 bp, 14 predicted proteins | sample Colum_Law_RepA_8_2_FD_188437 | JGI IMG/M metagenome (GOLD analysis project Ga0255093, IMG submission 188437) | Freshwater microbial communities from Columbia River, Oregon, United States - Colum_Law_RepA_8d | ecosystem: Environmental > Aquatic > Freshwater > River | place: USA: Oregon...
CCTGAAGATCTTTCCATTCCTTCAAATGGATCTTCTGAAGTTCAGTCGCCACGGCCTGCTTCTCAGCATTCGTCGCCGTCTGAACCGACGTTGGGGATGTCATCGTCCCTGAAGGAGTATTCGCCGTTGGTTTCGGCAGGTTGCCCATGACAGTTTCGGCGATCACGATCCCGGATCGCTTGAGGCGAAGCACTTTTCCGGCGAAAGCTTTTGCCGTTGCGTCATCGAACCTCGCTGAAACGCGTGTCCCTGGACCACCGGTTCCTTCAACAACAAACGTGAACCCGGATTTGAGTTCTGTTTCCTTTCCGTTGTCATCGACGGAAAAGACCGACATACCTGTGGTTCGTTTCTCATCGAATCCAAACGACGACGACACAAAACACACTAACAAAGCCCATGTCACAAGCTGCCGCAGCAACTTATGACTCCACATCATTGTTTTCACAGTAAAGCTCCACAAAAAACATCAGAAAGTAGAGCCCATTTCGAAAGCTATTTCGGTCGCGGAATTCGTAAGAACTCCGTGCGTTTCCAGAAGCCTTACGACTTCTGCAATAGATTTGGAAACCGACTCTGATGATGCCCGCACATGTCTACGCAACATCTCTCGGGCCACGCCAAATTACTTTTCCACGACGCCACATCGTTTTAGTGATTCTGGATGACCGACTCGAAATAGGGAGAGCCGAGTGCAGTAGTAGCAAAGATTTCATTTACACCAGCCGTTTGCGGCGGTGGACAAGAATGTTGATGACAAATAGAAAAAACCTGGCAGTCATCAAAACGGACGGCTCAACACCTTCCACTGAAATGTATGAAATGAATCAAACGATTTAGATTTGCTGTTTGATTCGGATCAGGCCTTCAACGGCGATTGCTGACAGGCTAGTCTCTGATGAAAAACAGCGAAGTCCGATTTGATTTCTCGGAACGACATTACCTCAGAATGCGATGATCCTGCACGAGTGTTATCCGGACCTGGAACGCCGATGCTGGATTAACGAGCAGGCCTACAATGAAAAAGCTCGGGCAGAGCAAGCTCCGCCCGAGCATCTTGGGTTATCGTCCAGTGAGATCCAGAGCCTGTTTAAGTGTTATGGAAACAGGTTCTGAGTCTGCTGTGGAGCTTCTGTTGGCAGAAGTCTTGGGTCCATGTTGAACATCATTCGCATGTCTTCATGTTCCAGGGTGTGGCAGTGAAGAACAAAGCCGCCGATCCATGTTCTGAACTTCATGAACATTTCCACTTCGTCGCCTGACCCCAATATCGTCGTATCCTGATTGAATTGGTCCACAAGGGCTGGTGTCTGGCCATTAATCTTTTGCCACTGATGACCCTCCATGTGCATATGAATCGGATGCCACCAGCCGCCCGCATTGTTCCGCAAAATCCAGCGTTCAGCAGTGCCGGTCGTCGGAGTGACGTTGGCTACACCGGTGTCATAAAACACGTCGTTGATTTTCCAGGCTCCCTGCTGACGGTGGAAAGAAACGATTCTGGTTTTAACAATCTCTTCGGGAAGGATGCGGTGGTGAGGTCTTAATTCTGTGTCCATCGTGATTGCGAGGTCCGGCTTGCCACCATGCACAGGTTCATCGGTGATGATGAACTTCATGATCTGCTCGCCCGCTTCGCCATCTTTCAGGATCGTGCCGTCGCCCAGCAACTGGTTGATGTCAGCTGTCCCGCGTGGTCCACGGCCGTCGATCTGGGGAAGAATGTTTTCCAGATACACTTCTCGAATTCCACGGTCGGCCAATTCCTTGAAGTCAACAATGAAATCTACACGTTTGGCCGATGACTGAAGGCTAAAGTCCTGAAGAATTGGTTTTGGGTACAGCCATGTATCAAAGCCGATCAACATAAATGGCGTCGCCATTTTATGATCAGCCGTTCGCAGTTGCATCGCAAACACGCGAGCGTTGGCATGATTAAGCACAGAGAATCGATACTTGCGTTTCTCAACCGTGTACTTCGGATTCGCAATACCATTCACGACCATGACATCACCCATCTGGCCATCGTGGCTGAGGGTGTCGTAGAACAAGGTTCCGTCCGGATTGAAGACCTTATCGCCGATGCAAAGGTGCACAAAGTACGTGTTATAGTCGGTCTCGGGACCTGCACGCTTGGCGATGTCAAAGTCCAGGGCCTGAGCAACTCCATTGGCGTCCTCACCGATCTTTGGATAGACGGAGGGAAGAATATTCTTCCGCATCAGCTCCTCGGAGAGATGATCCGACAAGTGATATACACCCGCTAAACCAGAGTAGGCCGCCGGCCCGGTTTCATCCATACCATGGTCGTGATACCACAGAGTGTCAGACGATTCCGCAACGTCAAAGGTATCGCCAGCAACACCCCCAAGAGGTCCCAGGACTCGTTGGATACGAGCTGGATTTCCGTCAGCTTCCGTCGGCCATCCACCCGGAGGATCGTCACCCTGTGGTGCTGGACCTTCCTTGGAAATGTAGATGGGGATATTCAGAGCCGCCGCCGCGGTCATGTAATCTTCACCGGTCTGAGCGGTCCGCTCAAGAATGTCCAGATTTCGGTCACGAACTCGGGGAGAAATGTTCGGATAGTAATAGTCTCGTGCACTGCCAGGAGTGATCGTGAAGTGAGGAGACCCGTCGGAGTGCGAAGGCGAATGTCCGCCATGCAGGTGGGTCGAGCGATCGTGAGGCAGATTGTTGATGTTTCGGACAACAAATGGTTCATTCTCGCGGCCAAAGAATGCGTCGCCGGGAACATTTCCGTTATAGCCCCACAGAGGCGTCATGATGCCCACGCCCAGAACGTCGGAAAGCACTGGTTTGATCGAGAGTTCATAGAAGTGAGTTGGGTGCGCATCCCAGTCTGCCGGGTGCTGCCAGTATTCCGGAGCAATCCCATGCTTGACCTGGCCAACACCAATTTGCCCCCACGCGGCTGGACTATAACCGCGACGCAGTTCTTCCGTGTTCAGTGCAGTCGGGCTCACGTCGACCGGGCGTGCGACCACCATCGGTGGAACTTCACGCACGAACTTTGGAAACTCGATGGCCGTTCCTCCGTTGCGAAGAGCCGGGTGCATGATTGTTGATCCCGTTGCTGTGGACGGAATTGGGAAGTCCGAGACCTGTCGGCCAGCGGCTGGAGTGGCCGCGCCCGTGGCACCCGCCCACACACCGTCGGTGTGCTGAGCGATATGCTGGAAGTGACCGATGACCCACACAGCTCGGACAATTTCCTGAGCCGCATCTTCCTGAGCCCCGGTAATTGGAGGCGTCGGATCTGTTGCGACCGAAGGATTCAGTGGGTTTGTTGGCAACGTCAGGAAGTTTGAAAACTTACCACGAGTTGCACTCGCGACCGAACCGGCAACATCAGTTGCAGCTCCGCCGGTTGTTGTGCCGCCGCCAGTCGTTGTACCACCACCAGTCGCTGTACCACCACCAGTCGCTGTACCACCACCAGCTGTACCACCACCAGCTGTACCACCGCCAGTTGTTGTGCCACCAGCAGTCGATGTGCCGCCGCCTGTTGTTGGCCGCGAGCTGGCTGGCAATTGAGCAATCATCGCCTGAATATCGGCATTGTTGCCTGGGGCCTGACCATTGGCACCGAACAGAGTTGCGAGAACATTATCACGTTCCTGCTTCTGCTGGGTTTCGAGATCCTTGCGATCGTTCTCGTGGCGAGCGAGTGCGGTTTTGAATTCGGCCAGTACATCATCCCGCCGAGCCTGATCAAGCTGAGGAGCCTGGACCCGCTTCTGCAGGTCACCAATCTCTTCCTGATGAAGTTCCTGAAGATCTTTCCATTCCTTCAAATGGATCTTCTGAAGCTCAGAAGCGACAGCCTGCTTTTCCGCATTGGTTGCGGTCTGCACTGACGTTGGTTGTGTTGTATTCCCGGCTGGGGTATTCGTCGGCGTATTGGCCGGTGTCTCGGGCAGGTTGCCCATGACAGTTTCGGCAATCACGACCCCGGATCGCTTCAGTCGAAGGACTTTTCCTGACAGTGATTTGGCTGTTGCGTCATCAAATTTCGCGGAGACTCTGGTACCAGGACCACCAGTGCCCTCAACAACAAACGCGAAGCCCGTTTTGAGCTCAGTTTCTTTGCCCTTGTCATCGACGGAAAACACCGTCATGCCGGTCGTTCGTTTGTCATCGAAACCAAACGACGACGAAACAAAACACACTAACAAAGCCCATGTCACAAGCTGCCGCAGCAACTTCCGACTCCACATGGTAGTTCGCACCTTAACTCTCCCTTTTGCACCTTAGAAATGATTCCACACTGCAAGTGTCGCTCGATTACGGCAGTTTGCAGGATCAGTCTTCGAGACCAGGACGGCACCACACCATCCGCGGAATCGATTAAACTGTTCCCATGCTTGATTGCACGACTTCAGTCAGACGGATTGCAGTCCGTGTCAGCGCGTTGAAATTCACACTCCGGCTCACAAGCCTCATGAGAAATGCACTGGAATCACTTTTGACAGCAGCCGCTGAAAGATGGAAAAGGCAACTTGGAGAAGGGGCGTCTTCAAATGTGCTCATGGCCATGGTGGCCGATGAACAGATACCTTTGCCTCGGATCTTTGCTGCTCTGTGCAACCACTAAGAACAACTCAACCCGTAACAACCATCTATGGCTATGGGTGCATCATTGCCCTGAAAGAGATTCTGTCCGTCATGTTTCTTGAGAGAATCAAATCAAGAAACGCGGTCATGGAATGACGCTGAGGTAAAATGCAAATAGACGAAATGCAGGTGTCCGGATTTCCCTATTCTCTTGCTCGGGTTTCCTCAGGAGTACCTTCCACTTCTCAAAGTGGTTGGAATCCCCTTACGGTCACCTGACGCGAAAGAAACGGAAAATTCGGCCTGATTTCGTGGGCGTTAGAAAGGCCGTGGCTGTTAGCAGACTCCTGGTCTGGGGCAGCACGGGCTATGCCGGGATGCATATCACCTATATAGAAGAGAGAGAAAGTCGCGGTGTTGCCGCGGAGTAGAAGTACCCGAGCAGTGAAGTCACTGCTCGGGCATCGAAAAGGTTGTGAACTGTGCAAGGTTCACAGACTGACGGCATCCCGTGAGAAGCAAACATGAAGTTTGCTGTGGTGTCTCAGCAGGTATTCGTCAGGGGTTAAGGAGTCATCAAGAGAGAAGTTATCAAATTGACAGGTAAGGACGTTTGTAAGTCTCGGCTTCCATTGAGGATGCTGGGGCAGAGCAAGCTCCGCCCCAGCGTTTCGGGTTATCATCCAGCTAAATCCCGAGTCTGTTCCTATCTTATGGGAACAGATTCTGAGACTGCTGTGGAGCTTCTGTTGGCAGAAGTCTTGGGTCCATGTTGAACATCATTCGCATGTCTTCATGTTCCAGGTTATGACAGTGGAACACAAAGCCGCCGATCCATGTTCTGAACTTCATGAACATTTCGACTTCGTCACCTGAGCCGAGAATGGTCGTATCCTGCTTGAATTGATCCTGCAGGGCCGGTGCCTGGCCATTAATCTTTTGCCACTGATGAGCTTCCAGGTGAATGTGAACCGGATGCCACCAGCCACCGCCGTTGTTCCGCAGAATCCAGCGTTCGGCACTGCCGACAGTTGGAGTCACATTACCAACGTTAGTGTCATAGAACACATCGTTGATTTTCCATGCACCCTGCTGGCGGTGGAAGGAGATCACGCGAGTCTTCACGACTTCCTCAGGCAGAATCTTGCGATGTGGTCGCAGTTCCGTGTCCATCGTGATCGCCAGATCCGGCTTGCCACCATGGACAGGTTCATCAGTGATGATGAACTTCATGATCTGTTCGCCAGCTTCGCCGTCTTTTAGAACGGTGCCGTTACCGAGCAGCTGGCTGATGTCAGACGTCCCTCGTGGTCCACGGCCGTCGATCTGGGGCAGGATGTTTTCCAGGTACACTTCACGAATTCCACGGTCGGCCAGCTCCTTGAAGTCAACAATCACGTCCACGCGTTTTGCTGGCGACTGAAGCGTAAAGTCCTGTGTAATTGGCTTCGGGTAAAGCCAAGTGTCGTAACCGATCTTCATAAATGGCTGGGCCATTCGATGATCCGCGGTTCGCAACTGCATTGCGAAAACGCGGGCATTACTGTGAGCCAGGATGGAGAAGCGGTACTTGCGTTTTTCAACGGTGAACTTTGGATTTGCAATACCGTTGACAACCATAACGTCACCCATCTGGCCGTCGTGGCTGAGGGTGTCGTAGAACAAGGTTCCATCCGGATTGAAAACCTTATCGCCGATGCAAAGATGCACAAAGTACTTGTTGTAGTCGGTTTCAGGACCACCACGTTTTGTGGGATCAAAGTCCAGGGCCTGAGCGACGCCACTGGCGTCTTCACCGATCCGCGGGTAAATGGACGGCAGAATATTCTTCCGCATCAGCTCTTCGACGATATGGTCACTGGAAAAGTAAACACCAGCCAGACCGGAGTAAGCCGCCGGGCCAGTTTCATCCATACCATGGTCGTGATACCACTGCGTGTCAGAAGACTCTGAGTGATCAAACTCATCGCCAGCGATACCACCGAGAGGTCCCAGGACTCGCTGAATACGAGCTGGATTTCCATCGGCTTCTGCCGGCCATCCACCAGGAGGATCATCACCCTGGGGTGCCGGACCTTCCTTGGAGATGTAAATGGGGATATTCAGAGCCGCAGCCGCGGTCATGTAATCCTCACCGGTCTGAGCCGTACGCTCCAGAATGTCCAGGTTTCGGTCACGAACGCGAGGAGAAATGTTCGGGTAGTAATAGTCTCGTGCACTGCCCGGGGTGATCGTGAAGTGAGGAGACCCGTCAGAGTGCGAAGGCGAATGTCCGCCATGCAGGTGGGTTGAGCGATCGTGAGGCAGATTGTTGATGTTTCTAACAACGAAAGGTTCATTCTCACGTGCAAAGAAGGCATCTCCCGGCACGTGACCGTTATAGCCCCACAGCGGCGTCATGATGCCCACGCCCAACACGTCTGCCAGAACGGGTTTGATCGAGAGTTCGTAGAAGTGAGTTGGGTGCGCATCCCAGTCTGCCGGGTGCTGCCAGTATTCCGGAGCGATCCCGTGCTTGACCTGACCAACACCAATTTGACCCCAGGCGGCTGGACTATAACCGCGACGCAGTTCCTCAGTATTCAATGCGACAGAACTCACGTCGACAGGGCGTGCGATCACCATCGGTGGGATTTCACGCACGAACTTTGGAAACTCGATGGCTGTTCCACCATTGCGGAGAGCCGGGTGCATGACGGCTGAGCCCGTCGCTGTGGACGGAATCGGGAAGTCCGAGACCTCGCGACCGGCCGCTGGAGTCGCGGGACCTGCGGCACCAGCCCACACACCGTCGGTGTGCTGAGCGATATGTTCGAAGTGCCCGATAACCCACACAGCTCGGACAATTTCCTGAGCCGCATCTTCCTGCGTTCCTGTAATCGGTGGCGTTGGATCGCTGGCCATTGAAGGATTCAGCGGATTTGTCGGCAGCGACAGGAAATTTGAGAACTTACCACGAGTTGCACTCTCAACGGAACCAGCGACGTCTGCTCCCGCACCGCCGGTTGTTGTACCACCGCCAGTTGTTGTACCACCGCCAGTTGTTGTACCACCGCCAGTTGTTGTACCACCGCCAGTTGTTGTACCACCGCCAGTTGTTGGCCGTGAGCTGGCTGGCAATTGAGCAATCATCGCCTGAATGTCGGCATTGCTGCCAGCGGGTTGACCATTGGCACCGAACAGAGTTGCGATAACGTTGTTACGCTCCTGCTTCTGCTGCGTTTCGAGATCCTTGCGATCGTTCTCGTGACGAGCGAGAGCCGTTTTGAATTCGGCCAATACATCGTCCCGTCGAGCCTGATCCAGCTCCGGAGCCTGGACTCGCTTCTGCAGGTCACCGATTTCTTCCTGATGAAGTTCCTGAAGGTCTTTCCATTCCTTCAAGTGGATCTTCTGAAGTTCAGCCGCAACAGCCTGCTTTTCCGCATTGGTTGCTGTCTGAGTCGACGCTGGTGGTGTCGTATTCCCGGTTGGGTTATTCGTTGGCGTATTAGCCGGTGGCGTGGGCAGGTTGCCCATGACAGTTTCGGCGATGACGACCCCGGATCGCTTCAGACGCAGGACTTTACCTGCCAGAGCTTTGGCTGTTGCGTCATCAAATTTGGCAGAGACTCGCGTCCCTGGACCACCGGTTCCTTCAACAACAAACGTGAAACCGGCTTTGAGTTCGGTTTCTTTGCCCTTGTCATCGACGGAAAAAACCGTCATGCCTGTGGTTCGTTTGTCATCGAAACCAAACGACGACGAAACAAAACATACTAACAAAGCCCATGTCACAAGCTGCCGCAGCAACTTCCGACTCCACATGGTAGTTCGCACTGCTCTTCTCCAAACAACATCAAAAGTGAATTCGTGCTGCAGTCCAGTTCAAAGGAACTGCAGAAATGGTGATCTGAACTTGTTAGTGCTTTCCCACCGACATCCAGTCCGAGGCGACGGCACACACAGTTCATTTTTTTGCAGGGTTCGCAGAGTTCACTTCTCGGGTCAGGCATGACTTGTTCATGCACGGTCATCAGGCCACGCACCTGACCTCCGCGATGTGACAAGTCTCTGCCGATCCAACCTTCGATTGATCGAAGAGTTTTTTGTGCGACGTGGGCACAACAGGACGGGCAGAACTACTTCCGGAAAGCGTGTTGTGAAATCATTCAGGCGAACAGGGAGTCGGAACAAATGATTCCTTCAACACAACTCAACTGATTCCATTGTGCCGTCCCATTTATTTTGTCCGCCAATAATTCGTATTGAAGCCTCAATTCTCCTGCCCCCTAACGCGACCACCTGGACGAACTGAAACTTCTGGTCCTCTTGCGCCCCGGTCTCCCTATTTCGTTGCAGGGCTTTCCACTCGCTGGCTTGCGATTGCGAGATTCCGGAATGGAGATTTGCCATCAGGTGGAAGCCGGCCGTGGATCGAGTCGCACCGGTTATTCGGGATGAATCGGCGGCAGGTCACGGAAAGGTCGCTGATGACTCATTCGATGCGAACAGCAAGTCGGAACAAACATTCGCTCAACGCAGCTTCACTCATTCCATTGTGCTGTCGCATTGTTTTTGTCCGCCAACTGTTCTCTTTGAAGCCCAATTTCTTCTGACCATCGGCTCGACCGTCTGGACGAACTGAAATCTCTGGTCGTCGTGCGCCCTGGTCTCCCTATTTCGCTTGAGGGCTTTCCTGCCACTGACCCGCGTATGCGAGATTTCAGCATGGAGATTCACCCCCAGTGAGCATCACGATGGTGATTCGCGTCGCACGCGGCACTCCGGAGGAATCGGCGGTCGGTCGTTTACCTGCTCCGCCCTGTTCGTCGCCGAAGTCTTCGAAAACTGTCGCCAATCATCTCATGTTGGCTTCAAGAGAACGCCGTCTGCTGCAAATAATTCTTTGGGGCTTGCGGCAGGCTTAGAAAAGGCTGAGCAATGCTGCCTGCGAACGCAATCACCAGCGGGCTGAGACAGGGCTTTGAACAGCGGACGCGGGCTCCCGATGGAGCCGTTCTTCCAGGCGTGAAGACAACAAGGCCGCTCAAGGACAAGGAACTCGCAGAAGTAAGTTTGACGCCCTGACAGTCAGAGTTTCTGTGATCCGTCGGTGCAACAAATCCAGAAAGAGATTCAGCTCGAAAATGAGCCCATCAACATTGTGAGCGACAGACGCCGCACTCCAACTTCTCTCATGAAAAAAGGGGCAGGCGAATTCCCATGAGAAACTCGCCTGCCCCAAATTCTCCCGGTGCCGTGCTTTCCGTCCGGATCACACCGGAGTTGAAATCCCGGAGTGATCAAAACTAAGAGCCACGATGTCTCAATCCATTTCGAGAGACCCTGGCAAGGTGGCCGGTAGAGATCTGAGCTGAGAGACTGCCGAATAACGCTGACGAGCAGAATTACCCATCATGCGACACATGGCAGTCTTCAGCTGCTCATAGTCCATTCCCACAGGCAATGCAGACCAGCGATTCAGGCGATCATTGCCAAATGTCAGGGTCGCAGCATGCTCCGTCTTGTCGGCATCGCGAGTTGCATCCAGCTCATAGAGCCCCAGCGATCTTCTGAGCTGTTCCAGTTCCTCTTTGTCGCCCGTAGCAAAGTACCAGTCCGGCAGTTCGTTCTCGTCCGTGATGCGATACGCTTTTCTGTAACGCTCCAGCGCGTCGGGCTGGTCATTTTCCGGATCCAGAGAGATCGAGATAAAGACCAGTGCATCATTCTCAAACTGAGCCGCTAAATCTCGCCTCAACTTCTTGATGGTCGAAGTCGTCCCCGGGCAGCTGCCATCGCACTGAGTGTAAAAAAAGTTGATGCACACGCACCGATTCCGAACCACGTCATCATAAAAACGCACTTTCCTGCCACTCTGATCGACCAGCTGGATATTTGGAAAACGGGCTGATGAACGAGAACCATCTTCTGCAACGAATTGATCAATGGAAAGCTCAGCGACTCGAGCTTCATTTCGACTTTGCAGCTGCTGCACATTCTCACTCTGAGCACTTTCGTGTCGAAGAGCTTCTCGGCCCTGCAAAGCCATAAGAAAGACAGACGCTGAGCCCGCCAACAAGAAAGCAATAAATCCGAATTTCTTCATCTGAATGATCTCCTCGATACTTCGCCTAGGGATGAAACTGCTGAATGTGTTGGTTCTTCAGCGGACCATCAGCGCGAGGATCGAAGACAAACATCATTCTCATGTCCTCGTGTTCCAGGTTGTGACAGTGGAACACAAAAGGACCTTTGAACGTACGGAACTTCATGAACATCTCGACTTCTGTGTTGGGCCCCAGCATGCTGGTGTCCACTTTGAATCGCTCAGACATTGGTGGGATCTTTCCGTCGATCTTCTGAATCTGATGCGATTCCAGATGCATATGAATCGGATGCCACCAACCTCCACTACCATTCCGCAGAATCCAACGCTCTGCTGAACCCAGGGCGGGGCAGGCATTCGCCTTGAACTCATCGAAGAATTCCTGATTAATCTGCCACGCGCCCTTTCGGCGATGGAATTCGAAGACTCGAGTTGTTGAGACTTCTTCTGCAGTGATCGGAATGTGTGGACGAAGTTTTGTTCCTTCCTCAACCGTCGCCGAATCAGGACGCTTCTCGCCCTCCACGACAAACTTGAGGACCTGCGTTCCCGGAATCTTGATGTCCCGATCGGAAAGTGATCCGTTCGGGCCGCGACCATCGTTCTGTTCCAGGATGTTTTCCAAATAGAGTTCTGAAGGAGCGTTTGTAAAGTCAATAACCACATCGGCTCGCTTCGCGGGACTCATCAGCAGCGTCGAGCGGTAGAACGCCTGAGGGTACAACCAGCTGTCTGTTCCCAGACCGAGGAACTGCTGTTTGTTGCTGAGTCGCAGTTCGAAGTGTCGCGCATTACATCCGTTCAGGAAACGGAACCTGTACTTGCGACGCTGGACATGAAACTTTGGAAACGCCTTGCCATTGACAACATAGGTGTCACCAAGATACCCGTTGTGGTCCAGAGGATCGAAGAATATCGTTCCATCGGCGTTAAACGTTCGATCCTGAATCACAATCGGGATGTCATAGGGATCACCCGGAAGCACATTTTGACCGATGAGATTCAGCTCCAGGTCATCGTAGTTCAGGTAAAATCCGGACAGACCGCGCACACAGGTTTCAGCAGTGATATCCATCCCGTGATCATGATACCAACAGGTGGAAGGGCACTCAGAGATATCCGGAACGCCGTCCAGTCGCGGGATCGTGTTCGTATAGAAGTAATCTCTTGACTTGCCCGGCAGAATATAGAAGTTCGGGTAACCATCTGAGTGACTTGGATTATGCCCGCCGTGCAGGTGCGTGGACAATTCGGAGTCAGCCAGTTCATTGTGTTGCCTCACCACCATGGGCTGACAACTTCTCGTCCGAAAAGTCGGCCCCGGATAGATTCCGTCATACCCCATGATCGGGGTCTTGATTCCCGGCAGGATCTCGGCCATTGATGCACGGATGGACATCTCGTAATAGATTTCCGGCATGAGTTGCGGAAATTCCACAGATGGATCTTCAGCGGTTCTCCTGTCGAAGTACTCCGGAGCCACTCCATGAAAACAGTCACCAACTTCCCATGGCGGAGTGCCAATCGCAACCGGTTGTTTCACCGGGGGCACCGGCATGTTTTGAGCGAACTTTTGGTACTTGATGGGAGTGACCTCACCGCGCACTTTTTCCCGGCCAGTGAAAAGCGGCACCGACATAAGCCCGCCCAACGCTGCGATACCTGACTTTAACGCTCCTCGCCTTGTTTTCCTAGCTTTTCCCATAACTCGCATTCCCCCCTAAACATCCTATATTGAAAATGTAATCCCGGTGAATTCAAGGAGTGCGGTGATTTTTGTCCGCCACATTTTATTTACTAAGAGACTCTTTCTCTGTAATGATTTTCCTCAGGTGGGCCTACATGTTCATGCAATGAACGATTCGAAGAGCTTAGATGAGCGACGTGGTGTGCAGTCGTAATCAATCATGGGCTGTCTATTTGACGGCCTGAGACGCCTGTCGTGATAACCGATAGGTGAGGGGCTGGTTAACCAAGTACCGCCTCCAGAGGCTGTCGATTAAAAGCTTGTGGCGGCTTTCTTCACAGCAGAGCCAATCATTGGTCAGATCGAAAGAGCTGCGGGCTACGTTCCGCCATCTTTCGATGGCTCGATACCGAAACCCTAAGTCTTCGATCACGGGTTCCAGCACGCCAGCGACCGCTCTTGAAGGCACCTCTGAAGTCACACAAAGCCGAAGAAACGGAATCAGCTTTTGAGCAGGACGCACCGCCAAATGAGGCTGCAGAAATTTTAGTACCCCTGAATTTCAGGGATAGAGATTCGTTTGCATGGCGCAGCGAGTCTTTAGACATCTGCAGCGTGGCTGTTGCAGAGTCATGCCAGACTGGCGTGCCTTGGAAGCATCGTTCGCACGCTTTAGTTCAGGGAGTGCTCTTCGGTTAACCAGTCCCTGAAGCCCGCTCACCCTCGTGGCACATTGGTTAGAATCAGGGGGGCTTCCCTGGGATTCAGTGCTGACACGAATGATTGCGAATGGCCGATGAAAGCGATTCTATTCGACCACTCAGTATCCGGTGAGAATAAAGTCTTCGCTTCGGGTATCCGTGAACGTTTTTCAGCTTCCGACTCTACGAATAAAGCCGTGAGGTGATTGCGAGGAACGCAGAGTTGGCCGAAACGCAGCTCCATCACGATCGGTTTTCGGAGTGCCGGCAACGATTTGTTTTCGTGTATGCACGATCCCAAAACGTTCTTCAAATCATTCGCGGGTTCAGAGGGACTGAATCGGCATGAAACAAACTCTGGCAATCTTTAAAGAGAAATCGGGCAGGCCATCACAGCCATGCAATCGCCCGCCCAACTCTCTCTGAAACGGCGGATGGAAGGGGATTCCACGCCGTCAGTCTGCACGTTATCAACGATTCGCAGGACGTCGAGGAACATCGCAGTTTTCGCGTCTGTGATCTCAAGGCTGGAATTGTTTTGGCAGACCAAACGCACCATTTTTCCCTAAGGGGTTTTCCCACAATACTCGTTTTACTCAGGAGCATGTCAACGCATGTTCAATAGTTGGAGTTTCTGTTCACGGTGGCGACGTGGACTGCAGAAATCAAGAACTGCACGAAATGATGTGCGCGTTGCCACTTGAGTAGAAACTGAGTTGCAGTTGAGCAAATTCAATAATCTTGCGTTAAGCCTGACAGGCTTATGCACATCAGCCAAAGGCATGAGAATGCACGAACGTGAATGAGCACCGCTCCGGGCAATACTCAGAGTGGCCTTGTTGAGAGTCGCACCGGATTCTCATGAATCCGGCGACAAAGAAGCAACTCACTCTTTACGCGCAACGAGGCCACTTAAAACGTTGCCCCGGGGAGACTTGCAAGGGCCCGTTGAACCGAATCGCGGAGGTCTCATCCTGGACCTGCTGATCGATGCAAATTACGCCCACGTTTCAGGAGGGATTGGCGTCGGGCAGAGCTGATTGAAAGGCTTCCTGCATTATTTCGGTTTGCTCTCGTGCTTCTTCAGCAGATCCAGAACCAACTGCTGGCGTGATGATGGCTTCTTTTCCAGGTCACCGCGAAGTGACTGACTTAATTCCGGCGATGGCGGAGTCCCTTCCACAGCCGTATAGACTTCATTGACGAATCTTTCAGGGTTGTCATTTTGCTGATCATAGAACTCACTGCTGCTCAGCAAGCTGGCCTGAACTTTCTGCAGAGATCCACCACTCTTCAGGTCTGATTCCCAGGCGGAAATTTCACGAGGTGATGCAGGACGTCCGAGGTATTGCTGATACCACTGCCCGATCTGAGCTGATGGAGATAAGCTATTGCCGGTTGGACGAATGCCTGTTGAGGTGAGCTTGAGATTGCTGCGCGTACTGTTCGTGTTCAGGCTCACCTTCGAAGCCGGAATCGTTTGCATCAGGATCAGCCCACGCTCAACAACCTTGGCTTCCATCGCATACTGATGACCGGATTTCAGAAGACTGGGATCAAAATCCATCCGGTATGCCAAAGGCCATCGGCCCTGAGCCGAGAAGCTGACTTCGGCAATCGCATTTGTCGCCCATTGCGGTCGCGTAACATCGAGAAGTCGCACTGTCACAACAGCATTAGGGCCGGGATTCACACGATCGGACGTTGCGATTTCGCCGCTGATGGTCCATAGGGAGGAAGTAAACTGGACCGGCACGTTGATCAACTTCCCGTCTCGACTATTGCGAACCAGTAGAGAGACGCGACCACGTGAGTCCACACGCTTCGCCAGTTCATCGCCAATATCATAAAGACGACCACCGACAAGCCCCACTTGATATCCCGCAACATTGACAATGACATCGTTGGGTTCAAGTCCCGATCGTTGCGCAACGGAGCCGGCTGCGACCTGTAAGATTTGTACTCCCGTGTCTGTATTCCGCGGCGTGATCCCCAGTTTGTAGGTGCCTGACGGCTGACCTCCGGGAGGCAAATAGCGAGACTGAGCTTCGCCCGCACCAGGAGCTGACTGAGCTGGACCGCTATCACGATCTCGCGATTCCTGAGCCGCAACCGTTTTCTCTCCGCCCAGGAACGCCAACAACACAGTCAGTATGAGCAGGTTCGAAAGAACAGCAGATTTGCGGGGCATGATACTCACCGGCTCCCAGGAAGCGTGATCGCAAAAGACAGTCTTACTAACGGACTTCACTCCAGCCCAGCTTCTCTTCCTGAGCCACAACTTCGGCACGTGTGAGCGGCAGAAAGCCGTCTTTAATGACATCTTCCTGCCCGGATCGACTCAGAATGTAAGACAGTAGTTCCCGCATGAGTGGGTCTTCAAGCTTTTCACCGTTGATTGCCACGACAAGATACAGCGGCCGAATCAATGGGTAGCGATGCGACTGGAGATTCGCTTCTGTGGGCGAAGTCAGAACACCATCGGCTCCGGCGACTGGCACAACGCGAACATCTCCTGGCTCACCATGAGAAAGACTCACGAGAGAGATACTTGTGGGATCCTGAGCGACAGCCTGTATCAATTCATCTCGTGTGGAATATTCTTTGACAGAGCGTTGATCGGCTTCGGATCCCAGAAATCTGTTTTCCAGATAGCGACGAGTACCCGAAGTTTTCTTTGGTCCCAGAACATTTATCGGCTGCGATCCGAGGGGCCCCGCAACACTCAACTCCGACCATATCGAAGCGACGCCTGTCGCCCCAATTTTTGTCAGTATTGCTGACTCCGCTGAGTCAGAGAATCCCTGCACCGGATTGGATTTGTGAACGATGATTCCCATGGCATCATGACAAATCACGAGTTCCGCGATTCGACATCCTCGTTTTTGTTCCAGATCGGCAAGTTCCTGACTCGTCAGTGGCCGACTCATCAACCCGATCAGAAGACGCTGATCCGGAATCGCAGGGAGAGCGGTTTCCGATCCCTGGCAGTCGATATTCAAAGTCACTTTCGGATGCAGCTCGCGAAAACTGTCTGACCAGGTCGCCGCCACTTGCTGAAGTGTCTGTGATCCAAACAGGAAAACGTCCCCTTCAACTTCCTGTTGTGGTGTGTAGTAATCCAGATCCAGCGTCGCTCCGGCTGATTCGACGGCAGAGACCACAGGCACGACCGGCGGCAGCTCGACGCCCTCGTCAGCATTGCATGACGTTGCCAGCACATGCAGCAGCAGCAGCCCGAAACTCCAAAAGCCACGCATCGGATCTGAAAACATTGACTGCTCCATGATGACTCTCTGAAAACAACGATCCACGCATCTCTGAATCCAATTCGGATTGACCAGACGCGGTGTTCTGCCGGCCATCAAACTCACCACCATTTTATTCATCGCAGCACGATCGCCCGGAGGTCAGCAAGAAGATTTCAGGTAAGCCGAATCGCTGCCTGAATTCTGCCTCGGCAGAGTACTCCGACGACTGCTGTCCGCATCAGCAAGAAGGCTGCGAATGAGTTGATCGGTAATCTCGTCCGCCCCAATTCTGTCTGAGAATCGTTTCAGGGTTGAGTAGTGTGGTAAATGCCCAGGACAGATTCGCGACTTGACTGCATCGCAGCTTTTCAGGAAGTCCAATAAACCCCGATAAGTCTGGTTCGTATAAGTTTTGAGCGCCAGCAATGTCAGAAGTTGCACCTGCGTAAACAACTTAGGGCTGTTGCGATGCGAGTAGGGTTGCACGTGAGCCTTCAGAGACTTCTGGAACTTTGCAATCACATCCAGCAATTCGTCGATGTTTTTCGAGCTATGGAGTAATGCATCCACCCAAGGTTTTTGAATCATCTGCGGCAAAAGTCACTCCCGTCAGAAAACATTCATAGTTGAGAAACTGCTCCCAGTCGGCTTAGCCAGATGGTCAGCGGCCGAAATGATTTTTGTATTCCGTACTGGCAAAAACTTTAACAGAAGTCGCAAGACCTCTGGAAACGCACGGAATTCTCACGAATTTCGCGACCAATGGCTATTATGAAATGGGCTCTACGTCCCCGAAAACGCGACTCGTGAATCACACTTCACACTCTGTCACTTCCATACCGTCCAGAGAGCCCAAAACCATTGGGGGCACTTGATCATGATCGGAACTGATCAATGCCGGATCTCTGTCGAGAAATTCTCCCCCCGGAAACAAAAAAATGAGCGACAGACTGCCCGGTGATCAGCTAGGCAGCCTGCGCTCATTCTGTTCAATCTTCGAAGGTCCCCTCAATCCTCGACTAACTTCGAAGGTTGCTTTCATCCCGCAAACGTGTGGATCGCACATTCACGAAATTATGTTGTCTCTCAGACAATCCCACGGACACGGAAAGGGCAGGATCGTCAGACAGAAAACACGTCCACACTGCGAAAGCTTCGTTTGCTGTTGAGTATCAGCAATTGAAGTAACCTTTGGGGTCTGACCAGTTACTTCAGGATTGAGAAGCTGCAGATCGCAGTGTGCGTTTCACTCGCCTGTGTTTTCGGCTGAATCGATCAGGTTCGCTTCACGGATCGCAGCAGGGATACGAGAAATAGGAAACGTCCTACCCGGGGATGGGATCTTCACCAACTTTCTTCGAGTCGGGGGTTCTGCATTAATGAATGCCTGACCAGCTCACGCGGCAAAAGTCGCTGCTAAGAACCTGAGGAGACCCCCAGTCGTTGGTCAGGGCCTGGGATTTCCCTCGTTCGGATCGCACAAACAGGGGCTCACCAGAGACGAAGAACATGACCATGCGATTTGAGAACGGCATGAAGTTGTATTCTCGGTCCGAATTTTCAAATGAAATCTTCAGCGGACATCGGATTCCCGCCATTCATTGTGCGGTAAGTTTCAAGCCAATGATCGCTGTCATCAGCAGGATCAAAAAGAAGATGCGTCCAGCATTGACGGGCTCACCCAGTACTGTAATCCCAAGAACAATTGTCCCGAAGGTGCCGATACCAACCCAGACAGCGTAAGCGGTTCCGATGGGAAGGGTCCGCGCGGCAAGAGCAAGCAGATACATGCTGGTGATGATGCCGGCAATAGTCAGGACGCTGGCAACGGGCTTTGTAAAGCCCTCGGTATACTTTAGGCCAATCGCCCAACCAGCTTCGAGCAGACCGGCAATTACGAGAAGAATCCAGGCCATCACAACGCTCCAGTCTGATGCGTCGTCTTGTCTTAACCGGGTACGTCGCACATCGTCCGGGCCTGAGTGGCAACCACGAATCAGTTCGCAGCGTAAGCCATGAACATCGCGTGGTCAAAGTAAATGCCAATACAAAAGCTTGTGAGATCGTGCCCGTCGACCCATGTCGTCGGCAACACGTCAGCATGGACCTTCAAAATAGTCGTCTGCGGTCTATGGGAACTTCCAATTTTGCAACATCTTACAAGGACTGATCGAAAGATTGAATTTGCGTCAGAGAATCGACCACTCTACTTGTCGCTTTCAGCATGCACTTGAATCTGAACGTTTCAGCGATCGGTTTAGACGTACCGAGGAAGCTCAATCCTGATTATACTGCCGAGACAACACGACGCTTCTGGTCAAGAAGCACGACCCGCAATCGTCAGTGACGAACGGTTCTTTCCATGGAAAGGAAACTCTCATGAATTCACCCGCGTCACCACCGGATTCAGAGCCGGACGCAATTGTTTACCCGCCGGAGTTTGCTCAGCGAGTCGTTGCGGCGTGGGCGGCATTGGAGATTCCTCATGTCGAGATTCCTTCCGTCGCCTGCATCGCGAGGACACTGGACGTGCTCTATCAGGCCAGCTTCCTGCAGGAAGAGGGAGAGGCGGTTCGTTGTCGATTGATTCTGGCCGACCCGTCCGATTGGAAGCAGGGGGAAGGGCCTCCGACCGGTTTTCATGTTTTGCGATTTGCCGAGTCACGTGCTTTTACGCCGCAGGAAATCCGCAAGCTGGCTCCGGCGGCCTCGTTTTATCGTTCGATCCTTGGCGTCCACTACGATGCTGAGAAAGGTGTATCCATCTGGGGCATTGTGGAAACAGGAACGCGATGGGTTAATCGAGTCGACGGCGGGCGTTTCGATGGAGCTCCTCTGCCTCCACATTTCGTCGTACACATTCTTGGACCAGGCCGTTTGCTGACTGCGTGTGGATATCATCGTCTTCTGGAACTCGACAGTGGCAAGATTATTCGAACAGGGTTCGATCCATTTAAGGCCGGATGGCTTCCGCAACATTTTCGCCCGGTAAGACAATGGCTTCAGGATCGACTGGCGGAAACTCGTTTGGAAGGAGCCAACGTTGAAGACTGCTTTATTCGCATGATGGCTCAAAGTGTCGTTCGTCGAACACTAAGCCTTGTTCGTGGCCGTGGACATGGCGGAATGTTGATCTATCTTCCGCAGGAGAAACCGAATCTGGACGAACTGTCGAAAGTCCTGCGCGTTCGCTGCCCGTTTGAATCTCGTCCATCAACCGAACACTTCAGCGAATTGATGCTGCGAGCGATGTCACGGCTGTCACTTGTAGGGCATCGCCACGGCTTGACCAGCGTCAAGTGGGAGAACTATCAGACCATTGATGATCCGGTGCTCTCGGAGATCGATGAGTCATTCGTCGAGTTCGCGCATTTGCTGGCTGATATGATGAGCGTTGATGGTGCGCTGGTGCTGACGAAACGATTTGAACTGGTCGGTTTTGGGGGCGAAGTGCTCGGAGAAAAGCCGGTCACCCGTGTCTTTCGAGCTCTGGATCTCGAAGGAGTTTCGTCGATCCCGGAGATGGCCGACAGTTCCGGCACCAGACATCAATCAGCCTATCGGTTTGCCTCTGAGGTGCCTGAGAGCCTTCTGATTGTGATCTCGCAGGATGGAGCAGTGCGGTTCGTGGCGGCTCGCAATGGGCAGATTATGTATTGGCCTTATCTGCCTTGACGACACGCGGTGACTGATACACCGAGAGGTGTTTCATCAGATCAAAAGGCGCACCCCATCAAGGGTGTGGAAGTCCGCAGCGGTGCCAAACACCCCGTTTGCAGACGAATCCCGCCGTTAGTCGCTGCGATGAATGGCGAATCACGCCTTCGGCATCGGACAACGCGAACCGTCCTTCTTCAAGTTTCAAAAGCGTGATGTCGGCCTGCTTGCCGGTCTGAATCGAACCCAGTCGATCATCGACTCGCATGGCCTTTGCGGCGTTTAATGTGACTGCTCGCACGATGTCTTTTACGGGCATGCCGAGGAACAGAAACTTGCTCATCGTGGTCGGCAAATCAACGACCGGGCCGCGCAGATTGAAATGATGCAGGTCGGTGCTGATCGTATCCGGCCAGAAGCCAAACTTCTCACAAGCCGGCTCCGCGACTCGCCACACGAACGCTCCGACTCCGTGCCCCACGTCGAAGATGACGCCGCGAGCCCGAGCTTCCAGGAGCTCATCAATCGGCATCCCGTCGTCCGCAAAAGCATGATCCGCGTGAGGATGATACAGGTGAGTATACATGTCGCCGCTGCGCAGAGCTTTCAGTACTGTCGTGGTCGGGATTTTTGAGGCCGCATGATGAATCATCAGCGGAGTGCCCATCTGGTCGGCGGCTTCGAAGACACCATCGAATCCCGCCAGTTCATTTTTCTCGTCATAGTTGGCCAGAGCCGACGTCAGTCGAACCTTCATCCCGACAAGATTCTTCGGATACTTTCGAGCACACTCGACGGCAGAAGCCACGTGAGCATGTCGGCCGTCATTCAGATCGCCCATAAACGGCGGAAAATCCGGATGCCCCTGAATGGCTCCGATCATGGAAATATTCAGCAGCGTAAAAACATCTTCCTCGGCGGCCGGAAGAATGAACCGTGACATGTTGGGATACGTCAGCGCGCCGGCCGTGCCGGTATCCAGCATCGACGTCACGCCAGTTCTTAAACCCGCTTCGACAGGATCAATCGAATAGAGCCCAATTCCGCTGAAAACATGGACGTGCAGATCGATCAGGCCGGGACAAACCAGCAGTCCCGTTGCGTCAACGATCGTCTCGCCTTGTGACGGCAGATCAGGCCCGATCTCCTGAATCACGCCGTTCCGGATTCGCACGTCGACCCGTTGAGCCTCCGCGCCCGAGCCGTCGTAAACCCGCCCGTTCCGAATCAGAGTCGCATCGGCACTCATGAATTTGCTCCCTGCTGATGAGCCAAAACAACATGGCGAATCGATCGCACAATTTCCTGTACGTCGCCATTTTGCAGACATTGAGTAAACAAGTAAGCACGGTCCGGTGTGACCTCATCTTCCGCCAACAGAATTTTCCTCGGCAGTTTGCGCAACGCAAGTTGGAGATCTCTGGCGGTCATCGTAGAAGGCCCGGAGCCGGGTTCGATGACCAACAAGGGATAGGGTTGCCCGCTCGCGGCTTGTTCAAGTCGAGTGATCCGGAGCGATGAGAGATCCTTCAGGCCATCGTAGATTTCATTGACCGAATGAAGCCATTGGGAATATTCGGCCGCATGATCTCGTTCACGATATCTCTGAAGAGCCACCATCAGCCCAATCATCGATTCTTTGCTGACCTTCATGGAACGACCAAGTCCATGCCGGGGGGCTCGACTAATCCAGCCAGCATCCACCCAATGCTGCAGCGACCACGTTCCGCCGCGTACATCCATATCCACCATCTGAACCCACGCGCTGCGAATCAGATCTTTGCGTCCGCACAGAACTCCGGATGCCTGAGGTCCGCCAAGATGTTTTCCTCCACTGTACGCCACCAGATCCGCGCCTCGGCGAATAAACGAAGTCAGGTTTGTCACGGGCGGCATCGCGAAAGCAGCATCAACAATCACAGGCAGGCTATGCTGGTGCGCGAGCTGGACGAGATCTTCAAAACCTGGCTGCTCATTCACCCCCATCCAGACAAATCCAATCGCGGCGGTGCGTGGCGTAATCAGGGACGCGATCTGAGCCAATGCGTCCGGGGCTCGATAGTCCACAAAAATCGTCTTTGCACCGGACATGCGAATCGCATGATCGTAATCAAACGGACCGGGCAGGGGGTATATGATTTCATTGCGAGCACATCCGGAAACATCCGGCAGCCGATCCATGATGTCCGGGTCACTTCCTGCCATGCACGCCGCCGCCGCCAGGGTTAAGCCTCCCGCTGCACCGCACGTGATGATTCCCGCTTCAGCGCCTGTGGCTTCCTGAATCACATGGCTCGCAGCGGTCAGCAGATCATCGATCTCAACATAGCGACTGCTGGCGGATGCGATGGCGGCAATCACATCCGGATGCGGGCAACTGCCGCTCACTCGAGTCGCATAACCGACGCAATTGATAACGGGCTGAATACCGAATCGCGAATAGATATCAGACGTCATTGCGGCGAGTCCTCGAGAAGACCTCAGCAGGATTCGTGACCAGCATCTGATGAATCTGTTCGTCCGTAATACCACGATCCCGCAGCATCGGAACAAAAATCTCCAGCAGGTAGCCGTAACCTTTTCCGCCCTGATACTTCAGATGTTTCAGCGTGCAAATATCTTCTGACAGGAGAACTCGATGCCCGTACCCTTCCTTGACCAACGCCGCCACATTATCCGCGCGGACGTATTCGGGCTGATAATCGATGTAGCCGATGTTATCGACTTCCAGATAAACACCCTTCTCCGCGATCGGCAGCAAATGATGAACGCCGATACGGTCACCCAGATGACCAATAATGACCTTGTTCATGTCGGCCCCAAACTCATCCAGCATGGCGATCTGTTCCATCGCCAGAGTTCCCCAGCGAGTCGTATGCGTTGTGATCGCAACGCCAGTCCGTGCCTGAGCCAGCGCGGAGGCTCGGAACACTCGTTCTTCGCCCGGCTTGACAAAGTGTCGACCGGTACCGATTTCACCGATGAATCCCGCTCGAATTCCGGTGTCGCGGACCCCGACTTCAATCTCTTTAACAAGCACATCGGCCAGTTCGCGGCTGGTCAGTTCTTCGACGATCTTTGGATAATTGAATTCGCGATACCAACCGCAGCCCATCAGGACGTTGAGCCCTGTTCGTTTCGAAAGTCGGACCAGAGCCTCAGGATTCCGTCCAATTTCATCCAGCGTGACATCGCAAATCGTCTTGCCGCCACGACTGAGAAACTCCTGCACTTCGTTAGCGACCAGATCTTCATCATCGATCACATATTCGTAGTTGGGATAATGCCCCATGGCATCAAGGATCAGATGTTCGTGAGTCTGGGTGACTCCCATCTGATCAGGCGACATCGTGCCCAGTACGGTAATGACTTCACGCGAGTTCATGTCGGATGACATCAGCAGCATTCTTTCGAAGGCGGGAGATTCTGGATCTACAGAAGCGGTGGATGTGACAAGTCTTAGTCGATCCGCACGAATCCGACAAACCAAGCACCTCAGACATTCGATCAGTGAGAGAATCTCACTAGTTGGTGATCGAGTCGTGATCCTTAGGCGACGTGGAAATCGAGTGGCGGCAGGATGCGGAAGCTCTGCATAACCGGCACACTTTGACAGCGGACCGGCGGGTAAGCCTTTACGTATGTGTTGCAAAAACTCACCATCCCGTTCTGTGTGCTAAGTTCCAATGGTTGAGC
>Ga0255093_1000321_pt1 | contig 23229 bp, 18 predicted proteins | sample Colum_Law_RepA_8_2_FD_188437 | JGI IMG/M metagenome (GOLD analysis project Ga0255093, IMG submission 188437) | Freshwater microbial communities from Columbia River, Oregon, United States - Colum_Law_RepA_8d | ecosystem: Environmental > Aquatic > Freshwater > River | place: USA: Oregon...
ATGCTGACGGTCAGCTCGGCAGCCCCGGCGCCGGCAGGAAGAATAGTCAGCAAAGCAGACAGCCAAGGGCAGAGGATTCTGTTGCGCACGGAAATTCCTGAAATGAGGTCTATGGCCTGCCAAGCATACGCGAAGGCGCTCACAATTGGATCAGTGTGAAGCACCTTTGCGAAGGTTCGGTGCGCTGTCGCGAAGATCTAGAACGTCGAGCGGATCTTGATGGCGATTTTCTGACCGCCTCCGGAGCCGCAGGAATCCTCGATCTCTTCCAGCAAGCCATTGGCCACCAGCCCGTCGAAACGCAGACGGTCGCGGCAGAACTCGGATTTCAGCACGTTGTTGGCTTCCAGCCGGAAAGTGATGTCCTGAAATGCCACCTTGGAAATGAACAGATTCAGTTGTCTGCCCGGCCGACTTGTTTCCAGTGTATCCACATCAATGTTCTTTTCACCGCCGTGGAAGTCGTTCTGCAGGTCGAATCCATAGTTGACGCCGAGGGACGGCAGGTCGTGACGGAAGCCGATCGACGCATTGCCACGTCCGTTGAAGCGTCTGTCCCCGCCCACAATCGGATCATGGACATAGGAGTCAAAGATGTTCAGGCTGGATGTCAGGACAGCCTCAGGCATGCCCAGGAATCCCAGCCGCGCGCTGGCGTTGAGGTACGCGCCATAGCGCTTGCCATTGCCGAGATTGCCGGTGGCGGATTTTGGCTTTGTGGAATCACGGGAGAGATTGATCTTGCCGATCACATCGTCGATGTCGCGATAGAAAGCGCGGGCACTGAGCACGCCGCCGTCATTGGGCAGGCGGTACTCCAGACCCAGTTCGTAGCGCATTTCGATTTCCTGTGTCAGATCCGGATTGCCGGCGGTGGAATCCTTGTCGTTGTCCTGATAATTCAGTGTGGCAGTGAAGCTTTCGAAGCTGAGTTGGGACACTTGCCGCTCTGCAGTGGCACGCAACTGTAGAGAGCCCGTCATGTCGAAACGATAGTCCAGTTTGGGACGCCAGAACTGGAAATCCCGTTCGCGACTCGCAGCGCCTGCCTGGGTGATAGCGGAGTCTTCATAAAGCAGTGTGCTTTCCAGACTCATGCGTGGGTTCAGCGTCCAGTTGTGCACGGCGAAGGCTTCGTAGCGGATTTCTTCCACAGTGGAGCCAGGGTTGGAAGAAGAGAGCACCGGCACCAGGGAGCCGTAGGCAGCAGATGGCGCGCCTGTGGCGGTGCCTGAGCCCACCAGCAAGCGGGTATCCAGAATCGTCTGGGCACGTTCGAAGCCCAGTTGCATGTCTTGTGAATCGGTCAGACGCCAACTGTAACTGGCCTGGCCTATGCGCTCGCGCGTGGTGCGGTCTGATTGCAGATACTGGAGTTTGTTCCGCGCACCGGACAGCACCTGAAAACGCTCCCGGACGCTGTCGCGTACTTCTTCATTCACCACGAAAAGGAACTGAAAACGGCTTCCATCAAGGAAACTGTGTTCATGGTTGCCGCCGATTTCCCAGTTGCTGTTGTCGTTGTCGGTCTTTTCGCTTTCGCGACGAAAGACGTCGGTCACAGCGGGGGGCCTCTGAATGCTGCGGTCGATAACATAGGGGTGACCTTCCTCGCCGATCAGAGCATTGAACTGAACGCGATCGCGGGTGAAGTCATAGCCAAGCGTCATGCTGGCCTGCAAGCCTGTCTGGTCGCGATAGCTGTTCTCCCGCACGATTTCGCTGAGGCTGCGGTCAGGAAGATAGTTGTATTCCGTGCGCGTAAAGCCATTGTACCGAGGGTCTGCTTCCAGATTGACGAGGTAGTTCAGATTGCCCGCCTGGCCACCATAGGAGAAGGAGCCACCCGGGTCTGCCGTATCGTCGTGGTGATAGTCCACACCAATCTCAGCGGAAATGCTGGCAGTATCGGTTGACTCCTTGAGCACGATGTTCACTACCTGACTGGCGCCACGCACATCCATGGCACCGGAGGAGCCGCGAATGATCTCGATGCGCTCAACCTGGTCAGCGGAAATGCGGGTCAGCTGGCTGCTGGTGGAATTGTCCTTGCCCGCCAGACGTTTGCCGTTGATGAGCAAGTCGCCGCTTGTCCCTAGACCGCGTCCGCCGCCGCCCCCTCTGTTGTTGCTGTTGTTGCCGTTGTTCAGCGAGACGCCCGGAATGCGGGCAACCATGTCATTTGCAGACGTCGGGGTGTATTGCTCGAAGAAACTGGCGGGGTAAATCACGGTGGATTCGTCGTTGCCGGCGTCCTGTGCCTGGGCAGTGGATATGGCGATGGCGAGTGTAAGGGTAGAGAGTGCTTTGGCTTGTCGAAAAGTGGAATGCAACAAATGGGAAATGACGATTCGCCGATCTGTCATGTGAGCTCCGGAATATAACGAGTCGTGTAAAACGCACCAGGTACGTCGTTAAAGGTTCCGTTCAACGCCAGACTTGGCCCTGATCGAAGATGGTACTCATCGGAGTGTACAGGACTTGAATGTCCAGATTAGTAACAAATTGTCAGCATACGAGGGAATGCACCGGTCAATTCTGTCAATCTGCGGGCATTTTCTCATAATGTGACAGTATGGTGTCGGTTTAGTGCTTGGTCCACGCTTTGCGCTTTGCGGGATGATTGATCATAATGCCCCCTGTTTTTTGATGGACAGACGGGGAACCAGAGTGATGCAACGCGAATCCATGGAAGTAGATGTCGTCATCGTGGGAGCGGGGCCTGCCGGTCTTGCTGCAGCGTGTCGCTTGCTGCAACTGGCGAAGGAGTCCGGCCAGGAGATCAGTGTCTGCGTCCTCGAAAAAGGATCTGAAGTCGGTGCCCATATTCTGTCTGGTGCCGTTTTCGAACCCAGCGCACTTGACGAGCTGTTCCCGGACTGGAAAGAGCGCGGCGCACCCTTGAACACTGCCGTCACAGGCGACGATGTCTACTACCTCGGCGGCCCCGAAAGCGCCTTCAAGTTCCCTGGCCTTTTTGTGCCCAAGCCGATGCACAATGACGGCAACTACATCATTTCACTGGGCAATCTGTGCCGCTGGCTGGGTGAACAGGCCGCGGAGCTGGGGGCAGAAGTCTTCCCCGGCTTCGCAGCGGCAGAAATCCTTTATCACGAGGATGGCAGCGTCAAAGGGGTGGCCACTGGCGACATGGGCGTCGATGCCCATGGTCAGCACAAGGACAGTTTTGAGCCTGGGTTCGAGTTTCACGCCAAATACACCGTGTTCGCTGAAGGCTGCAGAGGCCATCTGGGCAAGGAGTTGATTGCTCGCTTCAAGCTGGACGCGGACAGCGACCCGCAGCATTACGGCATCGGCCTCAAGGAAATCTGGGAGATCCCTCCGGAAAAACACAAGGAAGGCCTGGTGGTGCACACGGCTGGCTACCCTATGATCGGTGCCAGCAGTGCTGGCTCCAGCGGCGGCTTTCTCTACCATGCGGAGAACAATCAGGTGTCGGTCGGCCTGATCGTGGACCTTGGCTACAGCAACCCGCACATCAGTCCGTTTGATGAATTCCAGAAGTTCAAGCAGCATCCCGTCATCAAACAATACCTGCTCGGAGGCAAGCGCCTGAGTTATGGCGCGCGGGCACTGAACAAAGGCGGACTGAATTCCCTGCCACAGATGCATTTCCCCGGTGGCCTCCTGGTCGGTTGTGAGGCTGGGACGCTCAATGCGGCCAAGATCAAGGGCAGTCATACCGCCATGAAGGCCGGCATGCTGGCAGCAGAGTCGCTGCACGCAGCGCTGGTCAGTGCCGGCGCGGGCGTTCCTGCGCTGCGGGATCTTGTCGATTATGCAGAGCGCTTCAAGGCCTCCAGCCTGCACGCTGAGCTTCATCAGTCCCGCAACTTCAGTGCAGGATTTCACACGCTCGGCTTCTGGCTGGGCAGTGCGCTGGTGTTCATCGAGCACAATATCTTCGGTGGACGCTTTCCCTTCACACTGCGTGACAGGACGCCTGATCATGCCCAGTTGAAACCGGCGGCACAGTCGCCGCGTATTGAATATCCGAAACCCGATGGCAAGATCAGCTTCGACAAGTTGTCATCCGTGTTCCTTTCGAATACCAACCATGCAGAAGACCAGCCCTGCCATCTGCAGCTGCGCGACCCGCTGATTCCCCTGAGTCAGAACCTGCCGATGTATGACGAACCTGCCCAACGCTACTGTCCGGCCGGCGTTTACGAGATTGTGGAGGACGTTGATGGCGGCAGGCGTTTCCAGATCAATTCCCAGAATTGCGTGCACTGCAAGACCTGCGACATCAAGGACCCGGCGCAGAATATTCACTGGGTGTCGCCCGAAGGTGGCGGAGGCCCCAACTACCCGAATATGTAGCGCTTGCCAAGCCCTGAGGCCGTGACTTACTCTGGCCGAAACAAGGCTGAAGGAGCGTTCCATGATTGGCCGACTGGCAATTCTGGCAGCATGCGGGCTGTGTACGGGTCACGTCCAGGCGCAGGAGGACCTGTCCACACGACGCTGGTTTTCCGTCAACACAGCAAATTTCCAGATCCTCAGCCAGCGTTCTCGAGCTCAGACCGATCGGCATGCAGTGGCGCTGGAGCAGTGGCGCACGGCGGCCACGCGCATACTCGGCGAAACAGCGGTGATCTCGCCGGACCCGCTTCCCAATCATGTGTATCTGTTTGATCGCGAAGAAGACTTCAGAGCCTTCGCGGGTGATACGGAACTTTCTTTCCTGTACTCCTCGCCACGTTCCAATTTTGTCATCCTGATGGACTCCGACGCGTCACTGAATCTCGCTCAACATCACTATGCCCATTTTCTTGTCAACAACCGGCCGATCGGCGTTCCGCGCTGGTACGAAGAGGGGATGAGCAATTACCTGAGCCGGCTCCATGCAGACGAGGGTGAGATTACGCTGGCGCCCTTCATGCCCGAGCAGTATGAGCTGATGGTAACGGTCAATAACGCATTGTCGCTGGAGGCACTGCTCTATGACGATGCGGCTCTTGCGTCGCCTCGTCTGATCCAGGTGGCCAATCTGAAGTCCGCCATGTTCATGCATTTTCTGCTGCATGCGCAGGAATACGAAGGATTCACTGACCGTCGTGCGCACTTGCAGCGCTATCTCGATTTCCTGCAGCAGGGCCGTACAGAGCGCTTTGCCTACGATCAGTCCTTCGATTCCTCGGTCAGTGTTCTGGAGCGCGAGTTCGACCGCTTCCTGGGAATGATGGCCGAGTCGCGGGAAGACGAGCGGCAGCTTTTCGAACTGGCAGAGGAGCCAGTCCCCGAGGCTCAGGAGGCCGACCCTCAGCGCGTTGCACTGCAACTGGGAGAACTGGCCCTGCATGCGGGGCAATTCGATCTGTCGGGTGCCTATTTCGACGGGCTGATGTCCAGTGCATCGCCCCTGGGTCGAGCCTGGTCAGGGTTTGCCGATGCGCGGCGCATGCGTGAACGGGGCGAAGGTGAGCCTGCACCCGACGTTGAGTCACTCTACCTCCAGGCACAAAGTGTACAAGCCGATGATTACCAGCTGTACCTCGATTACGGTCAGTATCTGGACACCGAACTGAAGGATTGCGAAGCAGGTTACTCTGAGCAGGAACGCGAACGGATGTTGCGGGTGATGCAGGAGCAGTTCGCTCGCGCCCTGGCACTGAATCCTGACTCGCCTGAAGTTCAGCTCTCCTACGCGCAGCTGTTCACACGGCCGGGAGCCGCCTGGCAGCAGGGTCTTCCCTATCATCAGCAAGCGCTCGAGCGACTTGCGGCGGACTCCTTCGTTCTGGAACAGGCCATCGACTATGCCATTCTGGAAGACCGCCTTGAGGACGCTGCCCGCCTGGTCACGCGTATGGCAAGGCCGATGCACTTCTGGGGTGCACATCCCTGGATCACGGCTTTGAACAACAAGTTGCAGGCGGCGCAGCGCGGCGAAACCTATGATGCCTGCGCCGCAGCTGAGCTTTGAGGATATTCACATTCGGGAGGATGCATGCGCGCATTGCTGGTCTGCTGGTTCGCGACACTGAGCCTGATGGCGCCTTTGGGCTGGTCTGCTGTACTCGACCCCGAAAGTACTGCAGAGTCGCCTTTGCTGGAACTGGATGCAGCGCTGGACGCGGCCGGTATCGATGTAGCCTTCAATCTCAATCGCCGGCACATCGCAGGCGTGACGCCGCGCCGTCCTCGCATTAGTGCGTTGGCTGACTTGCCTCCCCTGGTTTTTCCGTCCACGCTGGACTTGCTGGCTTGGGAGGCCGCCTTTGCGCGGGGCGATATCGGACTGCTTGCTTTTCTGCCGTCCGCAGCCAGGTCCCAGGGTTTCCAGGACTTCTATCAGGCGTGGCTCACAGCTCCTGCCGATCAGCGATACTTTCTCAGCTATCATCTCAGCGACGCCGGCGTGCCCGAACATATGCGTGCTCTGCTGGAAGACGGCTACACAGCCTTGCAGTTGACGGCTGGCAACGGTGATGTGGAGTCTGGAGGGCGGCTCTATGCCACTGCAGGGCGACGCCTGGTCGTCGACTCCGTAGCTGCCAGAGACGCTGAACTTGAGATTCCGGAATTCGCACTCCTCGGGGAGGTCCTGCAGCGTGACAGCAATTCGGCAATCGACCCTGACAGCCGTTCACAGCGGCGACTCGCATCGGCAGAGCCTGCCGTTTTTCTGAAGGAAAGTCTTGGGGATGAGTTCGAGGCTTCCACAATCCCTGAGATTATTGTACCCGGTGGAATTGCGTTCGGGGAAAACGCGGTCTTTCAGTCAGACAGTACGACGCTGGAATATTCAAGCGGTCGTTTGTGGGTACAACAGAACGGGGCACGCTTTCCTCTGCCGGTTGAAGAAGAGAAGACCTGGAAGGCCGCGTTCGATTTCGCGGAGCGTTCAAGTCGGATTGCGTCGGATGCTGTCGTCGATATCGATGAGCGAGGACGTGTGCGCCTGTCTTCGACGCTGAAAGACACTGATCTTGGGGGAGCCATGGTGCGTCTCGATCTTGAGCCGTTCAATTACGTGACCCGGCTCGATGTTCTGAAGAGTGTCATCATCGACACCGCCGTGCACTTTGAGCTTGCTGATGATGCCATGCAGTTTGTCACAGAGTACGAGGTGCGATTCTTGCAGTCGGATCGTCTGCGCATTGCACGCACTCAGGTCGCACTGGTGTATCGCTACGAGTCGGCCACTGGCGCCGTGAGCTTCGAAGACGCCTGGGGGCCTGAAGCGTTTCGTCTGGAAGGACGGACAGATTTTGAGGGGCTGGGGGCGAGCACGGCCGAGGCAGGAGGCTACGCTGGCTGGGTCGCGCTGTTTCGGAGTGTTCACGAGAACGCTGTGGATTTCACCCACGGGCGCTATGAATTCATGAAGCTGGACAAGGCGGGTCGGTCTACACCCACCCGGATGTGAGTCGTCATGTTGAAGAAACAGTTTGTTGGTCGTCTGCTTGGTTTGCTGTTGACGATAAGTCTGCTGCCAGCGTGTGCCATTGTGCGGCTGGAGCTGCCGTTCGACACCGACAGAGCGCTGGAGGCCTCTATTCTCAATCAGAGTGAGGATGCGTTTCCAGGCGTGGATGCAATGGTTCTGGATCAAGTGATCATCGACTACCTCGAAGCCAATGTGACAGACCGCTCGTCTGATTACCGCATTGTCGACAGATTGCAGCAACTGCTTTTTGACCCGGCCCATCTCAACCTGCAGTACGACGATCTGCGCACTCGCACGGCGGTTCAGACATTCCAGGACAGGCAGGGCAATTGTTTGTCTGTTGTGAGCCTGTACATCGCGATGGCGCGCCACTTTGGTGTGGACGCCCACTTCCAGACCGTCAAGGTGCGCCCGAATTGGGATCGGCGCGGGGAACATCTGGTGCTCAGCCAGCACATCAATGCTATCGGGAGCCTCGGGCAGGGCGCGCAGTACGTTGTTGACTTCACACCCGAAATCACTTTGCAGCAACTGACAGCCAACAAGGTCAGCGATGATCAGGCCCGCGCACTTTATTTCAACAATCTAGGGGTAGAAAGTCTTATTGAAAATGAGCTGGAAAAAGCGGCCGCGTACTTTCGCAATGCCCTCTGGATAGATCATGAGCTATCCATCGTCTGGAACAATCTTGGTTCGACTTACAGCCGCCTGGGCGACAAGACTCTTACGGAGTATGCATACCGAAAGTCGTTCGCACTGGATCGCTCGAATGCGACCGCAATCAACAACCTCGTCAAATTTCATACGGCGCGCGGCGATATCGCGACGGCGGAGCAATATGCCAAGGCCATCGAGCGCTTCAACAACAACAATCCCTACTTTCACTACAATCTCGGCAATGTGGCGTATGCCGACGGCGATTTGGAAATGGCGCGCATGCACTACGAGCAGGCCATTCGCCGCAAGGAATCCGAGCCTGATTTCTATCTGGCTCTGAGCGAGACTTACGAGATGCTGGGGGATATGGAACAGTCAGCCATTCAACTGGGTCTGGCTCGGGTTGCTGTTCTTGAAAGCGATCAGCTTTATCTGCCAAGCCGTAACAAGGTGCGGGTGGTGGACGAAAAGTCCATATTGCGCTCGTCCAGCGCCGGCTTCAGTATCAGGGCGAATCCATTATGAAGGCGTTTGTTTTGTCTTGAAGGGGATTTGAAGAACAAGGCAAATGGCGTCAGCAATACAAGGAGCCGCTGTTGACTGGCAAGATCCTGCGTACTCATTTCTATCGACTTCAATCGACGGTCAGGCCAATCGGATTGAACATCTCAACTGGTGCGCATGACTGCAAGGTTAGCCATGTCCTGAAGCGCTTTTCGGAAGACCGTATCCGGAAGGTCGTTCAAGATACTGATGGCGCTGTCGGCTTCCTGAATGGCCAGTTGACGGGTGTATTCCAGGCTGCCGCATTTGCGAACGATTGCGATCACTTTGGCAAGCTGCTCGCCGAGCTCTTCGGGGTCAATCAGTGGGCTGCTTTTTTCGATGCACTGCTTCAGGAGTGCTGCATCTGCTGCGTCAGAATTGCGCATGGCGTGAATCAAGGGGAGGGTTGGCTTTCCTTCCGCCAGATCATCGCCGACATTCTTGCCCATCGTCTGGGCATCGCCGTCATAGTCGAGAACGTCGTCTATCAGTTGAAACGCCATGCCTATATGCATGCCTGCATCCCGCAAAATTCGACGTTGTTCTTCGGGTGCGCCAGCAAGGAGTGCGCCACACTCGGCAGCCGCCTGAAACAGGATGGCTGTCTTGTGGCGTATGACGTTCATGTAGCTTTCCTGGGTTGCAGCGCTGTTGTGCTTGTGTATCAATTGCAGGACTTCACCCTCGGCTATGCGATTGGTGGTATCCGCAATAATCCTCATGATGTCCATGCTGCCGATGCTGACCAGTATCTGGAAGGCGCGGGAGTAAATGAAGTCTCCCACCAGAACGCTCGAAGGATTGTTCCATTTCTCGTTGGCTGTAGGCCTACCGCGACGCATGGCTGACATGTCAACAACATCGTCATGGAGAAGTGTAGCCGTGTGTATGAATTCGATAACGGCTGCGAGGCGGATGTGGTCCTGGCCTTCGTACTGGCAGCCGCGTGCGCTCAACAACACCAGTACAGGGCGCATACGCTTGCCGCCTGCATCAATGATGTAGTGGCCAATGCTTTCGACCAGGGCGACGTTAGAATACAGCTGGTCGACTATTACCTGATTTACGGCTTCGAAATCGGTCGCGACAACCGCGCGGATCTGTTTGTACATGAAGCTACCGTGGTCAATGCTGTTGTCTGGGACGGACTTGCCAATCTGCCGGGAGAACGCACGAGGGCTCTGGAACAGGTTTAAAATGGAGCCTGCATGCTAGGGGTGAAGGGATTGGCTGTCAAGAACAGGGCATGCTGCAGGAAGTTCGCAATTGTGCGTAATGATTGGATAAATTCTCAAGTGCAGGCTTGCCTCGCATGGACTGTTCCCGTAAAATGCCCGGCCCTATAGGCACTGCTGGACAGAGGTTCGATTGCTTCTGTTGAATGTACGTCACGTTGAGACCGCAGCGCTGGCAGAGAATGACCCTATACCCAATCTGGAGTGAATTATGTACGCGGTAATTGAAAGTGGTGGCAAGCAACACCGAGTGGTTGAGGGCGAGATCCTCAAGCTGGAGAAACTGGAAGTGGCCACTGGCGGTCAGATCAGCTTTGACAAGGTGTTGATGGTAGGCGAAGGCGAATCCGTCAAGATAGGTGCTCCCTATGTTGTAGGCAGCAAAGTGACTGCTGAAGTCGTAGCGCAGGGTCGTGCCGACAAAGTACGCATCATCAAGTTCCGTCGCCGTAAGCACCACCTCAAGCACCAGGGCCACAGACAGTGGTTCACGGCAGTCAAGATCACGGGCATTTCCGTATAAAGTCGGGCGCAAGCTGGCAGGAGAAGACAAATGGCTCATAAAAAAGCAGGTGGTAGTACCAGTAACGGCCGCGATTCCCAGTCGAAGCGACTTGGCGTCAAGCGCTTTGGTGGCGAGACCGTTCTCGCAGGCAACATCTTGGTGCGTCAGCGTGGCACGCACTTCCACCCCGGTGTGAACGTGGGTCTAGGCAAGGATCATACGATCTTCGCCACTGCACACGGCACTGTGAAATTCGAAGTCAAAGGGCCGGCGCGCAGGAAATACGTCAGTATTGTTCCTGTCTGAACCACGCTCTACGCTTCACACGCTGCGCATAGCGGGTTCCGCTGAAGTGCGCGCGCCAAAAGCCTCGTCCAGTGACGGGGCTTTTTTGTATTGGGCATTTCGCCCCGACAATTCTGAGAGCATCCCGTGTTCGGGAAGGTAAGACATGAAGTTCGTTGATGAAGCCGAGATTACGGTGGAAGCAGGCAAGGGTGGCAATGGCTGCATGAGTTTTCGCCGCGAAAAGTTCATCGCCAAGGGCGGCCCCAACGGGGGTGATGGAGGGGATGGCGGCAGCGTTTATCTCGTTGGCGACAGTTCTTTGAATACCCTGGTCGATTTCCGCTTCCAGCCACAATATCGGGCGCAGAATGGACAGGGCGGAATGAGCAAGAACTGCACCGGGCGCAGTGGCGAGAATCTGGTAGTGCGCGTTCCGGTTGGCACAACAGTTGTCGATGCAAATACTGAAGAACTGATCGCTGATATTTCTGAAGAAGGGCAGCAGATTCTGGTAGCCAAGGGGGGCTTTCACGGCCTGGGTAATACCCGTTTCAAGTCCAGCACGACGCGGACTCCCACCAAGGCAACCAACGGCACTCCTGGCGAATTGCGAGTCCTGCAGTTAACGCTCAAGGTGCTGGCTGATGTCGGGTTGCTGGGAATGCCCAATGCCGGCAAATCCACTTTGATTCGCGCTGTTTCCTCGGCGCGTCCCAAGGTCGCCGATTATCCGTTTACCACTCTCGTTCCCAACCTTGGTGTCGTACGAGTCAGCAGCGAACGCAGTTTTGTCATGGCGGATATTCCAGGCGTGATCGAAGGGGCATCTGAAGGTGCGGGCCTGGGGTTCAGATTCCTCAAGCACTTGTCGCGCACGCGCCTGTTGTTGCATCTCCTCGACGTAATGCCACCAGACAGCTCTGATCCGGTAGAGCACGCACGGAAAATTGCCGAGGAACTGGAAAAGTTCAGTCCTACTCTGGCAAAAAAGGAGCGCTGGCTGGTACTGAACAAGCTTGACCTGGTGCCAGAAGGTGAGCGTGCTGCGCTTGTCAAACGTCTCACCAAGGCATTGAAGTGGAAAGGTCGTGTATTTTCAATCACTGCTATCAGCGGCGAAGGATGCCCGGATTTGTGTCAAGCCATCATGGTTTCGGTGGAAGAGCACCGACGACTATTGCTCGAGGATCCGGAGTATCAGGAGCAGCAGGCGGCTTTGGACCGGGAAATGGAGTATGAGATTCGCAAGAGTATAGAAAGAAGTCGTGCCGCGCGTCGCGCCGATGCGGATGCCGAAGATTTGGACGACTTCGACGAATTCGAAGACGACGACTATAGATGATTTACGGTTTATTCGAGAGCTGCCTGCATGATGCGTAAAGACTTGCTGAAAACACGCTGCTGGGTCGTGAAGATTGGCAGTTCCCTGATCACCAACAACGGCCTCGGGCTGGACAAGCAGGCGATTGCAGCCTGGGTTGAACAGCTTGTGACCATGCAGCGCAAGGGTATTCAGGTCGTCCTGGTTTCTTCTGGAGCGGTTGCTGAAGGCGTGGCGAGGCTGGGGCTCAAGAAGCGGCCTAAAGAAATTCATCTTCAGCAGGCAGCGGCTGCCGTGGGCCAGATGGGTCTGATACAAACCTACGAAACATTCTTCAAGGAATACGGTGTCCATACCGCTCAAATACTTCTTACCCACGACGATCTTTCCAATCGCACACGCTATCTAAATGCCCGGAGCACTTTGCGCACCTTGGTGGACATGCAGGTCATTCCTGTCATCAATGAAAACGACACTGTAGCCACGGCAGAGCTGTGTTTTGGGGACAATGATACTCTTGGAGCTCTTGTCGCGAATCTTGTGAACGCTGATGCACTTGTCATTCTGACGGATCAGAAGGGATTGCACGAATCCGATCCTCGGCAGAACCCCGACTCTCCTGTAATCAGCATGGCGATGGCTGGTGATCCCGCATTGGCAGGAATGGCTGGCGACGGAGGCAGTCTTGGTCGAGGCGGCATGATTACCAAAGTATCGGCAGCAAAGCTGGCGGCGCGTTCCGGTGCATGCACGATCATTGCCAGTGGCAGGGAGCACAATGTGCTGGTGAGGCTGGCACAGGGCGAAGAGATTGGCACCATGCTGTTGCCTGAGAAGCAGCCCATGGCAGCGCGCAAGCAGTGGCTGGCCGGGCAGCTCAAGGCCAAGGGTCAGCTGATTATCGACGGGGGTGCCGTGAAGGTCTTGACGCACTCAGGCAAAAGTCTCCTTCCTGTGGGTGTGATTGGCTGCAAGGGGCAATTCGACCGCGGAGATGTTGTCACATGTATTGACGAAGCCGGGCGTGAAGTTGCCCGCGGGTTGGTCAACTACGACAGCCGGGAAGCTGAAAGGCTGTTGGGTGCGTCAAGCGATCGAATAGAAGAGCTGCTTGGCTACTCTGGAGAGATCGAGATCATTCATCGGGACAATCTGGTGCTGGTAGAGTAGGCCACTACAGTGCCATCCCAAGTACCAATCGTCAGCAATAAAAAAACCGGCAAGCAGCCGGTTTTTTTTGAGTCCGGTTTCAAGCAACCAAATCAGGCCGCCTTGAGCGCCAGAATCGCAGTATTCAAACGACTCTTGTGACGAGCAGCCTTGTTTTTGTGAATGATGCCTTTGTCGGCCATTCTGTCGATGACTGGTACGGCGCTGTTGTACGCAACAGTAGCCTTGTCATAGTCGCCTGTCTGGATGGCAGCTATCACTTTCTTCAGATAGGTGCGAACCATCGAACGAAAGCTTGCGTTGTGACGACGACGGACTTCGCCTTGACGGGCGCGCTTACGAGCTTGTGCAGAATTGGCCAACTGATGCTCCTTGATGCATATGCAGTTCAATACGAAACAGGGTTTGCGGCGAGTCCTGCTCCGGGTTTGTTCCGGTCAGGAAGGCGAATAAAATGCATTCGCCAGCCGAATTTTAGACGCGACACTATGCCGGTTTAAACGGGTGTTGTCAAGGCAGCAATCAGCACTATAATGGCCGCCTTCGCCTGGGGACGCTCATTTGAGCGGGGCCATAATTTACACGCTAAAGACCGGAAAACAGGAAGATTCATGATCATCAAGCCAAAAGTTCGAGGATTCATCTGTATCAATGCGCATCCGCAAGGGTGTGCTGCCAATGTACATGAGCAGATTGCCCATACTCGAGCGCAGCTTCCTGTTGCCCACGGACCGAAGAACGTGCTGGTTCTTGGATGCTCCACTGGTTACGGGCTTTCTTCCCGGATTGCTGCTGCCTTCGGAACCGGCGCCAGTACCCTGGGTGTCTGCTTTGAAAAGCCACCCACGGACACCAAGACGGCATCGGCTGGCTATTACAACACCTCGGCACTCCATGAAGCGGCTGCAGAGGCCGGCTTGTTCGCTCATACCATCAACGGCGATGCTTTCTCCGCTGCCTGCAAGGAGCAGGTGATGGAAATAGCAAAATCCAGCATGGGCAAGATAGATCTGGTGGTTTACAGCCTTGCTGCTCCCCGGCGCACGGATCCCGTCACAGGGGAAGTGTATTCCTCGGTCCTCAAGCCCATCGGCAGTGCGTATACCGTCAAGAATCTCAATACCGATACTCACAAGATCAGCCCGATCTCCGTGGAACCTGCAAGTCCAGAAGAAATCGCTGCCACAGTAAAGGTGATGGGCGGCGAAGATTGGGAATTGTGGATGGCTGCATTGCAACAGCAAGGCTTGCTGGCCGACGGCTGCAAAACCGTCGCGTATACATACCTGGGCGACAAGCTGACCTGGCCAATTTACGGTCATGCCACGATTGGCAAAGCCAAGGAAGACCTGGATCGCGCTGCCGGAGCGATCAGCCGCAGCCTTGCAGCTGTCAATGGAGAGGCCCGAGTGGCCGTGCTAAAGGCAGTCGTTACTCAGGCTAGTTCAGCTATTCCTGTCATGCCGCTTTATCTGTCCATACTTTTCAAGGTGATGAAGGAAGACGGCACACACGAAGGCTGTATGGAGCAGATACAGCGTCTGTTCTCAGAATGTCTTTACACCGCAACGCCCCGGCTGGATGCGGCAGGACGTTTGCGGGTGGATGAGAAAGAACTGAATCCGGTCGTGCAGCAGCGTGTGGAAGCGCTTTGGGACCAGGTGAACGAAAGCAATCTTTTTGAGCTTACAGATTTTGCAGGTTACAACACCGAGTTTCTCAAGTTGTTCGGTTTCGGCGTGACTGGAATCGATTACGACGCCGAAACCAGTCCGCTTGTGGCCACCAATTTCTGATCAGTGACTCTGCAATAGAGTTATCAGCCAGGGGTCCAATGTCTCCCATTCCATGGAGAACATGTGGGGGGCCATGAACACCAGTCCGGCATCCACCACCGCGCCGGCAGACTCGAGGGCGGCGCGGGTTTCTTCGAAACGATTCATCCAGTTCATTTCGTCCTGGTCACCTATCCGCAGATAGATCGGCATGCCTTCCAGGGCGGCGACATTCAGTCGTTCCGGTACCAGTGCCGGCACCGCCATGATCCCGAGATAGCGTTCCGGAGACAGCGAAGCGACTTCGAGCGCGGACATTCCGCCATTGGAAATGCCGGCCAGCAGTACTTTTCCGTCAGAAATGAGGGGGTCTTCCTGCAATTTTTCAATCAACAGAGGGATCAAGGCGTTGTTTGCGCCCCGAAAGGAGCGGCCATTGGGCGATACCGGGACAGCCACCGCCCACCCGCGTTGCGCCAGTTCTTCTCCCAGCCAGAAATGCAGATCGCGGGCCAGCGCTTCATCTCCGGAGCCGCCAGGCATGAGGATGACGAGCGGGGCGCCTTCTGCCGGAATGGCATCTGGAAGAATTCGGAACAATGCCAGTGTTGAAGAGTCAGCCAGTGTAATTTCGATACGCTCTGCACTGGCATTCATACTGCTGCAAGAAAAAGCTGCGAAAATCAGTAAGAGGAAGAGTTTTTGCATTGTCTTGATGGTTCCTTGTGCAATTCGTTTTTCAACGTGGAAATTACGATATTCAGAGGTCTCATTCGGTGCGAAATTCCTTGAAATGTGCTTTTTTGGTGCAATGCATGTCTTTGGTGCGGGCCGGGAAAATTCGTGCCATTTCAAAGGTTTTTAATGCCCTGCAAAGCGAAAATATATTTCTTTTCCATCTATTGACGGACATGGGGCGTAACAATAACATGCCGGCCGTTTGTCTCCCCCTCCCAATTTTTTTCTGAACCCCAGGAAATATGCGTATATCGACTCTGTTCGTCGCTTTGTTGTTCGCAATAGTTACCTTTTTCATCTGGGCGATGGTAAATCGCCCAACCGAAGTCGTGCCCTGGCCTGAAGAGATCAGTGGATTTGCATTTTCGCCTTTCCAGAAAGGCCAGAACGCCATTTACAACGTCATGCCCTCCACTGAAGAGATCCGCGAGGACGTCGAATTGCTGGCGGGCAAGACGCGTGCGCTGAGAACCTATTCCAGCCTGCGCAGTCTGGCAGACATTCCGAATATTGCCCGCGACTATGACATGGATGTCGTGACAGGCATCTGGCTGGGGATGGACACCATCATCAATGAAGATGAAATCCAGGCCGGCATAACGCTTGCCAACGCGAGCACGAATGTCACCAGCGTGATGGTGGGCAACGAAACCATCCTGCGTGGCGAATTCAGTGCCACAGATCTTGGTGTGCTGATGGATCGTGTCCGTCGCGAAGTCAATGTGCCTGTTAGCACTGCCGAGCCATGGCACGTCTGGCTGCACTATCCCGAGCTGGCTGACCACGTCGACTACATCACCGTCCATATGCTGCCCTACTGGGAAGGTATCGACGTCGATATCGCGGTGGATTATATCGTAGACAAGATGGAGCAACTGGAAGCCGCCTTTCCTGACAAGGAGATTCTCATCGGGGAAGTAGGCTGGCCTTCGGATGGGCGCACCAGAGAGGCGGCCGTGGCGAGCGAAGCCAATGAGGCTCTTTTTCTGCGCCGATTCCTGCACCGTGCGACTGAGTTGGACTATGAGTATTTCCTCATGGAGGCTTTCGATCAGCCATGGAAAGCCGAGAATGAAGGTGGCGTAGGTGCCTACTGGGGCGTTTATGACGTGGAGCGCAATCCGAAGTTCTCCTTCGCCGAACCCATTGTGCGCACTCCGGGCTGGGAAGTTCTGGCTGCAATCTCAATCCTGACATCCGTGATTCTGCTGGGCATCTTCGGTATCAACAGCAAGGCGCTCAAGACCAAGGGCTACGGCCTGATGGCTCTGGTGGCGTCTGTCACCGCCACCGTGCTGGTCTGGATCATCTATGACTATTCGCAGCAGTATTTGACCATTACGTCCACCATCGTCGGCATCCTGCTGGTAATCGGCATGCTCGGTGTCGTAACCATTCTTCTGACGGAGGCCCATGAGTGGGCGGAAGCGCACTGGTACATGACGCGCCGACGCCAGATCAAGCCCACGCAGCTTGTCATGACACGCACGCCGAAGGTGTCTGTCCATGTCCCGGCCTACAACGAGCCGGCCGACATGATGATCGAGACGCTGGACGCCCTGGCGAAGCTGGATTATCCAGATTTCGAAGTGCTGGTGATCGACAACAACACCCGCGACGAAGCCGTGTGGCGGCCTGTGCAGATTCATTGCGAGAAACTCGGTGCGCGATTCAAGTTCTTCCATGTTGCGCCCTTGTCCGGCTTCAAGGCTGGCGCACTGAACTATGCTCTGGAACGTACTGACCCGCAGGCAGAAATCATTGCTGCCATCGACAGCGACTACCAGGTAGAGCCAAACTGGCTGAGCGATCTGATCGGCGCCTTCGAAAATCCGAAGATGGCCATCGTGCAGTCTCCTCAGGATTACCGCGATCACGATGACAATGCCTTCAAGTCCATGTGCTTTGCTGAGTACCGCGGTTTCTTTGAGATCGGCATGGTCACTCGCAATGAGCGTAATGCCATCATCCAGCACGGCACCATGACCCTGGTGCGCAGAACAGCGCTGGAAGAAGTCGGTGGCTGGGGAGAGTGGTGCATTACTGAAGATGCGGAGCTTGGTCTGCGCATTTTCGAAGCGGGCTACGAAGCCATGTATCTTTCTTACAGCTATGGCCGTGGCCTGATGCCGGATACTTTCATCGACTACAAGAAGCAGCGCTTCCGCTGGGCTTACGGCGCGATGCAGATTCTGCGCCGACATACCCGGGATCTGTTCAGCAATCGTGACTCGCGCCTGACCAATGGCCAGCGCTATCACTTCCTGGCTGGATGGCTGCCCTGGGTGGCGGATGGCTTCAATCTGATCTTCAACCTTGCGGCGATAGCCTGGAGTGTTGCGATGATCCTGTCGCCGACACAGATCGACGCGCCGCTGATGATGTTCTCTGTGCTGCCGCTCTCTCTGTTCGTATTCAAGCTTTCCAAGATGGTTTACCTGTATCGCTCACGGGTGAAGGCGAACCTGCGTCAGACGTTTGCAGCGGCTGTTGCTGGTCTGGCTCTGTCGCATACGGTAGGTCTGGCGACCTTGCGCGGTCTGTTCACGGACGACATGCCCTTCGTGCGAACGCCGAAGTGCGCGCGTCCCTCTGCGGTACTGCAGGCACTGACAGCCGTACGTGAAGAATTGCTGATGCTGATCAGCTTGTGTCTTGCAGTGCTGATGCTGAGCCTCATTCCCCGTGAATACAGCAATCCCGACATGCAGATATGGAGCATCGTGATGCTGATTCAGGCGATTCCCTATGCGGCGGCGGTTCTGGTGTCTTTCATCAGTTCGTTCCACTGGCCGGCACGACTGCTTGGCGGAGGCATCAAGCGCAACGTCTTCATCCGCGGAGCCTGATCAGGCGCCCGGCCATGTTGAGAGTTGGCAGGTTTTAGACTCGGATTTCCGGGTTGTTTCGGGGTCGCTACTTGCGACCCTTTTTTTTGCTCGGCCGTTCATCCACCACAGCACGTATCTCAGCGCAAAGCTGTCACAATGGTGTCGAGTCCAGCCTGCCCCAAAGAGAGAGACCATGGTGCGCCGGCGCAGTCCTCTGGCGTGTTTTGGTGTAGGCTATCCGACATTTCCGTCCCTGCGGCGTTGCCAGTGCCCGCCCTGCAGGCCGACGCGATACAAGGTCAACATGTCCGACACACGCACTGCCTGGGCGCAGATTCATCTGTGCGTCTTCCTCTGGGGTTTTACGGCTATTATCGGCAAACTCATCACTGTGCCTGCCCTGCCGCTGGTGCTGTGGCGGATGGTGCTTGTGAGTCTGCTGTTGTTGCTGCTGCCCAGGGTCTGGCGCGGCGTGTTGCGCCTTTCACGCCGGCATCTGCTGGCCTTTCTTGGCGTCGGCGTGATCGTTGCAGTGCACTGGCTGACGTTCTATGCGGCAGTAAAGCTCGCCAATGCGTCAGTGGCTGCCACCTGCATGGCATTGATACCCGTGTGTCTGTGCTTCATTGAGCCCATGGTGACTGGGCGCCCATTCGTGCGCCGGGAGTTGCTCCTCGGTTTGCTGGTGCTGCCGGGTGTTGCGCTGGTTGTTGGCGGGACGCCGGAAACGATGAATGCAGGCATTGCCGTCGCGATCCTGTCCGCCTTTCTCGCGGCACTGTTCACCGCGTTGAACAAGCGCCTCATCCATCGCACCGACGCCCTGAGTGCCACTGCGCTGGAGATGCTGGGTGGTGGCGTATTCGCGCTGGTGATGACTCTGCTGCTTTTCGGCCTGCCGTGGACGCCCTGGGAGGCAGGTGCGCTGCTGCCTGCACAGGACCAGCTGCTGGCAGTTCCGGGCAACAATGACATGTTCTGGATATTGGTACTGGCAGTGGCCTGCACGCTGCTGCCCTTTGCGCTGTCACTGGTAGCCCTGAGGCAACTGTCAGCCTATGCGTCTTCGTTGGCGGTGAACATGGAGCCACTCTATGCAATTATTCTCGCGATTCTGATTCTGGGTGAGCAGCGCGAGCTGGATCTGCAATTTTATCTCGGAGCAGGCATCATCCTGGGCGTCGTCCTTGTGTATCCTGTGCTCATGAACAGTAACAAACAGGTCTCAAGGGCACTCCCTGCCAGGGAGTCTGCGTGAATGGAGAGAAGTGTCATGCGTGAAGAAGTATTCAGCAGCAACCTGGACGAAGAGGCATCGGTACTGGAAATCCTGCGGGCCCTGATCCGGCGCGAGCCCGGTGTGGCTCCGCAAGAACTCAAGGAATGGCTCGTGGCGCGTCTGCATGAGGGCGTGGCACAGGATAGAATTGGATTCTACATCGACGAATTTGGTGCCCGCGACGTGGTGGATGCGGAGCGGGACGAAGGACTTGCGCTGCTTGCAGAAGAGGCGGTGTGGTCGGAGCACAGTGATCTGATGCTGCACGTCTACGCAGCGGATGGATTGGAATAACCAGGTTTGCCATAGCGAGGCTGTCATGGAGTCCATTTACTACGTGTTGTGCTGGCATTGTCACCGCCGCTGCAAACACTGTTACGAAGAGCGCTTCCGCCCCTATGTGCGCGACGAACTTGCTGCTGTAGTGGCCGAGGCTGTCCGCAATGCCCCGCGCATCATCGCCAATTTGCCTGCGCGTCTGAGCTATGTGGAAGACGGCGTGGAGCGGGCGGGGCGCATCATCCTGTCGGGCGGCGACGTATTGACGGAGCCGGTGCGCGAGCGGGTGCTGTACCCCACGTTGCAGGCCATCCGGGACAAGTATCGGGAACAAGGGGGCGTTCGCGTCATTGTGCAAACGACGGGCGACTTGCTGACCCCGAAGATTCTCGACGAATTGCTGGCACTGGGGGTCAACACCATTTCCGTGGCCGGCATGGATGACTACCACGTGGGGATGGAAGGCGACAAACGTCAGAAACTCATCGACAAGCTGTTGGCCATGTTCCAGGCCGCCGGCCTGCAGAATTCCGCGCTGTTTGCGGCCAGGCGCCTCGAGGATGGCACCGGTCCGGCGTACTTCAACATGTTCGGCGCGACGGAAGACGCCTGGATCGGCAAGCTCTGGCCCCGGGGCCGTGCCTGGCAGAACGGACTCTCCACGGCCACGCTTGAAGACAACTTCTGCAACGCCTGGTCTGGCGGACTGAATTTTCTGAACCATGGCCAGGCAGGATCGGAGGTGTCCATTGACCCGACCGGCGATGTCTATCCCTGCTGTCTCAAGACCGCACACCCTCTGGGCAATCTGACGGAAGAGCCGCTGCTCGAGATTCTCGATCATCTGGCTTCACAGCCAGCCATTCAGGCCATCAATGCCGGTGCTCCTGAAAAAATGGGGCTTGCCCATGGCTGGAGCGAAGCACGTTTTCTGGAGGCATCTCACACCACCAGTCCCGATGGCCGGCCCTATCAGAACCTGTGCATTGGCTGTGACCGCTTCCATGAGGAGGTACTGGGCAAGGTGCTGGACAGCCTCTACCGGGAGCGGCGTGCGCGTCGCCATGGTGTCCTGGCCCGTTCGGGCGCCGACACTGCCGATCAGGTATCCGCCACGTGCACTGCGATGGCCTCGCACTCATGAGAATGCCCGTCCTGTTGCTGAGCGTGCTGGCCCTGATGACGGGTTCTGCGCGTGCCGCCACACCCGACCCGCAGGACTGGGACGCAGTGCTGGCACAAGCGCGCGGACAGACGGTCTATTTCCACGCCTGGGCCGGCGACCCGCAGATCAATGGCTTCATCTCCTGGGCGGGCGAACAGCTGCAGGCGCAGTTCGGCGTGTCGCTGCAGCACGTGAAGATTGGCGATACGGCCGAGTCCGTGTCGCGCATCGTGGCGGAACGCATGGCAGGCAATGAGGAGCAGGGCAGTGCCGATCTGCTGTGGCTCAATGGCGAGAATTTCGCCGCACTCAAGGCCAGCGACCTGCTGTTCGGGCCCTTCGCCGAGTCTCTGCCCAATTTCGCGCTGGTGGAGGCTGGACGCTTCCCCGAGATGCGCGAGGACTTCACAATTCCAGTGGAAGGCTACGAGTCGCCGTGGACACGCTCAAAGCTGGTGTTCTATCACGACGCGGCGCTGCTGCCCGAGCCCCCGCACTCCATGCCGGCGCTTCTGGCGTGGAGTGTAGCCAACCCGGGACAATTCACTTATCCGCGTCCGCCCGACTTCCTCGGGTCCACCTTTCTGAAGCAGGCGCTGCTGGAGCTGGCGGGCGATACCGCTGCCCTCTACAAGCCAGTGGAGCCGGCGCGGTTTGACGAGGTCAGTGCCCCGCTGTGGGCGTTCCTTGACGCACTGCATCCCACGCTGCTGCGCAGCGGCCGCAGTTTCCCCGGCAATGGCGGCGAGCTGCGGCGCATGCTGGGGGACGGCGAGATTGTGCTGGCGTTCTCGTTCAGTCCGGCCGAGGCGAGTGCGGGCATTCTGGCTGGCGAACTGCCGCCTTCCGTGCGCACGTATGTTCCAAGCGGTGGCAGTATCGGCAATGTCAGCTTTCTCGCCATACCTTTCAATGCACCCGCAAAGGCCGGCGCCATGGTGGCAGCCAATTATCTGCTTTCGCCAGAGGCGCAGGCGCGGGCATACGCGCCCGAGGTCATGGGCAGCAGCACGGTACTGAGCATGGCGGCGCTGAACCCGGAAGACCGCGAGCGCTTCGCGCGCATCGACCCCGGCGTTGCCACCCTGCCTCCCGAGGCGCTGGGCGTGTCGCTGCGCGAGCCCCATCCGACCTGGATGGAAGCGCTGGAACAGGCCTGGCTGGCGCGTTACGGAGCACGCTGAGGTGTTGCTGCGTGCCGCGCCCTGGCTGGTCATCGCGCTGCTGACGCTGCCCGTAGGGCTAGGCGTTGGTCTGACTGTACTGCCGGCCTTCGGCTATCTGCCGGTGCTGGGTGGCAACTCCTTCACGCTGCAGCACTGGAAGGCACTGTTCGCCAGCCCGGGCCTGAGCGACAGCATACTGGTCAGCCTGCAGGCGGGCTTACTGACGCCCCTGCTGGCACTGAGCATCGTGATGATGTTTCTGGCCGGCATCTCCGGGTCGGGGCTGGAGCGCTGGATCCGCCGGCTCGTTGCCCCTCTGCTGGCCATTCCCCATGCCGCCGCTGCCTTCGGGCTGGCCTTTCTGATTGCACCTGCCGGTCTGCTGGCACGCCTGGTCTCGCCGCAGATCAGCGGCTGGACCCGCCCGCCCGACGCTCTGATCGTCAACGACCCCTGGGGGCTTAGCCTGATGCTGGGGCTGCTCATCAAGGAGATCCCTTTTCTGCTGCTCATGGCGCTGGCGGCGCTGCCACAATGTGACCCCCAGAGGCGTGTGGCCATGGCCCGTTCTCTGGGCTACAGCCCCGCTGTGGCGTGGCTGCTCACCGTGCTGCCCGCTCTGTATCCGCTGGTGCGACTGCCGGTGTATGCCGTGATTGCCTTCGCCAGTGCCACGGTGGAGGTTTCGATGATTCTGGGCCCGACGCTGCCACCCACGTTGAGTGTCGCGGTGTTGCAGTGGTTTTCCGACCCCGACCTTGCCTGGCGCTTTCAGGCCGCCGCCGGTGCTCTGCTGCAGCTGGGGGTGACAGCATTCGCAATGCTGCTCTGGCGTTGTCTGGAGGCACTGGCGGCCG
>Ga0255093_1000329_pt1 | contig 22873 bp, 23 predicted proteins | sample Colum_Law_RepA_8_2_FD_188437 | JGI IMG/M metagenome (GOLD analysis project Ga0255093, IMG submission 188437) | Freshwater microbial communities from Columbia River, Oregon, United States - Colum_Law_RepA_8d | ecosystem: Environmental > Aquatic > Freshwater > River | place: USA: Oregon...
GTCTACGAATCGGGCGTTGCGGATGCTGTTCTGAATCTGAAGGATATGGCAGCTGCCATCACCACTCGAATTCGCGGCTCCAATAGCACATCGTCTTTCGCTGCAGCACGCTGATTCACTCATTGCGAAATCGCTGTTGATGATCGTCCGGCCAGATCCACCAGCCGGAAAGTAAACCCCTTACATTCGAACCACGCTTTAGACTTCGTCGGGAATGATACCAATGCCTCTGGCTACCATGGAAATAGACTTCCTGAAGCAGCTGATCGCTCAGCGCTCAGGTAATGTCATATCGTCGAATCAGGATTATCTGCTCGAATCACGTCTGTTGCCTGTGGCCAAGTCAGCTGGTCTGGCCAACGTGAATGCACTGGTCGCCGAGCTGCGGAAACACGCGAACGGCCTGCTGCCGGAACGTGTGGCCGAAGCGATGACGATCAACGAAACCAGCTTCTTCCGGGATATGGCGCCGTTCGAAGCACTTCGCTCGAACGTGATCCCGTACATGCTTCAGGCTCGATCTGCTTCGAAGTCACTGAATATCTGGTGCGGTGCCAGCTCCAGCGGACAGGAACCGTACACGATCGGCATGACCCTGCGGGAATACTTCAATGAGCTGGGTGCATGGAACGTGAAGATCCACGCGACCGACCTGTCAGAAGAAATGGTGAAGCGAACTCAGGACGGTACTTACAGCCAGTTCGAAGTCAATCGGGGTTTACCCGCGCAGATGCTGCTGCGACATTTTGAGCGAACCGGTAACTCATGGCGAGCTCGACCGGAACTACGCAAAATGATTGATGCTCGCCGCATGAATTTAACAGGTCCGTGGCCCACAACGACTCAGTATGACATAGTGTTTCTTCGTAACGTCATGATCTACTTTGATCAGCCCACGAAGGAACAGATCCTGAAAAGAATCCATAAGGTTCTGCGTCCCGACGGTTACTTGTTTCTCGGAGGCGGCGAGACGCTGATCACTTTGAATGTTCCGTTCACCCGAGAGACCATTGGCAAGACCGTCTGTTTCAGACCGGTCGCAGTATAGGACTTGACTCCATGACGATTGATGAACAGACACTGCAGCAGGTCGTGTCCGATGTCTGCACCGGTATGCTGGGCCTGGAACTTGAACCATCAGAACATTTCGGATGCGACGAATCAGATTCGTTGTCCGCAGTGATTCGTATCTCGGGTGACTGGGATTCGCTGGTTCAGGTCCTGACTCCCCGCAGAACAGCCGTCGCGATCGCATCCAATATGTTTGCGATGAGCGAAGAAGAGCTGTCCGAGGCTGAGATTCGCGACGCGGTCGGTGAGATCGTCAACATGGTTGGCGGCAATCTCAAGGGCATCGTCGAAGGCGACTCCGCTTTGTCCCTGCCCTGCGTCGGCGAATGCGTCGGTGCGGCTCCATTTGACAGTACTTTTAACGGGCTGATGGTTTCAAACCGTTGCCAGGGTGATCCACTAGTCGTGCGAGTTCTCGATCGCACGGTACACACATAACCAGTCATCCGGGTTTCTCTGTAGACCCAACGATGCTGACAGTATTCGTTGGCCGGTTGGCTCTATGGAGTCGCTCCGGTTTATCAGTTCTCTTTTTTTCCAGAATCCGACGCTGTTGCCTGCAAAAGCAACACATATTTTAAGTCCAAGGGGGGATCGCCATGAAAGTTCTCGTCGTCGATGACAGCAAAGCTATGCGTATGATCGTAATCCGGACTCTGAAGCAGTCCGGGATCGCCAACCTGACTACTGTCGAAGCCGGAAATGGTCTCGAAGGTCTGGCGATGGTTGCTGAGCATAAGCCTCATGCAATCTGCTGTGACTGGAATATGCCCGAAATGAAGGGCATCGATTTCCTCAAGAAACTTCGCGCTGATGGTAACGAAACACTGTTCGGCTTCGTGACTTCAGAATGCAGTGCTGAAGTCAAAAAGGAAGCCGAAGACTCCGGCGCTGCGTTCTTCATCGTGAAGCCGTTTACTCCGAATGCGTTCGAAGCTGCTCTTACTCCCGTTCTTGCTCATTGATTTCACGAGGTGACTCATGTGCAGCAACCCACTGCCAACGTTGAATACTGTTGAAAAATTGATGCAGTGCCTGCTTGGAAATCAGGTCGAGGCACGAAACTCGGCTCCTGGTCCGGATCTGAATAAGCCTCACGTGGTTGCCAGCTACGTGGATGATGCTCAGGCGGTCCAACGAGTGCTCGTGTGCGAACTTGGTCTGGCAAACTCCATGGGGGCCGCAATGTCCATGATCCCGGCTGGCGTGGCGAACGACGCCACCAAGGCCGGAGTCGTGGCAGAAAACATTGCAGGGAATCTGGGCGAGGTCCTGAATATCTGCGTCAATCTGTTCACGGAGAATGCTCCGGATCGACTGACGTTCAAGGACCTGCAGGTCTGCGGACCGAAGAACCCAGCTCCTCCTGTGAAGCAGGCTGTAAAGTACGCAATCGATATCCCGCGCTATATTGGCGGAAGCCTGTTGGCGGGCAGCATTTGATCAATCTGCGTAGCCGGATTCGTGAGAATTCGGTGCATCGACCGGGCAGACCTCCGAATTCTCACGAATCCGGCTAATGTCCAATCATAAGCTCAGAATAGAACACTCCGAAGCGGGTGAGCGACATGCCGTTGCTCACCCGCTTTTCGCGTTTCCGGTGCAGTCCGTTGAGCTGTCCGGTTCAATCATGATAAGATCCGTAATCACTCATCGGGAAATGAGCACTGCATTACCCGATGGCTACGATTGAGCATTCTTCGCGTCTCTCCTGCACTGCGGTGCCTCAGCGGAAATCTGGTCTGATATGAATCCTGGCTCTGTTCCGGATGCGGCAACTTTACGATCCACACTCGCGCATCTTTACGAAAGTCCTGTGGCTCTCGAAGCTGCCATCCATGCGCTGCTTAACACGAGCTCTGTGCCAGCAGTGGATGCTATCGACGGGGTGGATCTTGATCTGCAGCGCAGGGAACGTTGCGGCTTTCCCGAAGTGGTTTTCGGGGAGGGGAAAACTCTGGCGATGATTGTCAGCATCCTGAAAAAGCAACGCGAGGTCGGTCAGGATAGCCTGGTGACAAGAGTTCGCTCTGATCACGCAGGGGAGTTGCTCCGTGCTTTTCCGGATGCGATCTACAACGAGACAGCTCGCACGTTACGACGACACGTACCTTCGGATGCAGCAATTAGCTCAGATGTGGCAATCAACGATATCCAGGTCTTCGTTGTGGCAGCCGGCAGCAGTGATCGGCCTGTCGCGGAGGAAGCTCTGGAGACACTGCACTGGATGCGAGTTCGCTCCGAATTGATCATTGATGTCGGCGTCGCGGGCCCTCATCGACTTCAGCGCCACGTGGCTCGATTACAAAAGGCCGTGGCGATCGTGTGCGTGGCAGGAATGGAAGCCGCATTGCCATCCGTTGTTGGCGGCTATGTGCCCTGCCCGGTCATCGGAGTTCCCACGTCCGTCGGCTATGGAGCCTCGCTGCAGGGAATCACAGCCATGCTCTCGATGCTGACGTGCTGCGCTTCGAATGTCTCGTGCGTGAATATCGACGCTGGGTTCAAGGGTGGATATGTAGCCGGCCTGATTGCGAGCCGTGTGGCTCGGCAGTAGCTTAGCTCCGCGGTATCGTTTCAACGCTTTACGGTCTCAAACGACAGATCACCTCGAGTCACATATTGTAAGGTATGCCCTGGACAGCACACATTGAGGCCGAGGAGTGTGGCGTACAACATTCAGAGCATTACCTAAAACGTTGCTGCAAACAGCAAAAATTCAGGTCCAGCATAAAATCAGGAATTGTGGTTGACGAAGAAGGGTTCCGCGGCAACACTTCAAGTGAAGTCGCTATTCCGTTGCTGTGTTTTTCCTTGATCTGGAGGACGCCTATGGAAGAAATGATCACTGCTGGTGAAGTTGTCTCCGGTTTCTGTTGAGACGATTTCATGACTCCGATTTTGTCGGTTCACGCTTCGTTCGGCAGGTGTCTTCACTCTTCATCACGCAGCTATAACGCCGCGAGGTTGATGCGAGATTCGCCCGGAATGGGCTCAGCCTTTTCGAGCCACTGTCAACATCGAGTCTCAGGCAGTCTTGTCCACTTGTTCTTGGGACGTATTCAATTGAGAGCGGGTGTTCGCGGGATTCAACCGTGAGATCATCACCTTAATCGTTGCCGCTCACAGAAATAGAACCTTTTCAGGCCCTCGTCGTATCTTTGCGGCGAGGGCCATTTGCGTTTTAACACCTGGCGTGATCCCGCATTGCAGTCGGATCGACGTCAAGGCCGCCACTATTTCTCTGCTGGTGGCGGTGTCTGGTAGTGCCCTGCCCCCCAGACTCGCTGATTGAAGTTTGACGAACCACCACGCGGAATTGTGATGGTCGTCCAATTGTCGCCCGCCAGTATTCGGGAGATCAGGATGATCTGGCCGATATGATAGGTCGTGTGGGCTAATGACCTTTGCATGGCCAGCGGGACCGAATGCAGCTCTCCTCGAATAGTCACGTTTTTCCCCAGATCTTCGCCGGAAAGAACTGAGAGCGAGTCGAAAAGAGTCTTCCAGCCAGACTCCCAATAACTTATTAACTGGTCACGTTTCTCGAAGGTATCCACGAATTCATCATCACGATTGCGCCACGATTTCTCACCATCAGTCGTGAGGAAATCCGTCCACCTGGAAAGCAGGTTTCCGCCCACATGCTTCATGATGACGGCAATGCTGTTGGTATTTGCATCAAGGGCGACATGCAGTTTGTCGTCTGAAACTTGGGCGATCGCTTTGTCTGCCCAGCCTTTGTTGGAACGGAAAGCGGAAATTGAGCCATTGATCATAGCCAATGCAACGTCGTGGAATTCGTCGGGAGTGATCATCACTTGTCATTCCTGAAAGTTGTTGAGTCGGAGCCCCATCATTGATGCACCGGCGGATTCCTTGTTCAGACATCAGGATCCTGCCGACGGTTCACGAATCGGAATGGCTGAGCCTCAGCAGAAGTCCCGTTACTTCCTGTTCCAGATGTTGAATCGCTTCCTCCGGCCCACAACAGTCCAGATCATGAACATGCCAGAATTCAACATTGTCGAGCCGATCGGGGTAGTCTCGCTGGATCATCGATCGGTGCTCTGCCTCCTTCACTGCAACGATGTGATCATTGGATTCGAAGTCGTTGTCAGTGACCTTGATGGGCAGCCGCAGGTATTCCTCGACGGTGATCCCCTGCTTTCGCAAGGCCGCCATCGTGTCTCGTGACATCGGGCCAGGATTGCGAGGATCAGGCGCGAGCCCTCGAGAGACAGCGTTCCAAGCCAACCCCATCTCCTGAGCCCGCGCATTAAACAGGATCTCAGCGTAACGGCTTCGGTAATAGTTGCCCGTGCAGAGAAAAAGAACTGTCTTCATGGATTGAATACCGAACGCGACTTCAAATTGTTCACCAATATCACCCGACGACGATGATCATCGCTGCAGTCCTTCAGGAAGTTCCTGCAAACGTTCGATGCTGACGATTTCATGGAAGAACCACGGCTCGCCTGAGTTGCGGCGAAACATCGCACACTTTGCGGGATACTTTGTGCCCTCGAAGTCTTTCCAGTCGCTGAATCGATAAATGTCGTTTCGCCAGTCGACGCGGACCAATTCAGAGGTTTCCTTGTCGAAATACATGTCGAGGGCTGGGTCAACGCTTTCCGTGATACGGAGTCCGGACAAAGACTTCTCGTTGTCCGTAATATCGGGCAGTAGTTCCAGCTTTGACTTGGGATCTTTGAGCACTCCCAGCGTCCATGCCCACGCTGTAATCTTTGCCGGCTCAGTTCCTCGCTCTTTTGTTCCGATCCACCATGACTTTGGTGGCTCAACCACAGAGACTCGCGGAGTCCCGGGTGTGACTGCCTCTTTTCCTGCGTTGTAACGCTCTTCCATGCGAAACAGCGTCAGCAGCTTATCGTCGCCACCGGCAGCCGCTATAACCTTGCTGACAAGCTTCATCTCTGGTGATGCGGATGAATCATCGGCATGGCTGGAGTTCAGGGATGTCATCGCGGCCAGCATCAGAGCACACGACCAAAAAACGCGACGACAGGGAACGTGATTCGGAAGGCTCAGGCTCATAGAATCCTCAATCGGGGCAATAGTTGTTTCTTGTCGGCTTCAGCATAGTAGCAGTTCTGTCTGACGAATGGACTCCGACGTTGATTCGATCTTTTTCAACTCTGATGAGCAATGATCAAGGGACTGCGATGCATCCGGGTTTCATTGTGCCGGCTCGCGTCTCTTTCTGCACGCGTCGGAGCAATACTTAACCTGATCCCAGACCTTTGCCCATTTCTTCCGCCACGAAAAAGGGCGGTTACAGGCCGGGCATATTTTGGCGGCCAAGTTGAGCTTCTTGTGTGGCATCGTCGATCACAGAATTCGGAAAAACAAGTGCGTCGGTACTGATCCAGTGCCGGTGTCCTGTCGAGACTCAGCGGTAAGGCTCCCCGTCAGTGACATACCGGACAGTTAATCGTAATCCTGTTCCGGTTCAGCCCAGACCTGAGCCATCCCTTCGTCATCAAACTGAACGTGAATCGTGTTCGCTCGGCAGCAGACTGGACAGTCTTCGACGTACGCTTGACTTGTGCCTTCAGTAAGATCCAGCGGAATCACAATCTCCTCTCCGCAGGCATCACAGACGTAGCTGGCCTCATCCTGCGAGGTCGCGTTCGAACGACCAGGGGACTCCATGGAGGTTTCCGAATCAAGCTCCAACCACGGCAGTGATGCTCCCGACGTCAGGACGGTGCAAGCCCAAAGCATGACTTCCAGCGATTGTTCATCGGCCAGTCGATGGTCATGGCCGACTTCAATCAATGTGCCCTGAGGCAGTTTGCTGCCGCTAACCAACTCTTCAGAATCGCCAAACGAAATCACATCATCCGCGCGACTATGCAGAATCACGCTGTTTGATTTAAGCTTGCTGACCGATCCCCAGTTCTTCCACGCAGGGCACAAAAGAACGAGCGGAGTATTTGCGGAATCAATATTGAGCGCAACCGCACCGCCGCGAGAGGATCCGACAACGATGTCCGGACGGACCTGATCGTAAGCGGATTGAGCAACCTTCACTGCAGCGTCGAAATCATCGTCATCAAGCTGCGGATTGATCACATCATGACCATGGCTTCGGAGATACGTCGGTTTGACTCCACCCGGCACGGAACGCCAACCATGAAGGAAGAGAATTCTCATGAGGCTGTCAAATCGTGGACTGCCACTCGCAGTTCGATCATCTGCGGTTTCAAGGGTATTATGAGCACTAGGTAATTCCGCCAAAAAGAGTCTGCACAACCTGTCGAAGATTGCGAGCCGTTCTGTGACTGTCCTGACAATGATCTCGATGAACTCACTTTAGAGCCAGCACCGTTGGTCGTCAACAATAGGCAAAGTTCAGTGGGACTCTCCTTGATCACGACCGCGTTAAGCGTTTTGGCACGAGCAGCCTCTTCGTCATTTCTTCAACTCTTTGCGACTTCGCGTCTTTGCGTGAGTACTATTCCTCGCCACGCATCCACGAGGACAACGCCGCGTCTACAACAAACACATACCCGGATTTCGGCCAGCCTGAAATTTCAGGCTGCTGAGTATTTAGAATACTCGTTAAGCTCTGCTTCCGCGAACGGTCTCAAATGATAACGCGGTGTTTTGAGACTGACGGGAGAGACATCCGGGTAATCTGACCCACTTCAGACGCTGTTTCCAATTTGCATGAATGCTGGTTCTCCCGCCAACGAAACCTCGTGTACTTGTCGGTCAGATTCTTATTCATCATGCGGATGCTATAGTGGTCACTGATCATCACATCGCTGGTTACGAATAGGGACATCTCTGAATTGAACCTCCAGCATCCAAAGCTCGTCAGATTGCTTCAATTGGCTTACTCCGCCGAGAAAGCCGCGGCGTTTGCCTATATCGGGCATGCCGGCTCGGTCAGGAATCCTGAGGAGAAAACTGCAATCCGGCAGATCGAACTTGATGAATGGCAGCACCGGGAAACCGTGCTCTCGATCATGCAGCATTACAGTATTCCCGTCTCGCGTTACTTCGAGATCAAGTATCATGTTCTGGGTCGGATCATCTCTGCCAGCTGCTATGTGATTGGCTGGTTTATGCCGTACTATTTTGCAGGCCGACTGGAAAGCGGAAATGTCTGCGAGTACTTCATCATGATGCGATACTTCAATGAACTTGGCATCACCCGCCACGATGATGTCCTCTATGAAATGGGCATCAAGGAGAAGGAGCACGAAGTCTATTTTCAGAAGGGACTCCAGAATAATCGACTGCTGCCTCTGTTTGAGAAGATCTTCGGCTGGGGGAACAAGCACAGCTCAAACGACATCGACCTGGGCCAGAAAGCCTCCGTGGAAGGATCAAAAAACTACTGCAGGCATCGCAAGTAGGTCCACGCTCGAGAAGAGAACCTATCGAATGTCGAAAGACACTTTGACCAGCGAAACCCTTGACGGGCGAAACACAAAGGAGTGTCGGCTTTTGCTCCGCAAAACCACGTGCTTTCGCAGGGACGCTGTGGATTTTTTGAAGGGGGACCAGCGGAGGCCCGGCCCACTATGTGGAATGCTGAAAACTGGTGGGCCGGCGTTCGCTAACGCTCACTTGTCCCACCCTACGACCTACGTAGACTCGCAACCTCAGAGCGGAAGCCGACACTTTGGATGATTCTGATCTTAGCTCCTAAGAGCTTCAATCAACTGATCAGGAACTCGCAACTGTGGACTCACGAGTCATCACAATCAAACGGAACTCAAGATGTTTTGGCGAAGCATTCGGTTGGTTCTGGCTATTGCGGAGTTCGACGTGCCAGCCAGCGGCTTTCGCTCGTTCGACGAACTTCGGGGCGTTTGTTCGGCCGGCATCACCAATCCAGACCTGCCCCGTCGGTGACAACATCGCGTGCAAAGTGGTGAGCAATGGTTCGTGTACGGCCAGATCGTAAAGGATGTCACTGCCAAAAATGAAATCGAACTGCCGACTGACGGGTTGACGCCAGTCGAAGACCAACCCTTCGGCGTCAGCAAATCCGTTGCGAGCAGCGTTCTCCTGCGCCATTCGGACAGCTTCAGGGGCATGATCGGTGAACGTGACGCCAAGCCCGGCCATGAGCCCGGCGATGCCCGTCAGTCCAACTCCGCACCCGATCTCCAGAGATCTGTGGCCGCGCTCCCATTGCTGCGACAAAAGCAATTCGGCCGTCACCGGAGCCGCCGCCCAAAGCAATCCCCAATACGGATCCCATTCGGAGCTACCGGATGCCTCACCGTTTAGCGCGAGTGTCAACATTTCTTCCTGATCGGCAGGAAGATCGAAAACAATCTGTCGACCAAGAATTTCGATCGACTGTGTCGTCACTTTCAAATTCATCGAGCCGCACGGTTCCATTGATGATCAGGCGAAAACAAACAAGCCCATCCGAACAAAACCTTAGGCGATCGATCAGATATACTTCCGAGATCGCCTGAGGTAGTATTTTTGAAGTTGCGAGTTTTGTTCATGATGTCCCCTCTCCCCCAATTCATTTGCGAACATGGTTCGTCGTTATAAGGTTGTATTTGGTCGCAAATGAATTGGGGGAGAGGGCAGGGTGAGGGGGCTTCTTCTCGAACTTCATCTTTCCGTAAACCGCCTCATTCGGCCTGACGGCCACCTTCTCCCCCGATGCGGAGGAGAAGGGACTAAATGGCGCAACTTCAAAAGGTAGTATCGCGGCATCGGATAAACCCGCAAGCGTGCATCACATTCGGCAATACGAACAAGAGGAATCGGAAGATGCGTGGAAGACTATCGACTCTGTTACTGCCGCTTCTGATCGTTCTCGACACGCCTGTTTCAGGCACGTTGCAGGCCGAGGAATCACGGCCCAACATGGTCGTTATTCTGTGCGATGATCTGGGATTCGGTGATTTGGGAGTCAACGGGCATCCTCATATCCAAACGCCAAACCTCGATAAGCTGGCTGCGACCGGGATTCGCTTCACGAATTTTTATTCCGCGGCACCGGTTTGTTCGCCGTCTCGAGTTGGCCTGATGACAGGTCGGTCCCCAAATCGCGCCGGTATTTACGACTGGATACCAGAATCCAGGGAGCCGAAGTCGGATGCTCGTGAACGTGTTCACCTGCAGCAACACGAACTGACTCTTCCCCAACTTCTGAAACAAGCCGGATACGCCACATGTATGGCCGGCAAGTGGCATTGCAATAGTCGTTTCAACAGCCCTGAACAGCCTCAGCCTGGTGATGCGGGATTTGATCACTGGTTGGCTACTCACAACAACGCCGGGCCATCTCACAAGAATCCAGCGAACTATGTTCGAAATGGTCAGCAAGTCGGCCCTATGGAAGGATTCAGTTGCCAGATTGCCGTCGATGAAGCTGTCAGCTGGCTGGAGAAACAGAAGACGAATCATCCGGATGCCCCTTTCTTTCTCTACCTGCCGTTTCATGAACCGCATGAACCTGTCGCATCTCCGCAAGAGCTGGTCGCGTTGTATCGCGATGTCGCATTTACGGAGGATCAGGCGCAGTATTTTGCGAATGTGCATAACGTTGATCTGGCGGTCGGGCGATTGATTGAGTCATTGGAAAGAATGCAGCTTCGCGAGAACACGATCATTGTGTTCTCGTCTGATAATGGCCCGGAGACGCTCAATCGCTACAAAAACGGAAATCGTTCCTGGGGGCGAACGGGGATTCTGCGAGGCATGAAGTTGCATACTCATGATGGCGGATTTCATGTCGCCGGAATCATGAACTGGCCAGCCGGGATCAAGGAAGCTCGAGTTGTTACTTCGGCCGTCTCATCGCTCGACCTCCTGCCGACGTTTAGTGAACTGGCTCACGCCGCAGTACCCGCAGATCGAAAGCTGGACGGCATCAGTCTTGTCCGGCTGCTCAAAACCGGCGAAGTCCCGCTGAGAACTCAGCCACTGTTGTGGGCTTATTACAACGCGATCAATGATGCTCGCGTAGCCATGAGACATGGACCATGGAAAGTCCTCGCACGACTCAATGGTGGAGCGTTTCCGCGTCTGGAGAATCTGACTCCGGAGACCCTGCAGAAAACGCAAGCCGCAGAACTCACCGACTTCGAGATCTATAACCTGGATCAGGATCCTGGGGAGACCTTGAATCTTGTCGGCAGAGATCTCACGAACGAACAGGAGCTAATCGCTTTGCTGCGCAAGCATTATTCAGCGCTGGCGGCCGACTCATTTGCATGGACGCCAGCCGCTCCATAAGAGCGATTTGTTCCGTGACAACTGGCACCACTGCGAGGCAAGTTTAGCCCGTTGAGGGCTGCGCTCTCACTCCGCAGGATGCTCGAACGCCTTGATGATGGCACTGTTATCGTGCTGGCCGAACCCCAGGGTTGAAGCACGTTCCAGAAGTTGTGAGTGCAGCTCGCTGAGCGGTACCGCTGCATTTGCACTGCGGCCCAGTTCGAGAATGAGTCCGACGTCTTTCCAATGCTGATCGAGTCGGGCCTGCGGGGCAAAATCCCCGGAGATCATCTTGTCACCTTTGATATCCATAACTCGCGAATACGCCGCGCCGCTGCGAAGGATCTCCAGAATGCTGGCCTGATCCATTTGACACGCTTTGGCCAGATTCAACGCTTCCGCCAGCACCGCGCGGTTGAGCCCCAGCACAAGATTCACGATCAGTTTGGCCGTAGCTCCTGTTCCGGAGGCCCCGGTATGAAACTGCTGAGTAGAAAAGCACTTTAGAAGTGAAGCGGCTTTTTCAAACCCCTCGGTCGTTCCACCCACCAGCGTCACGACCTCGCCCTGTCGAGTCTGCTCACTGGACCCGACGACGGTTGCATCCAGATAGCAAGCCCCAAGAGCTTCTAACTGCGTCGCAAGCTGTCTGGCGTCCTCCGGCGCACCCGTTGTCGTATCCACAATCAGATGCTGCTGAACAGTATCGAGACATCCCGTGATGACTTCTGCGACAATGCCGCTGCTCGGCAAGCTCAGGACCATCGTCTCGCAATTCTGAAAGACCGCTCTCGCGGAATCACAGAGAACTCCACCGGCCGCTCTGAACTGCTCTCGCCGCTCCACGCTGGAGTCGAATCCAAGGACAGAGTAGCCGGCCGCCATAAATCGCTCGCTCATCGCGCTGCCCAGCAGGCCAAGTCCGATCAGACCAAGCGACTTCATCGAACTGTCTCCGCTGTCAATTCGGTTTTTCGTGGAGCGAACCAGATGATGATCATACCGACTACGTAAATCAGTCCGCTCCACATGCCAACCTGAGCATAGTCGCCTTCAAACAGATCCATGCGAAAAGCCGTCAACAACACAACGCAGGCGGCGATGACACGACCCGTGTTGAAGGAGATTCCAGTTCCCGTTGAACGCACATGGGTCGGAAACAGTTCCGGGAGAAACAGCGGCAACCATCCGAAATAAGTGACCCCGAACAGCCCCAGCATGAACGTCACATACGGAAACAAAACGTGATGAGGATTGAGCTGCGTGAAGAGAAATGTGCTGACTGCAAATGTGGCCAGACTGATCAGAAAATAAGATAAGCGTCGACCAACAAGACTGGCGATTACACCTCCCAGCAAACTACCAACGATCGCACCGGACGATCTCTGGATCTGAGTCAACGCCTTCTTTCGTGGGTCGGCCTTCTTTGGTTTTGCTGCCGGCATTTCGGCCACGCCCTTGCTTGTGGATTTGTCGTTGATGCCATTCGTTTCCATAGACGAATTCGCCGCCGCTAATTCGTTCTTTTTCGCAGCATCGGCTTCGTACTGATCGGTCCATGGAACAACCCAGTTCGCATTAGCGGCGGTTCCGATCACAGGAATCGCTCCCAGACTGATCCCCAGCAATGTTCGATACAACAACGGCGGCTGGAAGACTTCGATCACAGGAGCTTTTGCCTTGGATTCGCGGACCTCAGATCGAGCCGCCAGCCAGCGCGACGATTCCGGAACTGCGATGAAGATCCAGACAGCCAGCACTACGGGCGAACCGCCGACCAGCAAGGTCCATCGCCAATTGTCGCTGGTGATGGCAAATGTGTATCCGATGACACCCAGGATAACGAAGCCGACATTGGCCGCAGTCCCCATGACTCCCGCCATCAAAGGACGCGACGCAGAAGGCCACGCTTCAGAAACCAACGCGACTGCGTTTGGCCATGCTCCACCAAACCCAAGGCACGCCGTAAATCTCATCGTCCACATCAGCCGCACATCGTGTACGAAATAACAACCGAGTGTCAGCGTTGAGTAACAGGCAACGCTCAACGCCATCGCGCGAGTTCTCCCGAAGCGATCTCCCAGAGCGCCAAAAATCCAACCGCCGGCGGCCGCTCCGAAGAGAAACGCCGACTGAAACCAGGCGAACCATTCGGTGATCAGTTTCTCTGGCGTATCTGGGCCCAGCAGCTCCAGCATCATCTGACGGTGAATCAGAATGAACAGCGAGTTTTCCAGCCCCGCAAACATCCACGCCAAAAAAGCCGCCGCCAGCATCGTCCTGCGATGCGTCTGATTAGAGCTATCTTCAATACTCACGGCTGATCCTGAACATTCGCAGCAGGCAAAGCGTATCCCCGTTTTGTTATTACCCCGGAGTACAGGGGCAACGTCCACGATGGAACAACATCGTGGAACTCATCCCCACCGCAGTCGATCGCCCAGCAAGTTAGCCGCAACAATTCACGATGTCGAGCGGTGGACTCCTCCAACGTCGCTGGGCGAGCTGGCGATGCAGGACCACACTGCCCGGCGGACGATCTCCATTGACCGAGCGGACCTGTCGCACACACCGTCGGCACTATTCTCCTTAGCCGAGACGGCCAGCTGCACACACGGAGAATCTACGTGGGGTAAAGTTGGCGGGCGATCCATCGCCACATTTTTCGTTCAAAATTCACGAACGTCGCGTGCACATTGAATTACGCGAGCCTCCTGTACTCCGTCGGCCAATAGGAAGTAAAAGACAACGTAACGACCGACACGGAAACAGCGATTACTCGGCCCCATTTCTGGTCGCCGTTCGCCGAGTAATGGTTGGTATGCGTACGACTGACATCGCCTGATCAGGCGATTGAGAAACTGATCAGCCGTGTCAGGTTTGTCGCGGGCAATGAACAAACAGATCTGGTCGAGGTCCGCCTGAGCCGATTCGGTGACCAACAGACAACTTATGTGACGGCTGACTTTTCAGCGGCCAGCCGCTGGTACCCTCGGTGTTTTATATCTTCGATATCCAGAGGAAAGACTCGACCGGCTTTGATGTCATGGATGCCAATTTGCATTTCTGCTCGCAGCGCATCCAGTTTCTGTTCTGGCCGCCGCAGCAGGTCGAATTCGTCTGCGGCAGCGTCTTCTTCTGACTGAAACCGGCCAGACGCGATCCCGTGCGCGACAAATTGTTTGAACTCACGTGGAACGGTCGTCGACACCTTCCCGTAACCCTTTTCAAAAATCACTTCACCAACAGCATCACCACAGGAGATTTGCCTGACCTTGGCATTGTAATCAGGCATGGGCGATTCGTAACCAGCTTTCCTTTGGAGTCTGCAATGGTCCGCGCAAGTTCGTCGCAGCCAACGATCGACATAACTGCACCGCCAGAGTTTTTTGGCACTGATAATGTCGATCAGCTGCTATTCACGCCCGAGGTCTTGTCATCAACAGATCCGTTAGCCGATGAATCGCCAATTCGGATTGAGGGACTTCCTGCGATAAATACTGCGCACGTTGGTTCGATTTCAAGGAGGTGGAACAAATCTCTGCCGCTCATCCCGATCTCTATGCTGGTGTCCGCCTCCACGATGACATCCGACATGAAAGACACGCACACCTCTTCGAAGAATTCCTTCATCCGGCTTTCATGATGCTATGCATGAACGGGTTTTGAAACTGCCTCTAGGACTTTAGCCTTCCAGTCTTCATGCATGTGACATCCCGTCGATTGCAATTCGAGAATCACTGATCGACAGAATTGGTAGTACTGCAGTGGTTGCCACTGGCCTCGGATTGCCGGCATCCAAAGTAACCTCCAACAGAAAGCGAAGTTGCATGGACTCGCTTTGGGAATTTACGCAAACTCATGGGCAACTCCTTTCTGAGATGACAACACAGTAAGCGGTTCTGATTCCATATTTCAAGAACTGCTGTAGTCGCAAGATCTGCGGTAATGAATTCAACCAGAAATTGATTTTGTCAATCAAACATCGTCTTCATCTGACAAGTCAAGGAACGAGGCCCAACGAACACCGTTGCCAATCTCGTGACGCACGCAACGCCATGGCTCTTTGCGGACCTTGCCTCTTCCATTTCTAGACTTTCCCGTTAAACTCTCCCCCCTTAAAGGCCTTGCTCCGGAAATCCCTGGTTATCGCTTCCTGAAAATCCCGCGGTCTGGTTTTTCGGGGCAGATAGGTCGCTCTCTGGCCTTTCCCACACAAAGACCGAGTCACTCAATGCGTGAAGCCCCAACTGCAACGCTGCTGAATCAGATCACCTGCCCTCATTGCTGGCACACATTCAAGCCTCATGAGATCAAATGGATCGCCGCACATCCTTCATTATGTGATGACACAAAAGTGCCGGAGGGGCAACGACGATTCCTTCCAACACGCTTTAGCGTCTCGGGGCAGGCGATCGATGCAAACGGTGAGCTTTGTTCTGAACTTGCGTGTCCTCGATGTCACCTGGTAATACCTCGAGACGTCATCGAACTGCCACTGGCGATCTTCTCTATCCTTGGTGCTCCCAGCTCAGGAAAGTCGTACTTTCTGTCTTCGTCTCTGTGGCAACTCAGGATGCTGTTGTCCACGAAGTTTGGACTCAGCTTTGATGATTCGGACCCAGTCGCGAATCATAAGCTTCATCAGTACGAGGAAACGCTGTTTCTGAACTCGAAGAACGATCGGCTTGTGGCACTGCCGAAGACCGAATTGGACGGCGATCTCTACGAGCAAATCGAAATGGAAGGTGGCCGCGTGATGCTGCTGCCCAAACCATTCATCTTCCGCATGAGTATGCTTCCGTCTCATCCGAAAGCGAAGACAGTTCGTCGAAATGGACGCACCATTTGCCTTTACGATAACGCGGGCGAACATTTCCTCCCCGGTGCCCAGAATGCTAACTCCCCCGGCACTCGGCATATGGCGGTCGCAAAAGCGTTGTTGTTAGTGTTTGATCCAACGCAACATGCTCGAGTGCGTAGGTTATGTGATGGCAAGAGCCATGATCCGCAGGTGACCGATGATGTCAGCAGCTCGCGTCAGGATCTGATTCTCACTGAAGCAACTCGCCGAATTCGTGCGGAAACGGGACTTCCGCAAGGGCAAAGAGATAAACGGCCGCTAATCGTGGTGCTCACAAAGTATGACGTCTGGGCACCGATTGCGAATGGCAAACCATTGAAGAACGACTGGCTCTTGCAGCAGCTTCAGGGCGGACTGTGTCAGTTCAATGTGCGTCAACTCAAGATGATCTCCGATTCCTTCCGCGGCATGCTTCAGAAGGTGGCTCCGGAGATCGTTTCGTCCGCCGAATCATTTTCGGAAGACGTTACCTACATCCCCGTCAGTGCTCTGGGTTGTTCGCCGCAGGCCATGTCCAGCAGTGCGGGCGGCGGGACGAACAGTCGCATGGCACTGGGAGTGAAGCCAAGCGAGATTCAGCCAGCGTGGGCCGAAATTCCCATGCTTTATGCGATTCATCGTACCATTCCCGGCCTGATTCCTGTGACACCGTAGGCTGGCGTGCCGGAGAGGCTTTGCCAAATCCTGATGCTCTGGAGGAAGTGAATCCGTGGTTGAAGAAATCGTATACACCTCGGCTGAAAAAGGTCTGAAGCAGGGAAGTCGCGGATTCTGCACCGTGGTGAGTACAGCGGGGATGTCGCTGGCGCTTGCAGAGCGTCTGGAATCAATGAGTGGTTACCGCCACGCATTTCCACTGCACGATCCGCAGGCTTCAATGAACCCGGTCTGTTTTTCGCATGTTACGACGCGTCTTGCTGGCAAGTCATTACATGTGATTTCTCGGGTTGCCGATGCAGGTCAGGACTACACCGGACGCAGCAACAAGCTGGCTCATCATCTGGTCATTGATAACGTAGCCAGTATGCCAGGCGGACCGGCTCGGCTAATGGCTGAGCCGGGAGTCATCGTCGAACAATGGGACGGAAACGTACGCAATGTTCCTCCTCGAGAACTTCGTTGTGCTCCCCTGCCGGCTTCGATCCCGCTTGTCGCGTGGCAAAGTTTGACCGGGGACGAAGGTTGGGCGGGCTCTGTGGCCGAGCAGTTGTTGCAGAATCCCGCACCGGTCTCGATCATCTTCAAGGCAGGTACGGACACGTTGACGCTGGTTCGCGAGGTGCTCGACTTAGTCCCCGCTCCCCAGCGATGGAACGTGACGTTCAGCACGTACTTTACTCGCCTGCTGGCCGGTGCTGAGTGTCAATTGCGTTTTGTCCTGAATGACACGCCTGAGGCCACCAGTCTTCGGAACGACGCACGTGCTCGAGTCATTGATCTGACAAGCTCCCTCCCCGCTGCGACAGGGGGCACTCTCGTTGCAATGGCTCGGAAGGGACAATTGACTCCGCAGGAACCTGCTCCGACTCCGGCTGCGCCAGCTGTTCGGGCTCGGACAGCGGTTGAGATTTCAACCAAAGATACCGGTGTGGAAATCTCCATTCCGAAACTCAAACCCGGCCTTAGTGCACTCGAAACGCCGGATAAGCCACAGCCGCCACGCGACCTGCCACCTCCGGTGCGAGTCAACATACGAAAGGGCGTCTGGATCGGTCTCGCCGTTGCATTACTCCTAGTTGTTGTCACCGGAACGCTGATCTTTATGAGGTCCGGAAAAAAGACAGATCCGTTTGCAGATCTGGTCAGCCAAACAGTCCCTAAGGATGGGCCAGCGACAAAGGATGAAAACGAAGCTACCCGCGTCCGTCAGAAAGAACGCCGCGATCTGGAAGAACTCGAACGCCAAGCGAAACTAGCTGCAGAGCAAGCCGCGGTAGACAACGCCAATGACCAGAGAATGGAGGCCGACAAGTTGGCGGCTGAGGAGACTGCCAAGCAACAGGCGAAATTAGATGAGCGGGCGGCCATCGCCAAGCGAGAAAAAGATGCGATCGACGCTGCTCTCACGAAAGAAGGGCCCTTTGCTTTCATCAGAGGGAATCCAAGTTTTGAAGATAAAGAGGGACAATGGCTATTCAACCTCCCGAGACCCGGGGAACGGTATGACGATGTGTGGCCGAAGTTACGCACAAATGGGGAAACCATCTCGTTGTCGCTATGTGAAGGGGCGAGACCATTGTTTTCCGGAAGCTCTTATCAGCTCTCACTGAAGCAGCACGAAACGCAATTGAACGAGTGGACGGTCGAGGCAACTCAGGCGGGAACGGTTGAGCAGATAGCGCGCTACACGATCGCAGAGCTAACTCGCGATCCCGCCATGATTAAAGAGCCCGATAGAGAATTGCACTTCGAATGGCTTCGAAGCGCTTCAAGGGAAATAATTGCATCGGAACTGTTGCGATGGTGGCCGATCGAAATTCAAATTGGCAGCCGAAAAGCTGTACTCTTGCAGAGGAAGGCCGAAATTCCCGAGAGTCTGGATGGACGACCAACTTGGAAAAGTCTGGTTAACTCCGAGCGAATTCCAATCATGAATAGTAACGCAATTAAGGCGATTGAATTCGATAAGGCTGCGAATACGAAATTCGTGATTGAAATTGCACAAGCTGGCCTATCGGTTCAGAAACTGGAGGTTTCGATTCTTTCTGAGACCGCGGGGCCTGAAAGCGAGCGTCAGCAAGAAATTCCGAATACGGAGCGTGGCGAGCATGCAGACATACTGAAACAACAGGGCACGGTGACGAAGTATTTCCATGTCACTCCACCGCTTGAATTGATGGAAACAATTCCTGAAATAACGGAAACACTAACAGGATTCGGAAAGCTTGAGTTGTCAGTAGCGCAGGCACCAAAAACAGGACTCACTATCAACCCAAAAATCAAACTTTTACTGAGACTACCTAAGATAAACCTTCTCGATACGTTGCCAGACATTTCCACGAATGCAGGTCTCAAGGCGATGATTAAGGTTCCGTCGAAATTTGTTTCCTGGGATTCGATTCTCGCTGAGGGCGCCATAGTCAATATACAGAATACTCGCTCCGAAATAAGGAACGACCCCGACAAATGGTATACGCAAAAAATGAAGCCCATTCCTGCAAGGCAATCTTTTGTCAGTGACACGTTCTCAAATCTTTCGCGGCAAGCAATCGAGGCCATAAGAGGGGTGATACCAGCTTTGACAAGGGACGTGGGCGTCGCGCAGGCAGCTGTTAATCGACTGAACGCGAAAGCATTAAAAGAACTAGGAGACGAACAAAAATTGAACAACGCTAAGCAGCACTTAACGCAAGCACAAAGCCAACTTGAAGCGGCAAAGAAGTATGAACCACTCATTCAGACTTTCACTGCTGCAATGGGGAAAATGTCGCAGGAAATGAAGGAAACGAATTCGTTGCTACTTAGAGACTATGACACCATCGCTGTGCAGGTAAATTCTTGCGTGGAGGCTATAGAACAAGTTCACGTTCGTTGCACGCTACAGGGGGAAGTATTAATTGAGGGGTGTGACAACGGACCAAAAGTGTTTGTTTATTTTCTGGAAACCGCTTCTCCCAATTGGCCTGCTGATACCACGCAACAGGGGGCAAAATGACGCTTGAAGAAATCAATGAGCTGATCGATGAGATTCAGCAGGTGCTGGTGAGCGAGTCTGAGCCGTTGCTCGAAGAGTTGATGGATCTCGCTGGGCGGCATGAAGATTACGTGTATGCCACGATCAAACGGCTTAAGGCCGTCGATGCATTGTTGAGTAAAGGTCTTCGATCTGAGGCCATTGAACTGGCGGAACGTGAGCCAAATCTGAATGACGTGGTGATTTCGTTGGACTTCCCGGAGCTCGACGCATGGAATGAGTTGCTGGCACAGTCGGAAATGCAACCGGTGCCAGCATTGCCGGATGATCTGGCGGCCGAACTGAATGATGCCTACAGCGTTTCGGCTCCCGTGGAAAAATTATTGCAGCGACATCGGACCGCCGCATTGGGGCGAGCACCTCTGCCCACACGAATTGACATCCTGAGACGTCTTGCAACGTCCGACTCGGGCAATCCCGCATGGCCTCAGGATCTTAAACTCTTCGAACAGCAACGCCTGACCGAGTTAAAGGGCGAGTTGGAAATTGCGGTTCGGGAAAAGAATATCGATGCCCTGGCTGCACTGGAACGAGAAGCCTCGTCGCCCGACTGGAAGGTGTCAGTTCCGGCAGACTTGAAACGCAAGATCAATGACGCCAACTCCAGGTTGCGGCAGGCCGGGGCGAAGTCTGAACTGGATACGCTTAGCTATCAATTGTCCGATGCATTCGCAGACTTCGATCTGGCCACAGCTCGCAAGTTAGGGCAGCGGTTTCGAGCCCTTGCTCAGATCGTATCTCTGTCGTCTGGTGATCCATTGATGGACATCGCCGGCCCGGCTTTGGACTGGATCAGCGACGAAGACCAGAAAGCTCAGCGAGAGGCTCAGCATCTTCAGAAGGTCAAGGAGATCGAAGATGGTCTCAACCAGAACGTTCACACAGAACGACTGGAGCGGCTGCATTACGAAGCGACTCTGCATGGCCATGCATTGCCCGAGCGTTTAGCCAGCCGCCTGGCCGATCGTCTGGAAACGTTAAGGGTCAACGCAGGGCGACGCCGTCGAACGATCATCATTGCGTCAGTCGCTGCAGTGATGGTGCTGATTGGTGCAACAGGCATGGCAATTCGCCATGTCGGAATTCGAAACACAGTCACCCGCCACGTTGATCAACTTGGGATCTTGCTGCAGGAGGCAGAAAAGACGGGTGTTATCGATCCGCTTAATCAATATTTTGAGCTGCTTGCTCAGGAACCGGCAAACATCTCGCAATCTGCTGAGATCACTGGACTGCGACAGCGGTTCGAGGTTCTGAGGACGTCGGAGACCAGTCGAGTTGCTCAGATTGATCAGATCTTGAGTCAGGCGACGGCGGATGCACAAAAAGCCGCCATGCCCGGGGAATTTAATCCGCTCTTCGAAGGTCTGAAAACCGCAGAAGAGTTGGCGAAGAACACTGCCGAGAAAACTCGCATTATGGTGACCGACACGCTGCTGCGTGAGCGAAGATCGAGCCTTCAAAAACAGGTCGATACGGTATTCAGTGGCAAGGTCACCGAGATGACTGAAGTCATCTCTGCGTTGCCTAAGGACAATCTTACGGGCTATGACGAAGTGGTCCGGCAACTCACGGAAATGCAGTCGGCCACGGACGTCTCCACTGGCCTGATTGCTTCAGTCACTGCCCTGAGGAGCAAGGTGTTGACCGAACGATCAGAAGTCAGTCTGCAAATGCAAATGGCGAAGGGACTGCAGGAGACTACGAATGCAGTGGGAAATCTTGCGGGCTTTTCTGCTCAGTTGCAGAAATACGCCGAAACTCATCCTGGCAGTACGCGAGCGGCTGATTTTCAGTCATTGCTGAATTCTGAGCAATCGTTGTGGAAGGGCGCATTGGCATGGAATGATATGCGGACTCGCCTGCTGGCGGTGGACATCGCAATAATTAGCCCACGCGATGCGAAAACCCTGGTCGACGATTTTTCTGCGTTTCAGAAATCTTCAGGGCCCTATGCGGGAGACATGAATCTGGGGAATCGATTGTTGGCTCTGCAGGCTGTCGCTCAACGCCGGATCAACGAAGAGGGCACGTTGACCGATCATTTCCGCAGTGTCTTCGACGGCAAGGCGATCTCCAGTTCCTTCATGATTAAGGCGGAGAAGTCAGACGATATCTTTTACGCTGACGCAGCACCTTTGATTGAGAAGAACAATCTCGTCTTCGATTACTATACGACGCCCAGCGGTGACCAGACAATCGCAAAAAAATTGACCGCTAATGATTTTCCCTTCGCATCTGGAAAAAAACGCGATGAATGGATGTCGCCGCAGTCGAGACTGGCTTCCTCAATCCTGTCGCAACTTGAGGAGATGAAGGTGCCCGACTTTGAGGCAACAGTAGCCCGCATGACGACGCGGATCCTGCAGGAAGAACCTAAGCTTGATCCAATCCTGCGGCTGCTGCTTGCAGAACGAATGCTCAAGGCTGGTTCTGATGGCAGTGTCTACATTGCAAAACGTTCCGAGAAGTCGCTGGATGAGATTGCCGGGGCTGGTATTCCGAAACTGACGAACTGGGTCGACTATCAAGACCTCCAGACGAAGAAGTTGCGAGTCACGGCAGAGGCGTTCCTCGAGAAACAGAGAATGACCATTATTGACGCCGCCATCGCAGCTCAGACTGACCGTGATTCCGCTAAAGAAGAGAAGATCGGTCCATCGCTGCGGTGGGTTGGATGGCTGACTCGCAATGCCACAGCAGATTGGGAGATTCTTTTAAAAACCGGTGTGCCGCTGGACGGCGGTAACAAACTTTGCGTCTTCCAGAAAATCACTCCCACGTCGATGCCGGAGCGAGTGATCGTAGCGACCGTCGATGCCAACTCCGCGATCAAACTAACGGACGAGGTTGGACAGACCTCAACGACGGAAGGTCGTCCCGTGTTTCAGATTTTGGAATCGGAATAGACCTAACTGGACAGCGCCATGTTGCCCCCTCTCCCCCAGTTTTTTGAGGATGCGGCGTGGCGTTACATGACAGAATTCTCACAAACAACTGGGGGAGAGGGTCGGGGT
>Ga0255093_1000330_pt1 | contig 22645 bp, 24 predicted proteins | sample Colum_Law_RepA_8_2_FD_188437 | JGI IMG/M metagenome (GOLD analysis project Ga0255093, IMG submission 188437) | Freshwater microbial communities from Columbia River, Oregon, United States - Colum_Law_RepA_8d | ecosystem: Environmental > Aquatic > Freshwater > River | place: USA: Oregon...
CAGGGGTACGCAGCTTTGAGCAACACCCACGTTCCCATGACGCACAACCAACGCGATTCTTGTTCCCTTTGCGGCTTCGCGCCTTCGCGTGAAAAAACAATTCCGTGGATGACTCAACGCTGTGATTCTCTTCGAGACACAACTCAACGGAGATCAATTGCCTTTGGCTTTTTCCGGGACTGCGGCGTCAGCCGCCTCGTTGTCGTCAAACCGCTGATAGATCGGCAAATGGCGATAATAGACTTCCAGCGTAAGCAGGCTCAAAGTTGTCTGATAGAGCCGACCTGCCTGTGAACCATGGTCGTCTCGAAAATCCCAACTGCCTGCCCCAGGACCAGACTTTACCTGAGTCGACACCAACTCGTCTCGCATCTTGAGATTCCACTGGTCCCAGAGATCTCCGCCCCAATGATGCAGAACCTGAGTCGCATAGTAGTTGTAATAAATGCGTCCTGGTTGAGGTCCCACTTTGGAAAGGTGTTCAACGCCCGCCTTTAACGCCGGGTTCTCTCGCTTCCAGCCAAGATATATCCTGCACAGCAGTCCTACAGCCGTCATCGAATCTTTGGCGCCCTGACCTGGCATGTATGCATACTGAGCGCCGCCTGCAACTTGTGCCGAGTTCAGAAACACTTTGACATCACGAATTGTGTCACTCTGAACCTTGATGCGGCCGGCTTTTGCACTTTGCAATGCCATTACCTGCCAGCCAACAACAGACGTGTCGCCTTCCTGCCCGGGTTGATATCTCCAACCGCCATCAACTCGATTCTGAGCCTTCTCGATAAACTTAATCGCGTCTCCTGCCAGTTTTCGAAGCTCTTTATCATCTTTCTCCATCGCGGCCGCTTCGCAAAGACAAATGGTTGCGATTCCCTGAACATACATCCCGGAATTTCCCTGGCTGCTCACTCGCAAATCAGCGCCCATCGCTCCTCGGTCAGCATTTTGATGAAGATAGGTCAGACCTTTCAGCACGTTGTCTTTGAAGGGGCCCGCCTTCATATGAGTATGACCCGCGCCGAGAAAACACAGCAACGCCATCGACGTCGCGCCCATATCCGTGGTTGTCAGATCGCCGGGCTGGCCTGCATCACCGATTTCTGCAAAGTTCCACGAACCATCGACGCGCTGAATTGAAGCCAGCCACTTTAATCCGAGACTGACGGCCTGTTCGCTTTCCGCATTACCACCGTACAACGAGACCGCAGCACGTCGTCCGGCATCAGATCGACCTCCGAAATGTCCCTTTACAAATGGGATATCAGAAATGTCGACAAACTCTTCCAGGGGCAGCGTCAGTTCTTTTTCCTCATTCGAATCAACCTGCAGTCGATGTTGCCCCTTATCAAGCTCGGCGAGCATCTGCTGCATCGTGCTGTTAACATTCAGATCGACAATATCCTTTGGCTGCACAATCTCAGCCAGCTCAACAGGCTGCTCAACCAATTCGTCTTTGAAATTGTCGATGATTAATTGCAGCTCGACATTTTCCGAAGTGCCCGGAAGCAACAGCGATGCCATGATCATGAGCACAAGCACATGGACTGCCGTGCTGATTCCCGCTGTCTTGATTTCTTCTCGATGCGACTTCAACCAATGCGGCACAGTCACACGAACAAACAGTTTGCTCGCTTGAAACGTCGCGGCGATTTTCATCGCCCATGTCGGCGGTTTCCGACGGCGAGTTTTCTGAGCCGCTCGCTGCTGAACCTCATTGAGGACCGAGTTCCGCCTCTGTGTTTTTTTCTGACTCGCCTGAAACGCCTCCAGCAACGACGGATCAATCTCCTCGTCGTCGGCGACATCAACAGTGGAATCAGGCTGTTCCGGCATCGCGGAGTGCTCAAAAGACGGGATGGGACTTTTCAGATCATCGAAATCGGTCAGAGGCCTTCTCTGCAAAACTCAGCAGAAATACCCAGAGATTTTCAGGGAAAGACGGCCCAAAGTGACTAATCTCGCCATGAACCGACAAAACACCGGCAAAGACAGGACCTACAAAGTAAGACTCTAACGCAGGATGTGCAAGAGCGTCCGTAGAACAAGACGGCACAGCCACAAAAAATGAACGAATTGCCGCGCGACACCACAGAGAAAGCATCGCTGGAACAAAAGACGTGCAACAAAACCCGCACGTCTATGGCCGGAGCAGACATGCCCCTGTCGTGGAGGCAATGAGGTTTTAAGGCTGTTCAATCATCTGCAGAGCATTCTCCATCAGGATCTCGCCCGTCATTTCTCCCAGACTCGTTCGCGAGACGTAGGAATACCGTTCGAAACTCTCGTAATCGACTTTGGTCAGAATGTATCCAAACGCGTCGTTGGTCAGACCAAACAGGAAGTTATGTTCCCCCTTCATTTTCCGTTTCAAATAGAAACCGATATTCGGCAGCGCTTCTCCCGGAATTGTCAGCACCTGCGCTTTCCCGATCGTCAGCAGATTGACCTGAACTGAAATCCGGAAGTCATCTGTATGTGGATACTTCAACGGTGACGCGGCGACAATGGCCCGCATCATCGCCGACTCTACGGGGAACTCGATACGCCTTGCGAGGTTGGCAACAGCCGGCTCTTTCTGAGCATCTGCTTTACCAATGATCCGCTCCGCCTCGTCAGCCATCAAGTGACCAATTCGCAGACATTCGGTCCATGATCGCTGATCCGGCCAGACGGCATTGCGAATATCGCCCGGCTGGGAAAGATCCCGATTGTCAGCCGTGACCATTCCTCCCTGCGCGCTGTTCATGAAGACCGCAACACCGCCAAGCTTCTGTTCGATCTGATCGTACATCGGCCCAATGCAGTCAGGACTAATAATCCCGACATCGCTGCCCAGAACTTCAGGATGAATTGCATAGTTGACCAGTGTGCCAATCACCTTGCCGTCCGCGCCAACTGTCTGCATCACTCCCATGCGTCGATCGTATAACTGTGGAGCGTAATAGTTGTAAGCAATCCCTTCAGCCGCCTTGTCGACAGCAGTCTTCAATGTCGCCGGCTGAAGTTTATCAATCGCTTCATTTACCGCCTCCGCCGCTTTCTCGCAGACGCTTTGCATGAAGTTCAGATCCCCGGTGAACTTCCCGGAAGGCAAAGGAAACCCATAACAGTCCGGCGCGCTATGAGTATGTGTCGCACCGATCAGAATATTCTCGCCAGGAAATCGAGGCACCAGCTTGCGAACACGATCCCCAAGGACCGACGGGAATCCGAGCACATCAATTCCGACAACAGCAATCGTCGTTGTCCCATCGCTGAAGACCATCGCGCGGGCCGTCAGCTCACCCCGCTTCTCGGTCGTGGCCTGCGGCTCGCCAACACCTCCCGAGACCGGCAGCAGCGGATCCGGCGTGATGATTCGCATCGCTGCGCCGGAGCGAAATTCGCCGCATTCTGCGGTGGATCCAAATAGGATCGGCAACAGCACAGTCACGATAAAAGTACAAAGAATTTTGAGTCGCATCGAATCACCTTTATTTTGTGAACACTTCGTTTAACGGTAAGCCGCAGGCGACTGTGTTCATATGCGCCGACGCCTCCGGCTTACCGTTAAACGAAACAATCTTGAGCCCTGACTATTTCCATCAACCAACAGTTATCGATCCTGCTCCAAAACACACATCGCCGCATTGCGTCCCGGGATTCCACTCACTGCACCGCCGCGAATTGCAGAAGAGCCAGCTCGAAAAATCCTCGGATGATGAGTTTCGACACCCCATTTTCCAACCTGCTCAGGATCATCGGTAAAGAACCACGACAGAGCATTGTGAAAGATGTTACCAAGATCCAGATCAACGTCTCGTTCAAGATCCTGCGGTGTTTTCATTTCAATGCATAGTTTGCCATCTTTATCCCGAGCCAGACAGTCTTCAAACGGCTCTGCACAAATGCGATTCAGGCCCGCCAGATAAAGCTGCTGCACTTGTTCCCGTCGGGTGTCGTGATCATGAGCGAACAGGCGATAGGGCATATCGAGGCCAAACAAGGTGAGCGTGTGATATCCCTGCTGGCGTAATTCCGGCGATAAAATCGAGTCGTCCGTTAACGTGTGACAGTACATCTCACCGGGCGCGGGATCCGGAAGTTCTGCTGCCGCTGCTGTTCGATGCGACTCACGCATCTGCTGGTAGCCTTCGTCGATATGAAACGATCCTGCGAAAGCCTCTTCTGAAGTCACACCGGCCGCTTTTACTTTCGGCAATCGACGCAGCAACATATTCATCTTGATGACAGAGCCTTCGTCCGCAGCGGACGGAGTCCATGACTCACCCAGCAATTTCGCAAAGGTTTTGGGACCGGCATTAACCAGCACAACGTCCGCATCCACATGCCGCATTTTGTCGTCCTGCAAGTAATCGACAGTATGCCGACTCGCACCCAATGCAATTCGTTGAGCAGGTGCTGATGTCGCAATCTGGACGCCTCGTGCAATGCAACGAGCAACCAGTGCGCCCACCAGTGACTTCATGCCTCCGACGGGAACTCGCCACTCCCCGGTCTCATTGCCAATCACGTGATACAGAAAGCAGCGATTCTGCAGCAGTGATTCATCATGCGGATCCGTAAACACGCCGATCTTGCCGTCGGTCATCAGCAGGCCGCGCAAGACATCGTGCTCGGCGTATCGTTCGATCACTTCACCGAGCGGTCGCTCGATAAACGACTGCCACGCTTCTCTTTGCTCCGGGGAGGTCAGACCCTGTTCGAATTCACCTCGAGACTTCAGTGGCTGCAGCATCGTTGGCCACGCAATTTTGGCCATCGTGGTTTCGAGTGACAATAGCTGTTGGTAGTTCTTCCAAGCCTGTTCACTGCCCGTCAGTTCAAACATCGATGACCGAGAACGCTGCTCATCAATATTCGACAAAACCAGCCCGCGCGCAACCCCATGCTGATCTGTGTACGGCGTAAAGGAGGCTGTTCGTCGTCGACGTGTCTCGAACGACAAATCCAGTTCTCGAATAATCTGTTCGGGCAACAGCGAAATCAGATACGCATATCGCGACAAATGTGCGTCATAGTCGGGAAAGACGCGATGAGACGTAGTGGCACCGCCTGGATAATCATTGCGTTCCAGGACCAACACCGACTTCCCAGCACCGGCAAGATAAGCGGCCGCTACCAAACCGTTGTGGCCGCTGCCGACGATCACGACATCGTAGTGCGTTTTAAGTGCGTGCTGGTTGCTCACGAGCGAGTCCTGATTTCTGACGATCACAAGTTGTCTGTTCGAGAGCTATGCAGCTTGTCGCACTGGCTTCAACCAGCATTTGAGTGAAGCCTTTATCAAACATGCCGACTGAAGTCGGCACCACGGACAGATTCTGCAATCTGTCCGTCACTCGCGATCTTACTGATCAGCACGCCGCACCAATTCGATATTCATAAAGCTTCCCGCCCCCGGAAACAAGCGGGCCAATGAATGATCAAAAATGGTGGCTGGTTTCCAAAGCCATGCCGGAAGCAGCGTCCACGATTTCAGGCCACCGCTTAGCCAGTATCTCAAAGGCGTGTGAGGTCGCAAAGACTCAACCTTTAGCCCCGGAAATCTCTGCTGAAACAATTCGCGATCACGCAAAAACACGATCCAAGCTAATGCTCCATTGGCTCCGGACAACGGCCCGCTGGACGGGAAGCTCCAGGTGGTTGCATCCGGCTGGTAAGGTTCGTGATGCGCGTGCTTCAGAATCCAATGACTAAGCCAGCCTGGATACTGATCAACGATCAGCACTCGTCCCCCGGGTTTAAGGCATCGCTGGCATTCTGCCAAAAATCTTTCCACATCTGGAATGTGGTGAAAGACGTTCAGCATTCCAAGAAACCGAACGGAGTGATCCCCGAACGGCATCTCACAGGCATCGAAAACCAGATCGACAGTCTCGTACGGAAGCACGTCGGCAGTCATCAGTTCCGGGATGACTTCCTGAGCAAACCCGCCTCCTGATCCCAGTTCAACGGCCAGTCCTTCATCAGGGCAACACGACAGCACCGACTTATAATGCTGATAAATCTCTCGATACCAAAGATTGAGTCCCTTCTTTTGGCGAATAATGCGAGCCAGCTCCGGGCCGCGGCCGGGATCATCAAGTCCATGATCATCAAGACCGTTCATTACCCGCGTCCCAAACGAAGTCGGCAGAACCCATAGACCGTCATCTTCAGCAAGAGCCAGCCATCCCGAAAGCGGGAGATGTTTGTCGTGCCATAGGTTCGCTCACGATATCGAATCGGCAAATCCACAATTCCTAACGCCAGTTCAGAAGCTGCAAACAACAACTCAAAATCACCGAACGGATCAAACTCCCCGAAGATCGCTCTCCACTGCACCAGCCGCTCGTAGTCTCGACGAGCCAGCAATTTGGTTCCACAGAGACTATCTCCGACACGAATTCCCAGCACATAACTGAGTGCTTTGGCAAAGAACTTGTTGCCCAGCAAATTCAGATGCCGCATCGCCGCATCTTCCATGGGATAGACGAGCCTATTCCCATTGATAAAGCCGCCGTGACCCTGCCGCCACGCATCATAAAACCGCGGCAGCAACTCTGGAGGCATCGTCAGATCCGCGTCCAGAATCGTCAGCAAATCGCCGGTCGCTTTCGCAAAGCCAACACGCACCGCATCGTTCTTTCCTCGTCCCAACTGCTGATACGACGAGAGTTTCCAGCGGTGTCCATAAACTTTGACGAGTCGTTGAATCTCTTCCCATGTGCCATCCGTCGAGTTCCCTTCGACGAAAATGATTTCCACATTCGATGTGGCAAACGTCGGCATTCTTTGCAACGCGGCTTCCAGATTGCCTCGTTCATTTCGAGCCGGAATGACGATCGACAGCGATGGTGCTGTCTGCGGCAATTGCACAGCTCTGACAACGACCAGCCATGCCATCGCAAATCGATTGATCAATGGAATGGCAGGCAGCACAGAATTCAGAATCCAACTGATCAACGGGATCCAGAATGGTATGAAGATCGCCGGACGAACTCGTACCGCTTCCAAACCGGAAAGCTTCAGCATCGAGTTCAGTTCTGTTTCCGTAACGAACGTCGACGGCAGAACACCTTTGCGAATGCCCAGCCAGTTCGCCAGTCGAAAGAGACCATGAGCATAAGGCGTATACAACACAGCAAACAGTCGACTGCCCCCCGACATTTTCGCTCGAACCTGCTGCAGCATCTCCTGAATATCACTGGAGGCATTGAAGTTTCCGTTCAGCAGCAACCCGGTGCGATCGGCCGCGTCCGCTGGCAACTTCAGTTCGTCGATCGTCCTGGCAACCGACTTGTCATGGCAGTCAACGGACTCCAGCAACAGCCCGTCTTCATGATCGAGCGGAGCCACCTGGATGAGTCGATCACAGAATCTGGCCGTCGCGGAGATCTCAGCTCCCAGCAAACGATAGACGTAGCGTCGCATGGACGATCGTTGAGTTACCGGCTCATCGGAACCTGGCGGATGAAACAGATTCTGGTCTGACAATCGATCGCCCCTCTTGCCGGCTGCTCACTTCTTTTCTTCGGTCAGCAGAGTCAGAACGCGTTGTCGCTTCACTGGTACTTCTGATCTATCAAAGCGTCAGGCCGATCCGGTGCTGACTGAGTTGTTCGCTGCCAGTGCTGTTAATCAAATAATTGTGTTCGAAACGCATTCCGCCCTGACCTTCAATGTAGCAGCCGGGCTCCAGCGTGATCACGTCTCCTTCAATAAGAACATCGTCGCTTTCCGAAACCAGTACCGGTGGTTCCGGATGTTCCAGCCCCAAACCATGTCCTGCATGATGAGCCAGCGGCCCAAAACCTCGAGATTCCAGCACTGTAGACGCAGCTTTCCAGATATCTCGGCCCGCGGCCCCTGGCTTTAGAATGGCCGCCGCCGAACTCAAAGCATCCCGACAGGCTTCGAACTGTGCGACAATTTTGTCGGATGGAACTCCCACGGAAATCGTATTTGTAAAGTCGCTGCGGTAGCCATGAATGATGACGCTGTAGTCCAGAATAAAGAGATCTCCGTTCTGCAGGCGATAGTGAGTTGGCAGCCCGCCGGCTTTATGCAGAGTCGCGTTGGTGGCTCGAAAATCCCCGTACACAACACACGGAACGCCGGCCGCTTCCTGTGCGGCACGCTGAACTTCCAGGTAGATTTCGAATTCAGAAATCCCCGGACGAATCACCTCGAACGCTCGACGATGTCCGGCCTCACCAGCTCGCATGCAGGTCTTCAGCAACTCAATTTCGTCAGCATGCTTTGAACGACGCAGGGACCGGATGATGGTTCCCAAAGTCGTCGGTGTATCGGAGTCATCTTCAGCAAACTGCCACGCAGCGTTCTCGGACACCATCGCGGCCGTCATTTCGGACAGACCTTCGGGTTCGATCAGTCCTGTCTCGCCACCCCAGATCTTTTCCACTTCGCTGAGTGCCAGGCAAAGAGCATCATCGCGGTTGGTGACAGACTTCTTATGCGTGTACCAGGCGGTGATGACTTCCTGATCAACGAAGTACGGAACAGTCGCCGATCGTTTGCCAAAGTTGTCGGCCAGCAGAATGGCTTTGCCATCACGAGTCATCAAGACCAGAGCATTCTGGTCAGCCGAAAACGAAATCGGATTGATGCGAAAATTGGTGAAGTACTGCACATGCCGCTGATCACCAATCAGCACCCAGGAGATCTCTTCCGGCAGCCGCTCCCAAAGTCTCGTCCGACGTTCTCGACAACCCTCATTCGTCAACATAGTCCGTACCAATCCTCAATCACCAAAGGCGAGCGGCAGGGCGTCAGCCCTCCGAGTTCACGCGCAAATTAACCTTCTTCAATACCAATCGTCTTTATAGTCGATGAGGATCCTGTCGCGGATTATGCGAGACTTTTGTATCAGCCATCGCACGATCAATCGCCTTTCCAAGTTTTGCGGGCTCCGCAACATAGAACTCCGCATAACCACAGCCCTCGCAGACCCAGGCTCGAATCTTGCTGGTGACCAACACACGAAAGAAGGTGCCCAGAGTCGGATTCACAGCCACTTGGCTGTCGAAGCCATTATGGAATTCGTCCTTGAGACTGATATTCGCAAGAATACTGGTCCCCTGACACTTCGGACAGACTCCGGATTTCATCGTCGCCACCACATCAGGGATATCGCCTCTGCCAGGTCTAACCATTCGCGATTATTCAATCCCCTGCGCTGCCAGCCAGCGTTCGGCATCCAATGCAGCCATGCAACCAGTTCCCGCCGCTGTAATCGCCTGGCGGAAATAATCGTCCGCCACATCGCCGGCCGCGAAGATGCCATCGACGCTCGTGTAAGTTCGCTGAGGAATCGTCCAGACAACGTAGCCCTTTTCGTTGGTCTTCAATTGACCGTTCAGGAAATCCGTGTTCGGTGTATGACCGATCGCACAGAAGTATCCCACGGCATCCAGGTCTTCAGTCTTTGAAGAGTCCGTCGTGCTGCGAATGCGAACTCCGGTAACTCCGTTCTTTTCATCACCAAGGACTTCATCGATGTTGGAATTCCACTTCACCTGAATCTTGTGATTGCTTAACGCTCGCTCAGCCATGATACGACTGGCTCGAAAAGAATCACGCCGATGGATGATATAAACCACCGATGCAAACTTTGTCAGAAACGTCGCTTCTTCCATCGCACTGTCGCCACCGCCGACAACAACGACTGGTTTGTTGCGAAATCGAGGCAACGCGCCGTCGCAGACGGCACAGGCCGAGACGCCCATGTTCTTGAACTTGTCTTCAGATGGCAGACCCAGATAGTTGGCTCGAGCCCCCGTGGCGATAATGACTGCGTGAGAAGTGAACTCTTCGCCGCTCAGAGTTTTCAACTTAAACGGTCGCTGCGTCGTGTCGATGTCGACGATATCATCGGTGACAATTCGAGTCCCAAAGTTGGTCGCCTGCTGTCGCATCAGTTCCATCAGTTCCGGACCACTGACACCGTGCTTGCCATGCGGAGCCATGTAGCGACGCTTGTCATCCTGGATCGATGTGTCGAGGTACGTAGTCATATCACCGGCTGGAAAACCAGGGAAATTCTCCACTTCCGTCGTCAACGATAGCTGGCCTAGCGGCAGAGTTCCCTTCTGGCGGTTTTCTTCGTTGAATGCTCCTTCGTAAACAACCGGATTCAGCTCCGCTCGTGCCGCGTAAATGGCGGCGGTCCAGCCAGCAGGACCAGAACCGATGATGGTGACCTTCTCAGTCATGTCACTAACCTGTCTTAACGTTTTCTGCGTATTTTCGCGGGTGGATGCCTAATCGGACTCCTTCGCCGAATAAGTCAATACGCGGACACTAACCGACCGGGACGCATCCGACAACGATCGGCCGTTTCTCCTTCGGAATTCATAAGACTGGAAATCATCGGAGATACATCAGCAACCCGGTGAGAGAATCTCTACGACGGAAAGCACTTGCCGAAACGAACCAGCCATAGTGGAGACCCGAACAGGCGAATGCGAAGCGTGACCAGAGCCCAGGCCAGGTTCACTTCGCCGGACAGAAACTTGAGCCATGTTGTCCCATCGGCTGTGATCCGCAGATTGGCTTTGCCGCAATGACCTTCTTCGACCAGTAGCTTTTGATCTCGAATGGTCACTGTTGCCATTCGCTTTTCGGATCCGGTGAAAGTGAAGTGATAAACGGCATCAAGACCTTTGGATTGGCCAGGCTGAAACGTCAGGGACATGTATTTCAGAAAACTGTCGATCGATCGCACATTAAGATTTCCTCGCACAGGTCGCAACGTCTTGTGAGGAAATCGGCGCTGAACATGCTCGGCAGCATCGGACCCTGGCACGGCGTAGATGATTTCCTCCTTGTCCTGCAGAGGTCTCAACGTTTCCTCCGTAAACTGTTTGCGATTCTCCAGCCATGGAGCGATCACATCTTCACCGGCCGGACAAACCGCCAGACAGTACGCCGCCTTGTAGTTTGCACCGAAGGATAAGCTCTGCCACATTGATGCCGATTCAGAATCAGAAACTTTCGCTCGCAGTTCGTTGCGACTGCTGCTGGATGCAATCTGCTCCGTCAGATCTCCAAAGCCGCCCATGAACTCACGATAGTTATGAGTATAGCAGGCGCTGAAATTGAAATCGCCGTTGGTGGCGATCGCTCCGACAGGACACGCCGCCACGCACAGGCGACATTCCAGACAAGGATTGTAGTCAATGGGTTTAGATTCCTCGTTGACCGCTTCACCGATTAGAATTGTGCCCAGCAGAATGAAGTTGCCAAACTTCGGATGAATCACGTTGCGATGAATTCCCATCTGTCCCAGCCCCGCTGCCACAGCGACCGGCTTGTGCGACACAACCCAGATTTTGTCGGGGAAGTTGTCCATCTCCATTGGAAAGCCCATCGACGGATTCACTGCTTTGATGCCTCGAGCTTCCAACTCCGTCACGACGTTCCGTGCGACCTCATTAACGTGATCACCCGTGTGATGAAACTCCAGGTTAGCGACTGATCTTGCAGAGCTGCGAATCGGTTCGCGATTCATCCGGCACACAAACGCCAGCAGAGTTTTCGTCCACGGAGCGAAACTCATAATGTCTGCGCGCTGGTCGTCGAGTTCAGGACGATCAATCGAAACCAGTCCTGCGTCATCAGCGCCACAGTCGAGACACAATTTCCGCAGTGCTTCTGAAGTGAGCAACACCGGCGAAGACACTTTTGCAGCGCCTCGAACTTTGATCACCGTCGGATGTTCATCGATTCGCCCCATGAGCATGCCCCCTTTAATCATTTACCGAAACCGCAACCAGAGCACTTGCAAAATGCAAGCAATCGTCGCACTTGCATTCTGCAAGCATCGCAGGTATTGTCAAGTGAGGCGTGCAGACAATTGCCAGACTCGTGGGCATTAAGGATCCCGACAGTGCCCAAAACATTCACCATCTCCGGCGAAAGCTGAGCCCCATGAAACATAATCGCTCCTGTTGCCCGGTGGCCTGCACACTGGACCTGATCGGCGACAAATGGACGCTGCTGGTTGTCCGCGACCTGCTGCTGGGACGATCTCATTTTCGTGAGTTCTCATCGTCCCCGGAGCGCATTGCGACCAACATCCTGACAGATCGCCTTACGCGACTTGTCGAAGCGGAACTGGTCGAAAAATTCCCATCACCCGAGCAACCCGGAAGAGACGGGTATCGTCTCACAGAAAAAGGCACAACCCTTGGGCCGGTCGTGCAGTCCATCAAAAAGTGGGGCCTGGAACACATCGAAGGCACGTCGGCTCGCTTGAAGCCCAAATGATCATGAGCATCCTGCGCTGCGATGCCGCCCCTCTGCGTTCCGGGCGGTCACGTCAACAAAAACAGCATCTCAGAAACGCGATTGAGCCTGAAGAGAAGCAAGCCCACCCAATCCATCTCACGGATCGCATTGAGCAGAACGGTTGCCGCAGCCATCGTACACCGGAGGGCTCAGGCGTAAAAACCTGTACGCGAATGGAGTGAAAACAGCACGCACTAGACGGGCATACTGCCGGGCTGATGCCCCTCGGCCAATGCGAGGCGACGAAGCCAGCGGTAGTGCGACGCAAGTCCGGACATAAAGCTCGGATGCACGTTGTAGCGAATCCCGAACTCCTGGCAGGTTTCGCGAACCAGGGGACTGATCGCTCGATAGTGAATGTGGCAGACCTGCGGAAACAGATGATGCTCAATCTGGTAATTCAAACCACCAACAAACCATGACAGAAGAAGGTTGTTCGGGGCGAAGTCGACAGTCGTTTCAATCTGATGGATTGCGAACGATGACACCATTCGCCCTGTGTCAGATTCCGGCATCGGGAAGGCGGCTTCCTCAACGCAGTGAGCCATCTGAAAAACAATACTCAGCATAACACCCTGAAAGAACGACACACCCATATATACGGCCAGAACCTGCCACCACGGATGCAGCATCATCGGGACGACGAAACCCATCACGATAAAGAACACTTTTCCAATGAGGAAGATTGCTAGTTCCTGACCTTTGGGGCGCACGACTGAGTGCACTCCGATCCGGCCACGCAGGAGATCGCGGAAGTCATCGTAGAACTGCCATTTGATAGCGATGAAGCCATACAAGAACCACAGATAGAAATGCTGCAGCCGATGAAAACTAAGGTACTTCTGGTGTGGGGACAATCGGCCCAGAATTCCAAGCTCGATGTCATCATCGTGTCCCGTAATATTGGGATAAGTGTGATGAATGACGTTGTGTTTTCGAGCCCAGTAGTAGGAACTACCACCCAGCATATCCAGCGACCAGGCGGCCATCCGGTTGATGATGGAAAATCGCGAGTATCCCCGGTGGCTACCGTCATGCTGGATACTGAAGCCAATGGCCGACATCGCCAGGCCCAATGAAGCACATGCTGGCGCGACCGTCCACCACGAAACAGGCCCGATAACCAGGAACGCGTAAGAGGATGCAAACCAGGTGAGGATCACCGCGGTCTTGACATACATTTGCCAACAGTCTCGAGGTGACTGATGCGTATTTTGAAAATACTGATCTACCCTTCGCTTGAGCGACAGAAAGAATTCATCATGCCGTTCAAACTTGGGGATTGCGGTCGGTGCGGCCAACGGCGGGGTGCCATCAGCGTGCGATGCTTCAGAAGCCAGGAGCATAGTCTGCCTGTAATTCACTCGGAATGACTCGTGACGAGTAACAACGTATTCTTAGGGCGGCATAAACCTGATGCCCGGTCGTTCGCGGGATATATCACTCAGGTCATTGCCTCAGTCGTGGCCGCACACAAAGTAACACTCTACTCCTGCCACGCGCTGATTGCCAGTGGCTGAAATAATTCCCGCTGACAGAACATTAAGGCGATATGAAGGAACGTTTTGCGTTCTCCCAGAAACAATGCCGGAGCTTTCCAAAAACGATTCAAGACTGTGTGAGTTGCAGTTGGATCGAAGCCTGGAGGACAACAATCGCCCCTTTTTTGGCATCCTGTGCATCCTGACTCGCTGCGCAACCGCTCAAGCTATTCGCTGAGTAACTGCACTAGGACCGTCTTGTTGGCCTCCGGGAACTCCAGAGTCGCCAGCTCCTCAAAAGTAACCCAGCGAAACGGAAATGTCGCCGGGGCCTGATCCGGCAATCCGGGACTCAGGCCGCAACGCCAGAAATGCAGCTCCACATCGCCGTGTGCGTACGTGTGCTCAATGGTTGCCAGATGTTCTCGCGGAACAATCAACAAGCCCGTTTCTTCACGACATTCACGAACGGCACAGGAACGCGGTGTCTCATCGGCTTCGCATTTTCCTCCCGGAAATTCCGAAAGGCCTGCCAGAGGAACACCGGCCGGTCGCATTCCGACAAGAATTCGACCGGCTGATTCAACGACCGCAATACCGATTCGCTTTCGAAGATTTGACATTTCACTCACTATGTTCGCATTCGTCCCCCTACCGAGCTCAACGATCCCGCATTGCGGCGGTTTCGGAGTGGGTGGGAGACGAAATCGGAAGCTGACTTCAGCGGGCTGCTGCAGCCGTTTCAAGGAAATCGGCGGGAGGTGCTCCCATAATGTTGAAGCCACAGTCGACGTGGACGACTTCGCCAGTCATACCGCTGGACAGCTTGCTCAGCATCACCATGCCCATGCTGCCAACTTCTTCTGCGTCAAGATTTCGACGCAGAGGAGAAATCGAAGCATTCACAATCTGCATTTTGTCGAAGTCACCAACTCCACTGGAGCTGACGGTTCGCAATGGACCCGCGCTGATAGCGTTGACTCGAGTTCCCGCAGGGCCCAGCTCGCTGGCCAGGTAACGCACGCTGCACTCAAGAGCGGCTTTGCAGATTCCCATCAGGTTATAACCGGGAACAACTTCTTCGCCACCGAAGTAGGAAAGAGTCAGAATGCTGGAGTCACTGCTGAGAGCATCACGCTTCTTGGCGGCTCCGGCAACAGCCAGCAGGCTGTAGGCGCTGATTTCCATTGCGGTCTTGAATCCACCGCGACTGCAGGCCCAGGTTGGACCAGTCAGATCCGCCGGCGGAGCGAACGCGATGCTGTGCAGGATAAAGTCCAGCTTGCCAAATGTTTCGACAGCCTTGGCAATCACAGCATCAATGTGTTCGTCGTTACAGACATCCATCGGCATAAGAAACTTTGAACCGATTGGGTCGACGAGCTTGGCAACCTTGTTGTGATTCTTTGGGCGATCTCCGGAGTCCGGCAGGTGCGTGAACCCCAACTCCGCACCTTCGCGATGCAAGTACTCGGTAATAGCCCACGCAATCGATCGCTCGTTAGCGATCCCCAGAACAATGCCCTTCTTGCCAGCAAACAGACCCATCGCAATCAACCTTCTTAAGCAAACGTACGTCTTAATTCTCTTCGACTCGCCACGGCCACCGTCCGGCGAGATGACTCGCGAAACATCATACGCTGTTTCCGCGAAAATCTCCTGTTTGGTCGTGCCCGGACCCGGCGCAATTCAAAATCGGATTCAATCCGTATTCGAATGGAGAGACTGCACAGACGGGATGATAGGGGTTGACTTTGCTGGCGAAAAGCCAGTAGCCAGAGCACAACGGCCAGAGTCCAAAAGGTGGCTTTCGCAGACATTCACATTAACCTGCGTTTTCCGAGCTCCACGTGAGGCCGAACCCGTGCGAGCGTTTGATGTATTTCTCAGGGAACGACGCTTCAGGCTTGACCATCGAGTAAGTTGTTCGAAAATCAAGGTAGTCGTTATTGAAATCTGAATCTGCCGATCGTGACCACCCTGCTTTTCGGAGCTGAATAATGTTTGCGTTGCGAACTTCCGCATTCGTGTTGTCTGCATTGGTGTTGGGCTCAACTGTGGTTCAGCCATGCCTGGCACAGCAGAAGAGTGCGACTCAGTCCAAGGCCGCAGTGCCTCAGAAAGGCGCGCCCACCGCGGAAAAAGGCAAGAAACCCGCAACCACCGGCAGCAGCGACGCTGGGACCGTCGTGCCTCTGAATGCTGCAGGCTGGCCAATTGCCACCACGTATTTCGAGTCCCAATCGGGCAAAGAATCGCCCGTGATCATTCTGCTGACCAGCACCGAGGGCTCAGACAAGGTTGACGCTCGCAACAGGCTGATCTGGCAATCAACCGCTCTGGCACTTCAGAAAAGCGGCTTCGCGGTTATCACTGCAGACCTGCGAAAACACGGCGAGAGTATTCCTCCTGTTGCCGAAGGAAAAGAATCCTCCGTTCTTAAAATGAACGCTGAAGACTACCCGTTGATGGTGGCCGCAGACATGGAAGCGATCAAGGCCTTCCTGGTGGCCGAGCACACGGCAGAGAAACTGAATGTTCGCAAACTTGGAATTGTTTCCATGGGCTCCAGCTCGATGGTCGCTGCCGCGTTTGCTGTGGCTGACTGGGACAAGAAGCCTTACCCGGATGGCCCAACACCCCAGACAAGCACTCCTCGTGGCCAGGACGTTCGTGCGTTGATTTGCTACAGCCCAGCAACGACAGTGAAAGGCATTAACTCAACAGCCATCCTGAAGGCCATCAAGCCGCTGCCGATTGCGGTCTACGTTATCGCAGCGAAGGAGAACAAAGAAGATGTGAAGAATGCCGAGAAATTCTTTAAGGCCGTTGACCCGAAGGACGCAGCTTATGCTGAAGTTCGCAAGCTTGTGATTGCTCCCGGAAACATCAGAGCAGAACGTTTTCTTGAGGCCAAAGTGGATGAGGCGAACAAGGACATTACTGACTTCATGACGAAGAATCTGAAGCAATTGGAAATGCCCTGGGTATCACGCAAGGATCGTCGCGGGAACTAATCTCTCAAGTGCACCAGACCTCAAAGCCTCAAGTGAAACGAGTCTGTGGCGACGCTAAGCGGAGCGTCGCCATGGCCGCATTAGCAGCAAGTCATGGCGCACGGCTCATGCCGTAATTACAGACCAACTGAAGAAATATGACCCTTCGATTTACTCGTCGGTATCAGCCTCATCGTCTTCTTCATCACCCGCTTCCGCTGAATCCTCCGCAGACTCGTCACTACTGGCCACTTCGCCCTCTTCAGTGAAAGCCCCGGGTTTAGTCATAATCCAGATCATCATGGAGGAGATTTCCCAGCAGTCATGAACTTGCCATTGGGACAACTCGGGTGTTTCAAAGTGTTCGGGTGTACGCAGAACCAGGATGCAGTCTGCACTGGAAATCGTGTCGCGAGCTAATCGCTTCAAACTTGCCCACAAGGGCTTTCCGGGGGCAATCTCATCGGCAGTTCGATACGGCGGATCAAAGAAGATGATCGTGTAAGGCAGGCAGTCGTCACCGCCTTTAGGGCGGAATGAGGTTCGCCGAACGTCAGTCTTCCAACAAATCGTTCGAGCCTCAGGAGCGATCGTCTTGATGTTGGACAGAAGCAGTTCGTGAATCTCAGGGCCGGCCTCGTAAAAGACGCAGGACTTTGCACCCCGACTGAGCGACTCGATTCCCATCGTCCCGACGCCGGAGAACACATCGGCGACTCGGGCATTGGGAATTAGATGATTCAGCCGGTCAAACACCATCTGCCGCACGCGGTCGGTGTAGGGGCGAGTAGAATCATCGGATGGAGTCCTCAGCAGCCGACGACGGTATTGTCCGGAGATGACTCTCAACGACATAAGGGCAGTGCCTGTTCCAGAATTCAGATCGAATGGAATCCCGGAATCGTAACCGGAACTTCTTCGAAATCCCGGAGTGAACAGTAGAGTCCGTCAGATTTTCGACAGGTCAGGTAAAGACGCGAAAAATCCCAGCAAAACTCAGGGAAATCGAGATTTTAACGGCTGCAATCGATTGACACCTCCGAAGATCAGAACTCTACTTCCTGCAAAAATACGAGGGTTTTTCGTGTCTCCGAAGACATCCCCTCTTTGTGACCAGTTTGTTCCCGTTCTGAAATTGAATTAAGGAGAGAATTCCCGATGGCTAAAAAGTCTGATAAGCCTCTGTCAAAGACCGACATTTTGAATGCCCTGGCAGATGCCACCGGACAGAGCCGGAAGGAAGTTGGGGCCGTGTTGGAAGCTCTGGAAGGCCTCATTGCATCTAACGTTTCCAAGGGACCAGGTGTGTTTAACCTGCCAGGTCTCCTGAAGATCTACGTACACACCCGCCCAGCGACCAAGGAACGTACCGGCCGCAACCCTGCAACTGGCGAAGAAATCAAGATTGCTGCAAAGCCAGCCAAAAAGGTCGTCAAGGTTCGCGCTCTGAAGAAGCTGAAAGAACTCATCTAACTTTCCCGGTTTCTGGGGAGATTCACTGGCCGGAAGCTTATTTCTTGCTCGGTGACGCTGAGGGTTTCATCAAAAGGTGCCGTTTCCGCGTGAAACAGGCACCTTTTTTATTTCGTAGCTAACTCCGGTCCACTTCCGGCAGGATTTGCCGGATCGCATGTTGACGATGTCATTCGGCACGTCTAGCATGTGGATGGCGCAATCGACTTGTTCGACACGGTCGCGGGGAGTATTTGCAGGATGTCTGGAGGTTTCCATGCTGGTTTTATCAAGGAAGAAGAACGAAAGCATTGTCATCAACGACAATGTCGTAGTGACTGTGGTTGAGGTCAGAGGGGACAAAGTCAGGATCGGAATTGAAGCGCCACGCGATGTGACCGTCCATCGCCAGGAGGTGCTGGAGGCAATTCTGGGCGAAAAACTGAAGTTAGCTTCAGATCGTTCCGAAGAATCCTGCGACTCAACGGCTTACTGATTTGATTTGCCGGAAGGTAGTTCGCTATCTTTCCGCTCTGAACAGGTCGTTAACTCGGCCCCATCGTCTAGTTAGGTCTAGGACATCGGATTTTCATTCCGGTAACAGGGGTTCAAATCCCCTTGGGGTCAGTCAAAAAAGCCCACCGATTTTTCGGTGGGCTTTTTTCGTTGGCATTTCCATAACGAGGGCCTCCCGAAGACTGATCGAGGTTCCTGCCCAGCACTGTAGTTTTTGGCCGGAACCGCATCCGCCACTGTTGTACCTGCCGATTCACTGGCCACACCGGCTGAACCCCTTGTCCGGCGATCCGGAAGCTACTTCGGAACTACCCCGCAGGATACGAAGCTCGCCTTGAACACAACCTGTTTCCTCTTCGGGAATCAACTAAACTGAAGGCCATCTTGAGGATGGTGTTGATTTAAGAAACACCAGGAAGCCACCCAATCAATGGCCCTGCTTTAATTTCAAGGTCCGGAAGGCGCGGGACAGACATCATGGACAATCAAGAAAAACTCAGTCCCGCGGATGCCCCGTTTGCCTTTGGAAAGAACTGGGGACAGTTTCTGAAAACTCTGAATGAGCAACGCATTCAAGTCGCCGAAGATTCGTTGCTGCGTCTGACCAACCGAAGCCACCTGAAGGGTTGTCATTTTCTGGATGCCGGGAGCGGGAGTGGATTATTCAGCCTCGCTGCTTTTCGCCTTGGGGCAACCGTAACTTCATTCGATGTCGATTCTGATTCAGTGGCATGCACTCAGGAACTGAAACGTCGGTACGGGACGGCCAGCGAAACGGAATGGCGAATCCTGCACGGCTCCCTGCTTGATAAGGCATTCCTGAACACGCTTGGTGAGTTCGATGTTGTTTACTGCTGGGGCGTTGCTCACCACACTGGCCACATGTGGAGTGCGATTGAAAACCTGACGACTCGATTGAAATCAGGAGGAACGTTTGTTTTGGCCATCTATAACGACCAACTCTACGTGTCCCGTGCATGGCGAGCGATCAAGCGTATCTACAACCGACTCCCAGCTGTGCTGCGTCCATTGTATGTGCTGGCCATCGGGGCCGCTGAATTTAGCAAACGATTCGTGGTAACCATGGTGGCCTGTTTACTGCGATTGGTCACACTGCGAAACCCAATGGTACCGATGCTGAACTGGGCTAGAGAATCCCAATCTCGAGGGATGCATGGATGGTATGATTTGATCGATTGGGTCGGAGGATGGCCGTTTGAGGTTGCACGGCCAGAGGAAGTTTTCCGTTTCGTTCGTGATCGCGGCTTCCTGCTTGAGGAGCTATCCACATCAATAGGTCACGGGTGCAACGAATTCGCATTCGTGCGTGTTGATGCATCAGCCGATAAGTCGCCTCAGCGGGGCTAGACTTTTCAACGCCAAGAGCGGCCAATGCTCCGGCAGCGTGTTCGGCAAGGCAAGAAAACGAAACAAAGAGGGCAGGTGCTCAGCCTCTCGTGATCCCAGCTGCGCTTTGTTGGGCCAACAAAAAAAACCTGTGTCGAAATAAATTCGACACAGGGGTCTAAGTGGAAATTTGGGCTGACATAGTGGTGACCTTCGGGTTATTTGCCGATTCTGTGATATGGCCAAAAAACGGGAAAAACCAGCATCTGATGTTCTGCGGCCGGTACGGAAGGCAGTGATCTACACGCGGCAGTCGCGTGACCGGAACGCAGTGCTCTCATCCTGCGACATGCAGCGAAGCATCTGCAAAGATTTCGCGGACGGGTTTGGCTGGGAGGTCTGTGAGACATTCGAAGACGTCGGTGGATCCAGTGAATCGCTCGATCGTCCGTCATTGAGGCGACTTCTCAAGTCCGTGGAAGCTGGTGGAGTGAATCGCATCATTGTTTACAGCGTCGACCGGTTGACTCGAAAACTACTGCATCTTCAGGTTCTTCTGCAGACATTTGAACAGCATGATGTTTCCCTGCATGTTGTGACCGATCCGCACTTTGGCAGTTCCGCCAGCGCTCGGCTGATGTCCAATATCATCGCCGCTGCCAGTGAGTTCCAGCAGGATCTCACACGAGAGCGACTGGCAGTGGCACGAGCCGCACTCAAACAAAAAGGACGTCGCGTGGCAGGGCGAGTCCCGTATGGCTACGTGACCGACAGGAACTCAAAGCAGCTGATTATCGATCCCACGGAAGCGAAGCGCGTCCGGAAGATCTTTGAATTGGCCGTCAGTGGCAAGCGACATCAGGAGATTGCTGACTACGCAAATGGTGGGAAATGGCAGACGCGTCGTGATGGAGCGGTGTGGACCGCGCGACAGGTTCTGAAGATGTTATTGAATCCGACTTACGCGGGAATGATTCACCATGGTCCGGGGAGATTGCCAGGACAGCACGAAGCAATAGTGGACCACGCGATGTTCGAGCAGGTAAGAGCGGTGAGTGCCTCTCGTCGTTCGCGGAAAGCCGCCTATGCTCCGGCAAGTATTCTGTTTCCCCTCAGAAGGTTACTCAAATGTGGCCGGTGTCATCGTGCTATGACTCCCTGCATGAATCATGCGTAAGTACTTTCGCGATTATTTCTATCGGTGTCGGTCGAGAGCAGGTGGAAAACCTCCTTGCCGCAATGTCAGCCTTCGAGCATTTGAGATTGAACACTTTATATGCTCCATGTTCGAACAGAGCGAGGAAGAGCACGAGTCATCTGCAAATACTCCGTTGGAGGCGATCCGCAGTGCCTGGCGTGAACTCAACATGCGAACCCAGACAAATCCGCTGGCGACAATCACCAAAGAAGTGATCTTCGATCCGGATGCAGGGGCGATTGTCGTCACGCTCGTGGACGATGCAGTTGAGAGAATCATGACCGCGAAATCCGACGGCTCGCCGACGCGATAGACATGTGCTCCTCAGCTTCGCCGCAGGTGCTACCGGATTCGTCAGAGGTTCTCGTCAGTGAATAGTCGAGCCGCGTGATGAACGGCGACAATCAAGACGATGTCGTTCTCGTGACGATAGATCACGCGATATGCTCCCTGGAAGATTTGTCGATAACGCTGACAATCGTCTTCCGGCAGCCACGATCCTGATTCCGGCTGTGAAGAGAGAGCCTCAACTCGCATCATCAATCGAGATGCAAATCGTTTCGCTCTGACGGCTGAATCGCGACTGATGTAATCGACGAGTGCCTCAAGATCATCAAGAGCACGAGGCGCCCAGACTATTGCAGCCACTGGCTCAGTCTCTGTTTAGCCATTTCATGAGAGACTCCCTCACCGCGAGCCAACTGCTTCTCGGCCTGCTCGATCTTATCGAGGAGATGCAGCCGCTCAATCAGAGCGTCGACGTCGACGGTCTCAGGCAGGTTAGAAACGACCTGCTCAATTTGACTCTTCTTCATACGGGATGACCTTTTCGAAAAACGTGACCGCTGTCCTTTCAACGATACCAATTACGTGGAACGGCGTCGACCAGATTTCCGTGAATACGCAGGCTCCAGTCACGTGGCATAACCTCGCGGTCGCATAACCCCAAAACGCGATTTGGAAATTCCGAAACTGCTTAGTGAAGCCAGTGGGGGTCATAACCCGAGCCGGGGTGTCTCTGTTCTAGGCAAGAGGCACGGGACCGAGTTCGGGGCTGATCACAAGTTGTTGCGGGAAAGCGGGATAGGGCGACGCTTTTGCCGGGGCTCAAAGTTGAGCGCAAAAAATAACCCCGGGGTCGAAAAATATTTCGACACCGGGGTTAGTGGCGGGGGCCGGATTTGAACCGACGACCTCGAGGTTATGAGGAAGCCCCAAAACCCTACAAAAACCACTCAAATCTCAGTGATTTCGAGGTGTACTTCCCCTTTTGCGCGTTTGCAAGATCAGTCATGTTTTTTCAGTGTTTTTTTGAGATTCATCGTTTTCAGATTTTCCAAAAGGGGAACCAACTCAAC
>Ga0255093_1000333_pt1 | contig 22554 bp, 24 predicted proteins | sample Colum_Law_RepA_8_2_FD_188437 | JGI IMG/M metagenome (GOLD analysis project Ga0255093, IMG submission 188437) | Freshwater microbial communities from Columbia River, Oregon, United States - Colum_Law_RepA_8d | ecosystem: Environmental > Aquatic > Freshwater > River | place: USA: Oregon...
GGCCATCAGAGTCACAAAGGTGGGTAGGGCGGTGGGTAGAACACTAGCCGCTTCTCAACTATCTGTTCCATAAGCCCCTTCCGCCCTTGTTGGCGGATACCTCTTCCGCATCCCTACCGTCCCCCCCAGCCCCTGCCCGCCCGGTGCCGCCGCCCAAATTGCCGATATCAGGCTACATAATCGCAATACGGCTCTCGCCAAGTCTCGCAATGTGTCTCAGCGTCCCTTAACATCCCAATTCAAAAGGTGGGTAGAAAGGTGGGTTCATGAAAAGGGACACAGGGCGGCTGGCACCGACGGCGCTCAAGTCACTGCCGCCGGGGCACCACGCCGACGGCGGCAACCTCTGGCTACAAGTCAGCAAGACTGGAACGCGCAACTGGGTTTTCAGATACGACCTTGACGGACGACGGCGGGAGATGGGCCTTGGCCCGCTGCACACTGTTGGGCTAGCAGACGCTCGCAGGCTCGCCAAGGACGCCCGCCTGCTGCTGCTGTCCGGCGTGTGCCCGCTCAGTGCGCGACAGCAGGCTCTGGCGGCCAACCGGGCTAAGGCCAGCCACACGTTCGCGCGACTCGCCGACGACTACATCAAGGCGCACCAAGCCGGCTGGAGCCAGAAGAGCCTCGACGCCTGGCAGATGACACTGACCGAGTACGCATACCCGGTGCTGGGCACCCTGCCTGTGTCTGAGGTCGATACGGCGGCGGTCATGCGCGTGCTCTCGCCGCTCTGGCAGACGCGCACTGAGACCGCTGTGCGGCTGCGTGGGCGCATCGAGGCCGTGCTGGCCGCAGCCACCGTGCAGGGCCATCGCCGTGGCGATAATCCAGCACGCTGGCGTGGTCATCTGGAGCAGCTGCTGGTCAGGCCAGCGAAGATTGCCAAGGTCGAGCACCTGTCCGCGCTGCCGTGGCAGGAGGTGAGCGCCTTCATGGCCGCACTGCGGAGCCGAGAGGGCGTGGCGGCTCGGGCTCTGGAGTTCGCCATCCTCTGCGCCAGCCGTAGCGGCGATGTCCGTGGGATGAAGTGGGCCGAGGTTCAAGGCGACGTTTGGGTGGTCCCAGCGGCACGCATGAAGGCCGGTAAGGAGCACCGCGTGCCGCTCTCTGAGGCGGCATTGGCGCTGCTGGCGAAGATGCCGAAGGTGGATGCTCTGGTCTTCCCCGGTGCCCGCAGCGGCGGGGCCTTCAAGCCGCTGTCGGACATGAGCTTGCTCGCGGTGCTGAAGCGGATGGGGCGGCGTGACATCACGGTGCATGGCTTTCGGTCTACGTTCCGTGACTGGGCTAGCGAGCGCACGAACTTCCCGCGTGAGTTAGCCGAACTTGCGCTGGCCCATGCCGTCGGCGGTAAGGTCGAGCAGGCCTACGCCCGCAGCGACCAGCTGCAGCACCGCAGACGACTCATGGCCGCGTGGGCGGAGTTCTGCTGCGCACCTGCTGTGCGGGGCGACAACGTGGTAGCGCTGGCGTCATGAGCCGACGCACGCAAACCCCTGATGACGCAGACGCGGCCCGCAAGCGCCTTGAAAACGAACGCTGGTACAGCGGCTCCGACAGCTTCGGCATCAGTCCCAGCAAGCAGGAGCGCTGGGAGGCTGTTCTAGCGAAGCACTGTGAGGAGCACGGGCTGGCGCTGCCTCGCACAGACGCCGAATGGGCGCTGGGCGTCGCGCTGATACAGACCTGGCGCGGCCTGCCCACCCCAAAGGGTCCAGCGTCTGCGTGGGGCGGGTTTCAGTTGGCGGTGCTGCGGCTGGAATACCACCGGCTAAGGGATAGCGGGCTGGCGCGGGAAGAGTGCCTGAGCACGCTACAAAGCAGGCCTCCTTGGAGTCAGATGATTCCTGATGACGTGGAAGACCGGGTTGATTATCTACTGGAGAAAACGAAGAAAAAGTCGAAGAACCTCGACGTGCGCGTCTCCAGCGGCGACTGGGACGCTGTGCTCGCCCGTGGGGACTGGGCGGCCCTTGAGGCGTTGGCGGAGCAGGCAGTGCAGCAGGCCGCGTTTGGCCAGTTGGCGTCGGCACTCCGGGGGCTGGAAAGAAGCTAAGAAGAGTATCTGTTCTCGTCGCTCGCGCGAGGCAATCGCATGTGAATAATGGGGTGCTCCTGCAATCATCTGGAGCTTCACATGACTACACAGAGCAACGAATTCCTATCTCTCGCCGACTGGTGCAACCGAGTCGGAGTGTCTCGGAACACCTACTATCGAATGGCTGCCGCCGACCGGCCAGCCGTCATTCGGCTGGGACGCCGAGTCTTGATATCGCCTGAAGCGTACGCCGCATGGCTTGCGCGGGTGGAATCGAAATCGAAGTAATCGGCCAGCTTGCAGGCAAGATCTGCAAGACTGGCCGGCTGTCTGTCCGACCGCTTTGCTAGTCTAGCCCTGCCTGCACTGGCCTCCAAACCATTGGAGACCAAAATATGACCCTTGAAACCCAACTGGCTCGCGAACTAGACCTGGAGCCGCGTTACCTCTACATCGCCACCGCAGCCACACTCGAGGTCCTGTTACCTCCGGGTGTGAAATGGCAGTCCTACCCCGCGAAATATAAGAAGATGGGCCCGACGCCGACTCTCTTCTGTGAGGCGGTCGAGCATCTGTATAGCTGGACGGCGCAGTTCGAAGGTGACCTCGCGACGGGCGCCGAAATCTGGGCTATTCGTAAGATCTGGGATGCCAAGCGACTGGCCGGCCACATCATCCGGGCCGATGTCGCCGCTGCGGTCGATGCGGCTGGCAGGTCGCGAGAGCAGCAGCATCTGCTCTACGAGGCCATTAACCGTAGCGCAAAAAATCATCCAAAGTTCTTCGCTAAATTTCAGACCAATCTGACTGAACTGCTGCGTGGCGTGGCGATGTCTGACCTTGCCGATACGCTGGAGGGCCGTCGTCATGGATGAAGCCATTCGGTTCCTTACCCGACTCGACCCGACCGCGAAATCCTTCCACTTTCAGGCCTTCGATGACTCCGGCAAAGACGACCCGCAGTTGGTCGCTGCCCTGCACGGCACGTTGGAGCAGCATTACGACCGCCTGATGCGGTTGTCGGAACGCGGCGCCGGTGTGTTCGTCGCAGTTAACGCCTTTATGGGTCATCACCGACGGTTGGCTAACCTCGCTCGTTTGCGGGCCATCTATCAGGAAGCAGACGCGCCAAACGCTCGCGTTCCCTTGTTAGAGCCGCATATCGTGGTCGAGTCGAGCCCCGGCAAATTCCACCGTTACTGGTTGTTGGCTGACCAGCCGTCTGTCGATGACTGGTCGGCTGTTATGCGGCGGATGGTGGCCGATTACGACTCCGACCCCTACGCGGTTGATGCCTCCCGGGTGCTGCGCCTACCTGGCTTCCCGCATCAGAAGCAGGAGCCGCGCCTAGTCCATGTCATCGAGATGCTTGAGCGTGAGCCTTACTCGTGGACCGATTTAACCAGCGTCATTCCGCCGTTGCCTCGGCCGCGACAGGACCGCGAACCGCTGCCTTCCGGCACTGGCATTACTGAGCCGATGAAGCTGGCGTCTGCGTTGTCGTCGTTAGACCCAGACCACTCTTACGCTCGCTGGATAGGCACCGGCATGGCCCTGCACCACGCCTGCAACGGCGGCGCTGAAGGTCTCGAAATCTGGGACAGTTGGAGTAGTAACGGCGGCCTCTATCGGATCGGCGAGTGCGAGACCAAATGGTCAAGCTTTGGCCGTAGCGCCAAATCGGTCACTCTGGGCTCTGTGTTCCATTGGGCCAGAGAGGCCAGTTGGACTTGGGACCCCGGCTGTCCGACTGTGCTCTCTGAGGCATTAGCCCGCCTAGAGGCAGTTCGCGCAGCGACTGAAGCGGATGTCGGCGCGGCTCTCGCACCGGCTGCAATCGAAGCGGCCCGACTGCTGCCGCCAGCCGACCTGGCCCGCTACCGCGACGGAATCAAGAAGGCGAATCGTAGCGTGAGCCTCAAGGCGCTGGACTCTGCCATCAGCGAGGCGGCCGGTGATGATGACGAGCCCGGATCGCTCGTCAGCGAACTGTTGGCCGCTGCGGTTAAGCGTTGCGAGCTCTGGCATGACACCGATGGCAAAGGCTACGCAAGCTTCGATCAGCAGGGTCACCGAGAGCATTGGCCCATCGACTCTGATGGCTTTCGGAAATGGCTAGCCCGCCTGGCGTATACCGAGTTCAATCGAGCGACGATGTCTGACCAGCAACTGGGCAATGTCATTAGCGCCCTGTCCGGAATTGCTGAGTTTGATGGCCCGGAACATTGCGTGGGTCTTCGCGTCGGCCAAGATGCTAACGGCATCTGGATTGACCTCTGCGATGCCGATTGGCGAGCGGTTCGCGTGACTGCTACCGAATGGCGGATTGAGGTGCGGCCATCGTTCAGATTCCGACGCACAAAATCAATGCGCCCGCTGCCAGAGCCTAAGCGTGATGGTGATTACGGCCAGTTATGGCGACTCGTGAACATCCCCGAGCACCATCGACTACTGGTCACCGCCTGGGTGTTGGAGTCGCTACGGCCGGGCACGCCCTATCCTGTGCTGGAGCTGTTTGGTGGGCAGGGCTCTGCCAAGTCCACAACCCAACGAGTTTTGCGGCACTTCATCGACCCAAACGAAGTCAGCCTCAGGACGGCGCCGAAGAACCGGGAGGAGATCTTTGTCAGCGCCCGCAACAACCACCTACTGAGCTTCGAAAACCTGTCGCATTTGCCCGCAGACTTATCCGATGCGCTCTGCGTGGTCTGCACCGGGGGTGGGATGGCCAGTCGCCAGTTCTACACCAACGACGAGGAGAATCTCATTAAGGCGCACTGCCCGACGATTCTCAATGGCATCAATGAAGTGATCACGCGGCAAGACCTATTGGACCGCTCAATCATCGTTCAACTGCCCACGATTGAAGCCCGTTTGACAGAGACCGAGCACGCCCAGCTGTTGGAACAATTAGCGCCAGACATCATGGGCGGGCTTTTGGAGTTGCTGTCTCAGACAGTGCAGGAGCTTGAGCATGTCCAAATCCCCTCGGCAGCCCTGCCGCGTCTGGCTGACTTCGCCCGATTGGGTGCGGCCCTCAGTTGGGTATTGGGGCGCGAACACGAAGACTTCATGCCCGCCTATCATCAGGTACGCCAAGATGCACTGCGGCGTTCGATTGAGGGTGATGCACCTGTGATGGAGGTACTAGCGTTCATCAAATCCCACGGCGAGTGGAGTGGGTCTTTGCAGAATCTGCTGACTCAACTCGAGAGTCGCCGCATCCCCGGGCAGGGCAACACCCAGAACTGGCCTCGAAGCGCCAAGGGGCTTGCTAACGCCCTGCGACGGGCCGAGCCTGGCTTGCGCGAACTAGGGTTGGTCGTAGTCATTGAAGACCGACCTCGCCGTGGTGGCGTTCACTGCCGCCTAGGCATTGGGAGTTATCTTGAGGAGGGCGTATGTATCTCTGATTCCTAAGCCCGAAATGTGTGTGCGCGGCTAATAAAAATGCTGGAAAACTAAGCCCGACAAGTTCACAAGCCCGACATGTGTGTGAACTTGTCGGGCTTGTGAACTTGTTTTTCCAACATAATTACCAGTTGCGCACACATATATGCGCCTAGAGATACGCGCGCGCGTGAGTGGCTTTTCCAGTGTTATAAAATAACATTTATTCATCTGAGGCCCCGACCATGGCACGACCGATTACGCTCCCCCCGCAGAACCGCCCACAGTTCACGGGCGACGCCGTCTGGCAGCCCATCCTTGAGGCCATAGCGTCTGGCTCGAGTCTGACCAGCGCGCTGAAAGAGAATCCCGGCTCGCCAAGCTACGCCTGCGCCAAGCGGTATCTGCGCGATGACCCGGCGTTAGCCGCAGCTTATCGAGCCTCGCAGCAGGATCGCGCGGACCGCTTGGCCGAGGAGTTGCTGGAGCTGTGTGATGCCGAGATGCCCGAAGGTCTGGATGGCCCTGGGCGTAATGCGTGGGTCGCGCAGTTGCGGGTGAAGATTGATGCGAGGAAGTGGATAGCAGCGCACCTCCATAGCCGGGCATGGGGCGAACGGATTCAGATTGAGGTTGACCAGCAGATCTCGATCACAGCCGCGCTCGAAGCCGCCGAAGCCCGCGTGATTGAGGGTTAGTGCCAGCGCTGTTGGGCAGTGCCATCGGAGCACAGTGGCATCCCGCGCGATAACCTAGCTGGAACTGGGCGCCGTTCACGACCTCCGCGCGACGCCGGTTGGGACTGACACCCCGAAGGTTAAGCCCAGTTATTTGCACCGCGACGTCAGTTCGTTGTACAGCGAGTTACCCCGTCTGGGTACGGTGTGCAAACAGTATTCAGAGTCGGTGCAGGCGCGACGGGCTTTATTGAGGGATACACCGGGGGCGGGCGATGCAAGAGACCGGGGGGCACTACAAGCGCGGGCACACGGTAAGGCTCTTGGTTTTGGATGTATCCGTTCATCAGCGCGCCCATGATCGCTTGATTCTGCATATTTAGATTTTGTTGAGCCTGCTGATACAGCTGCAACATGCAGTTCGCGAATTCTGGGGTGTTCTCATGAAACCCAAAGCTAGTGCATTTGCGCCGGCGCTCAGCGAGCACAGCCTCACGGTGCCGCTCAAACTCCTCTTGCTCCTGTTGAGCGAGAGCTGCCCGGCGATTTTGCTCTGCGAGACGCTCAAGCCGCATATCCTCAGCCATTGTTTCAACCACAGTGCATCCCGCCAGGCTTACCGCGAGCAGGACTCCGAGCACCGCAAAGGCCTTGCCATAACTCTGGCCGCCTGTTTTGGGGCGTAAGGGCTTTGTTGCAGAGTTTCTCTTCATCCGTAAAGTCTCCGTTTGCGGCCTCCATGAACCTGAATGGTACCGGCTCAATCAAGAACCAACCAGCGGCCCTCGCCCAAGCCGCAAGGTGTTGAGCGGTGCGTTAACGGGGACTTAATTTCGCGGTAAGGTTGCCGCCACGAACGGATTCTGGAGTGCCCGATGCGACTGGCTCTGATGTTGTTCTGGCTGGCATTTGCTGCCCATGGGGCGGACTTCGACAAGGGAGTGGCTGCTTTTGGTGCTGGCGACTACGCCACTGCGCTGCGTGAACTCAAGCCGCTAGCAGCGTCAGGCGACGGCGCCGCTCAGTTTGTCGTCGGCTGGCTTTTCGATAACGGCAAAGGTGTGCCGCAGGACTTCAAGGAGGCCGTGAAGTGGTACCGTCTAGCGGCTGAGCAGGGCGACGTGATGGGCCAGCACAGCCTCGGGGTGATGTACAACAACGGCCAAGGTGTGCCGCAGGACTACAAGGAAGCCGTGAAGTGGTTCCGGCTGGCCGCTGACCAAGGGCACGCGAACTCCCAGCACAGCCTCGGGATCAGGTACTACAACGGCCAAGGCGTGCCACAGGACGCGCCCACTGCCTACATGTGGTGGAACATCGCCGCTGCGTCAGGTAACAAAGGCGCTACCGAGAACCGCGAGAAACTTGCCCAGACCATGACGCCCTCTCAGATCGAGAAAGGTCAGGATATGACCCGCGCCTGCATTGCCAAGAACTACAAGGGATGCTGACGCCTGAAGCCGAGCGTTTATCTCTTCGAGATGGGCTTTGTTTTCATTCACCCACAACGTTCCGGATTAATAGATAGGGAGATTCAGATGGTTCGTCCGATCAGGAGACTTGGACATTCCGGCACAGTAAATGCCCGTAGCAACTATCTCTGGAAGTCGGCGGGAGCCCTTGCTTTTGCACTGTCGGCGATGCCAATGGGCGTGCTGGCTAACTGCACCGACGCCGAGTTCTGCACCGCCTTCGGGACGGGTGCGCTCTTCCGTAACAGTGCCGGCGAATTCAACACCGCCAGCGGATTCGGTGCGCTCTACTCCAACACCGTCGGCGAACTCAATACCGCCAGCGGGTACTTAGCGCTTTCCTCAAACACCACCGGCGCAGGCAACACCGCTAGCGGGGGCTCTGCGCTCACCAAGAACACCACCGGCGAAGGCAACACCGCCAGCGGCTCCTTTGCGCTCTACTCCAACACTACTGGCGACGGCAACACCGCCAGCGGTTCCTTCGCGCTTGGCAAGAACACCACCGGCCGCTTCAACACCGCCAACGGGGCGGAAGCGCTCGGCTTTAACACCAAAGGCCTCCGCAATCTCGCTATTGGGTATCGTGCCCTGAAGTCCAATACCACCGGCAGTGACAACATCGCCCTCGGTAACGCTGCGGGCTCGGTTCCGGCAACCGCCTCCAGTAGCATCCACATTGGCCACGTGGGCGTCGTCGGTGAAACTAAGGTGATACGCCTTGGCACCCAAGGCACGCAGATCAAGACCTTCATTGGTGGTATCCGCGGAGCGGCTGTCAGCGGCGGGGCGGCGGTCGTGGTCAGCAGTGCTGGGCAGTTGGGGGTTGTAAGCTCGTCACGTCGGTACAAGGAAGACATTAAGCCGATGGCTGATGCGAGTGCTGCGCTGATGCAACTTAAGCCTGTGACGTTTCGTTATCGAGAAACCGACGCGCAAGGCCACAAGCCGGTGCAGTTCGGTTTAATTGCTGAGGAGGTTGCCGAGGTAATGCCGGAAATGGTGGTGCGCGACGACCAGGGGCAGCCAGAGACGGTGGCTTATCACCTGTTACCAAGCCTGTTGCTCAACGAATATCAGAAGCAGCAGGTCATGCTGGTTGAGGTGACTGCCCGTGCCGAGCAAGACCGTGCAAAGCTAGCGGATGTAGAGGCGCGCGCAAGCCGTGAGGTGGCGGCACTACGTGACGCGTTAGCTACGCGCGACATGGCGCTTGCGGCGATGCAGGCCGAGATGAAGGCTTTGCGGCAGGTGACGCAGCAATTGATGGCCACATTGCCATCGGGAAACTCTGTAGGAATGCAGGAACGGTAAAAACGGCGTTTCCCGCAGCAGGTTGCTAAATCGCTTCTGCGCTACTGCTGTTCGAGGCCGACAAGGCAATCAACGGACTGCAGTCGACCAGCGCGCGGTATTCAATTGGGGCGGCAGAGTCGCCGTTTGCAACGCTGACGAGATAGCGCTTTTTTAAGCTTCGATAGATGCTAGTTGGAGCCATAGATCTATGCACGACGATTTCACGGAGGAGTGGTCAAAAAGGGCAGCCGACAAATTTGACTTGAAAGTGCAATCTGGAAGGACACTGATCGTAGAAAACTGGCGCTCGTTCAGGGCACCGTTATGCGCTTGGTTGGTTAGCTCGGGTCACTACAGTAGCGACGGAAAGGTTTTGTCGGTTGAATTGTGGGGTGACGAACCACTGGTCACACACTTTGAGCAGACTCTTGGAGCGCTGGTGCTTTGCGCAGAGGTGACCCTGCCCTGCGCCCCACTGAAAAAGGGAGATACTCTCCCGGAAATTGTCTGGGAGGGGCTGGAATCCGCTCGATATCTGCTATTTACCCCTCATGCACATGAGCCGGTTTTGCTGCGGCTTGCCTTAAGGGCAGCGGTTCAAGAGGAGAAAGCCAGACTTCTTTGCTGTCTCCCTCCCTTACGAGAGTACGGAATCATTCGCGGGCCGGCCTCTATGGCTGGCACACTCAGCCTGCTCGCCTTGACCGGGGTCTTACTCTTCGCATCGCCTTGGATTTTAGCAGGCGCCCTGACTGCCGCGGCCACCGGAAAATTCGGGGATACCGCTCTCGCTTGCTATGGACTTGCGTTCACGGCCCTGGTTGTCCGATGGGTCAAAAAGTTAGTGCGAGACGGCGATGACTCCACATCAAGTTCCCCAGAAAGACGAGCCCTCCATGCTTGGCAAAGGCTAGACGATCGTTACACGCGGTGGACGACCACCGGCGCGGGCGCGAAAGCCTTTTTAGAGGACATGCTTCGTCGTGGATTTAACGTTCCCCTGATAGCAATTGATCTATGCGACGCCCTCACGGCAAACGCTTTTCCCATCTCGGCGCCGGTTTCCAAAAAGGTTGAAACCGTGTTGCGATAGATCTTCATATGCCTTTTTGAGGGCTCAGAAATCATGGCCAAGATCACCGCATACGACACCCTCGGCGTCGGGCTTTATATATCCGGCGGCGCGTATTCTGCGATTTTTCGCGGCTCTCTTACCGTATCGGTCCAAATCTCAGGGCCACCACTTACAACTTATTTCAACGACTCCTCCATCAAGACAGAGATGCCGTGGGCTTTAAATGGCTACGACTTATCTTTGACAAACATAAACATTTACACGTCGCTTTCATCGACAAATTCATCGATGTCGCTGGCGATCTCGGTTCAGGAGTTTCACTTCTCGACAAAAGTCACTGCAGGGAGCCAGGTTAAGTCAGCTGTAGCCAATTTGAGCGCGGATTTCATACGGGGTTCTTGGAGCGCGTACGACCCCTCAAAAAGTGATTTTATTAAGGGCAATGGGTTTGCAGACAGGATTGACGGTGCGGGCGGAGACGACCAGATTTGGGGCTTTCATGGTTCAGATGTACTCATAGGGGCTGCCGGAAACGATACCCTCTCCGGAGGCACCGGCAACGATAGACTCACCGGCGCAGCCGGCAATGACCGCTTCGTCTTCGACACCCGACTCGGCTCCAACAACATCGACACAGTGACCGACTTCATCAAAGGGACAGACAAACTGATCCTTGATGACGACATCTTCGCAAAGCTCGGCGTCGGCACCACCACCGGCAAGCTCATCTCATCTACCAACTACAAAGTTGGCCCCGCAGCCGGCGACGGAAACGACTACCTAATCTACAACCCGGCCACCGACAAACTCTTCTACGACGTTGACGGCAGCGGCTCGAGGGCGGCCGTCCAGATTGCGACGGTCACGCTCGCCGGTACGGCGGCACCGACCTACAAGGATTTTCTGCTGGTGTTGTGATGCAAAGTTAGGTGACGCAGGCGCTACTCGGATCTACTGCTACCCGACCTGCCAGGTGGTTTTGCTATTGAGCAAAGACATGGTGAGAAGTCTGGGCGTCTACGATCGCGCATCGCCTCCAGCGGTATGTGAACCGCCAGCGAAGGATGACGCGATCAAAAAATAATATTTTTCTTGCAGACCCTTCTGTAACAGTCACCCGCCCCCCGCTCGGCCCTACCGGGGGGGCTTCGAGCGAGTACGTCCAGTGGCTGCCGGCACGGAGCGCGGTGCAGGCCATCAGAGTCACAAAGGTGGGTAGGGCGGTGGGTAGAACACTAGCCGCTTCTCAACTATCTGTTCCATAAGCCCCTTCCGCCCTTGTTGGCGGATACCTCTTCCGCTATTCTCATGCAACGCGCGCATCACCGCCAGCAGCCTCAGAAAGTTTGGGGTCAGAGTAAAAACTCGCACAAACTTTTTCGCACGGCCGCAGTTCGAATAATTTTTACTCTGACCCTAAATGTCCAACTTCAACAGGGAGGAAAATCCAATCAAACCGATTTGCCGGGTTGCGATGCTGGGGCTTTCTTTTTTGATGTCATTTCACGCGTTCGCCGAACAGGAACTCGAGGACGGGCGCTACAGGGCTCGCGTAAGAACGGACAGCGGCACCTATCGCGTCCCCGTCGAAGTCCGTGATGGGCAGGTAGAGTCAATCCGGTGGCCTGATGGTGGTCGCATGAAGCTGCGCGGAGCAGAAGTCGACGAGGACGGAGAGGCCACGGGCCGAAACTATGATGGGGACCGCTTTAAAATCCAGTTAGATGACTGAGTTGGTTCGGCTCATGTGGCGCTGATGTCTGCACTGAGCGTCTGTTCCGTTATGGGTCCGCGTAGGCCGAAATAGTTTTTACTCTGACCCCAAACTTCCGAATGTCCCGAACCCGCGCCCCACCCGGGCGCGGGTCCGCTCATCCTCAACTATTCAGAATCAGCTCGTTATCAATAAACCCGTCGTTGTCTTTCACGAAGCCTTTCCAGATCTTCATGTATTCGACGAAGGTGTTGCTTAAGCCTTCGGCGCGCAGGTGCTCGGCGGAGACCGGGAGGCTGACGGGGACGAAGTTGGGGTCGGCCTGCAGGCGGTTGGGGTAGTCGTGGTGCAGGATCGCGGCGCGGCCCAGCATCACCCAGTCGCAGCCGGCGTCTAGCGCGCGCTGGCAGTCAGCCGCGGTGTTCAGCTTGCCGGCAACGCCCAGTCGCACGCCCTTGCGGTCGAGTTCGGTGAAGTAGGACAGCAGGGTTTTGCCCTGAGCGGCGCTGTCCTCGGGCATCTTGAAGACGTCCCACATCGACATGTCCAGATACTCGATAAGGTCTTCGCGCATCAAGCGGGCGGCGACCTGCACGACCTCGTCGAGCTTCATGCCGAAGCGTTCCGGCGACAGGCGCACGCCAATGGCGAAATCCTTGCCGCAGCGCTGACGAATACCGTCGATGATTTCAAAAATGAGGCTGGAGCGATTATCCAGCGAGCCGCCAAAGCGGTCGGTGCGCTGGTTGATTTCCGGCGACAGGAACTGGGCCAGGATATAACCGTGGGCGCCGTGCAGTTCCACACCATCGAAACCGGCCTGTTCGGCGCGCTGGGCGGCGCGGATGAAGGCTTCGATCATGGCTTCGACTTCCGCGGTGGTCATGGCGCGCGCGCCCCACTTGGCGTTGTCGGAGGCAGACAGCGGCTGCATGCCAATCACGTCTTTCGGCGAGCGCATGCCGCCGTGGTACAGCTGCACCACTGCAATGCTGTTGTTGGCCTTGATGGTCTTGGCGAGGCGGGTAAGGCCGGGCAGATGGTCGTCGGAGAAAATGCCCATTTGGCCCGGGAAGCCTTTGCCTTCGGCCTGCACGTGCGCGGCGCAGGTCATGGTCAGGCCGAAGCCGCCTTCCGCGCGCTTGGTCAGCCAGATGAACTCGTCTTCAGAGCAGACGCCGTCTTCGTGGCTTTGTTGATTGGTCAGCGGGGCCAGCATGAAACGGTTTTTCATGGCCGGTCCGCGCTTGAAAGTCAGAGGGGAAAACAGCGAAGTCATTGGCACTCTCTCAGTCTTTGTAAGGTTCGTGACGTCGGCCCCTGCGCGGGGCGCGGGAGTCGACAAGGGCGATTCTAGCAAGGCCGGGCGGTGCTCGGGTTCATCGGTCGGGGCCCCGCTAACGCGAGGCGGCTCGGTCGCGACCACCAAGCCGCCCCTACTTCGCGACCTTGATCGTAAGCGCCAGCGTTTGGGTCGGCGTCAGGGTGAACATGGCCTCGCTGAAGCGCGGTGCGCGCAAGGCGTGTCGCACGTTGCCCGAAACGCCCCAGGCCTCGGTAGGCACGCCGAAGAAGCTGGTGTCGATGCGGTCGTTGTGGTTCTCGTCTTGCACCACCGCCACGGCCCATTGGCCGGCCGGGACCGCGTGGAATTCGCAAACCGGCCCATTCGGCGTCGCCGTCGCGCGCGCCCTGCGTGCGGCGCTCGAGTCGACCGGAAAGCCCGCTTCACTGGCGAAGAGCGCGCAGACAAGTTGCGCCGCCGCACCGCTGCCGGCCACCCTGACCTCCAAGTCACCTGCGTAGACGGCGGGCGATATCGAGAACAACAGCAGCCAAAGGCGCCAGATCACACTGATGTGCATGGCGGGCCGTAGTCCGGCGCCTATACGAAAATCGACCACAGCGCGTGCCCGATCAAGCGGTTTGGCAGCAGCGTAAACAAGCCTGTGATAACGAGGGCTCCCAGATAAATCGAGATCATCGTCAGCCGGTGCTGCTTCACCCGATGCGCACGCGCCGCACTCACGCCCAGCACCAGCGTCACCAGCGTGAATACCGACAAACCGTGGATCCACGAGTAGCCCGCCGGCCGATGGATGGCGAACGACACGCCGGCCACGCTTGCCATACAGATCACCCAAAGCCAACCGCCGATGCGATGCGCGCGGTGGCCTTTGCGGCCTTTCAACAGCGCGGCACCAAGCATCATCGCACCCAAGGCAAGCACGGTATGCACAACGATGACAGGGGTCCAGGCATAGGCGATAGGCATGGCAAGAGGCTCCTTTGGGGTTCACGGTCCGGCGAATAAATTAGACACCGTCTATCCGAAGCTAGTCATTTAATTAGACATCGTCAAGCCATACACTGCCGCGATGAACACCCGCAAGCCCGGCCGGCCGAAAATCGACCAGACCCGCGACCTCCGCGCGGACCTGCTGAAGATCAGCCGCGAGCTACTGGAAGAAGGCGGACCGAGCCAACTCAGCATGCGCGAGGTTGCGCGCCGCGCGAGTTGTACGCACCAGGCGCCGTATCATCATTTCGAAGATCGCGAGAGCATCCTCGCGGCGCTGGTCACGGAGGGTTTCAACACCTTGGTCCGGGCACTGGCGGCCGCTAACGCACTGGCGGCATCAAAAGGCGTCCGCGCGGCGCTTCTGGCCTCGGCTCAGGCCTATGTGCAATTCGCGCTCAGCCAGCCGGCGGTATTTCGCATCATGTTCAGGCCCGACGTCTGCAACCCGGCGCGTTTCCCCAAGGTGCAGGACGCGGGCGCGCTGGCCCACGCAGAGCTCAACCGCCTCAACCACATCGTCCACCATGAGGCCGCCACAGCTGCCACCGCCGCCATCCTGTGGGCGCACGTGCACGGTCTGGCGTGCTTGATGATCGACAGCCCAGCCAGCGGCGCCATGGGCACCGACCGCACCCGGCGCGCTCATCTGCAGGAGATCAGCGCGGCCTTTGCCGAGATGGTGCTGGGCGCCTCCGCGCCGCGTCCGCGCCGCAGTTAAGCCGCGCCTGCGTCGAGCCCTCGCGCCCCCATCAACAACACAAAGCCCGCCGCGCAGCTCAGCGCGGCAATCACGAAGATGGTGGGAAAACTGGTGGCGAGCGCCACGTAGCCCAGCGCATAGCTGCCGCTGGCGAAACCGATATTGAAGGCGCCGTTGTAGGCGGCCATGGCCTTGCCGCGGGCGTCGCCGGGGGCGTGATCCATGGCCACGGCGTTCAGCGCCGGAAAGAAAATGCCGTGGGTGATGCCGAGCAGGCCGCCGGTCAGTATCAGGCCAAGCTCGGGCAACCAGATCAGCGACAGCGGGGCAAAGATGTAGGGCAGCAGCATGATCTTCGCCACCCGCAGCCGACCCAGCCGGTCGGCCACACCGCCCAGCGTCAGCCGCACACCCATCGCGCAGGCCGAGAACGCCGCGAGATACGCCGCCACATGATCGTAGCCGCAGGCCAGCGCCCACGGCTGGTAGAACGTAAACATCGAGCTGAAGGTCAGCCCGGCCAGCAGCGTGGCGGTCAGGATGCGGGCCATGCCGGGCCGCTTGAGCAAGTCGCCCATGGTGCCGGTGGCCGCATGCGACTGCGGGCGATGCCGCTCCGGAATCAGGCAGGCCAGAGCGGCAGCAATCAGCGAGCCGACCACCGTCGCCCAGAACACCATCGACCAGCCGAACAGATTGGCGCCCCACTCTGCCAGCGCCGGGCCCAGCGCATTTGTGGAGATCATGACCGCACCAAACATGCCGATGGCCTGCCCCATGCGCTCGCGCGGCGCGATATCCGTCGCCAGCGTCGATAGGGCCAGATAGAAAAGCGGCCACCCAATGCCCTGCACCACGCGCAAGCTCCACAGCAGCGGCCCCACGCGGTCCACCAGCAAAAAACCGGCGCAGGCAGCGGCAAACAGCACACAGCCGATGATCACAAACAGGCGCCGGCCGCGACGATCCATCTGCACGCCCGCCATCGGCATACACAGGACCGAGGCCACCAGCGATACCGCGCTAATCCCGCCGATCGTGCCCGCGTCTGCGTCGAGCACCACGGACAGATATTTGGGCAGCAGGAAGTACGCGGAAAACGAGACCCCGATGATGGCGGTGGTAAACAGCAGCAGCACGAACTGCGGCGTGAAGAGCGGTGGCGTCTTGGTGGTCAAGCGGGCGTCAATCCGAAAAGCGCGGCGCGCCGGTGCCGGGGCGTCGACCGCAGGGTAAAAAGCGCAACGGGGCAAACCGTGTGGGGCAGGCTCATGCGGTCGCCACACGCGTCATCATGAACACGCTGTTGGGGTCCTCAAGGTAGCTGCCGAATGGTGCGCACCGCGCGTAGCCGCAGCGCGCATCTAGCGCGATGGCCGTCGTTTGAAGATAGCCGGTCTCCTGCGCGAAGCAGCGCGCGCCCAGCGCCGTGCCTTCGTCGTCGCGCGCCACGCCAAAGATCACCGCCGGCGCCAGCAGTGCGGCGAGGTCAATGCCGTGATGACTCGCCGGCGGATACAGCGGCCGCTGATAGGCATCAAGCGCGTCGATAAGCCGCAGCACATCCGGCTGGGCGGGGGATTCAAGCGCAAGGCGCATGGGCCACGGGGTGCTCGGAGCTGGAAACAGTAGCCGCATTCTCCCCGAAACGGCGCGCGGCGTAAGCCCGCATTCGGAGGGGAAGCACGGCGCATGCGCCAAATCCAATCGCGGCCGACCGACCGCTCGTAAGCCGGGCGCTAGCGGCATCGGCGACTTTCTCCCCGCCGGGTTCTCTGGAAAACCGGCCTCCAGAAAGGCTCTCTGGCCTCCGTTCACCGCTTGCATCACGCAGGTAAAACGCCCGCTTTCCGGCATGGCTTTTCTGCTGGTGCGGGCCGACATCCCGGCGCTACCGTGGGTGTTGGTCCCGCCTCGGAAGCCCTCAATGACTACCAGAAACATCATGGCGATCGTCGTCAGCCTTGGCCTCGCTGCCTGCGCCGCCACCGGCCCCAGCTACACCGCCGCGGTATCCAAACCCCGCCAGGACAGCGAGCGTTCAGCGCGGCTGGTGCTTTATCGGGGCGACAGCGTGGTCTCGCCCTTCGGGATGGCGCGAGTACAAATCGACAACATCGAAGTGGGTGGCGTCGCGGACGCAGGCTTCAACTACTACGACGTGACGCCCGGCGATCACCGCATCGTGGTTGACCATGAGGGGCGTCCGGGCGAATGCCGAATCAAGGCCAGCGTAAAAGCCGGCGACACCGCGTATTTCAAGATCGAGCAGCGAGGCGCCAGCACGGCGTCGATGTTCATCGCTGGCGCCGGCCTGATCGGAGTTGCCGCAGCCATTGCCCTTGAAGGCAGCGGCGAACCCTGCGCTGGCACCTGGGAAATCCGTCCAGTTGGCGCCGAGGCGCTGGAGGAACTGAAAAACCTGAAAGAAACGCAGGGCAACGGTTAGCCCGTCCAAGCGCCGAAGCCAAGCGCGCTCGACCATCGATCGCAGCGAGGCTGTGCGCCGCCATCGCCTATGGTGTGAAGGCTGCTATGCCGGGCGCGCGCCCAAATGGTCGCCACGGCGCCCCACGCAAACCGGCCCCCCGGCGGTCCACACTTGCCGTTCACGGATGCCGCCTCGGGCCTTTCATCCGTTTTGGATGTTAAGGGCCTGAGTCTGTCACGCAGAGCCTGCACACTGCCCAGCCAATTCTTGCCGCAACGATGGCGCGGGTCCTGGACAGGTCATGGTGTTTTCCCGCTGTTTTCAATCACCTCAGTGCCAAATCGCTTGGCTTCTCCGCCAACGCGCCGGCATCGCGCTGTTCTGCAGCCTGCTCTGTGTAGCCGCGCCTGAGGCACGCGCTGCCGAACTGCGCTGCCATTACGACTATGGCGGCGAGCACGCGGTCGTGGCGATTAAGCCGGCTGTCGATCCCTACACAGAAGGCAGCGTGGCGGTCGGGTCTTTTTTGCGACTGCGGATGGTCTGGCAGCGGGCGCCATCGACGCTCGCCGCCCTGCACGTCTACACCTATGCGGTGGGCCCGGACGGGCCGGTCATCGTGCATCAGGGCAGTTGGCCCGAGGCGCAGTTTGCCGCGCAGGGTCCCTACGGCTTTACCGGCTTGCAGCGCGCTTATGAGCCGCCCGGTGCCAGCGAGGTGCAGTACTGGTGCGAGGCGCCGCCGTGAGGCTGCCACGCCTGCTGCTAGGCCTGTGGCTGCTCGGCATGTGCTGCCGGGTTAACGCCGAACCCGGCGTCACGCTCGCCTTTGCCGGCGATTTGATGCTGGACGACGGCCCGGGGCGCGCTATTGCCGCAGGGCGCGACCCCCTGCAGGCCTTCGACAGCCTGCTGCGCGGCGTCGACTACGCGATTGGCAATCTGGAGTGTCCGGTAGGCACTATTGGGACGCCCGTCCCGGGCAAGTTCGAGGTTTTTCAGGCGACGCCCACCGCGCTCGCGGTCCTTAAAGGACGCTTTCAAGGCCTGTCGGTGGCAAACAACCACGCCGGCGATTACGGCCGGGTCGCATTCCTGCACACCATGGCACTGGCAGAGCAAGCGGGCTTTGCGCTGGTCGGCGGCGGGCCCGATTTGCGACGCGCCCACGCACCGCTGTGGATCGAACGAAACGGCCTGCGCATTGCCGTGCTGGCCTACAACGAATTCAAACCGCGCAGCTTTGAAGCCGGCCCGGACTGGCCGGGCGTGGCCTGGAGCGAAGATGCCGCCGTGGTGGCAGACATCCAGGCTGCCCGCGCGGCCGGCGCGGATCTGGTCATCCCGTTCATGCATTGGGGCTGGGAATACGAACCACAGCCCTCTGCGCGCCAGCGCACGCTGGCCCGCGTGATGATCGATGCCGGCGCCGACGTGGTGGTGGGCGGTCATCCGCACGTCACGCAGGGCGCCGAGTACTACCGCGGCAAACTCATCGTCTACAGCCTGGGCAACTTCGTCTTCGACAGCTTCAAGACCGACGCCACCCGCACCGGCTGGCTGTTGCGTCTGGCACTTAACCGCCACGGCCTGACGCGCTGGGACACCCACATCGCGTTCATGGATGAGGACGGATTGCCGCAGCGTAGACCCGGCGCCGCGAGCCCCTGCGGCAAGGCCGGCGACACGCAGGTAGAGAAATGCATCAACCAATAAATCCGCGCGCCGCTAAGCAGTTGCGCCGGGTTACCGACCACCGGAACCCGTGCCGAGCTGCCCTCGCTGCATGCCCGGCGCTTTGACCCCGACTTTCCCAACCCTGGAATTGATCCTCTATGAAGCAAATGACCTTGAAACAAGCGCCGACGCTGCCGCGCCTTGGCCTTGCGAGCGCGCTGGGCGCGCTGCTGTTTACCGCCCAGATTGGGCCCGCCGCGGCCGCCGAAGTCCCCGGCAGCATCCGCATGTTCTCCGTTGGCAAAGGTCAGGCAGTGGACCCGGCTGGCTCGGGGAGCACCCACGAACTTGAACTCCGGGGCACGCAGGAGGCGTTCTTCATCCAGCAAAAACAGGAGCGGGTCGGACAGATCACGCTCAATCCCCGCAGCAATCAGGCCCAGATCACGTTCCGCCAATTTGCCAAAGGCAGTGAGCCGCACGGCGTGACCATGTTCAATGGCGCGCCCTGGGTGTTGCTCGAAGGGAGTTCGGAAGTGGTCCCGCTGCTGGGGCGTACGGGCCGGGGCTTCACCTTGCAGCCCGATCTCTCGCATAACCCGGGCGCCGAAGCCGGACCGCACGGCGTGACCGCCTCCGGTGGCTTGCTGTGGTATGCGGGCAAGGAAGGCAGCGTGTTTGGCTGGGTCGATCCCGCCACCGGTCGGCAGGGTTCGGTCGCCGCGCCCCTGATTCCCGCCGGCGGCAGTTCGGGCGGCGATTCCGCCAAGCCCATCTGGGTGGCGCCGGCCAAAGGCGGCGGCGTTTGGGGAACCGAATTAGCCTCGTCCCGTATTTGTCTGGTGACGGTGAACAGCGCGGGCGTCACCCGCATCAAGGAGTGGACGCTGGGCGACGACGGCGTGACCGACTATCCCATCGGCATCGTGGATGACGGCAAAGGCGGCGCGTGGTTCAGCGTAGAGGGCGAGCCCGGCGACCCGACGGCCTCCGGTTATTTTGGTCACCTGACCGCGGCCGGCAAAATCTACACCTGGACGGTACCCACGCGGTTTGGCCGTCTGGGCGGCCTGTCGCTGGATAAAAACGGCAATCTCTGGCTGGAATACACCACCTCGCTGCAGGCCAATCCCACCGCCACCATTGCCAAGGTGGTGACCAGCAAATTACCTCACCCAGCGAGCGGCGCCGCCACCAAAATGGCAGCGGGCTATCGGCTTAACCTGCTCTCGCCCGGCGCTGCGCTGACCGAGATCCCGGTGCCGCAAGCCTCGGGCCCGGACCACTTCCTGCACCGGATTGTGGTGGACGCCACCGGCAAGCGCGTGTGGTTCAGCGACATCTGGGGCGATCAGGTCGGCGTGTACGTGGTGCCCTGAGCACAACTACCCGGCGCTGTCCGGTGCGCGACCTTAATCCGTCCCACCGGGCAGCGTTCTGGCGGCGGCCATCCGGCGCCCCCTGTGCCACCGCTGCGGCGCTAGCCCACCGGTCCGCGTGGCGCCGGTCGGGCGCGCTCTGCCGGGTGGCCTGCCTGTGGCTGTTGATGGCTGGCAGCGGGATGGTTCAGGCCGCTGACAGCAGCGCCTCGACCGTGCGCCTCGACCTCCCACCCCGACTGCAATGGATGGCCAACTACGGCTACTGCGGCGAAACCTCACTGGTCAGCGCCGGCCTGTACTACGGGCAATACCTCTCGCAATACGACATGCGCAGCGTGGCCTCCCGGCAACTCGCGCAACAGTTGCAGGCGTCCCAGTTGCTGCTCGGGGTCAACGATCAATACGCGGCAAAGCGCCTGCATCTCAAGGCCGTGAGCTGGGTCAGGCCTGCGGGCAGCGGCGACTCGCGCGCATTTTTACGGTGGGTAAAAGACCAGGTGCTGCGCGGGTCGCCGGTGATCATCGGGGTCTACGCCAATCAGTATCTGTTCAATGGTGATACCGCGCCCGCCGCCGGCGACCCGGAATACGACCACATCGTGACCGTGACGGGGGTGAAATCCCGCCACGCGCTGACGCTGCCCGCCGTGTACTACCCGGACGACACCCTGAGCTTCGACGACCACGGCCTGTGGACCCGGGCCAATGGTGATCCGTTGTATACCTTCAGCTACCGCTTTGCCGCGATTCAGGCCACGCGACGTGAGGCCAATCAACCCACGGCGCCGCCCTATTCGCTGGCCGCGGCAGCCCGCCCCTATGGCCTGGTCGTGAGCGGCGTGACCGACACGGCGCAACTCAGCTTGCCGGTGCGCGTGACGACCAACGTCAACGCCGAGTCGCCGGCAATGCGCGAAGGCAGCAGCACGCGACCGGCGCCGATGCCCTTGCGCCTGACGGTGGTGGTGTCGGGCTTGCAGCCGCAGGTGGCCTATCACCTCTATCGCTACGACAAGCTTGGCAGCGTGCCGGATGCCAACTTCAACGCCGCCGCGCAAAAAGCAGCGCAAATGTGGCGCTTTTCAGTGGGGCGCGGGCTGTCACGCTTCGTGCAGACGGTGCCCATCATGTCGAACGAGGTTGCCGTCTTCCGCGCCGTGCCGGCGAGCGCGCCCTGACGCGCGCAGGGCGCGTATTCCCGCCCCGACATGCATCGGCTTTAATGAGAGCCCGACGCACGCGCGCCCTGCCCGGCCGGCATCTTTGGAGATCGTTCATGCGCAAGCCCGCGAGCCATTGGCTCAGTCATGCCGTCGCGCTCATCGAGGCGGACTATCAACGCAGCGCCGACACCCACCTCATCGCGCTGCCGCTGCCGGGATTTGCGCAGCGGGGGATAGACCTTTATCTGAAAGATGAATCCACCCACCCCACCGGCAGCCTGAAGCACCGGCTGGCGCGTTCGCTGTTTCTGTACGCGCTATGCAACGGCTGGCTGCACGAGGACTCGACCGTCATCGAAGCCAGCAGTGGTTCGACCGCCGTCAGCGAAGCCTACTTCGCGCGCCTGCTGGGGCTGCCGTTTGTGGCGGTGATGGCGAAGTCGACCTCGCCGGAGAAAATTGCGCAGATCACGTTCTACGGCGGGCGCTGCCTGCTGGTGGATTCTGCGGCAGCCATTCACGAGGCCGCGCAGGCCGAAGCAGCGCGCACCGGCGGGCATTTCATGGACCAGTTTTTGTACGCCGAACGTGCCACCGACTGGCGTGGCAATAACAATATCGCCGAGAGCCTTTTCCTGCAGATGGCGCGCGAGCGGCATCCCGTGCCGCGCTGGGTGGTGGTGGGCGCGGGCACCGGCGGCACCAGCGCCACCCTGGGGCGCTACATCCGCTATCGACGACATCACACCGAGGTGCTGGTGCCGGACCCGGAGGGCTCGGTGTTTGCCGACTACTACCGCGACGGCAACGCCGCGCGCACCGCGCCGGGTTCGCGCATTGAAGGCATCGGCCGGCCCCGGGTGGAGGCGAGTTTCATCCCCAGCCTGGTGGACCGGTTGGAGACGGTCAGCGACCGCCAGTCCATCGCCGCCATGCGTGTACTGTCCGCGCTGCTGGGGCGGCGCGTCGGGCCGTCTACCGGCACCAACCTGGTCGGCCTGCTGCTGCTAGCGAATGAAATGGCCAGGCGCGGCGAGGCGGGGTCGCTGGTGTCGCTGCTATGCGACTCCGGCGAGCGCTACCTGCAGAGCTTTCACCATGCGGACTGGGTCGACGCGCAGTTCGGCGACTGCAGTGCCGAGGAAGCCGCGATTCGCGCGCAGTTGGCAGGCGCCTAGGGGCCGGTCGCGCAGACCGAAGCCCTGAGTCGCGGCGTTGCCGCTCCCACGGGGGG
>Ga0255093_1000334_pt1 | contig 22539 bp, 19 predicted proteins | sample Colum_Law_RepA_8_2_FD_188437 | JGI IMG/M metagenome (GOLD analysis project Ga0255093, IMG submission 188437) | Freshwater microbial communities from Columbia River, Oregon, United States - Colum_Law_RepA_8d | ecosystem: Environmental > Aquatic > Freshwater > River | place: USA: Oregon...
ATCCAGGTCGCCGAGGCCGCCGCACGCCCCGTCGTCTCGCTCGATGCCCATGCGGCCACACAAGACAACACCGAGTTCGGTTATGACCGCCTCAGCACCTGGGCCGTGCAGCTCAAGCTCAACGTGCCGCTGCTCACGGGTGGCCTGACGGCCGCCCGCCGTGGCGAAGCCGTGGCTCGCGCCGAGGGGGCCGCGGCCGATGCCGAGAACGAAGCCGCCGCCTACAGCGAAGCCGCCGCGCAGGACTGGGAAATGCTCCGCGCCAGCGAGGATGTGATTGCCGCAACGCGCGCGCAGGTCGCCGCGGCGGAATCTGCGCTCGATGGCGTGCAGAAGGAGCTCAAGGTCGGCAGCCGCACCACGCTGGACCTGCTCGATGCCGAGCGCGAGCTGCTGGCTGCACAGGTGAATCTGGTCAGCGCCCTGCGCGACCGTGGGGTGACGGCCTTCAGCCTGCTGGCCGCCTGCGGTCGGCTGGAGCTGTACAACGTGCCGGAATGACGCAGGCCGGCCACGCTTCAGGCCGCGGTGCGCGCCTCTTCCAGCAACCAGTCCCTGAGAGCGAACAGCGCCGGCAGCTTGGGATGATCGGCGCGCCACACGAAGTAGTGCGAATACGGGTCCGGAACCGAAAGCTCGAACAGCCGCACCAGACGGCCGCGCTGCAACTCGCCTTCGGCCAGGGAGCGCCGGGCGAGCGCGATGCCCAGACCCGTGGCAGCGGCATCGAGCATCACCGAAGAGTCGGTGAACGAAGGCCCACGCGCCGGCTCGCGAAAGTCGAGGCCCGCCGCATGCAGCCAGGGCTCCCAAGGTAGCCAGGGGTTGCGTAGCAAGGTGCAGGCGGCGAGTTGCTGCGGCGTGCGTGGCAGCTGGCCATCGCGATAGCCGGGCGCACAGACGGGAAAGCTCGCATCGCCCATCAGCCACACCTGCTGCACATCAGCCCAGCCCCCGGGCCCGAAACGGATGGCGCAGTCGGCATCACCGGCGGCGAGGTCGGCAAGGGTGGCGCGCACGTCGAGAAACAGATCGATCTGCGGATGGCGCGCCATGAATCGCGACAGCCGCGGCACCAGCCAGCGGGTGGCCAGCGAGGGCAGCACGCTGAGGTGCAGGGTGAGATGCTCGCTGGACCCCACATGGGCAAAGCTGCGCTCCAGCATGCCCAGGGCCTGCCGCACCTGTGCCACCAGCAAACGGCCCTGCTCGGTGGGCACCATGCGGTTCTTTTCGCGCTCGAACAGCTTCACGCCCAGACGCTCTTCGAGTGCGGTGATGTGGTGGCTGATGGCCCCGTGCGTCAGCGCCAGCTCTTTGGCCGCCTGCGTGTAGGACTGGTGACGCACGGCGGCCTCGAAGGCTTGCAGGGTGGCGAGCGGCGGCAGGCGCGTGGTCATTGGATGCAGTGTAGCGCTGTGAAATCGGCTCACAACGCAGGGCAAAACACTTCGTTTCCACTGGCTCGCCCGCGCGCGCAGACTCCGCGCCATTCCTGTTCGAGACCGGCCACGCCATGACCCACTACCGCCTCTACTACGCCCCCGGCGCCTGCTCGCTGGCCGTGCACATCGCGCTGGAAGAAATCCGCCGCGCCGGCCTGGCCGACTACGCCAGCACCCGGCTGGTGCTGCCTGCCGGCGACCAGAAGAAGCCGGAGTTCCTCGCCATCAACCCGCGCGGCCATGTGCCGGTGCTCACCTATCGGCTCGATGGACAGGAGGGCGTGCTCACCGAGAACCTCGCCATCCTCCGGTTTCTGGCGCAGCAGCATCCCGAAGCCCGCCTGCTGCCGAGCCCCATCGCGGGGCAGGCGCGTGCCTGGGAATGGCTGAGCTGGCTCGCCACCGATGTGCACAGCTTCGCCTTCATGATGGTGTTCTACCCCGCACGCTTCGCCGACTCGCTGGCGGCGCAGGCCGAGGTCGAGGCCAAGGGCCGCGCCCTGCTCGTGCAGCACTGGGCCGACCTCGAATCGCGCCTGCCTGCAGAAGGCTTTGCGCTGGGCGAGTTCTCGCTGGTGGACGCGATGCTGATCGTGTTCTTCCGCTGGGCCAGACGCTACGGCTTCGCCCCGCAAACGCACTATCCGCGCTGGGCTGCACTCACCGAGCGCACGCTGGCGCGACCCAGCGTGCAGGCCGCGTTCGAGGACGAGCGCATCAACCTCACTGATGCTCTGCCGCCGCGGCCGGCGCATCTGTTCCAGATCCCGGAGCAAGGCTCATGATTACCGAAGAAACCGAAGCCCGGCAGGGCTTTTTTGCCGCCCTGGGGGCCTTCTTCATCTGGGGTCTGCTGCCGATCTACATCCACCAGCTCGCCCCCACGCCCTCGGTGCAGATCATGGCCCACCGCGTGATCTGGGCCTGCGTCTGCGTATTCGCATACCTCGCCATCAAGGGCGATCTTGGCAAGGTCTGGGCAGCACTCGCCGATGCCAAGGCCCGGCTGCTGCTCGCCGCCTCGGCGGCGCTGGTGAGCATCAACTGGCTGATCTACGTCTGGGCCGTGAGCAACGGCCATGTGGTGGAGTCCAGCCTCGGCTACTTCATCAATCCACTGGTGAGCGTGCTGCTCGGCGTGTTCGTGCTGAAGGAACGGCTCAACCGGGCGCAGTGGTGCGCGGTGGCCCTCGCAGCCCTCGGCGTGCTGTGGCTGACGGTGCAGGTAGGCCGCCCACCATGGATCGCGCTGGGCCTTGCCCTCTCCTTCGGCACCTACGGCCTCATCCGCAAGAAGGTGGTGGTGGAGTCGGTGGCCGGTCTCGGCGTGGAGACGCTGCTGATCGCGCCGATCATGCTGGTGTATCTCGCCTACACGCTGCACGACGGCACCTTTGCCTTTGGCACGCTGGGCTTCAAGGTGGATGCTTTCCTCGTCGCCAGTGGTGCCGTCACCGCCATCCCGCTGGTGCTGTTCTCCTACGCGGTGCGGCGCGTGCCGCTGTCCACCGTCGGCATCCTGCAATACCTGGGGCCCAGCCTGCAGCTGCTGACCGGCGTCTTCATCTTCCACGAGCCCTTCACGCACACGCAGCTGATCGGCTTCGGGCTGATCTGGGCCGCACTCGTCGTGTATGCGGGCGAAGGCCTGTGGCGCAGCCGCCGTGCGCGGATTACGGCCGCACTGTCCGAAGGCAGTACGGCCGCAGCGGCCCGCACATGAGCGACAGCGCCCGCCGCAGCTGGCTCCTGATGGTCGCCGCCGCGACCATCCTGACGCTGACGATGGGTGCGCGGCAGTCGCTGGGGCTGTTCGTCGTACCCATCAACGACAGCACCGGACTGGGCATTGCCTCGATCAGCTTCGCGCTCGCCGTCGGGCAGCTGATGTGGGGCGTCTCACAACCCTTGTTCGGCATGTATGCCGACCGTCATGGCTCGGTGGGCGTGGTGCAGCTGGGCGGCGTGATGCTAGCGCTCGGGCTGGTGGCAGCACCCTTCATGCCCACGCAGTGGGGCCTGCTGTTCTGCCTCGGCGTGCTCTCCGCCGCCGGGGCGGGCGCAGGCAGTTTCTCGATCTTGATCGGGGCCACCTCGCGGCATCTGCCGCCGGAGCGACGCGCGTTTGCGGCGGGCTTCATCAACGCTGGTGGTTCCTTCGGGCAATTCCTGTTCGCACCGTTGTCGCAGGCCCTGATCGCCGGCTTTGGCTGGGCCACGGCGCTGTTCGCACTGGCGGCATCCAGCCTGCTCACCCTGCCGCTGGCGCAGGCGCTGCGGGGCGTGCCGACCGTCGCCACTGCAACAACGCCCGTCATCGCCGAGACCGGCCCCAGCCTCGGCAGCGCCGTACGCGAGGCGCTACGCGACCGCAGCTATTGGTGCCTGCATCTCGGCTTCTTTACCTGTGGGCTGCACATCGCCTTTCTCGTCACGCACCTGCCGGGCGAGGTGCAGTTGTGCGGGCTCTCGGCCAGTGTCTCCGCCACGGCGCTCGCCCTCATCGGCCTCTTCAACATCGCGGGCAGCCTCACCGCGGGATGGCTTGGGGCTCGCTATCGCATGAAGTGGATTCTCACGGCCGTCTACGCCAGCCGTGCGGTGTTCATCGGCCTCTTCCTGCTCGCCCCGCGCACGCCGCTGACCTTCTACCTGTTTGCCGCCGCACTCGGCTTCACCTGGCTCGCCACCGTGCCGCCAGTGGCGGGGCTGGTGGGCAAGCTGTTCGGCACCCGCTACCTGGCCACCCTGTTCGGCCTCACGCTGCTCTCGCACCAGACCGGCGGCTTCTTCGGCGCCTGGCTGGGTGGCGTGACCATGTCGCGCTTTGGCGACTACCAGTGGATGTGGATTGCGGACATGGTGTTTGCGCTCTTGGCGGCGCTGGTCAATTTGCCGATTCGAGAGGCGCGGGTTTTGAGAACAGCGGTGGCTTGATGCCTCTGCAAAACCTAAAGCGGACGACCTTGACGAAGTCAGGTTTCGATGGCCCACTTCTTCAAAAGGGATTGGGGATATTCGTGACAAGCACGTTCAAGAACATCATTACTTTCGGTGCTGCAGGAAGAGTCGATTCCGAACAGGAAGATCTCGACAGACAGATTTCGGAATTCCGGGAACTGGAGAATCGCGTCGATCAGCACAAGACATCGATGCAAGGGCAGATCGAAAGACTCGTCAAAACCAAGGTCAGCGCAATCGGCTCACTCGGTCGACTCAGAGAACTCTCGCGAAATTTGTCAGTTCGCGAAAGAGACCTGGCGGAGCGCGATTTCAGTCAAGGAGACGAACTGGCCCTGAAAGGCTTAGACGTCGCGGTCACTACGCTAAGTGCCGGTGAAACCGCGATCAATGCCGCGAAAAGCTTGGGCGCAGGCGCTTCCACCGCTCTCGGCGCTTGGGCCCTGGTCGGGGCCTACGGGACGGCATCGACCGGCACCGCGATTGCCACGCTCTCGGGCGCAGCGGCTACCAATGCCACTCTGGCGGCACTAGGTGGCGGCAGTCTGGCGGCAGGTGGCGGTGGGATCGCTGCTGGAGGCGCTGTTCTGGGTGGACTGATTACCATCCCGGCCTTATTGGGATTGGCGGCATTTAATCATCACAGTGCCAACAAAAAGATCGCGGCGATGCGCGAATATTCCCTACAGGTTGTGCACGCGACCGAAAGCAATCAAAAGGCGCTTCTGATCATCGATCTGGCAGCTCATCGGGCCAGCGAACTGGCCGAGGCCACCATTCGAGCCGAGAGCGCATTCCTGCACCAGTTTGAGGCTGTGCGAAAAAAATTGTTTCCCCGTGGGGTCTTCTCAAAGCTCTGGCGACACCTTCGGCAGCTTTTTGGGGGCCGTTTCTTTAATACGGCAGAGGTGTCGGAAATCGCTTATATCGGCAATGTTGCTTCCCAGCTGGCCCGCATCGTCGACGTGAAGGTCTTCGAAAGCGATGGCAGCGTGACTCAAGGACTACCTGCATGAAGAATACAAAGAAGGGCGATCTTTCGGTTCTCACCGAACGTGTAAAAACCGTAGCGAATTTTGTTCCTGCCGCCGACGCGATGCGCTTTTTCAATCAGCTGCTCGACGTCAGGAAAGAGGAAGCTGTGACTGCCCGGGAAATCGCGAAGGTGACGGCTGCTCGCGATATCGCACTAACCGAAATCACAAAGAAGTACGAGCTTTATCACAAGGTTTTTGATCGGGTTTTTGAAGAGCGGTCGGACGCAATCAGCAAACATTTCCAAATCATCGACAAGGGAATTGCGTCCGGTGATCGAGACCTCATTCTTGGTGGCCTCAGGGGGCTTTCTGAGATTGTCGCCAGCAGCCCGTTTGGCAGTGTTGAACAGCTCGGTCGGATGTTGGAATCAAATCAGCAGATCCAAATCTGATTTCAGCGGCTGGATGGTCAGTGGTGAATCGCCATTGCCTCTTTCTGTGACACTCTCCATATCGACAGGCCGCATCAGGCCCGCCCGCCGCACCCAAGGACGATCCACGGCATCTTGAGGAGTGTGCCCGTGCGTGATCGTGCTTTTTCATTGGCTGTTGCTTTTGGTGTCGCCTCGCTGGCGCTCTCAGCTTGTGGCGACAGTCGCCCTGTCGGCCGTGCGGTGCCGGGCATTCCGACAGGCCTAGCCTCGAACAGCGGCTCTACCCTCTACAGTCGGGGCATTCGGAACCCGATCACTCCTTACTCAGCGTGGGTACTGCGTCAGCTTGTAGTTCACTTTCGATTCCGGCTTTTCAGCCTGTTGTCGAGCGCCTGTAGCTCCGCTTCGTCGACGTCATCGGCGGCAATGGCTTCCTGCTGCTTGCGGTGTTGGTCGAAGTCGACATAACGCGCAGCGGTGGCGGCTTCCATCTGCTCGTGGCTAATGCCGCCCTTGCCTTCGAGCAGTGCAAAACCATTGCTGGTGATGATCTGGTCGATGTTCTCCTTCCAGAACGCCATGCGCGTTTCCTTGCGGCCTTTGGCACGTAGCTCGGCGGTTTCGAGAAAGATCACCACGAGCCGGTTCAGCGTGTCGATCTCGTCTTCGGTCAGGTAGTTTTTGGCGATGACGATATCGGTCTTGCGTACCTTCTCGCCCTTCCAGGCCAGCAGCCCAAAGTTGGGGGCCTTGGCGTCGGCGCGGGCCATCACCAGCTCGGCGGCCGTCTGGCCGGTAACGGCGAACAGCAGCAGGTTCTGCACGGTGGCGAAGAATTGCTGGGTCGCGCGGTCGGTCTTGTCGTAGTCGGTGCTGAGCGCAAGGAGGTCGCGCACCTTCTGGTAGAACCGCTTCTCCGAGGCCCGTATATCGCGGATGCGTGCCAGCATCTCGTCGAAGTAATCCGGGCGGCCATCCGGGTTCTTCAGCCGCTCGTCGTCCATCGCGAAGCCCTTGAGCAGATACTCCTTGAGCACGGTGGAGGCCCAGCGGCGGAACTGCACGCCGCGCGGCGAACGCACGCGGTAGCCCACGGCGAGGATGGCATCGAGGCTGTAGAGCGAGAGGCTGCGTTGCACCTCGCGTGAACCCTCGGTTTGAACTGTCAAGGATTCCTTGACAGTTGCCGCTGGGTCCAACTCCCCATCCTCGAAGAGATTTTTCAGGTGAAGGGAAATGTTCTGCTTGCTGGCATCAAACAGCTCTGCCATTTCGAGCTGAGTCAGCCACACCGTCTGCTGATCGGCTCGCAGCTTGATCTGACTCTTGCCGTCTTCAGTGGTGTAAAGAATCAACATACTCAAGCCTCGACTGCTGGTGCTGGTGCGGCAACTGGAAACAATGCCGGATTGAACGGATACCCACGGAGACAGGGCGGTGCATGGTCTTGGGCTCATTCTGCGACACTCTCCACATCGACAGGCCGCATCAGGCCCGCCCGCCGCACCCAAGGACGATTCGCGGCATCTTGAGGAGTGTGCCCGTGCGTGATCGTGCTTTTTCATTGGCTGTTGTTTTGGGTATCGCCTCGCTGGCGCTCTCGGCTTGTGGCGACAGTCGCCCTGTCGGCCGTGCGGTGGCAGGCATTCCGCCGGGCCCGGCCTCGAACAGCGGCTCTGCCGCCACCGCCGTGGTCGGCAAGCAGACCTACACCACCAGCGACGCACTGATCCCCGTGATGGATGGCCCGGACGGCACGCACGCCGCCACCATCGACACGCGCCTGTACCTGCCCGCCAATGCAACAGTGGCCACGCCGCAGCCGGCCATCCTCATGACCAATGGCTTCGGGCTGGACAAATTGGCGGGCGAGATCGTCTCGATGGCGGACTACCTCGCACGCCACGGCTATGTCGTGCTGACCTATTCCGGCCAAGGCTTTGGCGGCTCGTCGGGCTGCATCCGGCTCAATTCTTTCGACTACGACGTGAAGGACTCGCAGCAACTCATCGACCAGATGCTGGTGGACCCGGCTTACAAGGTGGGTGATCTCTCGGTCGCGAGCGTGGTGGCGCGCGATGCCAGGGGGCCGATCGTGGGCTTGATCGGCGGCTCGTATGGCGGCGGCATCGTGCTCAACATGGCGGCAACGGATGCGCGCGTGCGGGCGGCAATCCCCGGACGCACCTGGAACTCGTTGCAGTATTCGCTCGACCCCAACAACCTGATCTTCGCGGGCGACCCCACGGGCTTTTCGCACCAGCGCGCACCGCAGGGCGTGTTCAAGTTCGAGTGGACCTCGCTGTTCTTCGCCTCGGGCAATGCGGGGGCCGCCCAGGGCGCGGGGGGCTGCGCGGAAGAAAAGGCCATGAGCGGCGAGCCGGAGATGGTGGCGGGTGCGGCTTGCCTGGGCTTCCCCACCGCCGTGTGCCAGACCTACGCCACACTCGCCGCCACGGGCGATGCCGACGACGCCATCCGCAGTCTCGTCGCCAACTCTTCGGCCGAGACCCGGATCAACCAGATCACCGCACCGACCATGCTGGTGCAGGGCCAGTCCGACACGCTGTTCAACCCCAACGATGCGGTGGCGACCTACCTCAAGCTCAAGGCCCGCCAGGTGCCGGTGGCGATGATCTGGAACTCGGGCGGCCACGGCGGCTACGACTCGCTGCCGGGCGAGTGCGAGGTGTACGGCAGTGGCACCACAGGGCTGGACCAGTGCTACCTCACGCAACGGGCGCTGGCCTGGTTCAACCGCTACCTGCGCGGTGATACGAGCGTGGATACCGGACCCGGCTTTGCCTGGCATCGCGATTGGGTGGCCTACGACGGCTCGGGCTCCGCGCACAGCCAGTATGGGCAGGCGGCTGGCTTCCCGGCTCAGGCGATGCAGACTTTCTATCTCTCCGGCAGCGCTGATCTCGTCACCGACCAGAGCAAGGTGGTGGCTGGCAGCGCGATGGTGCTGAACCCAGCCGGCGGGGTGCCGTCGTCCTATACCGAGACCTCGAACTTCACCGGTCCGGCATCGAGCCCGAGCGCCTCGGCCCTCCCGCCGAGTGACCCCGCCGGGCAGGTGGCGCACTTCACCTCTGCGCCCTTCGAGCGCGAGGTGATCTCGGTCGGCGTGCCGCGGGCGCGGCTGCATCTCGCGCACATCAACACCCGCGATCTGGTGTTCTTCGGCAAGGTCTGGGATGTCGATGCCGCGGGCAATGCGACGCTCATCAAGCGGCTGATCGCACCGGTACGGGTACCCGCGGCAGACGTCGGTCAGCCGGTCGAATTCAATCTGGTCGGCTTCGCGCACCGCTTCGAAAAAGGGCACCGCGTGCGGCTGAGCATCGCTGCCACCGACCTGACCTCGTACAACGCCAAGGTGCCGGACCTCATCACCATCACCACCGGCGGTGCCGACCCGGCCCGCTTCATGCTGCCGGTCGATACCGCGCCCTGAGTCCATCACAGGCTGGCAAGCGGGGCCACAAGGCTGCTAGCGTGAGGGCATGAACAACATGCTCGAACGCCTCTCCATCCCCACCACCGACGGCCTGCGCCTGAGCGCCCTGGTGGAGGGCCGCAAGGACGGCCCCACGCTCGTCTTCGTCCACGGCTACCCTGACAACCTGCACGTGTGGGATGCGGTGGTGGAACGCCTGAAGAGCGGCTATCGCATCGTGCGTTACGACGTACGCGGCGCGGGTCTCAGCGATGCGCCAGCCGATCTGCGGGGCTATGGCCTGCGCCAGCTGCTGGCGGATTTCCGCCGCGTGATCGACCAGCTGAGCCCTGACGAACCGGTACACCTCATCGGGCACGACTGGGGCTCCATCCAGGGCTGGGAGTTCGCCACTGAGCCCGCGCTGCAGGGGCGTATCAGTCGCTACACCAGCATCAGCGGGCCCTGCCTGGACCACGTCGGCTTCGCCCAGCGGACGCGGGGTGTCGATGCGGCTACCCTGCGGCAACTCGCTTCCTCCTGGTACATCGGGGCCTTTCATCTGCCGCTGCTCGCGCCCTCGGTGTGGAAACTCGGCCTCGCTCGCCACTGGCCACGCGTGTTGGCGCGGCTGGAGGACACGCCGCCGCCCGCCGCCCACACCACACAACTTCGCGATGGCGTGAATGGCATTGCTCTCTACCGTGCCAATGTGCTGCCGCGCCTGCTGCGCCCCCGACCGCACCATGCCATCGCACCCGTGCAACTCATTGCGGTGGATGGCGACCCTTTCGTCAAGGCCGCGCTGCTGGAGGGCATCGAGCAATGGGTACCCGAGCTGACGCGGCAGCGGGTGGCCGCCCACCACTGGCTGCCGCTGTCCAAACCCGACTGGCTGGCCGACGCCATCGCCCGCTTCAATGCCGCAACCCCGTGAGAACCCCATGAGCAAGATCGCAACCGACTACACCGGCGACAGGCTGAAGAAATCAGAAGCCGAGTGGAAAGCCCTGCTCACGCCCGCGCAGTTTCGCGTGTTGCGCAGCGAGGGTACCGAGATGTGCGGTACGCATCCCTTCAACAACGAGAAGCGCGCCGGCACCTTTGTGTGCGCGGGCTGCAACCTGCCGCTGTTCGAGAGCAAGACCAAGTTCGAGAGCGGCACCGGCTGGCCGAGCTTTTACGACCCCATCCCTGGTCGGCTGGAGACCAAGACCGATTACCACATCGGCTACGCGCGCACCGAGTATCACTGCGCGCGCTGTGGTGGCCATCACGGTCATGTGTTTGAAGACGGCCCCAAGCCCACCGGACTGCGTTACTGCAACAACGGCGAGGCGCTCACCTTTGTGCCGGCGGGTGAGGCGCTGCCGCCGCTGCGGACCTGAGATCAAAAAAGCCCGCGCTGACCGTGGCGGTCGGCGCGGGCTTTTGCGTTGACGACGCTTACCGGGCCTGGGCCACCAGGCCTGCGGCGGAGGTCTTTACGTCAAAGCGGTCCAGGTTCATCACCTTGTTCCAGGCGGCCACAAAGTCACCGACGAACTTCTGCTGGCCATCCGCTGCGGCATACACCTCGGCAATGGCGCGCAGCTCGGAGCTCGAACCAATGGCGAGGTCCACCGGTGTGGCCGTCCACTTGAGCTGGCCGCTCTTGCGATCCACACCCTCGTACAGGCCCTCGGTTTTGTCGGACTTCTTCCACTGCGTCGACATGTCCAGCAGGTTGACGAACACCGCATTGCTCAGCGTGCCGGGCTTGTCGGTGAACACGCCCTGGTCGACTCCGCCGGTATTGGCATCGAGCGCGCGCAGACCGCCCAGCAGCACGGTCATCTCCGGCACCGTCAACGTCAGCAGATTGGCCTTGTCCACCAGCGCGTCGATGGGCGAGAAGAGGGCGGCATCCGGGTTGTAGTAGTTGCGGAAGCCATCGGCCGCAGGTTCGAGTGCCGCAAACGAAACGACGTCGGTCTGCGCCGCCGTGGCGTCAGTACGGCCGGGCGTGAACGGCACCTGCACGGCCACGCCGGCATCGGCTGCGGCCTTTTCCACCGCGGCGACACCACCCAGAACAATGAGGTCTGCGAGCGAGACCTTGGTGCCGTCCTTCTGCGCGCTGTTGAAGTCCTTCTGGATGCCTTCGAGCTTCTTCAGCACCTTGGCGAGTTCCTTGGGATTGTTCACAGCCCAGTCCTTCTGGGGGCTGAGACGAATGCGCGCGCCGTTGGCCCCACCGCGCATGTCGGTGCCGCGATAGCTCGCGGCCGAGGCCCAGGCGGTGCGCACCAGTTCCGGCACGGTGACACCACTGGCGAGCAGCTTGCCCTTGAGGGCGGCGATGTCCTGCGCATCGACCAGCGGGTGGTCCACCTTGGGCAGCGGGTCCTGCCAGATCAGATCTTCCTTCGGCACTTCGTTGCCGAGGTAGCGGCTCTTGGGACCCATGTCGCGGTGGGTGAGCTTGAACCAGGCCTTGGCAAAGGCCAGCTCGAAGGCCTTGGGGTCCTTGAGGAAGCGCTGCGTCACCTTGCGGTATTCGGGGTCCTCGCGCAGGGCGAGGTCGGTGGTGAACATGATCGGCGCGTGGCGCTTGGTCGGGTCGTGCGCATCCGGCACCAGGTTGGCGGCCGCGCCATTGGCGGGGATCCACTGGGTGGCGCCGGCGGGGCTTTGCGTCTTCACCCACTCGAAGGCGTAGAGGTTGGTCAGGTACTGGTGCGTCCACTGCGCGGGCGACGCCGTCCAGGCACCTTCCAGGCCGCTGGTGGTGGCGTCCACGCCCTTGCCGGTGCCGCACTTGTTGGTCCAGCCCGTGCCCTGCTCTTCGATACCTGCAGCGGCGGGTGCGGGGCCGACGCAGTTCTCCGGCTTGCGTGCACCGTGCGCCTTGCCAAAGGTATGGCCGCCGGCAATCAGCGCCACGGTCTCCTCGTCGTTCATGGCCATGCGGCCAAAGGTTTCGCGGATGTCGCGGGCGGCCGAGAGCGGGTCGTGGTTGGCGTTGGGGCCTTCCGGGTTGACGTAGATCAGGCCCATCTGCACGGCGGCCAGCGGCTTCTCCAGCTTGCGGTCGCCGGTGTAGCGCTTGTCGCCAGCGAGGAACTTCGTCTCGGGGCCCCAGTAGACGAGGTCCGGCTCCCAGTCGTCGGTGCGGCCGCCGGCAAAGCCGAAAGTCTTGAAGCCCATCGACTCCATAGCGACGTTGCCGGTGAGCACCATCAGGTCAGCCCAGGAGAGGCTCGCGCCGTACTTCTGCTTGATCGGCCACAGCAGGCGGCGTGCCTTGTCGAGGTTGGCGTTGTCGGGCCAGCTGTTGAGCGGCTCGAAGCGCTGCTGGCCACCGCCAGCACCGCCACGGCCATCCGCCGTGCGGTAGGTGCCGGCGCTGTGCCAGGCCATGCGGATGAAGAAGGGGCCGTAGGTGCCGTAGTCGGCGGGCCACCAGTCCTGCGAGGTTTTCATCAGCGTGGCGATCTCGCCCTTGAGCGTGGCGAGATCGATCTTGGAGAAGGCGGCGGCGTAGTCAAAGTTCTCGCCGTAGGGGTTGGACTTGGGGCTGTGCTGGCGCAATGGCGAGAGGTCGATGAGCTCGGGGAACCAGAAGCGGTTATCGCGCGTGTCGACCGGTCCAGCGGCAGCGGCGAGGGGCGGCGTGGGCGGCGGCGTGGCCAGCACCAGCGGCGATGCGAGCATCAGGGCCGCATAAAACGGAATGGACTTCTTGATCATGGGGAAGCTCCTCAAGTGGTGAAGTAGTGAAAATCCGGGGCACACCGGGCGCAGGTGGCGACGCAAGGCAAACGCGCTGCGACAGAGACCTGTCGTCCCTGCAGAAAGGCAGGCATCGCAATCAGGCTTGTCTTCGTCCTCACCTTGTCCACGCCCGATCTTTTTGTCGGTCTGCGGACTTACTCGGCAACAGGATCGTAAGGAGGCGCACCGGGCCTGGGTAATTGCTTTTTCAATGGGCCGCCATAGGCAAAAACGTTGGGGCCAAAAATGAGAAGCCCTTCAGGCGAAGGCTGCCGCCAGCAGCGCATAGCTCCTGAGCCGCGCAGCATGGTCATGGATGTTGCTCACGACCATCACCTCGTCAGCACCGCTCTCCTGCACCAGTCGCTCGATGTGCGCTCGCACGGTGACGGGGCTGCCGATCACCGTGCGGCTGCGGTATTCGCGCACGGCTGCACGCTCGGCGGACGAATACGGATAGGCCTGCGCCTCTTCAGGACTTGGCAGCGGCTTGAATTCGCCGCGACCGATGCGTAGCCAGGCGAGGTCCATGGTGGTGGCTAGCTGATCGGCCTCGGCGTCGCTGGGCGCGCAGACCACCGCCACGCCCAGGATCGCATGCGGCCTGGCGAAGTCAGCAGAGGGCTGAAAGCTCTCGCGGTAGGTGCGAAACGCAGGCCCTGCGGGTGCGGGGCTGAAGTGGCTGGCAAAGCTGTAGCCCATGCCTGCCGAACCTGCCCACTGCGCCGAAGCCCCACTGGAGCCGAGCAGCGTGATGGGCGGCAGCGGCACCTCGGCCGGCACAGCCGCAACGCGACGGAACGGATGGTGGTCGGGAAACGCGCGCTGCCCGGTAAAGGCGAGCAGCTCTGCCAACAGGGCCGGAAACTCATTGCCATCGGCCGCCCGCAGCGCACGGCTCGCATGGCCATCCGACCCTGGCGCACGGCCCAGACCCAGGTCGATGCGGCCCGGGTGCAAGGCCGCCAGCGTGCGAAAGGTTTCCGCCACCTTCAGCGGCGCATGGTTGGGCAGCATGATGCCGCCCGAGCCCACCCGAATCGTGCGGGTGGCCGCCGCGATGTGGCCAACGAGAATCTCGGGGGCGGAGCCCGCCACACTCGCCATGCCGTGATGCTCCGAGAACCAGTAGCGCGCATAGCCGAGCTGATCCGCGAGCCGCGCCAGGTCCACCGTGCGCCGCAGGGCTTCACCCGCCGTGGTACCCGTGGGCACGGGGACGAGATCGAGGATGGAGAGCGGGATGGACATGACGTGACCTCAAGGACAGCAGAGACACCAAGATGGTGGCACTTCTGCCCACTGCAATCCGTCGATCTTTTGAACTGCGGGCATCCGGCTTTGCCAAGCGTCAGTCCGTCTGGTTGCACGGATGATCGAGCCCGCGCAGAACCACCACTGAACGCTCCGCGGCGTGCGGTCTCGCAACCACCCTCATGCCGCGGCGGTTCCGCGACTGAGGGCGTTCTACGGGCGGTGCCCCACAGCGCGCCGCTGGCCAAAGCGCGGGGCTTGCTCCGGTCGAGGCCCAGGGTAGCGTTGCAGCGGCCGTGGGTTCAGGCCGCCTTTTGCAGCGCCTCCGGCACGGCCTGGCGAATCAGGTGATCGAACGCACTCAGCGCCGCCTTCGATCCCTCACCCATCGCGATGATGATCTGCTTGTAGGGCGTGGTGGTCACATCACCGGCGGCAAACACACCCGGCAGCGAGGTCGCCCCCTTGGCATCGACGATCACCTCGCCACGCGGCGAGAGCTCCAGCGTGCCCTTGAGCCAGTCGCTGTTGGGCAAGAGTCCGATCTGAACAAAAATGCCTTCGAGTTCGATGGTGTGCAGCTCGCCGCTGATGCGGTCCTTGTAGTTGAGGCCCGTCACCTTGGTGCCATCGCCCAGCACTTCGGTGCTGAGGGCAGAGACGATCACCCGCACATTGGGCAGGCTGCGCAGCTTCTTTTGCAGCACTGCATCGGCCCGCAACTGGCTATCGAACTCGATGAGCGTGACCTGGCTGACGATGCCGGCGAGATCGATCGCGGCCTCCACACCCGAGTTGCCGCCGCCGATCACCGCCACCCGCTTGCCCTTGAACAAGGGGCCATCGCAGTGCGGGCAATAGGCCACGCCCTTGTTGCGGTACAGGTCTTCGCCAGGCACGCCCATCTGCCGCCAGCGTGCGCCGGTGGAGAGAATCACGGTCTTGGATTTCAGTACCGCGCCATTGGCGAGACCCACGCTCACTACGCCGTTCTCGCTGCTCAGCTTCTCAGCGCGTTGCAGGCGCATCACGTCCACTTCGTACTGGCCCACGTGCTGTTCCAGTGCAGCGACCAGCTTCGGGCCTTCGGTCTCCGGCACCGAGATGAGGTTTTCGATGCCCATGGTATCGAGCACCTGACCACCAAAACGCTCGGCCACCACGCCGGTGCGGATGCCCTTGCGCGCGGCATACACCGCCGCCGCCGCGCCTGCGGGGCCACCGCCGACGATCAGCACATCGAAGGTGTCCTTGGCATTGAGCTTGGCGGCATCGCGGTCGCCCGCCTTGGTGTCCACCTTCGCCAGAATCTCTTCGATGCTCATGCGACCCGCGCCAAAGGGCTTGCCGTTCAAGAATACGAAGGGCACCGACATCACCTGCCGCTCTTCGACTTCTTTCGGATAGCTCGCCCCATCGATGGCGACGTGCTCGATGTTCGGGTTGAGCACCGCCATGAGGTTGAGCGCCTGCACCACGTCCGGGCAGTTGTGGCAACTCTGCGAAAAGTAACTCTCGAAACGCAGCGGCCCTTCAAGCGATTTGATCTGCTCGATCAGCTCCGCACTTACCTTGGGCGGGTAGCCGCCGGTTTGCAGCAGCGCCAGCACCAGCGAGGTGAACTCGTGGCCCAGCGGCAGGCCGCCGAAGCGCAACTTGATGTGCTCACCTGGACTGTTGAGAGCGAAGGAGGGTGCGCGCTCGTTGGTATCGGCCTCTTCGCGAACGGTGAGCTTGTCACTCAGCGGTGCGATGTCGGCCAAGAGCTTGCGCAGGTCCGCAGCGCCTTCGGAGGCATCGAGGTTGGCCACGATCTCGACCGGGCGGACCAATCGTTCGAGATAGGTTTTGAGCTGGGCTTTGAGGTCGGTATCGAGCATGGGAACACTCCAGAGAGAAGATTGCAGGCAATAAAAACCCGTCATGCCCGCGCAGGCGGGCATCCAGCTCTGATCTGCCAAACGCGGATAGACGCGAATGGCGAAGCTGGATTCCCGTGATCGGGCCCCCGGAAAATCAACGATTTTGCTGGGGAACCCTTCGCGGGAATGACGGGGTGTGCGGTGGTGCGACTTAGATCTTGCCGACGAGATCGAGCGAGGGCTTGATGGTCTTCTCGCCTTCCTTCCACTTGGCCGGGCAGACCTGGCCGGGGTTGTTGGCGGTGAACTGGGCGGCCTTCAGCTTGCGCAGCGTCTCGCTCATGTCGCGGGCGATCTCGTTGCTGTGCACTTCCATCGTCTTGATCACGCCTTCGGGGTTGATGATGAAGGTGCCACGCAGGGCAAGGCCTTCGGCGTCGATGTGCACGCCAAAGCCACGGCTCAGCACGTGCGTGGGGTCGCCCACGAGCGGGAAGGTGGCCTTGCCGACGGCGGGTGAGGTCTCGTGCCAGACCTTGTGAGAGAAGTGCGTGTCGGTGGTGACGATGTAGACCTCGGCACCGAGCTTCTGGAACTCGGCGTAGCTGTTGGCGGCGTCTTCGACTTCGGTCGGGCAGTTGAAGGTGAATGCGGCGGGCATGAACACCAGCACCGACCACTTGCCCTTGAGGCTGGCATCGCTCACCTCGACAAACTTGCCGTTGTGAAAAGCCTGGGTCTTGAAGGGAATCACAGCAGTGTTGATCAGCGACATGGGAAATCCTTGTGGGGTCGTTGGTTGAAGAAGCGATGGAAGGATAGGCAGACCGGTGCCAACGGCAAAATCGAATCTGCTGATATTTGGCATAGCGAGTGCCTATGTCGGGCCACGGCCACTACGCCATCAAAACCATGAGGGCCTTATGCTGTGTTTTCAACGAGAGCTGCCATGACCACTGCCCGCAAGCCCAGAGCCCCCCGCAAAACCGCCGCTACCAAGTCCACCCAGACGGCCGCCGCACTACCAACCATCGCCATCGACGGCAAGGATCGCTACTACGAGCCGGCGCCTCAGGGCATCGACCTCGAATCGTTCCGCAAGGTCGTCACCAGCCGCCGCTCGGTGCGCAAGTTCACGGACAAGGCCATCCCCAAGGCGGTGCTCGATGACTGTCTCGACATGGCCCTGCTGGCTCCCTGCTCCAGCGGCCTGCAGCCCTGGGAGTTCTACGTCGTGAAGTCGGCGGACAAAAAAGCGAAGCTGGTCAAGGCCTGCATGAGCCAGAGTGCCGCCAAGACCGCCGCCGAGCTGATCGTCTGCGTCGCCCGCACCGACCGGGTAGATGAGTTCAGCAAGAAGATGCTGCGCGACTGGCCCATGCCGGATGTTCCCACTCTCATCAAGCGCTATTACCAGCTCATCCCCTACAACTATGCGCCGGGCCCGCTCAACAGCTTTGCGCTGGTGAAAAAAGCCGCCTTTGCCGCCGGTGGCCTGGTCGCCCCCGTGCCACGCGGCCCCTACACCACGAGCGAGGTGAAGCTCTGGGCCGCCAAGAGCACGGCGCTGGCCTGCGAGAACCTGGTGCTCGCCCTGCGTGCCCACGGCTACGACAGCTGCATGATGGAAGGCTTCGACGAGGTGCGCGTGAAAAAGCTCCTGAAGCTCGGCGACGACGCCATGCCGATCATGGTGGTGGGTGCCGGCGAGCGCGCCGATGACGGTGTGTTCTGGCCGCAGCTGCGCTTCGAGCGCGAGCTGTTCGTGCACGAGGTTTAGTCCTCCATCGCGCCTGTGGTGAGGGATGCGGCGATGGCGGCCGGGGCGAGCCGTCGCTGCCTGCTGGATGGCCTCAACATCGCCTATTGGGGTGGCAATCCACCCTCGCTGCGCGTGCCGCTTTCACTGCTGGCGGCGCTGCGGCGACAGGGCGATGACGTGCAGGCGTTTTTCGATGCCAGCGCGCCCCATCGTTTCGCGGCTGAGGCTCCGGCGTATGTCCGTCTGCGCGCGCAGGCTGCGATCTGTTGCGAGATGCCTTCTGGCCGCAGTGCGGATGGGGCACTACTGAGAGTGGCGAGGGCCAGCGGGGCGTGCATCGTCAGCCGCGATCACTACGGGGATCACCGGCGGCGGTACCGCAAGTTGATCGATGAACCGGGCCGCCTGCTCACAGGCTTCGTGAAAGACGGGATGCTGCACTTGCCCGCGACCGGCTTGCAGGTGCCGCTGGCGGTGAGTGCGGCCGAGGCCTGGGATTGGCTGGCTCCGCTGCTACCACGCGCGACAGCAGCGTCCGAATGAGGCCTACCCATCTGGCGGTTCTGCTCGCCCTGCCACTGGCCTGCGGCACGGCGCGCGCTGGCGCTGCACCGGAGCCCAGCCCGCCCGCTGCCCGGGCCAGCCAAGACCCCACGCCCGAAGAAGTGCTGCTGAACACCCGGCCGTTGATCCGCGCGCGCCTGCGTCTGCCCGACAGCTTGCAAGGGCTTCAGGTCACGCGCATCGAGCCCACTGCGGAGGACCCGACGCGCTTTGCCGTCTCGCTGGCGTTTCAGGGCCGCACGCCGTTTGGCCGTCTCAGCTCGCATCAGGCGCGCTTCCACATGAAGCGCTCGGCCACGCACGGACTGTGGGTGGTCACCGCCGACTGAGTGGGCAACACCGCGCTTATTTCACGAACGCCCAGTCGGCCGTCTGCACGCTGCCCTGCGCGGTCTGGTCGAATACCAGCGCCACACCCGTGACACGCGCGAGGTCCACGCCCGCGAATGCCGCCAGTGGAAAGTGGCTGCTGTAGAGCAGCGTGCGCTGGCTGCCGCTGCTCGCATAGGGATCACCGGGTGCCAGGCCCAGGGCATCGGTCCACTGCGCTGCGGCGATGCGCGCACTGCGGCCCGTGGCATCGGTGAGCACGATGCCGAAATCCTGCCCGGTTGCCGGGTTGGCGCCCGCCGCAAAGTCCAGGGCCATGCGCAGGCTGAACAGGCGGTAGCTGCGCAGATCCTGCGCCGGGAATTGCTGCGCGAGCGTGGCCCCCGGGCTCGTCCAGCGCAGCGCCAGCTGCGGAATGCGCGAGAAGGTGGGGTCAGCCGGGCAGCCGTGGCCGCCGCTGGGCGGGTCGTCACCGCCATCGTCGGGCGCGCAGATGGTGCTCGTGGAAAACCCGCTGAGCGCGGTGCTGCCACCTAGCGCGTTGCGACGGAGTGCCGCCTCGGACTCGAAGGCGGAGATGAGCAGGCGCTCGGCAGGCGGCGCACTGCGCACGGTGAGAAACCGCGCCTCGCAGCCCGCGACGCCATCCGGGCAGAGGCTCGCCGGCAAGCCCGTGCGGCCCGCCCACAGCGGTGCGAACGCGGTTTCACCACCGACAAAGTGGCGAAAGAAGCTGCTCATGAAGAACACCAGCTGCGCTTGCTGGGCGGCCTCATCGTCGCGCGCACCGGTCGCGGCAAGGCTGCCGCACTGCGCGTCCATCAGGCTCGGGTCACGCGCCTGCCAGTCGTCGGTGCCGGCCCAGGCGGTGTTGTAGTTGTTGTGATTGGCCCCCATTGCCACGAACAGCAAGCGCAGGCCACTGGCATCGGCGCGCAGGCGGTTGCGGTCGAGATAGAAGGCGCTGAAAAAGTCCGGCGCATCGCCATCGCAATAGCCATGCGTGGCACCCCAGACCACACCGGGCGGCACCTCATAGTTGGTGGCGCCGATGTTGAGGCCACCGGTATCGGCCGCCAGCCCAAATAGCGCCTTGATACCGAACTGCTGCGCGGCTGGGCGCTGGAGGTTTACCTGCCCGGCCTTGAGCACGCCAATGCCGCCGCGCGAGTGGCCCATCAGCCCGACGCGGCTGAAATCGAGATGGTCTTTCAGCGCGTCAAAGCCGTGGCCGCCCACCGCATCGATGGCGCGGAAGCGATCCAGATGTTCGAGCGCCAGCTGGGCGCGGGCGAGCGCACCACGATCGGTGGGCGGGCTGTTGTCGTGGTCGTTGATATCGTTGAGATCGATGGAAAGCACGAGGTAGCCCTGGGTGGCCAGCCGCTCGGCGGCAGCGTTGTAGCCGGTGTAGCTGGGCGCGGACTCGATCAGTCGCAGCCCCGTCGGGCAGTCGTCATCGCCCACCCCCGTCAGCGGCAGACCGCCGATGGCTGTCTGGCAGGTCTGGTGGCGTCCGTGCAGCCAGACCAGCACCGGTAAGCGCAGGCCCGCCGGCAGGTTCTGCGGCATCCAGGCGATGCCATGCACATCGCTCTCGTAGCTGCCGCCACTCACTTCATCGCGGACGGTGATGCGGCCAAAACGGTAATCGGCACTCGTGGCCGCGTAGGGCCCTGGCGGGGTACTGTCCGGTGCGATCTGGTCGTAGACCCTGGGCGTGGCGCCCGGTGCCGGGCTGGGTGCAGGCGTCGCCACCGGCAATGACGGCGTGAGCGCCGCACGCGGCGGCTGCGAATCGCCACAGGCGACGAGGGTGAGTAGCAGCAGGGGAACAAGCAGGGCGCGCATGGCGAGAGGCATCCATCGAAGCAATGCCTGCACCGCGCGAGAAGCGTGCCAGCTGTCGGCGCGGCATCCGCGCCATCGGGAGCCACGTAGCCGCTGCATGAAGCTCACGCTACGCCACCTGCTCATTATCGGTCTGCTGCTGGCCATCCCGCCGCTGGCGGCGGTCGAGCGCGTCGATCTACCCTGGCAACCGTTCACGCCCGCCCTGTTGGCCCGGGCCAAGGCCGAGAACAAGCCGGTGTTTCTCTATCTGGAGGCCGTGTGGTGCCATTGGTGCCACGTGATGCAGCGCGAAACCTTCCCCGATGCCGGCGTGCAGCAGCGTCTCCAGTCGCAGTGGCTGATCGCGAGTGTCGATCACGATGCCGACCCGCTGCTGGCCAACCGCTACCGCGAGTACGGCTGGCCCGCGCTGATCTTTTTCAATGCGCAAGGGCAGGAGGTCACGAAGCGGGCGGGCTTTTTGAGCGCAGCGGATTTCAATGCCCTGCTCGACGCCGTGTTAGCCGACCCGACACCGGAGCAGTCCGCGCGCGACGAACAGGCGGTGGCACCGCCTATCACCAGCCTGCCGGATGCCCTGCGCAGCGCCCTTGAAGCCAACCACCGCAAGGCCTACGACACCCGGCGCGGCAGCCTAAAGCTGGCGCAGAAATATCTGGATCGCGACAGCGTCGAATACGCGCTGACGTTGGCCGCAAACGGTGATCGGAGCGAAGCACAGCGCGCGCGGCAGACGCTGGATGCGGCTCGTGCCCTGATCGACCCGGTGTGGGGCGGCATGTATCAGTACTCCACGCAAGGCGACTGGGCGCATCCACACTTCGAGAAGATCATGCGCACGCAGGCCGGCGCGCTGCGGCTATATGCGCAGTCCTATGCGCAGACCCGCGACGCGCGTGACCTGCGGAGCGCGAACGCCATCCGCGACTACCTCTTGAAGCACCTGCGCGACGCCGAGACCGGCGCCTTTCAAGGCACACAGGATGCCGATGTGGTGCCGGGTGAAAAGGCCGCGGCCTATTTCGCCCTCGGCGACCGGGCACGGCGCCGCATTGGCGTGCCGCGCATCGATCCCAATCTGTATGCGCAGGAAAACGGCCTCGCCATCGAGGCGCTGGTGGCGCACTACCGGGCCACCGCCGATGCCGACACGCTGTGCGCGGCGGACCGGGCGGCCCGGTGGGCCGTAGAGCACCGCGCGCTGGCGGATGGCCGCTTTCGCCACGGCGCGGCGGATGACGGCGGCCGGTTCCTCGGCGACACGCTGCACATGGCGCGTGCCGCGCTGGCCCTGCATGGGGCAGTCCGCGCGCCGGAGTGGCTGGCCCTGGCCGAAGCCGCGGCGGGTGCGATGGCCACGCACTTCGCCGCCGCCGGGGGGGGCTATCTCACTGCCGTGGCCGCTGGGGCCGCGGTGCCACCGCCGCGTGTCGCCGAGGAAAACATTGTCCTGGCGCGCTTCTACGCGGCCCTCACCCGCGTCACCGGCAAGACGGAATACCTCGCCGACGGCCGACACGCGCTTCGCTGGCTGGCGCTGCCGGACGTGGCCGAGGCGACGCTCACCGAGCCCGGCATCCTGCTGGCGGCGGACGAATTGGCGACCGCCGAGCAGGACCTGATGCGCCGGTAAGGGCGACTCAGCGGCCCAGCCACGAAGCGATCAGCAAGCTCCCCAGCGTCTGCAGGATCGCTTTCGCCGACATCGCTCTGATCGATACAGACCCGTCGGGCGTGACGGGCAGGCGACTCAGCGTTGCGCCAGCACGGACGCGCCGGATACCTCGACCGGCTGCGGTACCAGCTGAAACGAGAGCGCCGGGAGGGCCAGCACGCACAGCGTGAAGAGGATGCGCTGACGGCGACGGGCGGCGGCGCGGGCGGCGAGGCGGGGGGCA
>Ga0255093_1000342_pt1 | contig 22284 bp, 17 predicted proteins | sample Colum_Law_RepA_8_2_FD_188437 | JGI IMG/M metagenome (GOLD analysis project Ga0255093, IMG submission 188437) | Freshwater microbial communities from Columbia River, Oregon, United States - Colum_Law_RepA_8d | ecosystem: Environmental > Aquatic > Freshwater > River | place: USA: Oregon...
GGCCCCGCCTTGGCGCTCATCGCCTGCAAAAGGGCCGGCGATACCGATAAGCCATAGTTCGACGGCCCGGCATGAAACCCCGCCCGGCGAAATCCTTCCAACATAAATTCGGCGGTTTGATTGGTGACGATCAGGTCCGCCCCTTGCTCTTCCAGCGCCGCCGCCGCCGCCCGCGCCACCGCCTCGGCCTGCCCCGGCCCGGCCAGGCAATCCAGTACCGTGCCCAACCGCAGATCCCCAAAATGGGCGTTCCCGCGCATCTCCGTCATCCACGTCACCGCCCAGGCGCCCGGCACCCGCACAATCCGGCAGTGCCCGGCCGGCGGATACAGTTCCCGCAGCACCGGCGCCGTCCGCTCGGCAATCCAACAGAACTCATCCCGCGTCCGCTCCCAGATCTCCTCCGCCCAATCGCCAAATCGGTCCTCGGTGCGAACCTCCCCCCCAGGCCCGGGCAGCAGGCTCCGCCAGTGCAACGCCCTCGCCGCCAGCCATCCCAACCCCGTCGCCGCCAGCAGATCGGCCGCCGCCCGCCGCGCCGGTGTCGACCGCACCGCCGAAACCTGACGGAAAAACCGCCCCGCATGCCGGATCCGGAATCGAAACGGCGCCAGCCGCAGCGTGAACCCCCGCGCCGCCAGCAGCTTCGCTACCGGTCGCTCCAGCCCCCCCATCCCGGTCGTAAACAGATACGGGTTCTGCTTCAAGGCGTCCTGCAGCAACTGCAACCCCACCGCGCCGTACTTCCGGTTCACAATTCCTTCGGAGATCGGCGCCTGGTAGCCGCCCGCTTCCACCGGGCTTCCACCGGCCAGAAACCGTTGTGTTTTCAATAGGTAGCCGCCGCGCACCGCGCCGCCCGCCGCCACGTCTCCATCCACCGCCAAACGCCACCGCGGCCGGATGCACCGCCCGGCGGGTACCGGCTCCAGCGCCCGCGCCGGCAACAAATATCCCGCCTCCACGCCCCCTTCGATCAAGCGCCCGTTACACGCTTCCACCGCCGTGGCGTGCTCGGGACTGTAGTCGGCAAAGGTGATCGGCATCGGCGCCTACGCGGTCCCGTAACGGATCTTGTGCCACAACCAGCGCCGCTCCAACGCCGCCCGCTCGGCGTCGGTGATCGTGTGGGCGCCGCCCCGCTGGGCAATCATATAGTCCAGCAGCGTTCCCACCGGCACAAACCAGCCGCCCTTCCGGCTCAACCGCGTGATCAACTCCCGGAATCGCGGGTCCACCGTCTTGCCATCCCAATAGCCATGTCCGAAATGGGTGTAGAGGATACAGGCCCCATTCTCGGCTTCCAACTGGTCCTGATTGGCCTCGCTCAAAGTCACGCAGGCCCGCGAACAGTTGGACCCCTCCGAGGAGCCATACCAGTAGCGCACATACGGCCGTGCCGGATCGTGATACGGAAACAACGGCGACTCGCGCAACGTGTTGATGCCCGGAAAGACAAAGTTCCGCACATACGTGATCTGGTCCCGGCACAGGTCGCCCCAGAAGTAGGGGTGCCCCTCCACATGGCCGAAAAACTGGTTCTTTCCCGAACCGCGGGTCAGGACGTTGTACAGGGAGCGCCGCCACCCGCTCAGCCGCCCCTCCCCCCAGTACAGATTCTCCTGGCAGAAATAGTGGTGCGCGAAGGTTTTCGGAGGGCCGCCAAACAGCTCGGCAAACCGCGCCAGCCCCGCCGCGGTCTCCTCGCGCGTCGAGGTGTGCAAGGTGACGTTGTGCAACCCGATTTCAAACCCGGCCCGCTGCAACTGCTGGGCCCAGGCGGCATAATCGGCCTCGGCGCAGGTGCCCCCATGGTCGGACGGCTCGCGCGGTCCTCGCACCGGCCAGATCCCCTTCGTCGTGCGAAGGCCTAGCTCTTCCAAAAGCCCATATACGGCTTGACCCCCGGCCAGGGTCTGCGAATCGGGATCGTCAAAAACGGTAAAAGCAAACGTTTTTCCGTCTGGCCAGCGTATCGGAGAGGGAGTCACCACAAATCAAAATCCACTCTAGCATTCCTTTCGGTCTCCAGCGCCGATCCCTTTAGATATTGGATAGCGGAATCACCCGCCGCGCCAGGGGATCGATCATAGAGATTAGAATGGGAAACGGATTGGGAATGAATCGATGAAGTTGACCGAGGCGCTGCGGCTTCTGCAAGCAGCCCCAAACGCACCGCTGTGGCGAGCGGATCTGGTGTGCGGGTTCACACCGCTGCACTTCGCCACCTGGCTGCACGCGCACCTCCAGCAGCGTCTTCCCGCCCGCCGTGTCGGCCTCCATACCGGCCTGTTCGGCGATTGGGCCGGCAATCTGGAACGGGCCGCCGCCGCCCGGCCCGCCGCCATTGTCGCCGTTTTGGAATGGGAAGATATCGATCCGCGCCTGGGCCCCCGCCAGCTCGGCGGCTGGCTTTCCGCTCAGCGCGTCGATATCGAAACCAGCGCCGCGCAACGGCTGGCCCAGTTCACCGTCCAGCTCGGCCAGGCCGCCGCCCAGGCCCCGGTTACGATCGCCCTGCCGACGCTTCCCCTCCCCCCCGCCGCGCACACAACACCGCTGCAAATGAGCGTGTGGGAGGCCAATTTGCGTGCACTTTTAGCGCAATTTAGCGCACAATGGAGCCAGATTCCGGGTGTTTTTCTGCTCTCTTCGCAGTGGGTAGACGAACTTTCCCCCGCCGCCACCCGCTTCGATCCGGCCTCCTGCCTCCAAACCGGCTTCCCCTACGCCAAGCCACACGCCGAACTCCTGGCCTCCGCCCTGGCCTCGCTCGCCGTCCCCCCACCCCCCAAAAAGGGCATTATTACCGACCTCGACGATACTCTTTGGTCCGGCATCGCCGGCGAAGCCGGCCCCGATGGCGTGCACTGGGATCTGGAACACCACGCCCAGCCGCACGGGCTGTATCAACAGCTGCTCGCCTCCCTCGCCGAATCCGGCGTTCTGGTGGCCGTGGCCAGCAAAAATGAGCCCGAGGTGGTCCGCCAGGTCTTCGCCCGCCCCGGGATGTGCCTCCCGGCCGCCAGCGTCTTCCCGTTTCAGGTGCACTGGAACCCCAAATCGCAATCGGTGGAAGCCATTCTCAAGGCGTGGAATATCGGCGCCGATAGCGTTGTTTTCATCGATGACAGTCCCATGGAAGCGGCCGAGGTGGCCGCGGCGTTCCCGGAAATCGAGACCATTCGCTTTCCCACCGGGGATGCCCGCGCCGTCTGGCAACTCCTGCACCACCTGCGGGCCCGCTTCGGCAAAAGCACGATTTCCGAAGAGGATCGGATCCGCTCGGCCAGCCTGCGGCAGGCCGCCCCGGCTGTCAGCACCGATCCGGAGGCGTTTCTCGCCGGCGCCGAAGCACGCCTGGAGTTTCACTTCTCCCCGGGCCTCACCGACCCCCGCCCGCTCGAACTCATTAACAAGACCAATCAGTTCAACCTCAACGGCCGCCGCCTCACCGAGGACGACTGGCGCGGCTACCTGCGCACACCCGGCCACTTCGCCGCCGTCGTCGGCTACAGCGATAAGTACGGACCGCTGGGGAAAATCGCCGTCCTGGCCGGCCGCGCCGAAGCCGGGGAACTGCACCTGGATAGCTGGGTGCTCAGTTGCCGCGCCTTCTCCCGGCGCATTGAACATCTGACGCTCGCCGTTCTGTTTGAACGCTTCGGCGCCTCCGCCATTACCTTCGACGCGCAGGCCACCGAGCGCAATCAGCCCATGCGGCAACTCTGGACCGATTTGTCCCTGCCCTTTTCCCCGGCCGCCCGCCTGGAGCGGGACGCCTTCGCGGCGCTGTGTCCGGCATTACCCCATCAAAAGGAGATTTTCGATTGACCGATCTGGAAGCCCGTCTTGTCCGCTGTTTACAAACTGTATTTCCCGCTCTGGCCGAAGACCAGGCGCGGGAGGCGTCGCAGGATACCGTTTCCGCCTGGGATTCGGTGGCTATGTTGACGTTATTGACGGTGGTGGAAGAGGAGTTTGGGATTACGGCCGATTATGACCGGGTGGAAGAGTTCACGAGTTTTTCCGGACTGCTTGGGTATTTGCGGGAACATAACCTGGCCTAACCGGCCAGGTTATGTTCCCGCTTCTCACGGGATCCGATCAGGGAATCGTAGACAGGATCCCGCTTTGCGCCACGGTCTGACTGGATGCATTGCGGTACAGCACCCGGTAGTAGGTGGCCCGGCCCGTCGTGCCTGACAGGTAGAGCGTGCAGCCGCCAACGCAAGCCTGAGAGGCCGTAAAGGAGCCAAGCCCGGTGGTTGTGCCGAACTCCGCCACCGCGCTGGTGATGGAACTCCAGCTGGTGGGCGGCTTCACCAGAACGGTGAAGGACGTCGCTCCACCGCCGCTCGAAGCCGTTTGGAAAGAACCGGTTTTCCTGCCGCCGCAGATGATGCGGTAGTAGTAAACCGTGCCCGCCGTCAGACCGCTGGCGGCGATCATTCGCGCGGAGGTCCCCGGCGCGCCGCTGGCCCGGACGACGCCGGTGGCAAACGTAGCGTCGGGACTGACATCGGCGGCGCACGGACCGGTGTAGGAAGAGGAGAAGGTGAAGGTGGCGTGCTGGTCGCCGGCGCGCACCGCCACCGGCCCCACGATCCCCTGAGCCCGCTCCAGATCGTAGTGATTCGGCCCCATGCTGGCGCCATCGGAGGCCGGACCGCTCACCCCGCTCACCACCGCCGCGCCGGATCGGAACGGCGAGGTCTTCAGCAACCGGTATTTCCCGGCGGCCGGGTCCTCCATCAGTAACCCGCTCTCGGCCGTTTGCCAGAAGTTATTGGATGGATAGGTGGACGGCGTTTGGCCGGAGATGTTGATCAGCGCGTTGCGCTCCATCCGCCACCCGTTCCAACCACACGCCAGACTGGCGGTTCCCAGTGCGCAACCGGGCGTGACCAGACCGCCATACCCGTTGGCCCACTTATGCCAGACAATGTTGTCGCGGAAGTCCAACCCGGCGCTGGGGCCGTACTGCTCCCAGAGAAAGGCTGGCCATACGCCGTTGTTATCCCGGCACAGGTTGTGCCGCAGTGTGACGTCCTCGGCGCCGAACTGCACCGTGAAGCAGTGGCCGGGCCGCGCTGAACCAGCCACGGCGGACAGGAAGCCGTCCAGGCCGAGCAGCAGGTTATTCGAGATCAGGATCCGCCGGGCCACGGTCATCTGAGAGAAAGTCACGTCATTGTGGCCAATGACATAGACCCCGCCCGGGCCATTGCGAAGCGTGTTGTTGGTGATCTGGATATCCTGCATTTTCCGGCTCGATGTCGAGCCGGCGCGCGGACTGAGCGTAATGAAGTGCGCGGCATTCACGGTGGTGAAATTTCCGTCGCAGATGTTTCCGTCGATCACCCAACGCTCGCCGGATTTGAGTTCAATGCAGTGCCGGGCGTGGTAGAACTTCCCGGTGGCGGCGGTGTTTTCCGTTGACTGATAGCGGTACCGCGCCGGCTTGGCGAACTCATTGCGGGTAATCACCACATTGGTCGGCATGCCAGTTGTATCGTCGGTGGCGATGATGCCGAATCCGGTACCTTCCACATAGTTGTTGTCAAACAGCAACTGATCTCCGCCGGTCAGGTTGAAAATCTGCGTTTCGGTCTGTCCGCTGCCTGCATTGCTGTCGGGCAGCCAGTAGCTGATCTGGTCGATGTGGTTTCCCAGGAAGGCCAAACTGCTGGCCTCGCTGTTGACTAACTGCTGGACGCGCTGCGGATAATCGAGCGCGGTCAACCGGCAACGGTCGAAGATAATGTGGTGGACCGAAGCCGGCAACTGGAAATGGCCCACGTAGTAGGTCCCATCGGCACCGTAGGCGTTCAGGAACGTCGGGTGCGGATTGGAGAACGGCACCACGGAGAACTGCAGACCGAGGAACCGGTAGTGATGGGCGTTGGCATTGAAGGTGAATGCGAAGTATTTTCCCAACTGCATCCGAAAGAGTTTCCCGGTCGGCCCACACCAGTAAATCCCGTTTGCCGCGCTGCTGGTATCGGTTCTGTAGTACCAGGTGGACGGGGTGCAGGAGGCCGGCGGCGTCCCGCTGAACGAGGTCTTCGCGACCAGCGTGTAGCCATTGGTAGAGGGCGACGTACAGGACTTCAACGCCCAGGTGTTGCTGAGCGAGGCGAGGAAGTCCCACCAGAGTTGTCCGGTGGTGCAGGTGCCATTGGAGCTGGGTGAGGCGAGTTCGCGCACTCCCCACACGTTGTTTCGCAACGTCGGCATCCGCGAATAGAACGAGGAGTCGACGCGGCTGCCCTCCGGCGGCAGTTCGCTGTCGGCGGCCGCCGAACGGATGATGATCTCCCCGGTTCCGTTCGGATTCGGGCCGCTTTTGGCGGGCAGATAGAACGCGGACGCGTTGGCGTCGCCGGCTCCAGCGTTGCTGGCGATGGCGCAATCGGCGTTGACCGGAATGAGAATCTCGTAGTTCAGATTCCCGTCCAGCTGGGCAACGGCGTTGATGCGTGTCTGGAAGTCGCTGCAATCGGCGGCGATGGTGTAGCGCTGATTGGCGGGCACGACCGGTTTCGGCGGTACCGCCAGACGGGTTGTCGCAACCGGCAAAGCCGGCAACGGCACCGGCGCGGCCGCGGTGACAAAGGTGCGAATGGTGGGATCGCAACTACTGCTGTTGTTACACACCTTGTAGTGGTACGTCGTATTGGCGCTGAGTCCGCTCAGATACTGGTGGTGCTCTGTGGTGAGGACCGGAGTTTTCTCATCCTGGTTGGAACCGAGGGCGGCCGTGGTTCCGTATTGGATCAGAGATGCCTGCCCGGTGGTGGTGTTCCAGTTGATATTTACCGAGCTGTAAGTGATGTGACTCACCGTCACATTACTGATTCCCTGGGCCGGCAGCGACGCCGCGGCCCAGACCAGCAGGGCGATACGGATTCCATAGGATCGCAGAGTAGACATGGTTAGAAGCTCCGGATGATGGTGGCGCGGAATGTTGCGTTCGGCACATTCACGGCGGCGGTAGTGGCATTGCACAGACGAACACGCACGGTGTCGGCGGCGAGGGTGTACATGGTTCCGCTCAAGCTGGCCGGCAGCGTGGAGGGCCAACCGGGCGCGATGGAATCGTTTTCAGCGGCGCCGGAAACCGTCAACGAAAGGTCCGAACAGGACTGGGCCGAAACCGAGCCGAAAGCAAGCAGGCCCTGGACGGAAAGAAACGACGGAACAATCGCCGTGTCCAAGGCAACGGTTGTATTGGCGCCGGCGGTGGTGACGACAATGCCCGAGCCGGCCAGCAGATTCACACTGCCGCCGCCGCCGCCGCTCCCGCAAGCCGCGCCGGCGCTGACGATGTTGCCGTTGGCATCGAATTTGGCGCAATCGTTGGCCGTTACCGTGCCGCCGCCGAACATCTGAACAACCGTTCCGTTGCCCTGTTTGGCGCTGACGTCGGACATCTGCGCCAGTGAGTAGTCGCCTTCCTGCGCCGACACAGAGCCGGAGCGGCCGAACACACTGGTCACACCGCCGGCGGTGGCCAGCCAGGTGTTGGTGCTCACGCAGAGGTACATGTTCTGCCCGGCGCTGGCGTCGGTTTTGAAGAACATTTCGCCGGTACCGCAGGTGGCCGGAATGACCGTGCCGGTCTTTGCCGGCCGCGTCGACGTGGCCTGGCTGAAATCGATGGTTTTCGATTGCGTTTTCAGGTCGATCCGAGTTTGCCCAAACGCGAACCCGATGACACAAAGCAATAAGATTGAAGCTTTCATGGTGATTCCCTTTCGATTGTTTGTTGCGAACAAACCGCTGCCATACAGGCCGGAGGCAATGAACCTGGAGTGGCACACAGAGTCCATCCGCGTGTCCCGGTGGCGGGCAGCCAAACGCAAAAAGCGCACCCGCGGAACTGTTTCCGCCCGGTGCGCCTCTCGATTTCAAGCTAACAAGCTGTTTGTGGCCGGCCGGCGGCGAAGAGCGGTAAACGATTCAAACAAAATGACATATAGTTTGTGTAATATACTTAGCTGACCAGTCCGTCCCTATGCCTACCCCGTCCCAACCCGAAGACAGCGACGCCTACCGGCGCTTTCAGACGGCGATGAAACAGCTGTTATCCGTCTCCAAGGCAACGCTCGACAAGCGCGTGGAAAACCACCGCGCCAATTCGGCGGCGGAACCAAACCGGCGCGGACCCAAGCGAAAGCCAGCTCCGTAACGGGTGGACTTAGCGGGTGGACTTTTCCGCCGGCGGAGTAAGACCGGCCTGGTTATCGGGCAGCGCCAGCCGGATCCGGTGCAGCAGAAACCAGGCGGTTTTCGGAGTGACTCCCAGAGTCCGGCACACCGCCGGCACGGTGGCCGCGCGGGGTTCATTGACCACCAGCCAGACGCAGGGCAGCCACTTATCCAGACCGAGCGGAGAACCCTCAAAAATTGTCCCTGTTTTCAGCGAAAATTTCGCCTTGGGATGGGTGCCATAACATTTCCAGAGCCGCGCCGAGGCGAGCCAGGCCACGCGGTCGGACCGGCAGTACGGGCAGCGGACAACCCCATCGGGCCACCGCAGGGAGACCAGAAACGCTCTGCAGTTCTCGAACGAACTGAAATAGGAGACGGCTTGCTGGAGAGTCCGCGGGGTTTCCATAGGGCAGGGACGCCTGAAACATTATTGTCAAAAGCATGGCCACTCCGGCGGTAAATGGCTAAAAATAGGAGGTAAGTAATGATTGGACGAATCTTCCCCGCGCCGCCGGGCGCGCGCCATACGGCACACACATGAAACAGGCGGACGCTTCCCCCTCCGCCAGCCGTTCGGCGGAACACTTCCTGACCAATGTTCTTTGGAGTTGGACCGGCGTGGCCGCCAACCTGGCGCTGGGCATTTTGCTGTCCCCCTACATGATCCGGAAGCTGGGGAACGAGGCGTATGGTCTGTGGGCGCTGGTGTTTTCGCTGGTGGAATATTTCTGGGTGCTCGACGCGGGGTTGCGTTCGGCGGTGGTCAATTTCGTAGCGCGCGATCTGGAGCTGAACGACCGGGAGTCGATTCGTTCCACGATGACGACGGCCTTCGCGGTCTATAGCGGGGTGTGCGTGATTGCGCTGGCCGGCACGGCGTTGCTGGCGGTGTGGGCGCCGGGATGGTTTCAGATCAGTGCGGCGCTGCAGGGCAGTTTCCGGATGCTGGTGTTGTTGACGGGGTCGGCGTGGGCGCTGAGCTGTCTGGCACTGCCATGGCGGGCGGCGCTGGAGGCGCATCAAATGTTTCCGGTGGTGAACCGCATCTGGATCGGCTCGCAGCTGTTCCGGGTCGGGGGGAGTTTTTCGGTGATCGCGGCCGGCTATGGGCTGGAGGCGCTGGGCATGGTCTCCTTCGCCTGCCAGATTCTGGTGGGGGCGGTCAGCATTATTGCGTTCCACCGGGTGCAGCCATCGCTGACGATATCGCGGGCTCTGGCCACGCGGGAGCGGCTGCGGCAGATGGGGCGCTACGGCGTCCACACGCTGGTGTCGACGGTGGCGCAGATGGGGATTAAACAGACACAACCTGTGCTGATCGGCGCGCAGATGCCGGCGGCGTTTGTGGGGTACTTCTCCATCCCCTCGAAACTGATGGAATACCTGGTGGACGCCATTTCCCGCGTGGGCATTATCGCCAACCCGAACGCGGCGGCGCTGGCGGCGCGGGGCGAGTTTGGCACCATCGCGCGGCAGGGGATTCTGTTGAATCGCTACTGTTTCGCGCTGTTTGCCCCGATGGGGATTTTCCTGCTGGTCTTCGGGGAAGGGTTGTTGCGGGTGTGGGTGCCGTCGTTTGTTCCCTTCAGCGCGCCGCTCCTGCTGCCGCTGGTGCTGGGAACGGCGTGGGCGGTGGCCGGGCAATATGTATCGGCATCGCTGCTGTTCGGACTGGCGCGGCATGCCGCCTGGGCGTGGCTGAGTATGGGAGAGGCGCTGGTTCTGTTGCCGGGCTTGTTGTGGGTGCTGCCGCGGCACGGGCTGGTGGGCGCGGCGTGGGTATCGATGGCGGCGATGATCGTATTCCGCGGGCTGGCCGTGCCGTGGTGCCTTTGCCGGGCCCTGCAGTTCCCCGCCCCGCGGTTTCTGCTGTCGATCTACACCCGCCCGCTGCTGACGGCGCTTCCCGTCTGGGCGGCGGCGCAGGCCTGGAGCCAGGCAACCGGATGGGGCAATTCGTGGCTGGAACTGGCGGTGGCCGGCGGCGCGGTGGCCGGCGTATACATGGGCGCCGCCTTTTTCACCACTCTGGAACCGGCACATCAGCGAATGCTATGGAGCCGAATCCGCCGGCAGCCGATATAAGGAATCAGGTTGACACCGTTACGCCATGTTCTTGAGTTTGCCGGTTCCCTGACAGCGCGTCAGGGAGCGGCGCTGATATTTGTGGTGACGGTTTTGTTCCGGCTGTTTCTGGCCTTCGCGTTGAAACCGGATTTCAGCCGCGATTCGGGCGAGATTACGGCCATTGCCATCTCGGTCGCGCTGAAGGACGTCTTCGGCGATCCCTACATTATCCCCACCGGGCCGACTTCCCATTTTTCGCCCGGCTACCCGTTCCTGATGGGAATGATGTACAAACTCTGGGGGCTGACGGCGAACGCCGAGAAGGCGCGCCAGATCGCCTGCATTGCGATCACGGCGCTGCAATTCAGCCTGTTGCCGTGGTTCGCCTCGCTGGCCGGGGTGCCGCGGCTGGCTGGGCTGGCCGCCGGGCTGCTGGGCGGGCTACTGCCTTTGCGCTACTGGGTGGAAACCTACTGTGCCTTCGGCGAACCGTATTCCGGGTTGACGACTCTGCTGTGCGCCTGCTTCTGGCTGTGGATGGTCCGCCGGGAACGATGGACGCCCGGATACTGCCTGGCGCTGGGGGTATTGATCGGCCTCGCCGTGCACTTCAATCCGGCGATCCTGGCGATCTTTCTTCCCCTGCTGGTTTTCGGCCCGTGGCTGCGGCTGCCGGCGCTGCGGGCTCCGGCATTACCGGCGCGCCGCTACATGACGGGCGCCGCCGCCGTTCTGGCCGGCCTGGTGCTGACGCTGACGCCGTGGACCGTCCGCAACTACCAGACCTTTGGCGCCTTCCTGCTGATGCGCGGCAATCTGGGCCTGGAACTGCAAGTTTCCTATTGCGATATGTCCGTCGCCGACACCGACGACAACATCCGGATCGGCGTGCTGCGCACCCACCATCCGGCTGGGAATGTCGCCGAAGCCACCCTGGTCCGGGAGTGGGGAGAGACGCGCTACTTCCGGTATAAGATGCGGCAGGCGGTGGATTGGATCGCAGCCCATCCGGGCCGCTCGTTCGAACTGGTGCGCCAGCGCTTCGTGTTGTTCTGGTCTCCGGGCACCACCAAACTGCTGTATACCGCCATCAACCTGCTGCTGCTGGCGCTGGCCTTCACCGCCCTGCCGAGGCTGTTCCGGCTGGCGCCGGAGGCCGCCTGGCTGGCCGTAATCGCATTGGCCGCCTACCCGCTGCTGTACTATTTAATTCAGAGCGCCGCGCGGTACCGGTATCCATTGGAGTGGCTGCTGTACTTCCTGGCGATGGTCCGTTTGCTTCCTGCATCCCTCCTCATCCGGACGATATCCCCTACCCCCACACCGGCCGTAAACCCTCTAGGAGAAACCACTTAGTCTAATGCTCCGGTACCATACCTGCAGCTGTCGAAACAGAGCTTTCGTTGGATTTCCAAACATTCCGGAAAACGCTAACTTGAAATATCATGCCCGCTCTTTCCACTCCCACACAGCCTCAGCGGCCAGTTCGCGCCACCATGCCAACTGACGTCGACATCAAAACCATATCGCTGGGTATCGCCTGCCCGATGGCGAACGAGGGAGAGGAAGCGGTGCGTTTTGTGCGAACGCTGCTGTCGCACTGCGAGTCGTTTCCGTTCCGCGAGCTCCGCTTTTTCGCTGTCATCGATAAGGCTTCCACCGACAATACCCGGCAGTTGCTGGACGAATGCGCCGCCGGAGAGCCGCGGCTCACGGTGGTGTGGGCGCCGGAAAACCGGTGCGTCGTCGATGCGTATATCCGCGGCTACCAGGCGGCGCTAGACAACGGGTGCGACTGGATTCTTGAAATCGACGCCGGGTTTTCGCACAATCCTGCCGAGGCGCCGCGGTTGCTGGAACAGATGGCTACCGGGAAGTACGACTGTATTTTTGGTTCCCGCTTCAGCCAGGGTGGCGGCATCAGTGACAGCTCCTTTAAGCGCTATCTGGTTTCAAGCGGCGGCAGCTTGCTGACCAACCTGCTACTGGGCACCCGGATGTCGGACATGACGAGTGGCTTTGAACTGTTCAGCCGGGAAACAATGCAGGCGATCCTCAAACGCGGCATTCGCAGCCGGGCTCATTTCTTCCAGACGGAAATCAAAGTGTTTTGCCGGAACCGGCGGTATTTGGAAGTGCCGATTACCTACCGGATGGCCAGCCCGCGTTTGTCGAACAAGGCCATCGTCGAGGCGCTGCGGCAGTTGACCAGCATGTTTGTGCAGCGCATGACGGGACGGCTATAAGGTGATGACGGGACGTCTGTAAAAGCGGATTCCCAGCAAGCACCCCGCGCGAGGTTGATAAACTCGAACATAATGCCTGTTTCGGATTCGGTCACCCCACCTGACGCTCTCGTCGTAACCTCCATTGCCGCCCCGAATGCGGTCCTGCGTGCGCTTGCCGAAGGATCGATTCGGAACAATGTTCACTTCTACAATATCGGCGACTCGAAGACACCGGCCGGTTTCGCCCTCGATGGGTGCGATTATTACCCGCTGGAACGGCAACGCGCCTCCGGGCTCGCCTACGCGGCCTTGTGTCCGGAGCGCAGTTATACCCGGAAGAATATCGGGTATTTATTGGCGATCCGCGATGGCGCGCGGGTGCTGATTGAAACCGACGACGACAACTTCCCCCGCGATCCGTTCTGGCTTCCCCGGCAACGGGAGGCGCAGGCGCCGCTGGCCGAAAAAACCGGCTGGCTGAATGCCTACGGCTTTTTCTCCGACGCCCTGTTGTGGCCACGCGGCCTGCCGCTCGATGCGGTGCGGACGAAACTGCCGGAGCTGGCTTCCCTTCCCCTGACCGCGCGCGATTGCCCGATTCAACAGGGGCTGGCCGATGAGAATCCCGACGTGGACGCCATCTACCGGCTGCTGCTGCCTTTGCCGCAGAACTTCCGGCCGGGCCGGGTGATTCTGGGCGACGGCGCCTGGTGCCCGTTCAACAGCCAGAACACGACCTGGTGGGCCGAGGCGTTCCCCTTGCTCTATCTGCCGGCGCACTGCTCGTTCCGCATGACCGATATCTGGCGCAGCTTTGTGGCGCAGCGGATTGCCTGGGCCAATGGCTGGAGCGTGCTGTTCCACGAGGCCACTGTGTGGCAGGAGCGCAACGACCACAATCTGATGCGCGACTTCCAGGATGAGGTGCCCGGGTATCTGCACAACCGGGCGATTGGCGCCACGCTGGACGCGCTGCCGATTGAGCCGGGCGTGCAGAATCTGGGCGAGAATCTCCGCCGTTGCTATACCGCGCTGGTGGGTATGGGCGTGGTGGGAGAGGCGGAGTTACCGTTGCTGGAGGCGTGGCTCGGGGACCTTGGCCTGGCGTGATGGCGCGGGCACTCCGTAGCGGCTGGCTGTGGTGGGCAATCGCGGCGTTGCTGGCGTTGCACTGTGCCATTGACCTGCGGCTGATGCCCGATTCGCGGGATTACATCGAGATGGCGGGTCATCTCTCGGCCGGGGCCGGGTTGGTGACCCATATTCTGGACACCGGTACGCGCGCGCTTCCCGACCCGCGGCTCCATCACCCGCCCGGCTACGGCGTGCTTCTGGCCGGGCTGCAAAGCGTGGGATTGCCCGTGCTGGCCGCGCTGCGGACGGCCACGGTGCTTTGCTTTGCGGGCACGGCGATTCTGGTCTGGTTCCTCATCGGCCGGCTGGTGAAGCCGGCGGCGGCGCCCGCGGCGATGGCGCTGTTTCTGGCGCTGGAACTGCTGTACGAACCGTGGTCCTACGCCATGAGCGAGGCGCCGTTTCAACTGCTCACAGCGGCGGCGCTGGTCTGGATGACGCGCCATGCGCGGCCGCGGCCGGGGTCCTGGTTTGTGGCCGGGCTGATGGCCGGGCTGGCGACGTTGTGCCGGTGGATCGGCCTGAGCCTGCCCATGGCGGCGGCGCTGTGGTTGTGGCCGCGGCGGCGGCGGTTGGATGCCTGGGTCGCGATGGCTGCCCTGGGCGCCGGGTATACGCTCGTGCTGGGCCCGTGGCTCGGCCGCAACGCCGTTCTGGCCGGACGGTTGATCGGGAAGGCCTCGGAACCATCCCATATCCCGGCTTGGTTGAATGTGGTGGCTTTCTCCCGCACGCTGCTGCTCGATCTGCTGCCGGCCGTGGCGCTGGTGGTGGTGGCCGTGGGCGTCAGCCGGCGGATGGCCCCGCTGTCGATTTCCCGGCCGATGCGCCTGCTGCTGCTGTGGGCGGGCTGTTACTCGGCTGTGCTGCTGGGCATGGCGTCGATCTCCTTCATTGACCCCATCAGCACCCGGTTGACCCTGCCCCTCTACGTCGCCCTGATTCCCCTCTGCGCCGCCTACGCACTCCGGCGGCTGGCGCCGGACGGTTGGCTGCCGGCCGCCTCCGCCCTGGCCGCGGCGTTACTGATTCTGACCGGGATCTTTCAAGTGGCCAACGCCCGGCGGCGCGCGGCGCTGGATCCGATTGCGGTCTCCAGCCCGCTGACCGGTTGGCTGGAGACGCATACGCCACCGGGCAGTCTGATCGTGAATCCATCGGGGGCGCCTGTCTATTTCCCGGCCGCTGGGGACCGCTACACGTTTGTGCGGTTTTTCCACCTGCACGATATGGATCCGGCGCAGCCCCGGGTGTTGCTGGAACGCTTCCCTGGGCGCTTCCCTGCCCTGTTTCTGGTCCTGCCGGCCACCGAGGCGTCCTCCGGGCCGTGGCGGGCCGTCTGGCGGCTGGAAATGGCCGGCGAGGTGAGCGGACGGGATACTCCGTGGCGGGTGTATCAGCTACAGCCCCGGTAGCGTGTGGCGGCCGTTCCTGGCCTAGTGCAGCGACGGAGACCGCCGAAGCGGTGCGCCTGGAGGGGGGCTAGATCCAGCCCCGGACGCGGTAGTAGACGATCTTGATGGTCTCGGCCGTCAGGTCAATAAACGCGCTCCAACGGTGGTCCCAGTGCTCGGCGCGCTTCAGGGCATCGGGCGCCGGAAGCGGACGGACGGGAAGACCTGCCCGCGCAAAGACGCGAACGGCGCGGTACATGTGATAATCGCTCGAAAGCAGGGCGGCTTCGGCGCCGCTGAGAAGCGTGCGAATGCGCTCACCACTTTCGCGCGTGGTCTGCGAATCGGTTTCCAGGTGGATCTTCGCCCGGTCGATGCCGTGAGAGACGAGAAAATCGGCCATCAGGCTGGCGATGGGCGCCTCTGTGCCGCCGGCGCCGGTGATCCAGATCTCCCGGTAGGGATGCTGCCGTTCGGCAAGCACGGCGTAGACGGCCCGGCGGTAGGAGCTTTCCCCCATGACGGCCGGGCCGAGGCTCGAACCGGTCAGCACGATCAGGACCGGGGCGTCACCGTCCGTCCACTTGTCGGCCAAAAGCAGCCCCCACCAGCGAACCATGGGTGTGAGCGTAACCAGCAGATAGAGCAGGCCGATGGCGGCGCAGAGGCGGCGCAGCGCCCGCCAGAATGCAGGCAACATAGACTACACAGACTCCACAGTCTTCAAACTTCAATCCCATCGCTCAGGGAGAGTACGGTTTGGCGCACCTTGCGGCGGAGTTGCCATTTATCACAGGAGACCACCTGTTTGCGCATAATCTCCTGCAGCAGCAGTTGATCCGCCTCTTCGCGCAGAACGTCGGCGCTCAACTGGCGGAAGCGATCCTGGTGGCGCAGCGTTTCCAGCTTTTCGGCGCGGAGCGCACGGCGGCGGTCGTCACTCATCGACTCCAAAATGCGCAGGCCTTCTTTTTCGCGGAACTGCTCATACTCAAGCACCACCTGCATCTGTTCATCCTGAGCGGCGCGGCGGCGGATGGATTCCTCACGGCGGCGAAAGGAGGCGCGCAGGTTGGCCACCGAGCCGGCCGGGACAAGTTTCGATCGGCTCTCGGTGTCTTTGATGACCTTCACGATCCAACCGGCCTTGTTCTTCAGTTCCTGCCCGGAGCGGCATTTTTGCTCGCTGATGACGAGGGCGATCTCGGCCCAATCGAGGAGCTCCTCGACTTCCTGGGCGGTGAGAGAGTTGTCGAAGACCGGGAGGAAGAGTTTTTGAGAGACGGCCGGCGTGACGTCGTTGACCTGGAGCTGGGTCAGAATATCGGCGCAGCGTTCGAGAATCTGGAAGCGCTCGGGGTCCTGAGCGGCGGTGGCAAACAGCGCCGGCGCGAAACCGGACTCCTCAAGAACACGCACACAATCGGCCTGACTCTGCTTGGGCGCCTGACGCGGCGGGGGTTGGGAAAGCAGACCGTAGCGCTCCGGCACGTAATCGGGATGGCGGTGTAGCGCCAACATCCACTCGTCGCGGTTGATGACCGTCCAACTGCGGAGGATCCGTTGTTCGGCGAGCTGCTCGAAGGCCGGTTCCAGAGTCTGCAAGAGGCGCGACAGGTAACACGGCATGTTGAGAATGCCGAGCTTTTCGCGGGCCAGAACGCGCGCGTCGATGAGCAGCATGTCGGTGCGTTCGAACTCGACGCCGAGGAAGCGGTAGAGGTGTTTGGCCGTAATGCCGCTCAGCAGCATGTAGGTGCTGGCGTTGATGACGCGGAAAAAACCAGCGTCCATGGTCTGAATGATCTTGTCTGTCCATGTGACCGAGCCAACACAGCGGCCCGTCTGGCGGTCGAGCATGAAGCTGGCTTCCTGGAACACGTTCACCCAGTTGACGTCTTCGTGGCGTTCCGATTCGGCCAGTGCGCGGAAACGGAGTGGGATGAAGCGGTCCATGGCCACTTTCAGGCGTTGATAGAACTTGCCATGCACCCCGTTCATGCCCAGGATGCGGGCGATTTCCCTGCCCTGAAAAACAACGGTCTTGGCGAAGTTATTGCGGAACGTCAACACGCCGAGCGCGACGAGAATATCCAGATCCTGCTCCGTGGGCAGACCGAGTTCCGGGTTTCCCTGCACCTGCCAGGTGACTTTCAGCAGCGTTCCATCGGGGAGGGTTTTGGTACCGTGAAATTCGAGTTTGGAAATCAGCTTTCCGGTGCGGCGTTCGAGGACGGCAAACGGAATAGCGGCAAGATTCTCTTCCTCAACCGAAAGATTTAGATTTTCCAGCTTTGCGAGGGTTGCGATGGTCACAAGATACGCCGTGTCCTCCATTTGTACCCTGAAGCTGCTGGGGTTACCAGCGATTTACGATGAAGCACATGGGTCAACCATCCACCCCAAGAAGCCACCAGATCCACGGATGACAGAGATCTCTCCATGGTTGGTATAACCATAAACCAATTCCTTATATAGGCAAAAAACAGCCTGTGGAAAACTCCGTAAGTGATTGAAAACACGTAAATCTGAAAATCCGCGAATTTTCGCGGCCGTGTGCTTGAGCGTAAAAATCCGTAAGTTGTTGAAAATACGAGGCCCGAAGCCGTGTGCTTGAGCGTAAATGAAATCCACTGATTCTAAAGGACTTATTTGGCGGTCTCCGGGTCCAAGAGGAGGGACTTACGCTGAGGCACACGCCAGGGCTTGAAAAAGGGGCGTTATTTACGCTGAGGCACACGCTTTTTACTGTCAAGCACACGGTAGAGGGGTATTTTTTACGCTGAAGCACACGGCGAACGGGGGGCATGTGCTTCAGCATAAATCTGTGGAAAAGTAGGGGGAGGCCGGAGGGCGAGACTGAATGGACTCAATAGTCTACACAGATTCATCATCTTGTCTAGAGTAGGCAAGGCGGGTAGGATGCGAGATAGCATGCGAATCGCATTGGTTGCTAAAAAAGGGGGCGTCGGGAAAAGCACGCTTTCGCTGTTGCTGTATGCCGCTTTACGCCACGCCGGCCGGACGGTGTCGCTGATCGACTGGGATGTGCAGGGAACGAGCACAAAGGCGCTGGCGGTATTGGGGCAGACGGCGGTGGCCGACGGGGCGGAGATCGTGATCTATGACACGCCGCCCAATCTGGAGCATGCGGCGATGGCGACGGCGATCCGGAACGCGGATTTGTGCCTGGTGGTGACTTCCCCGGCGCCGGCCGATGTGTGGGAGGCCGAGGAGGCGGTGGCGTTTGCGAAATCGAGGAATCCCCGGGCGGTGGTCCGTCTGGTGTTCAATAAGGTCCGGCGGGGGACGGTGTTGGGCCGATTGATGGAAGACACTGCGCGGATGGTGCCGGCGCCGGTGTTGGGTGCGTCGTTGAGCGCGCGGGAGTGTTATCAACACGCGGTGGCGCAGGGGTGGAAGGCGTTGGACGGGCCGGCGCGGGAAGAGGTGTTGCAGGTGGCGCTGGCGGTACTGGCGCAGCCGGTGAAGGGGTGAGGGCGGGACGCGATACACTATATAGACTGTTGAGTATAGTGAGTCTAAGGAGAGTGTGAGCGATGGCGAAGAACGATAAGCGCGCCGGGGATTTGCTGGCCGCCTTACAGCGGGCGCGGCCGGCCACGCCTCCCGTCGCGGCGCCCGCCGATACCTTGGTGGCCCCGGCGGTGGTGCGAGGGGGAAAGGCCGTGCAGTTCTGGCTGCATGAGGATGACCGGAGGCAGATTCGCGAGTTGGCGGCTTACCTTTCCAGTCAGGGAGAGCGGCCGACCGACAGTTTAATTGTGCGGGCGGCGTTGCGGGTGGTTCAATCGGATGCGCGGTTGGTAGCGGCGTTTCGGGAGGCTCTATCGCAGGACGGGCGTTACCGGCCGCGGAACCAGGCGGAGTCGGCCGGGTAGTTATCTACTATAGAATATGCAGACTGTGTAGACTATGGAGTCTAAAATACGCGTACTCTTGGCCGCGCCATCCAGCGGGTACCTGGGAGGCCAGGCAATTCAGGCGGCCCGGATGCTGGAGGGATTCCGGCAGGACGGGCGGTTGGACGTTTCTTTTCAACCCCATGACCCGTCCCTGGGGCCGTTGTCGTTTCTGACGCGGATCAAATTTGTTCGTACGGTGGCGCGGGAAGCGGCCTACGTGGCGCAATTGTTGTGGAAGATTCCGCAGGTGGATGTGGTGCACACGTTTTCGGCCTCCTACTGGTCGTTCGCGCTGGCGCCGGCGCCAGCCATCTGGGTGGGGAAACTGGTGGGAACACCGGTGATCGTGAACTATCGAAGCGGTGAGGCGCTGGACCACTTGACGCACTGGCCACGGACAGCGCATCCGGCGCTCCGGGCGGCTTCGGCGATTGCGGTTTCAAGCGGTTACCTTGTGGACGTGTTTTCTCAGTTCGGTTTCGCCGCCGAAGCCATTCCGAACGTCATCCGCCTGGACCAGTTTCGCTGGAGGAAACGGGATCCGTTGCGGCCAATGTTTCTGTCGAATCGGAACTTTGAGGCCCACTATGATGTCGCCAATACGTTACGGGCCTTTGCGCTCATCTCCCGGCAGGTGCCGGAGGCGACTCTGACGGTGGCCGGCGACGGACCGGAGCGCGGGATGCTGGAGGAGCTTGCCGAGTCGCTGGCGCTGCGCAATGTCCGATTTGTGGGGCCGGTGGCCAACGCGAAGATGCCGGAACTTTACGAAGCGGCCGATGTGTATTTGAACAGCAGCCGCATCGACAACATGCCGGGTTCGCTGATTGAGGCTTTTGCCTCCGGTCTGCCGGTGGTGACGACGAACGCGGGCGGCATTCCGTGGATGGTGGAAGAGGGCCGAACGGGGCTGTTGGTGGAATGCGGGGACCCGGAGGCGATGGCGACGGCTGCTTTGCGGTTACTTGCTGATGGTCAACTGGCGGCCAGGATCGCCGCGCAGGCCAGAGAAGAGGCGGAGCGGTATACGTGGGAGGCTGTATCGCGGCAGTGGGAGGCGCTGTACCGGAGCGTGGCGGAGAAGGGCGCTAGGTAGACTACATAGTCTGAGTAGACTACATAACTTAAAGGTTACGGGCAACTCCAACTGTCATCGCTGACTGGTCTTTTCGGCCATGGACGGCTTCTACACTCTCTACGGAGTCTACATACACTGTGTGGTCTTGAGCTGGCCACCGCCCAATGCCGTAGTGGCCATTCCGTCAACCCGTGCAGAACCAGAACCGCCCCGGCCGTCCAGGTTCCCGAGTCGGGCAGGGAAGAGCCCGACTGCCGGACGTGCCCGAGATTTGCTGGCCGGCGGATTCCATACTGACTATACAGTCTACATATAGTATGGAGACTGAAACCGGCGCCGATGGCCGCGGCCCACAACCGTAGCGGTCCCTCCGTCAACCCGTGCAGAACCAGAACCGCCCCGGCCGTCCAAGTTCCGGAGGAGGGCAGGGAAACGAACGATTGCTGGCGGACGGCTCCTTAAAGGACTACACAGTCTACATACAATATGTAGACTGAAACCGGCAGCGCTCGCCACCCCATCCGAGCTCCACGCCGCCCTCCGTGGCCGACAACCGTAGCGGTCCCTCCGTCAACCCGTGCAGATCCAGAACCGCCCCGGCCGTCCAAGTTCCGGAGGAGGGCAGGGAAGCGATCGATTGCCGGACGCGCCAGCACGGTTCGGAGGCGCCGTAGACCTGACTGCGGACAGCTTCTTCCATCTGCAGTTCGCCGCCGGTAAGGGCTAGCGTGACGCCACCACCCAGCAGAAACGATTCGCCGCCGGGACCCGGCCGCGGCGGCAGTGCGGTGAGCCAGTTCTGGCTGACCGCACTGCCGGGAGGTCCGGTGACGGTGTCCAGAATCCACAGAAAGCGGTCCTGGCGGATGTGAATTTGCCGGGAGTGTGTAATGGCGCCAGAGCGGCAGACGGCGTGGACGTGCTGGCCATCGCGGCTTGACTGGCACTCTACCTCCGGGCGGGAACGCCAGGAGAAGGGCCCGGCCGGGGTGGCCTGGCCGGCGCCGGCGTGGATGGTGTTATGAGCCAGCGAGGTGCGGAACTGGTCGCGCTGGCCGGACATGTAGGAAAAAGTCCCGGGATCGAGCAGAACATCGACGCCGCGGTAACGAAGGACGAGGCTGAGGGAATCGGCATGGCTGTGCCCGGCGCTGAGGGCGCCGAAGCCGCCGCCGTCGAGATACAACGCGCCTTCCGGCCAGTGCCAGCAGAGAAGTCCCGAGTCGGGAAAATGGCGCCAGGATACCGGTTCCTCGATGGCGGCAGCAGCCGCCGCCGGGGCGGGCGTGCCCAGCCACCATAACCCTTGTTCGCTCCAGGTGGCCGGGGAGAGGGCCGGGAGCGGTTGACGCAGCCAGGAGAGGGCGGTCGCCAGGGTGGCGGCACCGAATCCGCGCCGGTCTCCGTAGGGATGAAAGAGCCGGCCGCCGTCGTCGTCACCGAGGAGGGGGATGGTGCCGTCGGAAGAGAGCAGGCCCCGGAGATAGAGCGTCATCCGTTGGAGAGTTTCGCGCCAGGGGTCGCCGCCTTCGCCGCGGAGGATGGCGTGGACGAGAAAGAAGTCCAGGGCGTAGACGTGATAGTAGGACGACCGTTCAAAGTGAGCCCCGTCGGCGAGTACCTGGCGCTGCAACTCCTCGCCGGCGATGCGGTGTCCGGTCTGGCGCCAGCTTTCCTGGTCCAGAGCCATTCCGATGGCGTGGAGCACGATGGCCTCGCCCTGCAGATGGGTATTGGGGGAAAAATAGACCGAGAGATTGGCTTCCAGATGCCGGCCGTGGAGGTAGAGACTATCGAGGAGCTTCAGGCGGAGAAGGGGCGGCAGGGCGTCGTGGGTCCAATGCAGAATCCAGATCCAACTGAACGCCCGGAAGGCGACTTCCAGGGCGCTGGCCCAGTTGATACCGCGTTGCGGCGGGTTTTGGGCCCACCAGCTTTCCAACTGCTGCTCCAACGCCTCCAGCCAGGCCGGATTGCCATCCGCCACCCAGGCCTGGGCAAGCGTGACCAGGTGCTGATGCCGATTGATCTCCCAGATGAACTTATGGTCTCCGGCCTGCTGAAAATCGAGGTAAGGGACGCGGCGGAAATAGGCCGTGCCGGTTTCTTTGGCGTTAACCCAGTCCCGGCGCCAGGCGATGCCTTCGCGGGCGGGGATCCACTGGTCAAACGCGGGCAACTCGCCGCCGGCGATGCGTTCGGCAAGGCCGAGCAGCGTGGCTGCCGCCGCCGGGTCCTGG
>Ga0255093_1000343_pt1 | contig 22273 bp, 15 predicted proteins | sample Colum_Law_RepA_8_2_FD_188437 | JGI IMG/M metagenome (GOLD analysis project Ga0255093, IMG submission 188437) | Freshwater microbial communities from Columbia River, Oregon, United States - Colum_Law_RepA_8d | ecosystem: Environmental > Aquatic > Freshwater > River | place: USA: Oregon...
CATCACCCTGCCACTCCCCCCCCAAAAAACACATCGATCCCCACTACCCGGTGCTCCCCACCTCGGCCCGCTGAATCAGCCCCGCAGCGATTCTGAACACGCCCCCGTCACCTGTCACCTGTCACCTGTCACCCCTGCTGCTCCAGCTGTGCGAGAAATGTGCTGGGATCGGCGGGGCTGGCAACCGTTTTCTCGGCCCGCTGCAGGAACGAAAGCACGCTCGCTGGCTGTGGTGCGGACTGCATACCTTGGACAGAGTTCGGGTTGAGTACGCCGTCTGCCTGCCCATCCGAAAGATCAAGTGCTCGCATCAGTGCATCAAATTCTGCTTCGCTGAAGATGTCCTTGCTGCGGCAGATTTGGCCCAGGGTCTGTACTATCAGCAGCAATCGTGACATATTGTATTCGAGCGCATTGAGGCGGTCAGCAACATCACGTGCCAGATCAATCTCGTCACGAGTTCGATTCGATACCGCAGCCTTGTGAGCGACAAATTGCTTCTCAAGCAGATGAAGCTGATAAGAATCGGTCACTTCCATCGCTGTTTCCTGAAAAGGAAATTCCTGAAACCGTCAATATCCACGGGCCGATGCTGCAGCATCAGCAGAGTAACTGCCAGCAGAGGGAAACTCCAGTCCATGCCTGATGAAACGCAGCTGCCCGGACAAGCCTGACGCACCCCCATGAGCCGCAGGTGCCAGCCAGCGGGTTACTGTTTCAACACAGCGCACTGCACCGCCGCAGACACACCGGCGCCTGGCGCCGTCCCGCTGACAACGCCGGCAACTGGTAACTGATATCCGCCCGTTGTTAGAATTTATGTTTTGCCTCGCTCATGACTTCCCGGAACACTTGCATGGATCTTGGTATCGCCGGTCAAACCGCTGTCGTCACTGGTGGCTCAAGTGGCATCGGTGCAGCCGTAGCCACGCTGCTGAATGCAGAACTCGCCCGCCCTGTCCTCTGGGATCTGCGGCCGCCCGAACCATCAGCTCCCGCTGCGACGCTGCCCTTCCTGCACGTCGATGTCTGTGATGCCGCCGCTGTGCAGAACGCATGGGATCAGACCGTTCAACAGTTTGGTCCCGTCAGCATACTCGTCCACTGCGCAGCCGCGGGTTCCGGAGCTTACGGATTTCCCTACACCAATGTGCCAATCTCAGCGTGGCAGCGAGTGCTGGAGGTGAACATTCTGGGTATGACTCACGTAGCCCATGCAGCAGGCCCTGCCATGGCCGCTCAGAAATCCGGGGCCATGGTCTTTCTGGCCAGTGTCGCCGGCCAGATGGGGTCCCCCACAGATCCGCCTTACAGCGCCAGCAAAGCGGCCAATATCAATTTTGCACAGGTCATGGCAAAGGATCTCGCACCGCATAATGTACGAGTCAACTCGGTGTGCCCCGGTATGGTGAAAACGCCGCTCAATCGCTCCGTCTGGGCCGCATGGAATCAGCAGCAGCAGCCCGCTGATCAACTCACGTACGAAGAATGGGCAGACCGGAAAATCCGCCACGTCGTTCCGCTGGGACGCTGGCAACAGCCGGAAGATGTGGCCGATCTGATCGTATTCCTCTGCAGTCGCCGGGCGTCCGAGATCACCGGACAGACAATCAACGTGGACGGTGGCACGGTCATGCACTGGTAGCGGCATTTTCTGCCGGTTGACGCCATAGAGCCGCGGAATTTCCTGCAGCTTCCTCTCGAGCCGTTTTCAAAGAACACCTAGAATTTGCTGCAGTGATAACACCACAGTCGAAAAAAGCAGCGTGGGCCTCAGCCCGCGCGCGTGATCCACCGCACCCCTGAAAAACACTGGTGTCGGCAACCAACCAGACTCGGTTTCACTCCCCGGACAACCTTTGTCACTGACGTCAGTCATCCCTTTCCTGCCACAGGAAGCAGTCCGCCATGGCCACGCGTATTCTCAGCATTTCAGGGCTCCGCGGAGTCATCGGCGATGGGCTTGATCCGGTCTACACCAGCCGTTTCGCTGCCGCTCTGGGAACCATGTTCTGTGGTGGTAAAGTCGTACTGGCCCGAGACGGTCGGTCAACCGGCCCGATGCTGCACCACGCCGTCGTGTCCGGCCTGCTGGCCACGGGGTGCGAAGTTCTGGATGCCGGCGTCTGCACAACTCCAACCTGCGGCGTCCTGGTACAGCATCACAAAGCCGCCGGCGGTCTGCAGATTACAGCCAGTCACAACCCGATCGAATGGAACGGCCTGAAACCCTTTGCCCCCGATGGATCGGTCTTCAACCGTGATCTGGGTCAGCAGTTACTGCAGGTCCTGGAACAGGACAGCATCACCTGGCGCGACTGGGCGGGTCTGGGCAGTGTGGTCACGCTGCAGAATCCGGCTCAGGTGCACATCGACAAAGTGCTGTCACTGGTCAACGTGGAAGCCATTCGCCGATGCCGATTCAAAGTCGTGCTGGACTGCAATCATGGTTCGGGAGCAGTCTGCGGTCCGCAGCTGCTGCAGGCTCTGGGCTGCGAAGTGGTGGTTCTGGGTGGTACACCCGACGGTCGCTTCGAACATATTCCGGAACCCGTGGAGAAGAACCTGGGGGATCTGTGCCGAGCCGTTGTGAAACACTCGGCCGATGCCGGCTTTGCTCAGGACCCCGACGCCGATCGACTGGCTATTGTGGATGAAACAGGGCGTTACATCGGCGAAGAACTGACGCTGGCGCTGGCCGCCGACTTTGTTCTCGAAAAACTCAAAGGGCCATTCGTGGTGAACGGGTCTACCAGTCGAGTCACTGCTGACATCGCAGCCAGACACGGTTGTCAGTTTCACCGCAGCCACGTCGGCGAAGCTCACGTGTGCGCGAAAATGCGAGCAGTGCAGGCAGTGCTGGGTGGGGAAGGCAATGGTGGAGTGATTGAGCCGCGAATCGGCTATGTCCGGGACAGCCTCGTTTCGATGGCCTACGTGCTGGCCGGCCTTGCAGCCGGAAAACGGCGACTGTCACAGTGGGCCGATTCGCTGCCATTCTACACCATCGTGAAGGACCGGATTGAGTGCCCAGCCAGCAAAGTGGACGCCGCCTGCACAGCGCTGCGGGACGCTTTTCCTGACGCAGAAGCTCGGGAAGGTGACGGACTGCGACTGGACTGGAGCGACCGGTGGGTGCAGGTGCGAGCCAGCAATACGGAACCCATCATACGCATCATTGCCGAAGCTCCGGAAACAGCAGATGCTGTCAGCCTGATTGACCGTGCCATGCAGGTGGTTCGCCAGGCGGTGTCCTGAAGAGGCAGAATCCGGAAGATGCCGGCCCGCCGGGCAATTGCGGTAAGGTCAGCGGGCAAAGGCATGTGCCCGGCCTGCAGCCCACGCAACAGTGGAGGCGGATGGTGGCATTCGGGAGGTGACACCCGAATGCCAACACCAAAACCTGCCGCAGGCAAGATCCGGAAACTCCGCGAATCCGGAAAACTTCTTTTCGCCTCAGACCGGCAAGTCGATAGACTTCGGCCCATTCTCCGTCCCATGCCTCGTTGGCCCTGCCCCGCTGATGATTTCATGGACAAAACCGTAGCCAGGGCTTCAGCCCGGCCCCATAACATCAAAACACTGGGCTTTCATTCAAACAAAGTCGGTTTACGGCACCCAACCGCCTTTTCCCCGGCGTCCTTTTATGTCTCAAACTGATCAGTCCCACTCAATCGCACCCAAACCCGCACCGGCTCAGCCGGCCGTGACAGCCGCTCTGCCGGTCACGGGACGCATGATGCTGCTGGGGTTGTTTGCCGCCGCTGCCTACTCAATCGCCAATATGGCCCTGCGTCAACTGGCCCGTACGGATGGGGGAACCGGCTGGGACATGTGGGTGGCTGGCACCAAAGCGTTTCCTACGTTCTTCATTGCTGTCACGCTGATCGCGTGGCGCAGATTCAACGGCCTGCACTCCTTCGCCGAATGGAGCTTTGTCTGGCCGATTGCGGTCGCCGCAATTTTCAACCAACTGGGCGGAAATCTGCCATTCCAGATGTCGCTGCGAGTCATCGGACTGGCGGTGTCGGTCCCCATCTGCTTCGCGTCCATCATCTGCAGCGGGGCTGTCGTGGGCCGTATTGTGCTGGGTGATCAGGTCTCCGTCCGCTCCGCCATCAGCATGGGTCTGATGGTGGCTGCGATCGTGTTTCTGTCTTCCGGAGCCAGTTCGCGGTCCACTGCCCCGGTCACTCCGGCCGACATCACAGACGAAATCTCACAGGTGGAGCCCAGGATTCAGCCCACCGCTCTCGACTCATCCGCTGGTCCCGGTGTTGCAATCGGCGTACTGCTCTCAATCATTTCCGGACTGTGTTACGGTATTACGGGCGTTTACATCCGCAAAGCTGTCCGTTCTCACATGCCGGTCGCTGCCACCCTGTTCCTGTTCAGCTCCGCAGGCTTTCTGATTCTTGTTCCAGGCAGCCTGTTGCTGCTGCCACTGTCTGAAATCTCGTCCACCAGTCCCGAGGACTGGGCAACAATTGCGATTGCCGGGACGTTCAACGCCATCGGATTCTTCGCTATCACTCACGCCATGCGATTCCTGACCATCAGTCGCGCCAATGTCATCAACGCATCGCAGAATGCAATGTGTGCTGTCGGTGCCGTTACGCTGTTTGGCGAGCAACTGTCATGGACCGCCACGGCCGGCATCTGCCTGACAATCACAGGCCTGCTGACTCTTGATCGCCGCTGATCCGGCCGGCCATACCGGTCGCCGGCATACGTCAGACCAGCTGTGCTTCAGCGGATATCTTCCCCGCACCGAATTCCAGCAGGCTCTGCAGAGTCCTTGCAGCGATGTTGTGCAGTGCTTCGTGAGTCAGAAACGCCTGATGCGAGGTGATCAGGACGTTCGGAAAGGTCAGCAGTCGCGCGAGCACGTCGTCCTGCAGGCCACTCTCGGAACAATCCGCAAAGAAAATCCCTTCCTCTTCCTCGTAGACATCCAGACCGGCACCGCCAATCCGACCGGCTTTCAACCCCTGAATCAGCGCTTTCGTATCAACCAGTCGCCCGCGACTGGTATTCAGCAGAATAACCCCTGGCTTCATACGGGACAGACGATCCGCATTGATCAGGTGTCTGGTCTGCTCGGTCAGCGGACAGTGCAGCGAAATGATATCGGACTGCACGATCAGATCCTCCAGCGACGTCAGACTGACACCCGCCATGCTCTGCACTTCTGCGGAAGGCTGCGGATCGTATGCCAGCACCCTCGCACCAAAACCCGTCATGATCCGCGCAAAGACCGTACCAATGCGACCGGTACCAATCACGCCGACGGTCTTTCCGTGCACATCAAAACCAGTCAATCCATCCAGCGAAAAGTTCAGGTCGCGCACTCGCTGCCATGCCCGATGCACATGCCGATTCAGAGTCAGCAGCAGACAGGCCGTGTGCTCCGCGACCGCATAAGGCGAATACGCGGGCACACGAGCGACAGCGAGACCCAGTCTGCCGCAGGCCGCCAGATCCACATGATTGAACCCGGCCGAACGCAGCGCCAGCATGCTCACACCCAGTGCATGCAGTCGTTCCACCACTGATGCCGACAGATCATCATTGACAAAGGCACACACCGCCGTACAACCGGTCGCCAGCACCGCCGTCTCGGCGTTCAAGCGAGCCTCCAGCCACACCATTTCCAATCCGGAAAACTGCGGCTGCCCAAGGACCGCTGAAAAAGACTGACGATCGTACGCCTTCGCACTGAAAAACGCTGTTTTCAGACCTGATCCCGGTGCCATCAGCAGATACTCCTGAAATTACCGAGGCCCGCAACCAACACCAACCGTTGCCACCGAACAACCGTGCGAATCAGCAAACTGCCCCTCGCTACAAGTCTTTTCCGCAAGTCACTCTCGCCCAAAACCTGAACACTGAACACTGAAAACTGAAAACTGAAAACTGAAAACTGAAAACTGAAAACTGACAACCATCAGCGTTTTGTAACCCCTGCCCGCAGGTTTTCCGCAATCACCCGCCCAAGGCGTTCATAACCGGCAGCACTTAAATGCAGCCGATCCGGAGCAATTGTTTCGGATAAGCTGCCATCGTCCTCCAGCAACGCCGAATTGACATTCACATACTGCACTCGATCACCATCCGCCAGCTTTGGCAACAGTGCATTCACAGCTTCACATTTCTGCCGCAAACGATCCGCCGGATCCGCGCCGCGCGGCAGCAACCCCAGCAAAAGCACCCGCGAACGCGGACACTTGTCTCCCAGCACACGCACAATCTGTTCAATCCCCGCGGCTATCTCAGCAGGAGAAAAATCACCGTGCCGCACGTTGTTCGTCCCGATCAGCAGTACTATCGCCTCGGGCGACAGACCATCAAATTCTCCATGCTCCAGTCGCCACAGGACATGCTGGGTCGAGTCGCCGCCAAAACCGTAATTGACCGCTCGCTTCCCACCAAAATACTTCTGCCACGATTCCCGCCCCGCTGTCTCCCAGCCCTGCGTAATCGAATCACCCAGAAACGCCAGCTGCACTCCACCCGCCCGAGTTTCCTGCAGCTTCGCCTCATGACGCTCCAGCCACCAGCCAAACTTTCCAGTCCGCTCCAAACGCCCCTCCGGCACCGTCGGAATACTGGCACCCTCCTGCACCCAGTCCAGCGGAAAACGCGCAAACACCAGCCCCGCTGAGTCCACACTTTCATACAGCAGACCAATCCGGCCATCCGCCAGTACTGTCAAACACGAATACATCGCACCACCCGGATCCAGCAACCGCCCCCGACTCCACGTACGACCACCGTCCACACTGGATCGAATCGTCAGCCGCTGCCTCTGCTTTGCATCCGCCGGATTCGAAAAGATCAACTCGCCGTGCGGATGGCGAATCACGCTGGCCATGCACGTTGGATCAGGCAGATCCAGCCACGACGCACTCCACTTGCCGCTCCACAGTGCCCCCTGCCACTCCCACCGCGCCCACGCTCGCTGACCGGATCGCGACTCATTACGCATCGACAGCAGCAAAGCCCCGTCCGACAACTCCACTATCGCACTTTCACTCGTCGGAACACCATCCGGAATCGCCGCCGGTGAAATCTTCCAGTGACTCCCACCATCCACGCTGGCCATGAAACATGCGTGCGGCTGGCCATCCGGATCACGGTACTGCGCAGAAAACACCAGAGTTCCATCCCGCAACTGAATCCCGTTCCCAGGACCATTAAAACACAATCGCCACTCCGGCTGCTTCACCTGCGGTGTAATACTGACAGGCTGCGACCACGTCACCCCATCGTCATCACTGTGCACCAGCATCAGCTGCCCGGTCTGCTCAGCTGTCATCCCAGGGCCGCTGCCGTGCCACGCACGCGGCCCCAGCGACCACAGCGCCACCACGAAAATCCGCCCGGTACGCTGATCCACAAGTACCGCCGGATCACCCACCCCGTTGCCCTGAGATCCCGGAACAGTCGCATCGAAATCCATAATCCGCTGCATTGAACCCCAGGTTTCCCCACCGTCCGTGGAACGCTGCACTGCGACATCAATATCACCCGGCAAATCCCCACCACTGCGATTGCGCGCATCAAACACAGCAATCAGCGTGCCCCGCGGAGTCGTTGCCAGCCCTGGAATACGGTACGTATCCACTCCGTCGTCACCTCGTCGCCTGACCGTGGTGCGGAATATTCGCGGTTCATCAGGCAGAGTCAGTCGCTGTGGCTGCTCTGTGGCAGGCAGATCTGAGGGCTGGCCCCACTTCGCCGCCAGCCAGTCAACAGTCCGCCGACACTCCTCAGCCGACAACGCTCGCGGATACACCAGCACCTCAGCAATATCACAGCTCAGCCCGTCGGCAGTCGCAACGTTGGCCCCCAGAATCAGACCTCCCAGCGGAGTCCCCCCGGCCGGAAATACGAATGCCGTCGCCCTCCACACGCCATCAGCGGACCCCGACACAGACTCCGCTGCCGGCTGCACTGTGGGCCCAAACCGACCCTGCTCCCAGCGCACAGGAACCGAACCCTGCCGCGTGCTCCCGTCAAACAACACCCCCGCACCGGCAGCCGGCAGCCGCGCCAACAACACGACAGTGCGAGCATCCCGGAGCGTGCCCCACGAACCCGCCGCCTGCCATAACGCAGCAGAACCGTTGAATCGAACCACTTCCGACCGGCCGAATGCCGCCTGCACATGCACCAGTTGCGGTCGACCGAAAACTCGATTCAGCGATCTGGCCGGATGCTCACCCGCCGCCGAATTCCAGCCCGTCACATCAGCCCCGGCGGACTGCAAACCTCCATCACGATACCACGCATACAGTGGACCGTTCGGAGGATCAGCAGCCGCACAGCGGACACCGTACGCTGCATTCAGCACAGACACAACAGCCAGACAGACAGACACAATCCGCAGCACAGACCGCTGGTACATGCAGAAGAACCCCGGTTAAACCAATCATCATTTCCGCAGCATCATGAAACCGAACAGATCGCGGACCTGCTCTTCGCTCAGCTTGTCCAGCATGCCATCAGGCATCAGCGACTTTCCGGTATCACGAGTTTCCTCGATGTCACTGCGCGCCAGCGTGATCTGTTCACGATCCGTCTGCACCACCAGTGTCTGTGCAGTCTGCGAAACCACAACCCCGGTCAGTACTCGCCCATCCTGCAGCACAATTACCGAGGTGGTGAATTGACGCGGCACCACGGCACTGGGATCGATCAGATTCAGCAGCAGATACTCAGGATTGCTGCGATTGGCCCCCGTCAGATCCGGTCCGATGTTTTTACCCTCACCGTACAGTTTGTGACAGGAGGCACAGGACTGTCTGAACAGCTCGGCCCCTCGTTCAGGACTGGCACCAGCCAGCTTCTCCGGAGTCAGCACGCCGCGCCATTTTTCAATGGCCGCCAGCCTCGCTTCCGGTGTTTCCTGCACAACGCCCCAGCGGGCCTCCAGTACTTCCCGAATCTGCGGATCATTGAAAGCCAGCAGCTGCCGCACCTGAGCCGCCGTCAGTTCCCGCGCAGGAATACGATCAGCCGTAATCGCGGCAATCAGCCGGTCCGCCCACGCCTTGCGACTGGACAGCGTATCGATCGCCAGCCCGCGATTGCCATCCTTGAACCCCGGCAGTCGCTGCGCAAGCTCAGTCCCAATCTCCGGATTATCAAAGGCCGCCAGAGCAATGATCGCCGCATCATAAGCGGCCTTGTCATTCAGCAGTCGAATCAGCAGCGGCACCGACTCGGCGTCCCTCGCCTGTGCCAGTGCCTGAATCGCCTGCTGTCGAGCCAGTGGGTCAGCAGCCGTATCGGCAGCCAGAGCCCGCAGGTCAGCCAGGGCTGTTCCATCACCGAAAAGTGCCGCCAGGGCGTCGGCGGCACGAGCCATTTCGGTGTTGCCGGCAGAACGCAGGGCCCGGTCCACCTTCACCCAGTTTTCCGGCGCATCAATGCGGGCCAGACCCGCCAGACCCGTTCGAAACGCACCCAGCAGCTCTACAGCGCGAGCCTGTTCAGCGGCAGCTCCGGCAGCCCGTTCGGCAATCAGCCCGAGGGCAGCCGCACCGACAGCCGATTCACCGGCTGCCAGCTGATGTGCCATCCGCCGCACCGCAAACTGCTGCAGTTTGGGAATCGGACTGAGCAGAGGCAGCAGATCAGGATCGCCCGCCAGCGGCTCAATCCCGTACCACGTCATCAGTGTCAGCTGATTCTCTGACTGAATTGTGGCGGCGTTGGCAGAATTCTGCAGCAGCGTCAATGCCGTCTGCCGCCGCGGTTCAGGCTCCAGCTTCTGCAGAGCCGACACCAGCGCCAGCAGAACGTTCGCCGGCTGACTGGTGCCAGCCAGTGCCTTCAGTCGCAGCTGCAACCGCGGACGGTCCACCGCTGCAGACGCAGCCAGCTGCACAGCCGCCGCACGAACCAGCGGATCCGCCGACTGCAGGGCTCCCTCCAAACGCTCAGTGTTCAACTGATCAACCGCCTCCAGCCAGCCCAGATCCGAGACCTGCAGCGCGCTGCCTTTTGCCAGCGAGACCGCAGACTGCTGATTCCCGCCAGCCTGCTCCTGATCCCAGCGAATGTCACGACGAGCAAACCAGCCGGGACGCGGAGCCTTCTGCGACTGCCGCACCGCTGCCACATCGACCCGGCCCGGAGTTCCATACGCAATCCGATAGATGCGACCACTGGTGCGGTGAATCCCATCGTGGTCATGGCATTCGCCATTGTCGGACCAGTCAGATACATACACCGCACCCTCGGGGCCCATCTTCAGATCCACGCCGCGAAACCACGGAGTCTTCACAAGCATGAAATCCGGTTCCCGGCGTCCCACATAGCCACTTCCCTCACGGTCCAGCCGATTGACATTGATGCGGCGACCGTGAGTATTGCACATGAAGATCTTCCCCCGATATTCGGCCGGGAAATTCTCACCGTGATAAATCAGTCCACCAACATGCGAATGCCCGCCGCCAAGATCGTTGGCCTTGCCGTCACGGCTGTCTGTCCACTTCAGCTTTGTGTCCCAGTGATAGTGGTCAGCCGTCATTTCCATCAACTCATAGGCATGCGGATTGAAATCACGACCGTACATCCGCTGGTATCGCGCACCCGGAATCACATGCCACAAATGCCCCTGCACATTGTTGGTCATGAAGAACTGATTGTCCGCGTTGTAATCCAGCCCCCACGGATTCGTCGTACCGTTGCAGACCACCTCCACAACATGTCGCAGCGGATGAAATCGCCAGACTCCGCAGTTCATGAAAACACGCTGCTCACGAGGTGTCCCCGGAGTTCCCGGCCACGACGTGTCCACAATCCCGTGACGACCATACAGCCAGCCATCCGGACCCCACATCAGACCACTCACAAAATTGTGACCACAGTCACGACTCCAGCCATCCAGCATCACCACCGGATCACTGTCCGGAATGTCGTCGCCATCGCGATCCGGAATGAATGACAGCGTACCGTCATTCAGAATCCAGACACCCCCGAAACCCCACGTGAGACTGGTCAGCATAAAGCCCTGATCCCAGAACACCTTCCGCGTGTCGTGGCGACCATCGCCGTCGGTATCATGCAGGATCACAATCCGGTCACGCAGTTTTGTTTCGTAAGGACCGCCACTGTAGGTGTAGTTTTCCGCAACCCACAGCCGTCCGCGATCATCAAACTCCATGTTGATCGGCTGCTGCACATCCGGTTCACCGGCAAACAACGTGACCGTAAAACCCTCCGGCACCTCAATCAGCGGCAGCATTTCCGCAGGTGTCGGCGGATGAGAATCCGGCGGATCCGTATTGAAAGCTACGGGAAAATCATCAACGGCAGCCTGCAGAGGATCAGCCGCGGTGCCGCTGGCACACGTTAGCAGAACAGCACACAACGAGGAAAACAGCCAGAATGAGCGTTTCATGGGGGCGATACCGGTGGAAGGAGCAGAGGCAGGACAACGGGATGAGTCTGACCTGTCAGGACGCATTTGACAACCGACAGGCGCAGTACGCGACCACCGCATGCGCAGCCCTTAACCCACTGCTGGAATCTCAACCGCCCGCTGCCGGCACCGTCAGCCAGAAGGCCACCACATCTGTTCCATCAGCAGCGGACCACACTACCGGAAACTCCCGCCCGTCCTCAGTCCTGCCTGTCAGCCGAATTTCGCCCGACCACACTGCCGGAAGCTTCCCCGCGATCTTCAGTGTCACAGCCTTCGCCGTGTCACCTTCCTTCGCTGATGACACCGGCTCAGCCGTCACACCCTCTGGCAGCCCTGCCACCTGCAGCGTCAGCACGTCCGCAAAACCGTTCCGACGCTCCACCGCCACCGGAATCTCCAGCGACTTATCAGCCGGCAGCGTCCATGCAGTCCCCTGCACCGTCAAACGACACTCCGAAACCGTCTCACGACAGCGCAGCACATAATGCCAGCGATCCCCATGCCCCAGAAAACGATCCTGAATCCGCACCTCAAACCGTCCGTCCGCCGGAGCCGTGATGTCCAGTGATGCGTCCGGATTGCCACCATCCACATCATCTGCCTCCTTCAACACCCGACCCGTGGCATCGCGCACCGACAGGACCGGATCCAGCAGCGATGCAAACCGCCGCACTTCCGCCGTCAGACTCAACCGCTGCCCTTTCTTCAGCTCCAGCAGAAACACATCCGCTCCCGACTGCTCCAGACATCCGCAGATCGCCACCGGCAACGACTTCAGCACACGCTCAGGTAACTGCTGCTCCAGCACCACAGGTTCCGCCGTTTCGTAAACCCGCCACGGCTGAGCAAACTGGCCGGTCAACACGTTCTGGCCGGCACCCAACACCGCTTCCTGCACCGCCAGGTTCCAGCCGTGCAACTGCAGCCGCAGCTCACCACCACCCTGCTGACGCACCAGCGGCATCGCATGATGCACAAACGGCTGAGCCCCCACAGTCAGTCGATACACATAATCCGCACCCCCGGCGAATCCAATCGTACTGTTGGGCGCCGCAGGAAACGCAAACACTCGCACATACCACGTACCCGCCGCAGCAGCAGTGTACGTCACCAGCGGATCCATGCTGCAGTCATCGTCATTCTGAGCCACTACGGTCCCGCGACCGTCCACAATCTGCAGCACTCCGTCCATCGGTGAACCCAGAATTCGCGATGCCGTCAGACTGGCCACCAATGTCTGACCAGCCTCCAGCGACACTGCCCACGAATCCACATCACCCGCCTTTTCAAGGACCCCATTCACAGTCGCAGCAGAACTCGCCACAGTCGCCGCCTCAGACAGCCGACCATTCGGCTCTGACTCCTGCTGCTCCGGCAGAATCCCCACAATGAACGGACGCAGTTCAGACGCCCCGGCATCATTGCACAGCCGCAACAGGTGCACCCCCGCCGCAGCTTCAGCGGCAATCTCAATCTCCACACTGTCCCGCTTTTCACCCAATCGAAACAACAGCCCGGACGAATCGGACTGCAGGCGAATATTGCCTTCACCCGGCTTTCCCACAAGCTTCGCCGTTACCGTCGTGCCACGCTGACCACCTGCCGGTACCAACCGCTCCAGCACCGGCGGATCCGCTGCCACGGACAGCCCCGTTCCCGCCAGCCAGACCAGCGCCAACAGCAGATAACCCCCAACCCTCAACCAACCCGCTGTCCGCTTCACTGCGCCGCTCCCGCACTCGCCACTGCACTCGCTGCTGTCAGATCAGTTCGTGAATCGGAGTCGGATCGCTGACCAGATGCGTCGGACGACCCTCCGGCGTGTACACCACCTTATCAGGATCAATCCCCAGCTTGTAATACACCGTCGACACAAAATTCTCCGGTGACAGCACCCGATCCACAGCCGAATAACCCTTGCGGTCCGTCGCACCCACAACAGTGCCACCCGGAGTCCCGCCACCAGCCATCAGCACCGACATCGCATTCGCCCAGTGATCCCGTCCCGGCGTATTCGAGCCGGACAGAGTGGAGATCTTCGGAGTCCGCCCGAATTCACCCAAAGCCACCACCAGAGTCGACTCAAGCAGTCCCCGCTCCTTCAGATCCTGAATCAGCGTCGCTACCGAATTATCCCACTCCGGCAAACGCTTCCGCAAAGCCCCGAACAAATCGCTGTGATGGTCCCAGCCACCGTCATACACCGTCACAAACGGCACACCCGCTTCCACCAGTCGCCTCGACAGCAGACAACGCTGACCAAAACTGTTCCGACCATACCGATCGCGAACTGCCTCAGGCTCCTGATGAATATCAAATGCCTGCTGCGCCTGCACCGATGTCACCAGACTGAATCCCTGCCGGTAATACTCGTCATAGGCGGCCGCCGGATCACCAGCCGCTTCGTCCTGCAGACGCACCATCCGGTCCACCTTCGCACGCAATTCCGTCCGCGAAGTAAACCGCAATTCACTCAGATCCCGAGGCAACGCCACATCACGCACCTTGAAACGTTTGCCGTTCGGATCATCACCCACCACAAACGGAGCATACCGGGCACCAAGAAAGTTGGGACCACCCGAACGAGACATCTGCGGCATACTGAAATATGCCGGCAACCCGTTGTCACGACCAAGTTCACGAGCCGCCACGGAACCCATGCTGGGATGAAAACTGACAAACGCACCGCAACCCACCGGGATTCGCGGCGGTGCACCCGTCATCATATAGTGATTGCCCGCTCCGTGATTCCCCTGGTCATGCCGAATCGAACGAATCATCGCGTACTCGTTCAGACTGGCCGCCAGCTTCACCATGTGCTCAGAATATCCCACCCCCGATACCGCTGTCGCAATATCTGAAAACTCACCGCGGTACTCAGCCGGAGCATCCGGTTTTGGATCAAAAGTCTCAAAATGAGTCGGACCGCCGTCCATCCAGATCAGAATGCAACTGGTGGCCTTCGCCACAGGACCACCAGCCCTGCGACTTTCCGCCATGGCCCGCAGCCCATCAGCCAGACCCGTGCCCAGCATGCCTCCCAGACCCACCTGCACGGCATTGCGTCGAGTCACACCATCACAGCGTCGCATCACTGACATCACCGCGTCTCCACTTCAGTCCTGAATCGCAAACTCAGCCGAATTCAGCATCGCCCAGATCAGATCCTCAAGCACCTGCCGACGGACCGCCCCCTCAGCCTCCAGTAACCCACGCACCAGCTCACGCTCGGCAGCCACCGGATCACGACTGAAAATGCGTCGGTACAACTCCACTGAAAGCTCGTCCCCCGACTTCCCACTGTCCGCCAACTGCTTCGCCAGACCCCGATCACTGACCACATCCGCATACAGCTTCTCACTGTTCATCAGATGCAGACTCTGCACAACCGTCGATTCACCCGTCCGCTCACAGGGCGGATCCTGATTCGGATCCGGACGACCAAACGTGTCAAGAAACACAGACTCAGTCCGGTGAGTCCAGATCTGACGCGAACTGGAATCCGGCGGCATCGCCTGGAAATCCTGAGCAATCCCGGTGATCTGCACGATCGAATCCAACAGCACCTCGGCCCGCTGCCGATGACGATAGTGCCGGGAAAAGCCGCGATTGTCACCGGAGTTGGTCTCGTTGGGCAGCGAACTCAATTGATACACATGCGAATTGGCTATCGCTCGCACCAGTTCCTGCAGGGAAAATCCCGAGTCACGAAAATGCTGGCCCAGCGCCTGCAGCAGCGGCGGATTGGAAGCCGGATTCGTACCCCGAAAATCATCCACCGGATCCACCAGACCACGCCCCATCAGATCGGCCCACACACGGTTGGCCATCACCTGCGCAAACAGGTGGTTCTGCGGCGATGTCAGCCACGTCGCCAGAGCTTCCCGGGAATCTTCCACAGAATCGGCCGCAGGAGCCTCACCGAAGAGCGGACGCGGAGTCATCACTTCACCCGTGACAGGATGCTTCACACTGCCACGAGCCCCGGCAAAGAAAAATTCTTCAGACCCCGAAATCGGCGGACTTAAACCGGTCCCCTTGCGACCAATCTGAGCAAACCAGGCGGCAAAACTGTAGAAGTCGTCCTGACCCCAGACCTCAAACGGATGATGATGACACTTCGCACACTCCAGACGCACACCCACAAACAGACGGCTGACCAGAGTCGCCACCTCTTCAGGTTCACGACGATCACGAAACAGCGTCACCGCCCCGTTCCGAAACGTACTGCCACGCGCCGTGATCAGCTCACGGACAAACTGATCCCACGGCTTGCGGTCATGAAATGACTGCCGGATCCAGTGGTCATAGTTGAAGACAGCCTTGATCCCCACGCGATAGGGATTCGGACGCAGCAGGTCCACCCACTTGTTCGCCCAGAAATCCGCAAACTCGGGCAGCTGCAGCAGCTGATCCACCAGCCGCGATCGACGGTCCGGGGCAGCATCACCCAAAAACGCAGTCACTTCATCAGACGTCGGGATCCGTCCAATGATGTCCGTGTAAGCCCTCCGCAGAAACGTGTGGTCATCACACACCGCCGAAGGCACAATGTTCAGACGCTGCAGACGACTCCAGACGTGCTGGTCAATGAAGTTCCTGCGCGGCAGCCCGGAATACACCTCCGCAGGTACACTCTGCTGACGAGGTATCAGCACTTCGCAGACGGAAATGCGACCCAGAAAACGAGCCATGATGGCCGCTTCGCCCGTAATACTGCCGGCTGTGATCAAACCACCATCCGTCACCGCAGCAATCGGCGCTTCGTTCGACTGAAATGCTGCAAGGGAGGTGATATCACGAGTCGTCCCGTCACTGTAACTGGCCGTCACCGTCAACTGCTGCGTCTGCTGAGGCGCCAAAGTCATGGCGGCCGGAGATACCTGAATGGACTGCAGCTGCGGGGCGGACGGTGCGCGTCGCGGAGTCCCCTGGCGAATCCACCGCAGCAGGGCGGTGACCTCCGCCCCGCCCGGCTCCAGACGACGACCGCCACCATGAGGCACGAGGCCCGCAGGCTTGGCCACCAGCAGAGATTGTTCAGGAGCACCAGCGAAGACACGACGCCCACGACCCTCCTTCGTGATCGCATCATGATCCTGCTGCGAATCAAAACCCAGCAGCGACAACTGAAAACCACCCTGACCACGAGCCTTGCCGTGACAGGGACCACTGTTGCAGCCAAACTTTGTCAGAATCGGCTGGATGTCGTTCTCAAAATCCACCAACTGCTCAGTCGCCTCAGTCGCCGCAGACAATGACGCAGAATCCTGCCCGCAGATAACGCCGGCGCACGACAAAAAACAGGCCAGCAGAATTGGCAGACGTCGCAGCAGCATGACGAACCAGCAGGCAGGAAGTTGAACGGCAGGAAAACGCAGAACAAGGGGGCCACGCCCGAATCACTCGCAGAACCCCACAGACTAGCAAAATCGATAATCCACTGTCACGCGGAAATCAGCAAACCCGGGACGATTCTGGCGGGAAAATCGAGCGATTTGGGACAGGCTGACTGTTCAGGAAATCGGACTTTCGTAAGGATTTCCTGACAAAACACCGACCATTTCCCCACACCCACACATCTGCCCGCCGACTCTGCCGGACACGGCGATTGTTGCCAACTGCTGTTTTGTCCACTCAGTCACCACCCTTCCCGATGATTCCCCGACCCGTCAACCTCCGCACCGAACTGATTCCCCACCGGCCTGAACAGGACTCCGGGGTGATCGCCGCCGATGGGCCGTTTCCACTGCCCGGTGGCTGGGTCCGCGGCACTCTGCAGATCGACGGACAGACATGGCAACTGCTGCTGCCAGCCAACCCCGACGCACTGCTCGATGAACCATCCGCCAGCGCTGCCGCTACCAGTGATGACCGCATGCCCTACTGGGCCTTTGTCTGGCCGGCAGCCATCCCCATGATCAACGCAGTCCTGCAGGCCGACTGGCCCGCAGGCACTCGAGTTCTGGAGCTGGGCTGCGGCACCGGCATCGTCGGACTGGCCGCACTGCGACGCGGACATCGCGTCACCTTTACCGACTACGAACACCGCGCCGTGGTCCTCGCAGCACGCAACGCCGAATTGAACGACTGCCGCAACTTCTCCACTCAGCTGCTCGACTGGCGGCAACCGGAAGACACGACCTGGCCCGTCATCATCGGCTGCGACCTGCTGTACCAGCAGTCAGCCTTCGAACCCCTGCTGCAACTGCTGGATCAGATGCTGGCACCAGGCGGAGTCTGCTGGCTGGGAGACGGTGGACGCACAGCACCACAAACATTCTGGCACCTCGCACGCAAACGCGGATACCACGTCCATGTGCTCGACGCCCATGGACAACCACTCAGCCAGCCCTCCAGCGACTTCCAGCTGTTCGTCCTGCGCAAGACTGACGCTTAGCGACAAAACCGTATCCCGGTCAGGTGACCAACCCCACCACTGCCACAAACAGACTCAGCCCGCAACAGCCACCCGATCACAATCCCGCCCCATACAGCACCACCAGCGCCGTGGCCGCCAGCGGAATCAGGACCGTCACCACAGCCACGTCCGGATAACTTTCCCGATGAGTACACCGACAAATCATCAGCAGTGTGATCAACGCCCCGTTGTGCGGCAGACTGTCCAGCCCGCCACACGACATCGCCGCCACACGATGCAGCAGCTCCGGATCCACCAGACCCGCCTGCGCCTGAGACGCGTAGACCTTCCCCATCGACTCCAGTGCCAGACTTAAGCCCCCCGATGCCGAGCCGGTGATACCCGCCAGAATGTTCACCGTCACAGCTTCCGATACCAGCGGATTCCCCGGACTTAAGGAACTCAGCCAGTCCCGAATCGCCGCAAACCCCGCCAGTGACGCGATCGTGGTCCCATACCCATACTCGGTCGCCGTGTTGAACACCGGCAGCAGACACGACTTCGCTCCTTCTCCCAGCCACTCATTCACAGTCCGAAATGACCGGCCAAACAGCAGCGCCGCCAGCCCAATCGCCAGCAGCATCGACAGCAGCGCCGACCACGTTCCCAGCACCTTCGCCAGAGTCGTCCCACCAAACCTCGCATCCGCCAGATAACCGGCATTCAGCTTCGGCAGAACCCACTGCGACAGCACAAAATTGGCCACGATCACGCACAGAATCGGAGCGAACGCGGCGACTGTCCCCGGCAACGGCCCGGCCTCCGTCGACACCGCTGACTGCGCCACCTGCCCGCCCCCGTAACCTTCACCCCGCTGCTGCGCCGCTCGCACTCGCCGACCCAGCCACAACATCCCCGCCGCAAACATCGCCACGGATGCCACCAAACCCGGCCCCGCCGCCGCAAACGCCGTTGTTCCAAACCACTGCATCGGAATCAGATTGGGCAGCTGCACTGTCCCCGGCAGTGCCGTCATCGTGAATGTGAATGAACCCAGAGCAATCGCCGCCGGAATCAGACGCCGCGGCACGTCCGCCCGACGAAACAGATAATCGGCAATCGGCTGCACCGCAAACACCACCACAAACAACGACACACCCCCGCCAGTCAGCACGGCACAGGTCAGCACCACCGCCAGCACCGCACGCTCTGCACCCAGCAGCTCCGTGATGAACACCGCAATCCGCCGCGCCGCCCCCGCTGCCTCCATCAGCCGACCAAAGACCGCACCCAGCAGAAACAACGGAAAATATTGCGCAATGAAGCGACCCACACCGGGCATGAACACCTGCGTATACCCGGCCAGCAGCGGTGTCGCCGGATCCGCCATCACAGCCAGTAACAGACACACCGGAGCCAGAGCGATTACGCTCGCACCCCGATAGGCCAGCAGCATCAGCAGTGTCAGCGAAGCCAGAATCGCCACTATTCCCAGCATCAGTTCAGTCCCCGCACGATCACAGTCCGTCAGTTGGCTCAGCGGTCCGCTGCCGACTGCAACTGCACCTGATAGCCCCCGGAATTCCCACGCCGCTGACCCTCGAAATCATTGATTCGCAGCCATAACTCACTGCCCGCAGGCACCTGCAGCTCACTGCCCGCTCCCACCGACAGCCGCTGCGGTACTCCGTCCGGTTCACGCTTCACCAGCACCGCCTGCAGCTCACCCAGTGGTCGCCCCTGAGCATAATCGATCGTAATTCCCGCAGGCTCCGATTCCCACGCCCGCGCACCGTCCGCACCCGCCGCCTGCAGCACACTCCGTCCTGCTGCCGACAGCCGAATTCGCGTCTCTGCACCAAACCAGTAACCACTCGGCTGCCAGCCCCGCTCCGCCTGCACCTGCAACTGCTGTGGCCTCGCCGACACCTCCGACCACAACTGCCATTCCGGGTTCAGCAATGGAAACGACCGCTCCGGATCAAAGCCCTCCTCCCACGCATCCAGCATCAACTGCCACACAATCCCCAGCCGCTGCAACTGCTCCGCTGATATCCCCGCTGTCGCTGTATCAAACTGCGCCCGTGTGCGTACCCGAAACAGGCCCGCAAACGGTCGCTGCAGTTCAGGATGATTCCGCAACAGCCACACCAGACCCCACGCCTGAGCATACCGCAGGTCGGAAAGAAAAATCCGACTGGCCGGATTCAGCACGTCATCCAGCAACACGCCCTCAGACACGTCGCCGGCAGGGTCCAGCGGGCGTCGCCGCAGCTCGGCAATCCGCCCCCAGCCCTCAAAACCATTCAACTGCTCAGGCAGGATCCCGAACTGCAGCGGCTGCAACCGATGCGTCGCCAGCATCTCGGCAACACCCTCCGTGTACCACAGCGGCGGAATGTCCCGCATCCCGTGCTCGCACATCAGATAACAGTGCACAACCTCGTGCAGCAGCAAATGACGCCGATAATAGTCGGAAGGCTGATTGTTCATCCAGAACTGATACCCCAGATGACGACCGTGACGAATCACGAAATCACCATCCGGCAGTACCCCCGCCTGCTGAAACCGCTCCCGCGCATCCATCAGGTAACCAGTGACCTGAAACTCCGCACCACCGACAGCCGGTGCCAGCGGACCCAGCGTCTGCTGCAGCGCCGGATAAAAACGATCCACCAGCCCCGGCAGATCCTGACACTGCTCAATCGGAGCATCAGAAACCAGCACCAGATGCCGCGAACGATACACCCTCAAACCCGCCGCTTCCAATGCTGCCACATCCAGCGCCGGACGGTCGTCCGGCAGCCGTACCTGCGCCAACAGCGGTCCCCCGGACAGCAGCAGAATTGCAGAAACTGCAAAACACAGCAGCCCGCCGCGAAGACCGGCATTGACCTTCCGCGCATCACTTTTCATCGGCACACCTGCCTGCCACGCAACGGATCTCACTCCGGCAATGGCTTGCCCAGAGTCTCCGGGAGGAACGGCAGCACCACCAGTCCCACCAGGAAGACCAGACACATCGTGACACCAGCGTACCGCAATGGCTCAGCCGTCTCCTTGAAGACCTCATTCAGCCACATCTTCACCAGCGGTCCCACTGCAGCCACAAAACGCCCCACGTTGTAACAGAAACTGACTCCCGTCGACCGCAGTCGCGTCGGAAACAACTCCGGAAAATACACCGCATATCCGCCAAACAGACTCAACTGACAGAACCCCATAATCGGCACCAGCACAAAGATCTGCCACAGATCCTGCAGCGTCCAGAACACCGTGACAGTCGAAACAAACGCAGCCACCAGAGCAATCGCAAATGTGGGCTTGCGACCAATCCGCTGCGACAGTGCCCCAAAACCAAACATCCCGCAGAACGCCCCAATGTTGATGGCTATCGAACTGTAGCTCTGATAGTACGTCAGACGGCCCTTGATCTTCGGATCCACCGACTTCTTCACGTCCTGCAGCTCGGTGCTGAGCCCTTCCAGTTTATTGGCCGCAATCGCCTGCTGCACCTGCTGCAAAGCGGCCACGCGAGCTGCATCACCGGCGGTCCGGGCCGCCTGAATTTCAGCCGCGTAAATCGCCTCCGTCACCGGCTTCGTCTGCACCGTGCGAGTCAGGTCGGGTACATAAAAACCCACAGCCCACAATCCAATCACCCCCGAACACGCCAGTGCCAGTCCCAGCAGTGCATGCCGCCGCCAGACCGGATGCCCGAACAGTTCACGATACGTCTCCGTCGTGGACACCACCCGACCCTCAGACCGACTTCTCTGCCACGCCTCCGGCTCCTTCAGATTTCGTCGAATCACAATCGTCAGCAGTGCCGGCAAAGCACCGATGCAGAACATAATCCGCCACGGACTGGTCACAAATCCCTCGCCCTCAGCCACCCCCAGCCCCAGATTGATCAGCGCTGCACTGATGTTCCCGAAAGCCGACAAAGCCTGCAGCAGAGACAGAGCATACGGTCGAGCCACCGCAGGCATCACCTCGGCCACCAAAGCCACGCCCACCGCGAACTCACCGCCCACACCCAGACCCGTCAGAAAGCGGTAAAAGGCGAAGTCATAAACGCTGACGGAAAACGCACTGAGCCCCGTAAACATGGAATACATCAGAATCGTGATCAGCATCGTCTTCGCACGACCGATGCGATCCCCCAGCATCCCGAAAATCAACCCGCCGGTCGCCCAGCCGGCAATAAACACCGACGTCGCAATGTCACCGTACTTCTGCGATTCACTGGCCAGCAGCTTCGCATCCTTGATATGACTCAGCAGGTCATTCATCGCTGCCGGTCGTGCCAGAATGAACAGTTGCTGGTCCAGACAGTCAAACAGCCAGCCCAGAGCCGACACCACCAGCACGAACCAGTGATACCGATTCAGGGCACGGTACCAGGGACCGGTATGAGAAGTTGCGGACAAGTCGGGCCCGGAGGTGGGAAGATCAGCGTGCAAGCGAATCGC
>Ga0255093_1000346_pt1 | contig 22161 bp, 16 predicted proteins | sample Colum_Law_RepA_8_2_FD_188437 | JGI IMG/M metagenome (GOLD analysis project Ga0255093, IMG submission 188437) | Freshwater microbial communities from Columbia River, Oregon, United States - Colum_Law_RepA_8d | ecosystem: Environmental > Aquatic > Freshwater > River | place: USA: Oregon...
GCTCGAAACAAGACTCGTCGTGGTCCGAGTGCATCGCAGGAGAAATCACAAAGTTACGCCACCATTTTCTTGGCGATCTCGCTGAACATCCGATTTTGATTGTTTCTTCTCTGCGTGGTCCAGCGCGAACCGTCACTCCGCCATTTATCGGTGGTTGTGAGGAAAGTCTGATTCATGTTCCGCTCTGGATTGACGACGGAAAGGGGCATACCAGACGCATACAAAAACTGGCGGGGAGCTTTGATCTTCTGCCAACTCTGGCTGATTATTTGAAAGGCGAACCTGTAGATGAAAGTTCGCGGGTACCGACAGGTGCGCCGGTTTCAGTTGATAAAGACGCTGAATCGAAGGATGCTGCCACTCTCGCTGTGGGGCCTCAGAGTTTGCGGCCCATGCTCAGAGACTTCGACTGCGAAAGCGATCGGCTGCTGCGTCTGGTAGGCGATAGCTGGTCCGCTCTAAGATCGCAGCAGTACCTGCTTGTTACTGCAGAGATGCAGGATCAAAATGCAAAAACAATGGATTTAGGGCTCGATCGGCGTCGGCTGTACCTGAAGCCTGATGACGTCTGGAATGTGCATGATTCAATCGTTACGTATGAAGCCGTAGCAGATGAAATGGATGCGGTATGGCAACAGAATGGCGTCTGAATCAATCTTGCACAAACCTGAATCGGCCAGAGTCGTCTGCGGAGATCACACAGCCTGTTTGTCACTCGGAGAAACAGGTGGGACACGGGGCGAATTATCCTCGGACTTGGCCTGTTCAAACGGTTCGACGTGAATCAATGCTGTCACAAGTCCCGGCAACTCGCTCCTGAGCGTTGCTTTCACTTTTCCACCCAGAGAATGTGCGGCACGAATACTTAGATCCGGATCGACCTGGACATGCATATCGAGGTGGAACCCGGCTCCGCTCTTTCGGACAAGCACCTTTTCGATGAATCGAACTCCATCAACTCTTTCAGCGACCGCTATCACCTTCGCTGCCAGTTCATGAGAGGTGGCATCCAGAAGTTCTCTTAACGCGGGCCGGATCAGATGGCGAGCCGTGATAAGGATCACGCCACTGGCCAGAATTGCTGCCGCCTCATCTGCCATGACAAGACCATTGATGCCAGTGAGTTGAGGTCCCCAGACGGCGATGCTGACTCCCAACAGAGCTGCGGATGACGTGATGGCATCGGAGCGATGGTGCCACGCGTCGGCTCTGGCAGCGTCAGACTCATACTCATTCGCACCTTTCATCACGACACGGAACAGCAATTCTTTGACCGCGATAATGATGATCAACACAATCAGCGTCCACGGCTCGGGAGGCTGATGGGGGATGACTATTTCGTGAAAAGCTTTCACGACGATGTAGAAGGCCGCTACGACCAGCAAGGCCCCAACGCCCAGCGATGCAAGGGCTTCTGCTTTTCCATAGCCGTATGGATGATCTTCATCTGCAGGCTTTGACGCGACTCTCAGAGCTTGCCAGACCAGCATGGATCCGAGCGTATCTGCAAACGATTCAACAGCATCCGCGACCAGCGCACTGGATCTTCCGAGAACACCGGCGGCCAGCTTCACGATTGAAAGCAGAAGGCTGACGACGAATCCGATAACGGTGTTTTTCTGGAGTTTCTGACGAGACACACGATCGACCTGAGATGAATAAGTTCAGGAGAACCCGGGAGCCGGGAAAGACCGGCATGATAGCGGATCGACCGTATGATTGCCTGCGAAGCTGCGTTTGGCCCGCCAGAAGAAAACCATCGGCGAGTTGATCCCCACAGAAACCGTGGTTTACAGAGTCAACGATGGGATCGTCCGTTGTGCCTCTGCAAAAATTGAAACGCTCCATGCTGAATCAAGTTCAACGTGGAGCGTTTCAGATGGGGATACGAACTAAATCGTTCGTCTAGCGATTTGGAAATACATGGACCGGACGTGGATCCTGCGTCGCCGGACGGCTCGGTGCCTGAGTTACTACCTGATTGGCAATGGATTGGTAGCCGATCGGTCGGACGGTACTGGCCTGGTAGACTGACATTCCAGGACGCGGAATCAGAGGCTGAGGCTGTGATTCAGCGGCTGAAGGGTAAGGCAGCGGGGCCATTTCAGAGTGCAGGTTCTGGTCGAGGTAACTGGTTCGATACTTGTTCCAGAACTGCTGCGAGTACGGCATTCCGTGTGCGGCACCCCAACCTTGCGCGATCTGAGTCTGCGAGAAAACGTGCCGATAGTTGTAGGGGCGAAAGCTCGAGAATCCACCGTAGGCTGGGTAGCGTTGAAAGTAACCGTGGATCCATGGATCCTGTTGGTCATAGGGATAAAGCTGCACTCCATCACCACCGGCAACGGTGTTGGAGTATTGAATTCCCGGCATGCCAACCTGAGCCTGCGCCGAAACAGCACTGAAAAGGGTGACGGCAAAGGCAAAGACGAGTGATCGACGCATTGAATCCCTCCGAGGGTCGAATACACAGTAGTAAACTTGCCGTTGCGCCAGCTCCGTGGAACGTACGGTCAATGTGGAAGCACTTCATACATCGGACGATCAACAGGGATCATGTTCTTCCAAAACCGAAGAAACAGGTGTGCCGTTCAGGTCAGCGTCGTATGCGCATCTCGAACGTTCCGACCGTCAAATCTTTACTTCCTGTGTTCCGGCAGGCATTCTTTCGCGCAATAGTGAAAAAAGCGGGTAGATCAGATTGCCGTGGTCACCACTGTCATTCTCCACGGATCGACATCCTCTCTGACAGTCCGATATTTTGGGGAGACATTAACGGTATGAAGAACAGTCTGGGAATTCGTGTTTTGTTGACGGTGGCCACACTCGTGCTGGTCACCGCACCGGGAATGGCTGGCGATCTGTTTCATGGACGTCGAGCAGCCTGTGATTGCAATGGCTCATCCAATCGGGTTGCATACAATGCTCCCGTTATTGCCTATGCACAACCAGTAAGCGTTGCTCCAGCCATTGAAAATGCTTACGCGTATACTTCAGCCGCGACTAGTTGCTGTGGTGTCGGTGGTGGAATGATGCAACTTGGCAGTTTGTATGGCGCTGGCAGCATTTACGGTTCAGGCTATTCTTACTCCGGTAGTCCGACCGTTGGGAGCTTTCTGAGTGGATATGAAGGACTCCCCAATATGGATGGTGGTGGCATTCATCATCGATACCCTTACCATAGCTACCGACGCCCATGGGCGCATCCGGGAACCCCCTCAACAAACGTCACCATCGTCTGGTAAGTCAAACCAGGGGGGCCGGGGCAAGTTTCACAATTCTATCGTTTGCGGATTCTTGAAATCAGAGGTTGGTTCTTTCCAAACTTCAAAGCCAGTCCTGCACAGAATTGCCGGTCGATGAAATGACCGGTGCTCAATTTGTGCGGAACCGGCTTTTTTTGTTTATCGTGACGGAGTTTTGGGAGCATAAGGCCTGCTCGCCGACGTTTGCACAGCCTTACGGAATTCGGAGTGTCAACAAAAAGACGGGGTTCTTTCGTTCTGGTCCAACATCTTTGAGTTTTGATGGAGCAACACCCTCATCTGCACCGGCCGGATCATGTTTATTGGGAGGCGTCGGATTATTCTACGCAACCGGCTGAACCGTCCCGCTGTTGTAGAGACATCAGAATAGGTTCGTCTCGGTATTCACCGAGTGTCTGCCTAAGGTCGATACCACACGTGAATTCTGCACTTTGCCCATTCAGTGAATGAGGCACCCTTCGCCGATTGCCGCATGGATCTGTGGCACCTGTGTTCAGGGCAAACAAGTGACGGAACGCGAGCGTCCAGGAACGGTCGTTCGCGGAGTTGCGACACGGAAGGAGCACTTCGAATGTCAGCTGATTTTGCGGGTCTGGGTCTTCCACTGAAGAAATGGTGCGAATGCCTTCGAACCAGACCATTGCGTCAAGTGCTCGCTGGAGCGGTGAGCAGCGTCTGCCTGCTTGGTGGCACACTTCAAGCTCAGCAGGGTGACGGCTTTCAGGCATCACCTCAGCAGGTCATTCAGCCAGCACAGATGCAAACCCTTCAGCTCGAAGACTCCTCTGTCTCCGGGCGAGTAGATGCCAAGCTGAGCCCAAACGTAGACAAGCTTCTCAAGCCACAATATCAACTTGATATTGAACGCAGGCACAGTCAGTTGGTGATCACAAACAAACGTGTGCGCCGAATTGCGGTCACGGATTCCACGGTGGCCAACTATGTTCAGTACTCAGAAAAAGAGATCAGTGTTGTTGGCCTTGAGCTGGGTAAGACGGACCTGACACTATGGTTTGAGGACGAGACTGCGCCTTCAATTTATGAAGTTTCAGTGGTACGGGATGCAAGTCTTGAAGAGCAGAGAACCATCGACTTTGGCAAGCTGGAGCGTCGTTTAAGACAGTTGTTTCCAAATTCTACGGTGGCCTTGATTCCGGTTGGTGCTCAGGTGCTGGTTCGAGGTCAGGCCTACGATGGAGAAGAAGCGCAGAATATTCTCCAGATTGTTCGATCCGAAGTGATGCGGTCGCTGGGACGGTTTAACGATCTGGACAACGGAGCTGGTCTGAATGTGTTTGCCGCATCCGGCGGCATCAACGGGAACAATGGTGGGGGTGGCGGGGGAAACAACGGCGTCAACAATGGTTTCAGAGACATTGTTATCAATGAACTCTCGATCCCCGGTGAATTCAATGTAAAGATGCGCGTAATGGTCGCCGAGCTCAATCGTTCGGAAATGCGAAACGCTGGTTTCGACTGGCGAGTGATCTTCGGTGACGGACGCCATGCCGTTGGATCTTCCATGGGAGGTGCAACTGGCACAACGTTGAGCGGCATCTTCGAGAACAGCGAGATTCAGGTTCTGATTCGCTGGTTACAATCGAATGGCACGATCAAGCTGTTAGCGGAGCCCCAGATCGTCTGCATCAGTGGCACAGGAGCCAGTATTCTGGCAGGTGGTGAGTTTGCCGTTCCAACAATTATTGGTCTCGGTGGTGGTCAGGCCACTTCATTCCGCGGTTTTGGCACGAGCCTCGTGGTAACACCGACCGTAATGGATCGCGATCTGATCCGATTGCAGGTTGTTCCGGAATTCAGTGAACTGAACGCAGCGAACTCAGTGAACGGTATCCCCGGGGTCAACGTTAAACGCGTACAGACGACCGTGGAACTTCGTGAAGGCCAAACGTTCGCCATCGGTGGTCTGATTTCACGGCAGACGATCGGACAGACAAGTCGAGTGCCACTGTTCGGAGACATTCCATATATTGGCCCTCGAGTTTTCCAGTCGAAGAATGCCTCCGAAGTGGAGACCGAACTGTTGGTTTTGGTCTCTCCTGAGATCGTTCGACCAATGGAGCCGGATGAAGTGCCCCCTGTTCCTGGGCACAACGCGACTCACCCAAGTGATGACGAGTTCTGGCATCGTGGTCAGACAGAAGGTACGCCGGACAATCAGGTGTACCAGATCTCGCCATATGGCAGCGGATCGATGCACGGGGTGCCTCAGGGCTACAGTCTCTATAATCCTGCGGTTAATCACGGTGGCTATACACCCGGACCGGGTCTTGGCGCCGGAGCCGCGATGTCCGGACAGGGTTACACGTCCGGACCTCAGGGCATGGTTGAAGGGCTGCAGCCGCAGGCTGAGTATGCAATGCCACAGGGTGGAGGTTATCAGACGGCTCCGATGCAGAGCTATCCGCAGATGCAACCGATGGGGGCTCCACCATCTCAGTATATACCTCAGCAGGGACCTTCAACTCCACTGCCCCCAGCTCCACCTCAGGCATTTCCTTCTCAGGGAAATGCAGGCCAGATTAAGCCATCCATGCTGACTAAAATGAAATCCGCATTCCGTAAGGATAGTCAGCCACAAAACAATGCTGTGAAACCTGCTGGGTGGAACAGACCTGTGCAGAGGTAGGATCAGGGATTCGGCAATTTGTTTGTCCAGTATGGAACTGGAAACTACTTCTCGATCTCAGGTTACACCCATCCCTCGTTACTAATACCGTTCCTCACGATGTGCAGACAGGAAGAGCACTGACATGAATCTGACGCATACTCTTCGGGCGAGATTCGCCGCAGCAGCATTAACGAGCCTGATGGCTTCGGGTTGCTGCTCTACAAATGACTGCTGCACAACCTCGGAATGTAACAACTGCTCTGACCAGTGCGGTTCGTCATGTGACAACTCCGGCTGTTCGAGCAGTTGGTGCTCGAAATGCTTTCCGTGGTGTGGAAAGAGCTACCCTCGGGGACGATATGCGATTCCCGACGTCATTCCACTGGGGGCGGTGAACAGGGCTCATTGGCACATGATGGAGACCAACGGAGAAGCTGCCGATTTCGTGATCTACCGAAACGAGTTCGTGGACAATTCGACTGAGCTTACGCCCTACGGTCGTGACCACATCATGGAGATCGCAGCGAGGATGCCATCTGCTCCGTTTCCTGTTCTGGTGCAGAGAAGCTTGAATAATGCCGACCCTGAACTCGACCATATTCGACGAGATATCGTGGTGCGAGTGTTGACAGATCTGGGCAATCAGGATGCTGACCAGCGTACTGTGGTGTCGCAGCCTTATAGTAACGGCATCAACTCGATGGAAGGTGAGCAGGACTACGGTCAATTCCGTCAGATCCGCGGCCGAAATAACTTTGGCGGGGGTGGCGGGATTGGCGGACTCTGATTGCCTGAGCCAACCTCCGGAATCAGCAAAGCATGTATGAGGGACAGCAGCCTGAAGAGGCTGCTGTCCTTTTTTCGTTGCACTCCCTCATATCCAGATGATGGCTTACTATTTGACGTAAGTTCATACTTAGCAGAGCGTTAAGTGCTTGACCAAGGTTCATCTCGACAGGAACGCCCGGATTCCGCTACAACCCAAGTCTCCTCTCATTCTTGCTCTGTGTTTCTGCTCCTCTCTCCGCATGTTTTTTGCTGACACTGTCCGCGAAATCTGCAACCCTCCTTTCTCACCGTGTATTCGCCTGGAGACCTGACCATGTCAGGATATCGCTGGTCGTCGTTACTGCCATTTTCGCTAATCGTTCTGCTTACCGGTTGTCAGTCCAGTGAGTCCAGCCGTTTTGCGTGGAATCCATTTCAGAAATCAGCAGATAAAGCGTCTGCAGAGAAAAGCGGTTCCGCCCTGGAGTTGCCGAAATTTGCGAGTCGGAAATCTGAGTCTCAGGAAGAGTCTGCGAGTCAGGCTCCCATGGCCGAGGAGCAAGTCGACCGCTTGCTTGCAGATGGTCAATTGGCTTTGCAGGAAGAGCGACTTGAGGAAGCGTGTATCGCGTACAATGAAGTTCTCCGATCGTCTCCTGATAATGCCACTGCTCATCATGGACTGGCGATGGCAGCTGATCTTTCCGAACAGTGGGCCGATGCAGAATATCATTACCGTCAGGCGCTCAGAATTCGACCGCGGGATGCGAATCTGCTTTGTGATATCGGATACTCATACCTGTTGCAGAATCGTTATGCAGAAGCAGCTCGTTATCTGAATCATGCGATCGAGGTGAATCCGCAGCATGAAAGTGCTCAGATGAATCTGGCATTGTTGGATTTACGACAGGGAAATCGTCAGGCTGCTGAGAGTCGCGTGATTTCAAAGTTCGGTTCCGGCGCGCAGGCTAAGCAGATTATGGCCCAACTTGAAGGCCAGACGACGGCCGTGACAGCAGCGTTCAAGACGGATGCTGCAACATCCATCCCATCCAACGCCACGTTCGAGCAAGTACAGGAGCTTGCTCGGCAAGAGCGGTTAGAAGCAGAACGCCGCAGAGCCGGCCAGGGAATGTCTCAGGAGCCTGCCAGTCAGCCCGCAAGTCCAATGCATCAGCAGCCGATGATGCCGCAGGTTCAGCACCAGCCAATGACAGGGGCCGATCTTCAGGTCGTCTCAAACCGCAATGGCTTGCCGAACGGATCCGCTTACGATGCCAAAACGGGGCTCCCAATATCAATCCCTGGAGACCGACACGCGGAATTAGCTGCCAGATCGGGGGCACAGTTTCAGAACGGCCAGACTTTGAGTAATGACAGTGGTCCGATGTTGGATGCCCGGCAGTCAGGAGGAGGTTTTCCTCCGACTGGCACAAGTGCATATGGGGGAGAGTTGCCCGCTCACGGCAATTCTCAAGGCTTACGACATCCCGGAAGCTACGCTCCAGGCAACAATGGAATTATGTCAACATCCGGCGTCAGTATGTCAAATGAGATGCTGAATGCTGGCGCGGCGAATGGAAACGCTCCTGTGATGAATACGACGTCGCCAAATTCACTTGTCAATGGAATGCCCATTCTCAATAACATCCATGGAAACGCGGCATCGTCGGGAACAATGAATTCGACTCCAGTCGCTGCGCCACAACCACCTGGCGTCAATCCTCTCCCAGCCAAAGTTGTGCCGATTCATTCATCCGGCACATTTCAAGCACCTCAAAACGGCAGTGTAAGTTACGGCCAGCCCATGGGATTCAACGCACCCACGGCTACGGCGGCTTTACAGACTCCTGCCGCTGTAGCTAACGGGGCTTCGGCACCAGTGAATTCCAGTGGCTCCCCAGCAGTCTATTTGGAGGGACTGAATGCAGGTCCAGGAGCAATTTTCCCAGTGAGTAGTCCAGGTCCAACGAGCGGAGCATTTGCTAATCCCGCAGGACGAACCGCAAACATTAACATGAGTAACGTTAGCTCTCCTGGCACCAACTCCCTGGTCAATGGTGCCATGTATCAGCAACCAGAATCTGCCCTGCCCTCTCAGGATTGGGCCAACCAGCAGCAGCAGCAATTGCGATCGCAACAACTTCAGTCTCAGCGATGGCAGGAACAACAGTCAATGGGTCGCCAGCCAGTAACCATGCCCCCGCAGAACTCGCCTTCATGGGGAACCGGAAGTTCTGGTGCTCCCACCGGCTCCAGGCCCGGGCCGAATCCAACCTCGGTGAATCCGCTTGAAGCTTACGAGAAACAGCGGCAGCAACTGGACTCCGAGTACAATCGAACGTTACAGCAATTAGATCGACAGAGTCCATCCGCGATGCCTCAGTTTTGAAAGTCGCATACGAACCCGTAATGTCTCGAACGATCGCAGTTCGGCAAACTATGTCATCCCTGTGTGGCTGCGATAATGCTGAATAAGCACGTCGTGTGACCATCATTGATTCTGAAGACGTGAGCCATGTATCCCTGAAGTCTGGAAGCAAAAGATCTGAAGCGAGTCGAGGTGTTAGATGCCTTTTCGGCCTAAACAATTCCTCAAGCGACGCCAACCATCGTCTTCTGGCAAACAACAAGTGTAAATGGAAGTCGCCGAACCAGTATGTCACACCAACTTTGGGGCCCCTTCCATCTGATGCCAAACTGTCGGCTGTGGGTTGCCGAAGATCGTACTTGCAAAGATGCATCGGAATCCGCTCACGACCAGAGACTAGCTGAAACACTACTGACAAATCGGGATCGAGATCGCTGGAGCAGGTACAGACCATTAGAGAAGAAGAGACAATTCCTGAGTTCCCGACTGGTAACGAAGGCCGTGTTGAATTCTGAGTTCGGAACCAACTCGGCTAATCTGTTCTTAGACACAATGGAGTCGGGTCGACCGATGCTGGTAGATTCTCGGGGACGTCAGGTTGCCAGTATCAGCCTGTCTCACACCGGGAATATGACCGCAATCGCACTGAGTGACATTCGCTATGACCTTGGGGTCGACATCGAAACTGTACAGCAGATGAATGCCCGTGCGTTCGGTCTTTCTTTCATCAATAAATCCGAGTACGACCAACTGATGAAAGAAGCGTTAACTGAAGACCCGAACGCAATTCTTGCCATCTGGACGCTCAAAGAAGCCTTCTGGAAAGCTCTCGGCGGTCCGCAGGAAACTCCATTGGGAAACATCGTTGTTGAATACCGTAATGCCAGTCTAAACATCGATGACGCATGCATGACGCGCAAGGGAAAGCCCTTGGCCACGCAGTTTTTCGGACATGGTTATTCCTTTCCCGGTGGCTTGAGTAACTACTCATCTCTCAATGTCCCTGAATCGGAGATTTCAGCCTTCGTCGGATGTGTGGTTCTCGTGGACACAGAGCTCGTTTAAAACCCTGAGAATGTTCACGACAGCCCTTCTGACAGGCTGAGATAGCCCCGATAGGAAACATGGGCAATCTCCTCAACGAGACAGGCAAGCGGAACGCGATCTTTCTGAGGATAAACGGTAAGGAATTGCCTCCCTCGCAATTTAAATTGGCGATACACTTCATTCAAACCCAAGTACACATTGCTCGCATATGTGATCCAAAGTCAGGGGTGAGGTGCTCTGGATTGTCACTGCATTATCGTGGAACAAAGTTCAATTCCGCCAAACAATGAATGGTGGGAACATTTTGATCATGGCTTCAAAAGAGTGGCACTATGAAACTGAATAAGGTACTCGCTCCATTTACGGTTCTGATGCTTGGCTATTCGGTCTTTACAGTCGTAAGCACTCTGAAAGAAGAACAAAAATGGCCAACTGAAGATGACAACAAATCTTCTGGCCAATCGCCCTTGGCAACCTCATCAAAGGAACGATCTTTGCTGAAGGAATCAAAGGGATTAATGCTCACGGGTATCAGCTCCAAGGTCCCGATTGCAGAAGACTATAGAATCCTCAAAGCGATTCCATGGACACTCACTGCTGTGCAGAGCAGTTACAGAGCATCGAGCGCGGAAAGTGCCTGCTCGTTGCTCGAAACCGGGACCGATGTGATCCAGCCCCTTGTTGAGTGCTTAGCGGGATCGGAAGGGCCACTTGGGCGGCAATGTGCCTTCTCCATTCGGCTTCAGTTGGGTAAAGAACTCGGTGAGGGATTACCGAGCGTGACCAGAGGAATTATCGATGACTACCTGAAGGCGCATCAACTGACAGTCCAGCCCTCCTTTTACCACGACGAGCAGGGGCGTGTGATTCTGAGCCCGCTGATTCGAGCATCCTTTGTACGGCTTGACACACCAGCGCTGGCCTCGATCGCTGAGCCTATGATTGCCAAATCCATAGGTGAATTGAGAACTCTTGGTGTCTATTGGAATGAAACAGAGGCATTTGTTCCGGCGTTGTGCCGAACTCTTATTCTGGGATTTCAGTATACTCTGGATGTTGAAGGCGTCGCAGCGAAACCCAACGCCCAGCGTGAATACGAGCTTGTGTTCCTCCACTTGCTGAAAGATGCATCAGTCTCCAATCCAAAGTTAGCTGTCTTTGCAACGTCAGATGCAAGAACGCAATTTCATCTCCTGGAAGAAACAAACCCTAAGTCCGTCGAGCAACTGGCTGCGATCACTGCTGACGTACGTTTCGCCGATTCAAAGATGATGGGAATGTATCCCGAGGCTCCTGTCGTGACCAAGGTCCGACATCGTGCGTTGCTGACCATACCCACAGATCTGGTCCAGGCACAGATAGATGGTCTTGGTGTTGGCAAGGAGGCAGACTTCTCTGAAGTTCTTGATCAATTCTATGAGAGAGCAATAGGCCAGGCCCAGCCGACCGTGACTCCGTCTGAGCCGAATGAACCCGCAGATGCTCAACCAGCTCTTGAGCCAACACCAGATGCCAATGCGAAGCCATAATCTGCGGGTGTGGTCACTGCGGCTTACCAGTCGCTTATTGAACCAGCACTGAAGTAACAGGCGTACTAACGAGCAATGTCTGGTAAATGACGCAGTAACGTTCCGTTAATTCGATCAGTTTCCGGACGGAAGTCTCGTCTGCCCGGGTGTCGATTCGAAACAGCATTTCTACACTGGTAAATCCAACAGGGACAGATCGATCGACTCCCATGGTTCCACGAAAGTCGAGCCAGCCTTTGGCAGAAACCAGCGCCTCACTTATCTGAAGACCCATTGATATCGATACCGCCGCCAGCGTAGTTCCTGCACAAGTCACCAGCGCCTGAAGAAGCAGCTCAGCGGAACAAGCTTGAGTCCCGTCACCGCCGGCGTTTGGATGCAAGCCTGCTTTAATAAACTTGCCATCATTGCAGGGCAATGCGACTAGACAACCTGGGACATCGAATTCCACGACGCCCTCAGCTTTAAGACAAACATTGGCGGTATCCGGTGACAATTGGTACTGCAACTTCAAAGGAGCCTGCAGGGCTCTCAATGTCTCACGATCCATTTCCCTTAGTTCCGATGGGACTCAGGTCTGCCGGAGGTCGAAGCCCTGACTTGACCACTACCTGAATCATCCTTTCAAACACGTGCAACGCATTGATTGTCCGGCAGGAAATCCAATGCGAATCCGGTTATACTCCGAGACAACGGAAAATTGCTACCGACCAGCCCGCTCTTGATCTGCCATCACAATGTCTCGAATACAACAACTGGATGCTCATGTCGTCAACCGTATCGCAGCGGGAGAAGTAATTGAACGACCAGGAAGCGTGGTCAAGGAATTGCTTGAGAACAGCGTTGATGCCCTCTCAACGCGAATTGAAGTCGACATTGTTAATGGCGGAATGGACCTGATTCGGATTTCGGATAATGGTGAAGGCATCCACCCGGAAGACATGCTGCTGGCAGTGACCAGTCATGCAACCAGCAAGATCCGCTCCGACGCCGATCTGGATCATGTCAGCACATTGGGGTTTCGGGGTGAAGCTCTTGCATCAATTGCCTCGGTCGCAAGATTCCGGATTCGCACGCGTCCGGAAGAGTGTCCTGTTGGTCGAGAACTGGAGAGCCATGGGGGACAAATCGTGGTCAATCGAGACTGCGGATGTCCGGCTGGCACCGTGATGGAAGTTCACAATCTGTTCTTCAACACACCGGCTCGTCGACGTTTTCTCAAGAAACCGGCGACCGAATTTGGCCAGATCGCAGAGCAGTTCTCACGAATTGCGATCGCTAATCCCAACCTGCATCTGGTGCTGCGTCACAACGAAAAGCTCGTCTACGAATTACCCGCTTCCGCGAATGCACTTGAACGTGTTCGACGCTTCATGGGTAGTGAAGTCTCCGACCACCTGATCAGCGTTACCTCAGAATCAGAATTGCCTTCAGGAGAAAAGATTCGACTGTGGGGATACGTCGGTGAGCCATCTCTTAGCCGCTCAACCCGCAAGGACCAGTATCTCTTCCTGAATGGCCGCTGGATTCAGGATCGGAGCCTTCAACACGCCCTCGGAGAAGCTTATCGCGGTCTGTTGATGGTGGGTCGACATCCAGTCAGCATACTCTTTCTGGAGCTGCCGCCAGCGATGGTCGATGTCAATGTCCATCCCACCAAAAGTGAAGTTCGTTTTCAGGATAGCCAGATACTTTATCGACAACTCCTCAAAACGCTTCGGGACAAATTCCTGACTCTCGAGTTTAGCTCGAACATCGAAGTTGGTAACTCCACTTCACCCTCCCCAAAGAACGAACTGAAGTTTGATAAGCCTGCATCGCCGGCAGTTCCCCAGCGGGAACTCGACCTGTGGGCTTCCCATGCGACGATTACGACTCCTCCCCGCGTTGGCGAATTTGCGCGGTCGGCAGGCAGCGATTCAGCGGCCCACAGATCAACTTTTAACGATCGCTCGGTGTTTTCGAATCCTGCAGTGATCGAAGCATTTGCGATCGATTCGCACCAGTCGCGAGAGAGCCAGCAGCAAACTCCCTCGACTCAGCAGAATAGTCCGCCGCCTTCCAAAGTCGTTGCTAATGAAGACCTCTCAGGGCTTTCGCCGGAAATGGATTCAACGGAGTCTTTGCCATCGGCCTCCAGTGTCATTGGATCACAAGTTTCGGCAATGGAGAGCAGAGCCGAAGTTTCCGTCGCTGACGACCGAATGGAGCAATCACTCAACACCGTAATCGCCTCGACTGACAATGAGTTTCGGGCGATACAAATTCATGACTGCTATATTGTCCTTGCCAGTGATGCCGGGCTGGAGGTCATTGATCAGCACGCATTGCATGAGAGAATTCTCTATGAGCATCTGAGGAATCGAATCCTGTCGGGCGGAGTGGAACGTCAACGCCTCCTGATCCCGGATACCATCGAATGTACCGCCACCGAGTGCGTTGCACTTTTGGAGTCGCTCGGCCTGCTGAAAGAAATTGGGTTTGAACTTCAGGAATTTGGAGGTACGACCATTCTGCTCATGTCCTACCCAACGTTAATCCCGCGAGGTAATCTGGCTCGAATCGTCAAAGATTTTGCAGAACAACTGGTACAAAACGATGGCAAGATGTCCAGACGCGATCTTCTGGATCATATGCTGCATACGATGGCCTGCCGCGCGGCAATTAAGTCTGGACACCGCCTCACGGCCGAAGAAATGCAGGAACTGCTTCGGCAGAGACATTTGGTCAATGACTCGCACCATTGCCCACATGGTCGCCCAACGTCCTTGACCTTGAGCCGTGGCACATTGGATCAGCAGTTCGGACGATTGGGCTAAACGACAAGCACGAATCGCATTACTGCGTCATCAATTGCCATGAGACTGAAGAAGCCAGCATTCGCGAAATGGCTCTGCACAGCGCCTTCATCAAACGTGTCGCAGACTCTCGAGACATCATCCGGATCACGACTGAGCGTCCTTGCCAGACATGCTATTCCGTTTGCCGCAAGGGCATACCTCGAAGGCAGAAACTCGGCCAATTCGAGGGCGTTTTGCTCTGCTGTCACAATCACAAAATCGAGTAACCCCTCCGGAAGCACATCATCAATCGCAGGATTCACTGTGTATTAGATAAAGGTTCCAAAGACAGCCTCGCAACGCTGCATCTTTCCCTGCAGGCTCTTGCACGACAGCGGTCCGGACATTCCTGAATCCCACATCTGTGACACCACTGTTTCTGTGGATCACTACAGGGAGACCTGAACTCTCCATGGAAACGCGGCAACCTTTGAGATGCTTCCCCAGATCCCCCTAACACCCAGCAAATGCCTCAATGCTGGAAGAGGAATTCCTTGCTGTTGATTACAGCCCAGGCAATGTCTTCCAGAGCCCGCGTTCGGTCTTCATTGGCCTTGATGTGGTTCTGTGCTGTTTGCTGTTCTTCAGCCAGCGGAGGCCGACTCAACGCCGTCAAATACAAAAGTTCGATAATCTCGGCATCCGACTTTCCGCCGGCCACCCACTTATGCACGTTCCCTGCATCAGACCGCAATTTGTTGTGTACCGTCGGCCCGTTAATCAACTGAAGGGCCTGAGACAGATTGCTATCCGTGGATCGCTCACACTCACAGGGAAGCTCTCGCTGAGGCTGACCAAAGACCTGCAAGAACTTGTGTCCTTCAGGCGGGTCAACCAGATCAACGGCTTTGGTACCGCCAGGCATTCCTGCGAAGTCTTCCGGCAAACCGGTCACTGCACAAATAGAATCGAGAAGCTGTTCCGCTGTCAACATGCGAGTTGTCGCGTGGCTAAAGTAGATCTCATCATCTGCGTTATACTTGTTTCTCTGGGAACTCAATTGGTAAACCCGACTGTTCATGATTGTGCGGATGAGGTGGCGTGAGGAAAAGCCACTCTTCACCAACTCGCCAGCCAGATAATTCAACAGTTCAGGGTTAGACGGCGGATTCGAATCTCGGAAGTCATCAACGGGATCGACGATCCCCTTACCCACAACATGGCCCCAGATACGATTTGCGAGGGAACGGGCAAAGAATGGATTGTCGTTCTTCGTCAGCCAATCCGCAAAAACAACTCGACGATCCTGATCGGCAGGAACATCGACATCCCCCTGCATCAACAGTCGAACCTTCATTTGTTTCCCGGTACGAGGCTGGGTCACTTCTCCACCAGCTTTGACAAAGATCATTTCATCATCCGGGAGACCGGTTTCCTTACGCCCCACGCGGATGAAAGCGGCTGCTGTGCCGTAGTAGTCATCCTGAGTCCACTTTTCAAACGGATGGTTATGACACTTCGCACACTGAATACGAATCCCCAGAAACAACTGTGCAGTCGTTTCCGTGGCGTCAATTTCATCTCGACTTGCTTTCCAATACGCCGCAGCAGCATTCTGTTGAGTGCTGCCAGTGGCGGTCAACAGCTCATGCGCAAACTGATTCAATGGAACATCATTCTTGACGACATCAAACAGCCACCGACGAAACTTGTGGACTCCTGTTCGAGTCATCTTCTTGCTGTTGGATCGAAGCAAATCAGACCATTTCATAGACCAGAATCGGGCATGATCATCGGTCGCAAGTAATCGATCGATGACAGCAGCACGCTTGCCTGGAGACTGATCTGCAAGAAACTGCTGAGATTCCTCCAAAGACGGAAGGCGGCCAGTCAGGTCGAGAGTTGCCCTGCGAAGAAAGTCCGTGTCGCTGCATAGTTCTGAGGGTTGGATCTGAAGCTGCTTCAGCTTTCCAAATACGAGTCGATCAATCTCAGTCGTCTCTGCCGGACTCGGCCACTGAAAATCGGGACGTTCGGTAAGGAAAGTGAGTTGAGTTGTAGACACTTTGTCGAGGTAGCGTGCCAGAACCGTCACTTCTCCACGCCCCTGCTGCGAGACCACACCAGACGGTGAGATCATGCCAATGCCTTCATCCGACGAATCAAACGCCGTGAGCGCAGTGATATCCCGCACTGATCCGTCGCTGAAATAGCCATTCACAATCAGTTGCTGTCGATCAGCGCCATCTCGGAGCACTCTTGGAGACGGCAGCAGTTCAATGCGTGACAACGTGGAAGCGCCGTCCGAGTCCAGTTTCATTCCTTCAGCGATCCAGTCCCTTAAAACTCGATGACTAGGATCTCCATTCTGCAGCCGACGACCACCACCGTGAGCCACTTCCATCAGCGGTTTTCGAAGAAGAAGGCTCTCATCAGGGCTCAGGACATTCGAACGCCGATTGAAGAACTCGCCCCTCAATGTCACCAAATCCACGTTAGGATCGTATCCTCGAAGAGATAGACGGAACCCGCCTTTGCCAGACGGAGAACCGTGACAGGCCCCCATATTGCAACCCGACTTTGTCAGTGATGCCAAAATTTCAGTTTGAAACGAAACCGGGGCAGGCATGTCAAAGTTCGATACTGTGACTTTGGCCGATGCCGTTTGGCCACCACGCATCACATGCACCGTCGTGGCACCATTTCCTTTAGCCTTTACAACTCCGCCTTCAACGACAGCGACCGCAGCGTCATCGGTCCGATACTCTGCTAGCCCTGTCGCATCGTGAATTGTTGCAGCATCGCCATTCGCAGTAACAATCAATTGCTGCACACCGCGAGGACCAACGAGAGCAATCTCAGCTGGCTGAACAGAGAGCGATAGAGTCGGTAGCTCAGCAGCAATGGAGGCTGAAACACCAATTACGAACGTCAACAACAGGCAGGTTAAGCGGAACATAGTGACGAGGCCTTTGTTTGCGATTCTTTGTAGGCAGGCGTTGGCCTGAATACGCACTTTCCGGGAACTTTAGTATTCAGAGGATTGCCGTATCAGCAACTCATGGGTGGGATCTTTGGGCAGTTCAAAAAACAGAAATCGATAACCCATTAATCTACTTGGTAACAACTTCGACAACGATTGGCGGAACTGGATGAACAGGTTCAGCTTTATCCTTCTTTGACTTTCCCTGAAGGAAAACAGTGAAAGGTCCTATTGGGGCATCAGCGGTAGCAGTAATCGTGACTGCCAACTCTCCTGCAGCCATCGCCCCACCCGTCACCGTAATTCCAGCCGGTAGTTGATCAGCCGGGGTTGCAAGGGCGATTTCAATCGGCTCCGTCCATTCAGCGGTTCGAGTCGACTTCACGACAACTGTTGCGGCAGCACCTTGTGTGACATTGAGACTTGAGGGCTCTGCCGACAATGAAAACTGAACTGCAGGCTGAACGGCAGCAAAGAGATCGGTTCTGACTCGGGCACTTCGAAACAGCTCTGCATCAGCTTTCTTTGGAGCTGGCGGGGCCAGTTGAATTTCAGCCGGCGGCATGCCAACACCATCCGGTGCTGTAATGCGAAGAGTCACTGGTCCCCAGTCGGCATCGGATGCAGCTGCGGCAGGATCTTTCGCAGTAAGGACAACAGGCACGGCACTTTGCTTTCCGCCAATCATAAATGGAGACATTGTCAGCGCTGCCGGCAGCCCGACAGCTTCCACTTTCAGCGGACCATCGTAATGAATTCTTCTCACCGCGAGCAGCATCGCAGCACTGCCACCTCTGGGCACATTCACTCTATCGGCCGGAGCAGTCACTTTGACGGCCTTTTGCCCTCGAAACACGTCCAGAGCATAGATCCACTCCGAACCGCCCCGCCCCGCGATCTCACTGACCTTCAGAAAAAAATCACCAGCAGCTGGGAGCATGAACGTAAGTTCCGCATCTCGCGGCCCCGCATCATCGTTCTCTGCGACCTTCCCACCTTCCGAGTTGTAAAGTTCAAGCATCACATCGGTGGGGCTGCTGAGCTCACGAGTTCGAGTTACCACCAAAAGAGCTGTCGGCTCGGCCACGGTCACCTTAAACCAGTCGGAATCTCCCTTTGCATTGAAGCTTCCGGTCAGCATCTGCGATTCCGCCGCCAATACCGTGGCTTCAGCTCGACCATTGTTCGGCTCCACTTCATTCTGCGACAGACTTGTCGTAACAAGTACTGCCCCAAGCGTACTCGCATCTGCCTCGGCTGGTCGAAAAGAGACCGGCACAAATGAAGCCGGCAGATCAGCGGACCCCTGAGCAGAAGCCTCGCCGACAACCTCTCCCGAACTACCAACCAAAGAAACTTTCCCACCGACCTGAGTAACTCGCGGCATTGTCGCACTGGCCAGCGACATCTTTCCCATTCGGAGATGAAAGAAGTGACGGGCACCTCCTGAATAACGCACATCTCGCAATTCGATTCGATGCTCGCCATCAACGGCGGCCGTGAACTGAAGTTGTGTATCTCCTTCAGCACCAGGCAGATCATCGCGGTAAACAATCTCGTTACCATCTGGACCGGTCACTCGGAGAACCGGATCAAGATCCGAACCCAGTCGGCGAGCCAGCACTTCCACACTCACCGACTGGCCAGCCGTTAATGCAACACGGAAGAATTTCGACAAGACGGGATTGAGCTGCCCTTCGACACAACATGGCAATGTGACCACCTGACCAACAGCACGATCCTGGCTTTCAGGTGTCAGAGCAATGGACGGTAAGTCATCCACGACCAACCAACCGGCCTCCGAACAACCATGATTTGTGACCACTCTTGCCGGATAAATGCCTGGCACAGCGTCGACTTTTACATCACCTTCAAAGGTAACTGGCTGATCCTTCGAAAGATCGGAGCCTTCTTTTGGTCGAAGCGTACCAACCGGCGTCCATAGACCACTCGCCCCCATCAATTGCTTACCATTGACTACAACGTTTGCCTTTTGTCCCGGCCTGAAATTCGCCACATCAAGTCGATCAATGATGGGTTCCTGAGCGGACGCTTCGGGCCAGCCGATGAGCGCACCGAAAGAACAAGCGACAGCCAGAACAACTGTGCGGCGGAGAGACATTACAGGTGTGATATAAACAGCCATCACGGTAGGTTTTCCGAAGAACACATGGCTGGGAAGGCGCGTAGGGAGGACCAACAGTCTAAGCATGGCTGAGGGTGTCGTCAAAGTGAAACCGCATTTTGATTGAGGAGGAGGCCAATCTTATGCCTGAATCGCGATTGTACGGTTCTCTTCCCGAAACGGCCTTGCCCATGATCCGACACTTAGCCGGGGAGACTCGATTGCCATGTCTCTACCGACCATAAAGAATGGCATTTCTGCAAAGTCAAAGGGTATACTTTCAAAAGTTCTGCAGCTGACGTCTCAACCGCAGTTTCGCAGTGTATTCCCCATACAGTGTTGATCTGAACAGTTTTTGCATCGAAACTCAGGAAGAATTGTGGTCCTTCTTCTCCGTCGGACCATGTTGATCCAGACCTCACCTCTCCAGTCGGTTTTTGGAATACCGTTTATGATCTCTCGAACGCTTCGCTTGTCAGCCCTCGTCGCGATCACGATTTCAATTTTTGCGTCAGAGGGACGTTGCGCGTTGCCCCCTGAAGTGAAGAAGGAACTCACTGCGCTGGGCAAAGAGTTGAAAGAAGTTCAGGGCATGGTGAAAAAGAAGGAGGTTGATCAGGCCAAAGAGTTGATCAAGAAGACCGAAGAACGCATTAAGGAACTGGCGATTGAAGAGGACGAAAAAGATCGATCCTACGCAACGTTCAAAACCGCCCTCGAGAAGGCGAAGAATCTGATCCCCGTAAGCTTCGAACAGGAAGTCGCTCCAATCCTGAAAGCAAACTGCCTCCAGTGCCACGGCGAAGCACAAGCCAGCGCTAATCTCCGCCTTGATACGTACAGCATGATTGCCAAGGGAGGACGAAGCGGAGTCCCGGTTGTTCCTCGCATCCCGCAACGCAGCGGTCTTGTTCTTCGCATGGTCGCTGAGAACGAACAACAGAGGATGCCAAAAGGGCGCGCCAAACTAAATGACGCTGAGATAATGACGATCGCTCGCTGGATTGAACAAGGGGCTGCATTCGACGGCAAAGATCAGGATGCACCAATTGGTGACTCGATGGTTGTCAAGAAACCTCCAGTGACCGTTGTGAAGGCCGATGGCACAGAGACTGTTTCCTTCTCAAAGGATATCGCACCATGGATGGTGAATATCTGCATGGGATGTCATTCAGGAAACAATCCTCGCGGCAATTTCGGTTTCACAACATTCGAACAATTGCTGCAAGGCGGCCCCACGGGCACAACCATCGTGCCCGGCAAGCCAGACGAAAGTTACATTGTCGATCTTGTCCTGCGGCAGGAACCGTTGAAGATGCCGGCGGGACAGGCTCAGCTTAAGCAATCGCAAGCACTGGCTCTTGAAACATGGATCCGCGAAGGCGCCCATTTCGATGGTGAGGATGCGAAGGCTTCGCTGCGCGAGATCGTGCCTACCGAAGCACAAATGGAAGCAGCCAAGCTGGCTTCAATGACGGATGCGGAGTTTGCTGAACGACGAATTACGCAAACGGCGGAACTGTGGAAGCGAGTGTCCCCCAAGACAGAAGGCGTCTCCGCGACCACAAGCAATTTCTATCTCTACGGAACAGCATCGGAAGATCGTCTGAAGGAGCTCGGCGAAAAAGCTGAAGCCCATCTGACGAAACTGGCCTCCACTTACAGCCTGCCTGCCGGAGAAAAGGCGTTTCGCGGACGACTGGCCATCTTTGTCACGGCTGAACGATTCGACTACGAAGAATTCAATACGGTTCTGATGAATGGACGGAGAACTCCAAAGGCCGTCTCGGGCCACACTGTGCTCAACGCAAATTTTGAAACGGCTTACATCGCGATGCACGACGTTGGTGATACTCAATCGGCAGACGCTTTATCGGCCGAGCAACTGCTGAAGTCCCTGATCAGCCAGTGCTATCTGACACGGGACGGATCCACATTGCCAGACTGGCTGAAGCAGGGTTTCGGACTGCTGGAATCCGGCGTTGAAGAGAACACTGATTACGTGAAAGCCGTTCCCAATCGTGCAGGACAGGCTGTGGCGACAATTGATGATCCCGGAAAACTGTTCAATGACGGAACTCTGGCCCCTGAAGAAGTCGGTGATGTTGGCTATCTGCTGGTGAAGTTCCTCCTGTCTCAAGGCGGCCCGGCGCGGTTCCAACAACTGGTTGGTGAATTACGAACAAACCCAGACGCGGCACGAGCGATTCAGCAGGTCTACGGCAGCGCGCCAACCGCGCTGGGACAATTGTTCCTGCGAAGCGGTGGGAAGTAGATCTACAAAAGTGGCACCGTGATCATATCTGCTTCGGAACTTCCCGGCGTTATATCGCCAGCGATCGAGTCCAGTACGTGGACGGTTTGCGATTGGGATGCTGATCGGCAAGTCAGAGGAAACGGACTTTCATGCACAACGTGCCTCGATGTCAAATCACGCCGCTTGCCAATCACCAAACATCTGTCTCGATAGATGATCGCGAAATCCTGCGGTGGAACTTTGGGGACGATTACCCTCGTCCCTTTTTCTTTCCAGTCGTCTCCCCCTCCGGTGCACTGCTGACCCGCATGGGACATCCGGGAGCGCCGGATCATGATCATCATCAGTCGATCTGGTTTGCTCATCATAAGGTGATGGGTATTGATTTCTGGGGCAACACTTCAGG
>Ga0255093_1000347_pt1 | contig 22094 bp, 20 predicted proteins | sample Colum_Law_RepA_8_2_FD_188437 | JGI IMG/M metagenome (GOLD analysis project Ga0255093, IMG submission 188437) | Freshwater microbial communities from Columbia River, Oregon, United States - Colum_Law_RepA_8d | ecosystem: Environmental > Aquatic > Freshwater > River | place: USA: Oregon...
AGCCTCGCCCTCCCAGGGTATACCGGCTCGGCAGGAGCTCGCCCTCCCAGGGTATACCGGCTCGGCGGGAGCCTCGCCCTCCCAGGGTATGCCGGCTCGGCAGGAGCCTCGCCCTCCCAGGGTATACTGGTTCGGCAGGAGCCTCGCACTACCAGGTTTACCGGCTCGGTACGCGCACTTCATTTTACGTTGAGCCCGAAAACGATGGATTCCCCGTGATGCGTCGGCGGAAAGCCGTCGCAAACACCCTGTTTGTGGGTGATGACAAGGCGGTCCATCCCCGGCCTGTTCGCTGACACAATCGCTGCCTACCGCGGCTTCTGCAGTCTTTCCCGCACCAGTTCGGGCAGGTACTTCATGGGTACGGAACCGTGATCCAGCACGGCTTCGTGATATCGCCCAAGGCTGAATGCCGGACCCTGCTCGCGCTGAATCTCCTGACGCAGGCGGTAATGTGCCATGCGTCCGGTGAAGTAGGTGCTCAGTTGTGTTGAACTCTGCTTGGCTCGAATCACCTTCAGCCGCGCTTCGCCCTCGGACTGATAGGCCTGCACGGTCAGCAGTTCCAGCGCCTGCTCATCCGTCATCTCAGTGCAGTGCATGCGATGATCCAGAATCGCATTCACAACAGCACGCAGGTAGAACTTCAACTGATTCAGGCGCAGCTGCAGGCTGCCTTCACCATACCCCTGATCCAGCATCATCTGTTCGGTGTAAACGGCCCAGCCTTCGATGAAGACACCCGACTGCAGCACGCGACGAATGAGTGACGGGCAGCGATTTGAATATTCCAGTTGCACGTAATGTCCCGGATACGCTTCGTGGATCGTCAGCACCTGCAGCATGTGCGAATTGTACTCTTCCAGAAAACTGCGGACGCGCTCGGAACCCCAGTCTGCCGGTGGCGGACTGACGGCATACGAACTGATTCCACCCGGATCAAGCGGCAGTGCCGGATCCAGGTAGGCCAGCGAATTTCCACGGCGAAATTCCGGCATCTCAATGACCTGACAGCGATCGGGATCCGGCAGTCTCAGAATGTCCTGACGCCGAATGAAATCCTGAATCTGACCGACGGAGGACCGAGCGTCGGCAACCAGCGTTTCCGGGGCCCCGTGTTCCTGGCTGACCGCTGCGATCACCTTCGTTACTGTCTCGCGGCGACCTGCGGCATCGTCCGGTGGCAGGGCCGACTGCGGAAAATAACGGCTCCAAAGCTGTCGTGAGACCACATACAGTTCGTCCTGTACTCGCAGGAATTCCGCTTCCGCATCCGCGAGGACCTGCTGAGCAGACACGCCGGCGTTCAGCACCAGTTGCAGCTTTTCGGCAAACAGGTCGGGACCCAGACGCCAGTTTCCATTGGCCCGCAGGCGACGACTGTCCTCCAGAAATGTCTGATGTTCACGCAGTGCCTGCAGGGCGGGGGCTGCTGCCGCGCGCAGGTCGTCCAACTGAGCCGAAGCCCCGATTAATTCGTAGATGCCCTTTTCGTAAAACCCGATCGCACCGCGATTCTGCAGTATGGCAGTTTCCAGAATAGTGGGTGGTGAGTCTCGCAGCGTTTCACGAGCCGTGCGAACGATGCGGGGAATCTGACGGATGCGGGCAATCGCGTTGCGAACATTTGTTTCCCGCGGCAGTGTGGACTGCACCAGCAGCGAATAAACGCTGTCGCTGATGTAACTGCCGTAGGTGCGCGGGTCTTCTTCAAAGGGACGAGTATGCTCAGCCAGCCAGATACTGCGAACCAGTTCGTCCCGCAGGATTTCGTAGTCCACCTGGCCACTGCGAGTCAGTTGCTGCCGCGGAATCTGCTGCTGGAGCTGCTGCAACTGGCTGCGGTAGTGCTGCAGCCAGCGCTGCCGGGCTTCTGCAGAGATATCGTCGAGCTGATCGTCAAACCGGTGGTCCCCCAGCATCGTTGCTTCCAGCGGACGCATTCTGAAACACTCTTCCAGATGAATCCTGAAGAATGTTTCCAGTTGCTGATCGGCTGTCTGGGCCCTGAGCGGGGCCGTGGTGACTGTACTGAGCAACACCAGTATGCAGCAGGTCCAGATCGTCTTCATCAGAATTCTCCAGCACTTCTCAGTCACTGGCGTGGCACCGTCAGAACAGCACCAGCACAGCCAGCAGAATGTTGAACAGATTGAACAGAAAATGGACCAGCACACACGTCAGATAACTGCGACGACGCTGCCACGTGTAACACAACGCGGCCGTCAGAGGAACCAGAGCGATGCAGTCGGGAAAACCGTGCGCAAGCGTGAACAGAGTGGACGACAGCAGTACTGCCAGCCGGGGAAATCCGGCCTGCTGCAGTCCGCCCAGAAGTACGACGCGGAACTGCAGTTCTTCGGCAATCGGAGCCACGACCACTGCGGTCAATACAATCAGCAGCAGCAGCAGCGGTCCCGTTTCAGAATCCAGGATTTCCAGCAGCGGATTGCGATCGGGCACGCTTCCTGTCAGTTGCGTGATGACCAGCACCAGCAGAAATCTGAAAAGCATGGAGGGCAGTACCACGGCCAGAAAGACCTGCAGGGCATACCTGAGTTCCGTGGGCAGATGCAGCCGTTCGAGTGCCGGCTCGGGTGCCGCAGCCGCCTGCACCGCCTGCGCTGGCTGCCACGGTGTCTGCGCTGCGGACCAGTCCGCCGTGCCGAAGTTCAGATCGCCCCATCCGGAAAGTTCACGCACCCCCGCCGGAGGTTCAATCGGGGCAAAAGCCGGTGTTTCGGCAACGGGGCTGTCCAGCAGTCGTCGCTTCACTGTGTATCGCCAGACAACGAATCCGAGGACCAGCACCATCAGTGCATTGAACGCGATTCCTTCCAGCACCATCTGCACCCGGCGGCGCTGCAGTTGTGCCGGTGGTATGTCGGCAGGTTCGGTCTCTGCGGGGGTCGCGTCAGTGGCATCAGCTTCCGCCACGGTGGCTGCTGAGGCTGCTGCGGAATCTGCTGCTGTGGCCTCTGCGGGGGCTGTCGCCGTAAGCTCATTCAGGCTGATCATGAGGGCCAGCACGGCCATTGGCAGAGTCAGCACGGCGGTCCAGAGCATGGCCATGGGAGGTGTCTGCAGGGGTGACCGGCGGGCCGCGGGCAGCGGGTGCTGGCCCTGCAGCATGCGGATCAGCCACGACACTCCGGTACCGAAACTGGCAGCGATGGTAAGGAACAGCAGCAGACCAGCGATGGTTTTCGCCGGAGTCATTTCGATCTCAGGCGCAGCCTGAACAGCCAGCATCACCTGAAAAACGTTGCCCACAGTTCACGCACCCCTGACTCAGTGTGTTCCGCATCATTCCGCGGGAAGTTTCGCCGGGATCACGGGAATCCCCCGCGAATGCTCGACCTGCAACCCTGGAATCGAATAGCATTCAGAAGACACGTATCAAACAGTGGAGCAGCGAGCTTGTCGACCATTCTGGACGAAATCATCGCCCGAAAGATTCAGGAAGTGGCGGACGCGCGGCAGCGAGTGCCGTTCAGCGAACTGGAGGCACGCCTGAGTGCCGCGCCGGCTCCGCGTGGATTTCTGGCTGCACTGCGGCAGGCTGCCCCGCCCGCATTGATCGCCGAAGTCAAGAAAGCATCACCTTCCGCCGGTCTGATTCGCGCTGATTTTGACCCGGTCAGCATCGCCCTGCAGTATCAGTCAGCCGGTGCCGCCTGTCTCAGCGTACTGACCGACGAACATTACTTTCAGGGACACCTGAATTACCTCGAAGCGATCCGCCGGGAAGTCAGCATTCCTGTGATGCGGAAGGAATTCATTATCGATCGGTACCAGATCGCCGAGGCGCGAGCCGTGGGGGCTGACTGCGTGCTGCTGATCGCTGAGTGTCTGGACGATGTGCAACTGCATGATCTGTACGGTTACGCGTGCAGTCTCGGCATGGATGTCCTGATTGAACTGTATGACCTGCCCAACGTCAGTCGCGTACTGGCCACAGGGACTCACCTGCTGGGCATCAACAATCGTGATCTGCGGACCTTTGTCACATCGCTGGAGCACACTTTCACGCTGCAGCGGCAGATCCCTGCCGACGTGCTGCTGGTCAGCGAAAGCGGCATTGCAACGGCCGCCGACATGCAGCGTCTGCGGTCAGCCGGCGTGGGTGCGGTGCTGGTCGGTGAATCCCTGATGCGTCAGCCCGACATTGGTGTCGCGGTTCGTACCCTGCTGGGTACAGTATAGACGGCATCGGTCTCCGGGTCCTCGATCGTTGTTCTGCGGTCGTAGAGGTCTTCAAAAGAGTCACAGCCACGCAACTGACTCATGATGTCAATCCGCAGTCCGGTGACATCCGGATGCTGGCAGCGGAAATGAATTGCGTGCCCACGTTGCAGATACTCCGCCCTGAATTCAGGCACTGCGATGCAGTCCGCCTGTAAAGCTGCCAGAGCGGATTGCAGGTTCCGCAGGTTTTCATCATCGGCCAGAATCACCAGATCACAATCCCGACTAAATTCCGCTGCGCCGTACAACACGCAGGCCTGACCGCCGATAAGCAGGTGGCGTACCGTGTGGCATGACATGGTCGAAAGGACTTTGAGAATCGGGTTCGGGATCAACCGAGCCTCCGGCTTCAAGGTAGAATCGCCACAGCTTCATCGACTCACGCATCCGTTCGATCGGTGTCAGGCGATACCATTCCAGCCACGAATCCGCCGAGAGTTGTGCCTCGTGCAATCGAGTAAGCTGATGCTGGTTGGGCATGGGGCACCACGGATAAAGTCATCACGAATTGGCTGCTGTGTCTCCGGGGCGGAGTTTCAGGATTGTAGTCGTACGGGCCTGATCGCGAAAGCGTGGCCATTTCCGGCAGAAACCCAATTCGGCCTGGAAACTGGCCACGTCGCCCTGCCCCCCCCCTCGTCGGGCGTGCGAACGTTCCGCCGATCTGCCACCTCTGCCCATGCAGGTTTGCGGCTCGGCAGGAGCCTCGCCCTCCCGAGGGGTTTGCGGCTCGGCAGGAGCCTCGCCCTCCCGAAAAAGAATCCTGCGGCTCGGCTGCTCCTCCTGACTCTACTGTAAAAAACTGCCCACCGAACACGCTCCCGGCGCTGCACTCGATTTTTTCAGCCATCGAATCTGCAGGCCTTGCCACCACGACTGCCCACTGAAAGCTGAGAACTTTCCCATGTTCGTCTGCAGCAAAAAGCATGAGTGACGCACCGTCAGCGGAAGCCGACAGCTTACCTGGGACTGTCACCACAGCCATGCAGTTTCGTGCTGTTCGTGGTGCAACACGGCACGTGGGGCAATCCACAGGAACAGTCTTCAGGGCGCCGGAGGTCGGCCTGGCAGGGTGATCTTCGGAGGTGCCGGTCGGGGCAGCAGCGCTTCGGCCTGCTGCAGCAGTTCTTCCAGTTGCTGGCCGAGGAATTTTGCCGCGATTGCACACTGCTGGAAGTTGGTGTGAGTCGAGGCGTGCCACGCGTCCTGCTGAAACTGCTCGGCCGCAGACTTCAGCTTCGACAGCTTCTTCCGCACTGTGCGAAAATAACTTACAGGATCTTCAACCTGAGTTTCCACGGCACGGAATACATCGAAAATCGTGCGCGCCATCTCGTTCAATTCCGGGAAGTCCTCGACCTCATCACAATGCTTGATGAAGGTCCGAATCATCCAGCCGTGAGCCATCACCTGCTGACTGCGAGCCACCAGTTCCAGCAGTCGCTCGCGGACCTCCGTTGCCAGCGCCGCTGTACCTGTCGGAGTTTCACCAGTTGCTGTCGGATCCGTGTTTTCTGCCTGAGCCATAAATCTGCCTACTCCGACTGTCAAACGGAAGTCGCACGCACGACCACTCGATTGCCCTCAACCTGCACCACCTCCACGGCCTGTCCGGCATCCACCCAGCCACCCTCACTGACCACGTCCAGCAGCATGTCCCCCAACTGCACTTTGCCGGCCGGTCGCAGCGGCGACACCGTTTGGCAGCGTTCCCCGATTCGTACCGGTCCGCCAGTGTCTGCTGACAGCAGATCCGGACGCAGTCGAGGGCCCTCGGGAATGTATCCAGGCGGAGTCAGAATCATGCGATTCAGCCATGGCAGGGATGGCAGAAATCGGCTGAGCACAACACCGGCGGCGATCACCGTCACGAGGGCACCTGCAATCGGCATAAATCCACGTGCCGCACGGTCCAGCGTCTGACCGGCTGTCAGTCCGGCAAATGTCTGACTGGCCATAACGAGCGATGCCACCACCAACCCGATCCCGGTGATCCCGCAGACGCCGAATCCGGGGATCACCAGCAGTTCAAGCGCCAGCAACCCGAATCCCAGCAGAAACAGGATCAACTCAAGCACCCCCGCTGTGCCCCCCAGAAACCGGCTCCAGAAAAACAGTGAAAAGCACAGCACAGTACCGATACCGAAGATTGCCGACGGTGCATGCAGCTCGATGTACAGAAAGATCAGTCCCAGAGAGATCAGAACGAAGGCACCACCTTTGGAATTCAGCAGGGTCACGAACCGATCAACCCACGTCAACCTGACAGGGGTCAGCACCTGTTCCGCGGAAATTCCGACTCTCTGTCGCAGTGAATCCAGATCGACACACGGCTCAAGCGCCAGCCCCAGTTCAAAAGCCCGCTGGCCGGTCAATACGACCGCTGCGGACGGCTGCTGCATGGCTTGTTCCGCAAGCTGCTGACCGGCCTGCCAGACCTGCGGCTGTGCCCTGCGTTCAGTCTCGGTCATCCATGCCCGCCGCCCATCGGCCGGGCTGGTGCATTCGAACACAGCTTCGGCTCCGGAAACCATCGACTGCAGCAGACCTTCCGAACGATTCCGCAGGCGTGCAATGGCTGTCATAAACTGCACAATCGCCGCAGCAGGCTGACCGGCATCCGGGATGTCACCCCAGGCTGCTTCAGGGCTGAGCACAATCTCAGCACAACCGGCTGCCACCATCGCCGCAGCGCCGGTGGCCGTCCGAGGAATCCACGCCACTGTATGCATCTGCTCAGAATCCGTCTCGGCCAGCAGCATTGCCAGTTCCTGACAGACCGGCAAGTCCCCGCCGGTTGAATCCAGCTGGACAACCAGCGTCTCCACGCGATCAGCTTTGGCCCGTCGAATTTCGCGAGTGGCGAAATCCCGAGCCGCCCGGCCCAGCATCCCCTTCAGTTCCAGAATTCGCACCTTATTCACACCTGCCGCCGTTGGCTCTCGCAGCGATTCCGCGGACAGTCGCAACTGTCGAGCAACCTCGGCGCGATCCGCTGCCAGACGGGTCACCAGAAAACCTGCGGACTGAGCTCGTTCGGCATTGAAGCTGGGCGTTGTCCCGGCGGCGCGTATTTCCTGCACGCTGAGGATTTCCTGCTGCTGTGCCTGCAGACCTCGCAGCTCTTCGTCTGTCAGAAACTGCGTTTTCTGTCGGCCTGCCGCATCGCGCAGCACAGCCCGTTGCAAAGCCGCAGCCGGATCCAGCAAAGACCGAATGACCGCCGCAGAAAGCCCCGCGTTCCGACCGCGATCTGCCAGTGACAACAGGTATTGCTCGTCGCCGGGTTCGAGGGACAGCCCCTGCCGCAGATCACCGAGGTCTGCCTTGCCCGAGGCCACAATTTCATGGCAGGCCAGTGCCACTGCAAGTTGACTGCCCGATACCGACTGCGGCAGCCACGCCACGAAACGAACCTGAGCATACTGCGGCGAGTGCATCACCGCGATCAGATCCCGGACGGCACCAAAGCGTCCGGTGCCAGGCGGAATCTGCAGCACGAGGACCGCGGGACGTCCGGACTGCAATGCCTGCTGATGCAACCCGGCCGCTACCCTGGCCACCATACTGATACCGGCATCGGACAGCGGCGCAGGCAGCGTCACGAAACGGCCACGCGACGGCGGATTCCCGACGGCGGCAGCGCCCTGCGGTTCGTCTGCCGGCAACGGCAGCCATGTGCACAGGAACAGGATCGTTGCCAGACATTGCTTCATAAACATTTGACCAGCATCAGCCGTTCAGGAGGCCTGGACGGAAAAAACACCAGAATTTTCACTTTTTTCAGTAGAGAATGTCAGCAGAGCTGACGGTATTCAACGAATTCTAAGTGTGAATGGATCACGGAAGTGTTTGATTTCGGCAAAAACGAGTAGAATTCCCACGGTATTTGGTGGCTGGACCAACAGCGGAAGAAGACGATGAAGAAGCAACAACGGTCACAGGGCTGCGTCTGCCGTATGTCGGACCGGACCGGTTTTACGCTGATCGAGCTGCTGGTGGTGATTGCCATCGTGGCGGTGCTGATATCGATTCTGCTGCCCGCAGTCCAGCAGGCGCGTGCTGCGGCCCGTCGCACGCAGTGTCTGAATAATCTGAAGCAGATTGCGCTGGCACTGCACAATTTCCACGATGCTCACCAGAAGTTCCCTCCGGCCCGGCTGATCAGCTACCGTGAAAAGAACGTTGGCAGTATGGACGGGAAAGAGCCGGCTTTGGATGAGCCCAGTTGGGTGGGCCACATTCTGCCCTATCTCGAACAAGCGTCGCTGGCCGAGCAGTGGGACCTGTACAAGCCATACGGTGTGCAGCCGAAATCCGTCCGGCTGGCTGCAGTGGGGACATTTGCCTGCCCCGAACGTCGTGCAGCCACGAAGATGGTCACTGACGATGCTGACACCGTCGTGATGGCCCCCTGTGGCTGTCCGATTGGTCGTCAGTTTGTACCCGGTGGCTGGGTGACGGATTACGTGGGCAATCACGGGGACAATTCACCGGGAGCGATCGGACGTGAGACTGATTTTTTCTGGGGTGGCCGGGGGACTGGCGTGTTGATTTCCAGTCGTCCAAAACTGAAGCCGCGTGCATCCGATTCCGATCCCATCGAGCTGCAGTCGGAGTGGATGGACCAGATCACGCTCACGGACGTGCGTGATGGTACCAGCAACACGCTGTTGCTGGGTGAAAGTCATGTACCGGAGCAGGAATTGTCCAAAGCCCCGTGGAATGGTCCGGCGCTGCTGGGGCGTTACCTGACGCATTTCTGCCGCGTAGGTGGTCCGGGGATTCCGATCGCCCATAATGCTCGTGATACGCGTGCTTCGATCTATTCCTTTGGCAGTTGGCATGCCGAGGTGTGTCAGTTTGCATTTGTTGATGGAAGTGCCAGGGCGTTGGGAACATCCATCAGTTCTCAGGTTCTTTCCAGTCTCTGCAACCGTGGTGACGGGCTGCGTTTCGAGGGATACTGATTGATGCGATGTGGTGGAGCCTGCCAACGATTTCCGGGTCGCGGTCCGGCGTCTCTGATGGCTGTTCTGTGCCTGCTGCTGACGGCGGGCTGTGGTGAGGATCGTCCGCGAGCTTATCCTGCGAAAGGCCGTGTGATTTTCTCGGACGGAACACCGGTGAAACTGGGTACGGTCGAGCTGCTGTCGCAGAACCATGGCACGACGGCATCAGGGAAGATCGGCGAGGATGGCAGTTTTGTGCTGGGCACATACACCCCCGATGACGGTGCCTGTGATGGACCGCACAAGGCCATCATTTCTCAGTTGATGATTTTCGACGGCATGGTGCGTCACACCACGGACCATGGTTCTCCGGTGGATCCGCTGTATGGTTCCTACAACAGTTCTCCTCTGAAAGTGGACATCCGACGGGTGGCGCAGAATACGCTGGAGCTGAAGGTCGAAAAAGCGAAACGGGAGCGGCGTTCGCCGGCTGCCGGGCAGGCCGAGAAAAAGCAGTAGATTCGCATGCGTATCAGATTTCTGACGGTTGGTGGCACCATCGACAAAGTCTACTTCGACAAGCTCAGCCAGTACGAGGTTGGGCCACCGGGAGTGGAGCGGATTCTGCGTGAGCTGCCGGTTGCATTTGAGTATGAGGTCCAGTCGCTGCTGCGCAAGGACAGTCTGGACATGGACGATCAGGACCGCCAGCTGGTGGTGCAGGCCGTCCGGCGATCTCCGGAACGCCTGATTGTAATCACCCATGGCACGGACACGATGATTGACACAGCGCGTCTGCTGGTGGGGATCCCGGATCGCCGGGTTGTTCTGACGGGTGCCATGCAGCCGGCGAATTTTCACAACACGGATGCGATCTTCAATATCGGGCAGGCCATCGGTGTGCTGATGGCTGGTCCTGAGGACGGCGTTTTTCTGGCGATGAGTGGCCGTGTTTTTGATCCGCAGCGGGTCAGAAAGAATCGCGAAAAGGGAATTTTCGAGGACCTTGACGTCATTTCCCCGAATTCCGCGAGAAATCCCTGAAGGGTCCGGCTGGCTGATCGCGCCCGGCGCCGGTTTTCTGTATGCTTTTGCCGGATCTTTCCCCGCTTGCGGAACTCCCGATCTGAAGCTCTGCTGACAAGTCGCATATGGAAAACCGACGACTGTTTTTGTTTTTGCTGTCCACCATGACCTTTCTGTGGTTGTGGAGCAACTTTCTGGCGCCGCCTCAGCCCGAGCCCGATGCTCAGGACGGTGATGCGGCTCTGATTGCCGAGGACAACCCGGGTGCGGATCTTTCAGGGGACCAGTCGGCGGGCCAACTGACTGCTGCCGGGGACGCTGCGGCAGATCCGCCCGGCGCGGGCGCTGCCGGGTCTGCTGTGACGGCTCAGCCCCCGGTTGATCCCGTGAACCCGGCGGCCGGTGCACCGACACTGAACTTCCCGGACTACGAAGCCACGGCTCCGCTGCTGGGTTCACTGCAGGCCGACAGTGGCTATGGATTGCAGGTGCAGCTCAGTTCGATCGGGGCATCGGTGGAGGGTGTCTGGCTGACATCGCCGCAGTTTCGTGATCTGCAGAATCCCAATCAGCAGGTGCAACTGATCGGCAATAATCTCAGTGACGATCGCACGTTTACCACAGCGGTCTCAGAAGTGGACGCGTTGCTGCAGGAACGCGGTGTGACTCTGGAAATGGTGCACTGGAAACTGGCGGAAACCGGTTCGGACCAGTCCGGTGGTCGCGTGGTCTTTGAGTACGATTCGCCGGATGGCCGGCTGCGGCTGCGCAAGATCTATCAGTTGCCGCGTTCCGAGCAGGTGGGCGCGGTACTGCAGACTGCTCTGCGAAATACTCCGTCCCTGTACACTCTGTCGCTGACTCTGGAAGTTGTCAATCTGACGGAATCCCCGCAGGTGGTGAACTATGAGCTGCAGGGACCTGTGGGACTTCTGCTTGAAAACAAGGAACATACCTACAAGTATCAGGACATTCATCTTGAGTTCCCGGGTGGTAAACCGGTGACCCTGAATATCTCCACGCTGCAGGGCTACTGCGACCAGATTGACCACGACCTGGGTGAGCCCGCTTCGCTGCCGGAACTGAAGACGAAGCTGCGTGAGGACTATGAGTGGACTGAGCCTCCGCGGTATGCCGGCGTGGATGTGCAGTTCTTTTCAGCGATGGTGGCTCCGCTGCCAAAGATTCCGGTGGACAACGCTGAGCAGCCTGAGGAAGTGCGTGTGGACTGGCTGGATCGGACGTATCCGATGCTGATCGGCCCCGACTTGCGCGAGCAGCCGGAACCCTTTTTTGCCTCCCGGATGGTCAAGGGTCTGGTCAGGGCGTTTGTGGGCAGGGCTGTGGATCCTCACACTGCAGAACTCAGTTTCCGATTCGCTTCGGTGCCGGTGACCGTACCAGCGAAGCAGTCAGTATCGCATTCGTATGCTTTCTTTGTCGGTCCCAAACGTCGTGAGTTGCTTGATCCGGCACCGTTCGAGGCGGGGCAGGTGTTGAATTACGGCTGGTTCGGCCCGGTGGCTCGTGTGATGCACTACCTGCTGGACTTCTTTTACAGTCTGGGATTGCCGTATGTGCTGTGCATCATTTCTCTGACGGTGCTGGTGCGCGGCTGCATTTTTCCGATTTCGAAAAAACAGGCGATTATGGCTGCTCGTCAGAAAGAGCTGCAGCCGGAGCTGACGGCACTGCGACAGAAGTATGCCGATGATCAGCAGAAGTTCGCTCGCGCCCAGATGGAGCTCTGGCGGAAACACAACATCAACCCGTTGTCCGGCTGTCTGCCGGTGTTTCTGCAGCTGCCGATTCTGGTTGGTCTCTACACTGCTCTGAATTCGGCGGTTGACCTGCGTGGGCAGCATTTCCTCTGGATTACCAACCTTGCGGCTCCGGATGCTCTGTTCCGTCTGCCTTTTCCCCTGCCTTTCGGCATGGGGTATGACTTCAGCATCCTGCCATTGTGCACGGTCGGGCTGTTTCTTGTGCAGCAGAAGATGTTCATGCCTCCGGCAACGACCGAGCAGGAGGTGATGCAGCAGAAGATGATGAATTTCATGACACTGATCATGGGAGTATTTTTCTGGCATCAGCCGTCTGGTCTGTCGGTTTATTTCATCGCCTCCAGCTTGTGGGGTATTACCGAGCGTAAGCTGCTGGGAACGGGGCGCCCGGTGGCGGCGGCGGCTGGTGGTGCGGCCAGCGTGGTGGTTGTCGAATCGGAATCTGCTGGATCTGCGGAGCGTGGCCGTAAGGATGCGCAGTCACCGGTACAGACCGACAAAGCTCCGCGGGCTCCGGGGTTCTGGCAGCGGCTGATGGATGCGGCCGAGGAGGCTCAGCGGCAGGCCGAGAGCAAAAAGAATCGCGACGGCAGGAAGGATCGAAAGAAATAGGTTTTCGTCGTCTGGCGGTGGGGTTCCTGCTGCGCGGGGGAAGGGGAACGTGGCTGATGTCGTCCGAAGTGGTACAGACAGGGCTATTGATCGTGGATCACGGTTCACGGCGGGCGGAGAGCAACCTGTTGCTGCACCAGGCCGCTGAGCGGTTTGCCACGTATTCGGGCTGGCAGATCGTGGAGCCGGCTCATATGGAACTGGCCGAGCCTTCGATACAGCAGGCGTTTGATCGTTGTGTTGTGCGGGGAGCCCGACGGATTGTGGTCTTTCCGTGGTTTCTTTCGCCGGGTCGTCACTGGACTGAGGACATTCCGCGGCTGGTGGAGCAGGCCGCTGCTGTTCACCCGGAGGTGCAATGGCTGGTGACTCCGCCGTTTGGCCTGCATCAGGGTCTGCTGCAGGCGGTGAGCGAGCGGATTGATGTGAGTTTGCGGCGATTTCTGGCGCAGCAGTGATGACGATTGAATTCCTGTGGCTGAACGTTTAGTGTCAGGTACTCGATTCCCGCAGCTTACGTCCCGCCTGCTCTGAAGATTCCCATGACAGCAGCATTTTTCCTCCTGCCCGACACGTGGCACGATTCGCAGCATCGCTTCAGAACTGTCGGACTGTTGCTGGTATTCTGTCTGACGGTGGGACTGGCGGGCTGCCAGAAATCGGCGCCGAATGCTCCGCCACTAAAGCCGCTGACGGTGCAGTTTGTTCTGCCGGAAATGCAACGGATTACGGAGCAGGAGGAGTTTACCGGTCGGACGGCTGCGACTGAGCGTGTGGAGCTGCGAGCGCGGGTGAGTGGATATCTGCAGCAGGTGGATTTTGCCGAAGGCAGACTGGTACAGAAGGGGCAGGTGCTGTTTCGCATTGATGAGCGTTCGTTTCGGGCAGAAGAAAAGCGAACTCAGGCTGCGGCCGCTCAGTTTGAAGCACGGGCCAAACGACTGCGTGCTCAGGAACAGCGAGCGCGATCACTGCTGGAAAAACGCGCGATGTCTCAGGAGGAGTATGAAGCAGCGCAGTACGAACTGACGGAGGCTGAGGCTTCGCTGGAAGCTGCGCAGGCTGCTCATGAAACTGCCACGCTCAATCTGGACTTCACCACCATCACGGCGCCTTTGACGGGACTGATCGGGCAACGACAGGTGGACGTGGGAAACCTGGTGGTGCAGGATCAGACACTGCTGGCCACGATTGTGCCGGTTGAGAAGATCAATGTGCTGTTTGATATGGACGAACGCACGGTACTGCGGCTGCGCAGGATGCAGCAGGCTGGCCAGCTTACGGCTGCAGACAACAGTGCGGTTCGCGTGCGGATTGCACTGGCAGACTCGGACGAATTCACGCTCGACGGCGTGATGGATTTTCAGGATAACCAGGTGGATCCTGCCACGGGAACACAGCGGATGCGGGCTGTTGTGGACAATGCCTCAGGACTGCTGTCACCGGGGCTGTTTGTGCGACTGCGGTACCCGATCGGGGAACCTCGTGAATCGCTGTTGATACCGGAGGAGTGTCTGGCATCGGACCAGGGCCGTCCCTTCGTGTTTGTGGCGGTGGAGCAGGACGGGAAGGAAATTGCTGAAGCACGGTACATTGAAACGGGACCTCTGGAGGGTGGCCGTCGAGTCATTCGGGCGGGCCTGACTCTGGAAGATCGAGTGATCACAACGGGATTACAGCGGCTGCGGCGGAACGCGGAAATCAAGGCTCAGCCCCGCCCTGTACCTGCGGACTCGGCCGTTGCCGCACCCGCATCCAACTGAAACGTGGAACTGACAGCAGGAGCGACTGGGAGAATGGCACGAGTTGGAGCGGCAGTGATCTTTACATCCCGTCGGACATCAGCAGATGCGGCCGGCTATCAGCGGGCCGCCGCGCGGATGCTGGAGCTTGTGCAGCAGCAGACCGGATACCTAGGAATGGATTCTGTTCGCGATGCGGATGGCTTTGGTATTACGGTGTCCTACTGGACCTGTCCTGAAGCGGCAGGGTTATGGAAACAGCAGGCCGAACATCTGCAGGTGCAGCAGTTGGGGCGCGAGGTGTGGTATCAGCAGTATGAGCTGCGGGTGTGTACAGTGGTGCGTGAGGAGTTCTTTCCTGAGCGGCAGGGTGGCACAGAAATCGAAGAATCAACGGTGAGATAAGTCGAAGCAACCGGAACAGGGAGCAGGTGATGAGGCAGATGACGAACAGTGCGGTGTTGAAGCTGGTACTGGTGCTGGTGGGATTGCTGCCGGCCGTGGCCGCAGCGACCGAGCCACCGGGCAACGGGAATGTTGTCATCGGTCCTGAGTACCAGCTGGATCCGACACTGACGGACCAGGGCAATCCTCAGGGGCGTCAGTTTGAGTTTTCGCTGAAGCTGGCTGACAGTCGAATTTTTCCCGGGACCGACTCGACTCTGGATCCTGCCAAAGACGTTCGCAGGGATCGGCAGATCTGGGTGTATGTTCCGGCGGCTTTGAAGGACGTTCGGGATGTTCCTCTGCTGGTGACGCTTGACGGCCCCAGCCAGTTGAATCTTGTGCGATATGCTCTGGACAACCTGACGGTTTCGCAGGACCCGAACAGGCGTCTGCCGGCATTCGTTGTGGTTTCAGTGCAGAATGGTGGCAATGATGGGAAGGGCAGTGAGCGGGGGCTGGAGTATGACACCATGTCCGATCGTTTTGCGCGATTCATCAGTGAGGAAGTGCTGGTGGCGGTGCAGTCGAATGCGGAGATTCAGCGGGCATACCCCGGTCTGACCCTGACCAGCGATCCCGCGGGGCGTGCTGTGATGGGCTGCAGCTCGGGTGGAGCTGCTGCGCTGACGATGGGGTGGTTTCGGCCGGATTTGTTTCGTCGGCTGATCACCTATTCCGGCACATTTGTTGATCAGCAGGACGATGATGCCCCGGAAGAAGCTCAGTATCCGCTGGGGGCATGGGACTATCATTCGGGACTGAAACTGATCGAGAAGAGTCCGAAAAAGCCGTTGAGAATTTTCACGCATGTGGCAGAGTTTGACAATCGGGCGAATGATCCCGAGGAGACGTACCACAACTGGGTGATGGCGAATGAGCGAACGGCGGCGGCGCTGGCGGCCAAAGGTTATGACTACCGCTATGTTTTCAGCAAAGCCAGTCGACACTGTGACCGCAGCGTCTTCGAGCAGACTCTGGCGGAAACACTGGTTTGGATGTGGCAGGATTACCAGCCAGCAGCCCGTTGAATCCGGGGGCAGGTGCTTGCGCCGGAAAGGTGCACACGGCCGTCCACCAGGTGCAGTTCGATCCCCGATTTCGTGACTGTCATCAGTCATTTCCTGTTGGATGCGCTGCGATCAGCCGTTATTCTTCAGGATCTGAACAGTTCCCGCCTTCCTCTGACCCGCCCTGCAGGTGCCGCCCATGAAGATGCTGTCACGTCGTGCTGTGATCCGCGGTGCTGCGGGTGTTAGCCTTGCGTTGCCACTGCTGGACGCCATGGGACAGGAAGGCGGGCAGCAGGCACCGCGACGATTCTGTGCCATGTACACAGCCAACGGCATGTCGCTGCCGGCTGCGGACAACGGTCTTAGTGACTGGAGCTGGTTTCCACAGGCTGAGGGACGCGACTTTCAGTTCGGACAGTCCACTCAGCCACTCAGCCCGTTCCGCGAGAAGGTCAGTTTTCTCGGTGGCCTGCACCACGCTGCCGGGCTCAAGGCTGACCCGCACATGTGTTCGGACATGTGGCTCACCGGGGCTCCGCTGCACAATCCCAGACCGGGCACATTCAACAGTGTCAGTATCGATCAGGTCATCGCCCTGCACACTCGCCAGTACTGCCGACAGCCGTCGCTGGTGCTGTCGATTGATGCGGGCGTCGGATTTCTCTCACGCACCGGAACGATTTCGTGGAATATTGAAGGCAAACCGATTCCGGCAGAGAACAATCCGCGACGAGTTTTTGACCGGCTGTTTCGTGGGGACACGAATTCGGCTCAGACGCGTCGTGCAGATCTTGCTCATCGCATGCGTCTGGTGGACGCCGTCCTTGAAGGGACTCGTGCCCTCAATCGCCAGCTTGGCAAATCAGACCGCGACAGGATGGAACAGTATCTGACATCGCTGAATGAGATTGAGGGACGTCTGACAGCCTCGGAACGCTGGATTGACATTCCCCTGAAGCCTCAGGATTACTCGCACCTGTACCTCGACGCAACCAACGAAGGTGCTCCGGCAGAATACTATCGCAACATGTTCGACCTGATTGCACTGGCCTTCGATGCTGACATCACGCGGTCCGTATCCTTCATGCTGAACCGCGAAGACGGCATGGGGATCAGTGACACATTCCCGCTGAAACTGGGGCTCACCCGCACTCATCACAATCTGTCGCACGCCGGTGACAGGGACGGACAACTGGAATTTGCCAGATACGACCTGTTCCTCAGCCAGCAGATTGCCGGATTCCTGCAGCGTCTGCAGCAGTATCAGGATCGCAACGGAAGTGTGCTGGACAACACCGTGGTGCTGTACGGAAGTGGCTGCAGCACAACACACAATCCCGCCAATCTGCCGACGCTGTTGGCGGGCGGAGGCAATCTTGGATTGCGTCATGGCCAGTACTGGAAGGCTCAGGATGGCCTGATGTCCAGTCTTTATCTCAGCATCCTGCAGTCGATGGGGATCGAACAGGACAGTTTCGGGGAAAGCGGCAAAACGCTGACCTGTCCGGTCTTCAGTGCCTGACAGGCCTTTGGCCATGGAAAGTCTGCAGATGGCATCGCTTGCTGAAGGCAGTCCGGCACCGCAGTTCTCAGCTCGCACCAGCGACGGCACGGAGGTCAGCCTGTCCGCACTGCGTGGGAAGCGGGGCCTGATCCTGTTTTTCTATCCCAAAGATGAAACTCCGATCTGCCGTGCCGAAGTCTGTGCCTTTCGTGATTCCTATGCCGCATTTCAGGCAGCCGGCTTTGAAGTGGTTGGAGTCAGCAGCGATACAGATGACAGCCACGATCGATTTCGCGAACGCCATCAACTGCCATTTGCGCTGATTTCAGACCAGGATGGTGCGCTGCGCAGACTGTATCAGGTCCCCCGGACACTCGGCCTGTTTCCCGGTCGAACCACGTTCGTCATAGATTCTGCAGGGATCATTCGAAGAGTCTTCACAGCCGCCTTTGCGTCGGATGAACACGTGACACAGGCACTGCAGGCCGTGCAAACCTGATGCTTCAAACCGGCGACGCCTGACGTCCCGCTCGCAGGTGTCATTCTTTCGCTGTTTTTGCTGCCAGTGCGGGGAATTCCACCAGCACCTTCTGTGCACCGTCGGTGCGATCACGGAACACATCAAAAGCCTGCTGCAGATCACGCAGGGCAAACCGGTGAGTCAGCAGGGGCGCCAGATTGACGCGACCTTCAGCGATCCACTGCATGGCCAGTGGAAACGTGCGTTCAAAATCCGGGTGCAGGCTGGTCAGCAGCGTCCCATTCTTCCACATCAGAGCGCGCAGAGTGGCCCCGTCGATGGTGTGCGGAGGAACCCCGAAGAACAGCACTGTCCCGTAATCCCGCACCAGTCGAACCGCATCGTTGAAGGCGTGGGCCCGATGACCCACCGCTTCAATCACAAATTCCGGCAGCAGCCCATCCAGTTGAGCACGAACGGCCTGTTCGGCATCGATCCCTCTGGCACATACGGTGGCCGTCGCGCCCATCTGCAGACTCACCTGCAGGCGCGATGCCAGCGGATCGACCCCGATGATTCGCCTCGCGCCAAGATTTCGCAGACCAGCATTGAACATCTGCCCGATCGGTCCCTGGCCGAGGACCACCACGTCACGATCAATCATGTTGGGCAGCTTCTTCAATGCATGCACGACGGTTCCAAACGGCTGTGCCAGCATCGCCATTTCATCCGACAATCCCGGGTGCAGTGCCACAGCCCGCGTTTCAGGGAGCACAAAACGTTCGAACAGTCCCTGCTGACCGAGCGGAACTGCCAGCACTCGCTGCCCACGCTTCCAGCGACTGCCATTGGTGTCGACCACCGTGCCCACCATCTCATGCAGACTCATGCCCACCGGCTGCGGATATTCAATCGGATGGCCCTCAAAATCACCATCGAAATACGGCAGATCTGAACCGCACAGACACGTCATCTCCGGCTGAAACAGAATCATTCCCGGTGCCTGATCGGCAGCCGGAAGTTCCGGTTCCGGAATCTCAGTGAGCTGGATTCGGCGAGGAGCAGCAAGCAGTCCGGCAAGCATGATGGAATTCCGATGGCTGAGATGTGAAACAGCAGCAGAGACACAGTGATTCCGGAACGCAGTCAGAATTCGCTGACAGCCGGGTCATCCAGCCGCTGCATCTCGGACTTCAGCAGCCGCTGCATCTGCAGCAACTGAGCAGCGTACTGGGGCTGATCGGCCAGATTGGTCTGCTCGGGTGCAGGTGCAGCAGGCAGCTCCCGACGGACAGTTTCGCCGTGATGCTCCGGCAGCAGCTCGTGGGGATTCTGCTGCAGATTGAACAACTGCACATGATCCACGTTCAACTGCGGAGCTTTATACACAATCAGTTTCCAGTCACCCCTGCTGACACAGCGAATGCCGGGACTGGCACCGCCGGAATACGCACCATACAGCACGTCACGAATCGTCTCGGTCTGTCCGGTCAGCACCGGCTTGATGCTGATGCCCTCATTGGTCTGCGGTGGCCGGATTCCCGCGAAGTCGCAGACCGTTGCCAGCAGATCCAGCAGGTACACGTTGCCCGGCGCGCGACGCCCGGCGACAATCCCGGGCCCTGCGGCAATGAACGGTACCTGCCACGTATGCTGGTACAGATTCTGCTTGCCCATCAGCCCGTGTCGTCCGATCGACATGCCATGGTCAGCGGTGTAGACCACCACAGTATTCTCAAGTTCCCCCAGTTCCTGTAATCGCTGCAGTACTTTTCCGATCTGCTGATCGATGTTTTCGCTGCAGGCGAATTCCCGGCCCAGCTCGTTGCGGACGGTTGCCGGATCCCGCCTCGTCCAGACTCCGCTGACTGCCACCTCATCCCGCACATCGGCATGGGAATTATTGAATGGATGCTGTGGCAGATAGTTTGGTGGAAGGGCCGGCAGCGCAGGGGTCAGCGGTGGTGGTGTCGTCATATCGGTGTGATTGACAGCGCCGTAACGGGCCAGCAGTTCCGGAGTGCCGTTGCGGGTATCGTGCGGATGAGAGAATCCGAACCAGATCAGGAACGGTCGAGCATCCTGTGCGGCTTGTCTTTCACTGAGATAATCAAGGACCTGTTGTGCATGCCACGCGCTGCCTCCCTCCACTGTGCCCTCACGTTTGGTGGCATCACGGCGAACGGAGAACTGGCGATTGGCACCTTCGTAGCTGTTGCCCTTTTTACAGGTACGCATGGTGGCGTATCCGGCGTCATTGAAGACCGCCGCCAGAGTCTGGCGAGGTAACCCCGGCAACGGGTTCCGAGCAGCCAGTGGACCGATGGGCAGATGCCACAGAGTGCGTCCGCACATCAGCATGTGTCTGGACGGCGTACAGACAGCGCCGCTGAAGGATCCCATATGCACGGCGTTCTCCAGCACGGTACCGCGGGCAGCCAGCCGATCGAGATTGGGAGTTCGCAGCGGTGATGCTCGGTTGTAAAGCTGCAGATCCTGAGGGGACTGGTCGTCAACGACGATCAGCAGAACATTCGGACGACGATCCTGCCCGGGACAAAACCGAGCGAAACTCAGCATGACGCTGACCAGCAGCAGCAGGTGCACGGATTTCACGAGAAGCGGACCTTTGACTGATTGGCATAAAAAGAAGTTGATTCCGCAGTCCGATGCCGCAGAATGCTCGCAGAATTTCAGCGGAGTGTCCACGAATGTGACTGCGAAGGGTTGCCTGTCCTGCCCGAACAATTGAGGATACCGGCTGCAGAGCAGCAGACACCGTGCTGCGTGGTGATTTCGGAGCAGCCTGCCATGAAGTTCTTTCGCTATCGTCGGCCGTCATGGAAAACGGTACTGGGTGTGACTCGCGCGAAGAAACGCGTGAAGAAGGCCCTCGGAATCAATGCCGTAATGGCTCCGTTTCGCTGGTGGCCCAATCAGGTACGCAAAGCAAAACGCCAGTTGGGCTGGTATTCTCCGCTCGCCCGACTGATCCGGCTCGGATTACCTCGCCCCGGTGGCTGCCTTGTTTTGATCGCGGCAGGGGCTTCACTGCTGTGTGCTGCGCTGGGGGCCTGCCTGCTGGCGGTGCAGCCGTAGCCGGTGGTTGCAGAATTCGGTGTGAGCAACGCAGTCGTGCAGTGCAGAATCGGAAACGGCCGAAGTCTTCAGAGAAGACTTCGGCCGTCAGATTATCCGGTCAGTAAGCTCTGCAGCAGATCACTTCTTGCCGGTGGTCTTACCCTTGGCAGATTTGGCAGCCGGCTTGGCAGCGCCGGCCTTGGCCTTGGTTGACTTTGCTGCAGCAGGAGCGGCGGCCTTGCTGGCCTTCGCTGCTGGTGCTGGTGCTGCCGGCGCTGCTGCCGGGGTCTTTGCTGCTTTGCTCTTTGCGGCCATTCCCATGTTCCTCCGTGGGGAGTCTTCGACACCGAATCCAGTGCAGGATGTTCGCCGGTGCCGGGCACGAACAACCGCGAGATCAAAGGCTGCGGCGGGGTAAACAGGCCCCGCCAGTTCCAGCCAGACAACGTTATAGGACAGCCGCACAAAATGCGTCAAGTGGAAAACATGCGAAGCAACTGCCAGCGGGAATCAAAGTGCCGCAGCCACCCGCGTCCGCCTCACTTGCGCACCACCCAGATATTGCGATACGCAACCGGATTCCCGTGCCCCTGCAGATAAATCACGTCAGGACCAGGACCTTCGGGGTTCTTGCCCGGAGTCCCCTTTGGCAGTTCAAGGTTGTCATGAATCACGATGCCGTTATGGCGAATCGTGACGCGGGAATTCTTCACCTTGCGCTCACCCTCGTACTGTGCTGCCGTAAAGTCAATGTCGTAGGTCTGCCATGACAGTGGCGGGAAACAGGCGTTGACGGCCGGTCGGGCGATGGAATAGATCCCACCACACTCGTTGTTTTCACCTTCAAGGCCGAACGAGTCCAGCACCTGACACTCATAGCGACCCTGAATGTACACGCCGCTGTTGCCGCGATCCTGCCCGCGTCCCTTTGGCTTGAATGGCGTCCGAAACTCAATGTGCAGCACGTGACTGCCGAATTTTTCCTTTGTTTCGCAGTCTGCCGCCAGCAGATCACCCAGCATCAGCTGGCCTCGCTGAAAGCTGTCGGCTGACTTGCCATCAAATAACACCACGGCACCGGCCGGCGGTTTTGCCCCCAGCGTCGGACTGACGCGCTCAGTCTTCTTCAGCGATCCCAGTGAACCGCCTGAACCGGACTTCACCGAGACTTCGCCGTTGCGAATCTCTGCCATCATGCCGTCCCCACTGGTAAACTTCGCCACACCAT
>Ga0255093_1000359_pt1 | contig 21312 bp, 15 predicted proteins | sample Colum_Law_RepA_8_2_FD_188437 | JGI IMG/M metagenome (GOLD analysis project Ga0255093, IMG submission 188437) | Freshwater microbial communities from Columbia River, Oregon, United States - Colum_Law_RepA_8d | ecosystem: Environmental > Aquatic > Freshwater > River | place: USA: Oregon...
CTTTCTCTGTGAGTGGTGATTTCTCGGTGTGTTGCGGAGAGCAGTCCACATTCCACTGCCGAAGCAGATAGCCCACGAGCGCCGCGCGTTCCTTCACCTTCAACACACCGTCCCGCATGTTGAAGTCCATGCCGGTGATCTCAGGTCGTTCCTGGAACGGGTGCGGCACCAGTTCAAGCTCGACGATTCGCGTCCACTGAATGTCTTGAGACGGCTCCTCGGCATGAAGCACCATCGCCTGCGGTAATTCCTCAACCTTTGAGAGGCGCGTCAGCACGAAGTCGTTGAACTGCTTGCGACGGCGGTCGTAGGCGCGGATATGCCAGCGCGAGCCATTGTTAACCAATGCGTGCGGCACTAGCTCCCGCTCTGTATGGCCGCTGCTATAGGAGTGATAAACCACTTTGACGACCCGCCGCTGATGTATCGCGCGGCTGATCGGGGCCAGGACTTCCAGCACGGGGAGCGAAAGGGGGCGCGGGATTGCTGCCGGTATCAAGTTCTTCGCGTCGTCGTTCTGCGCCTCGCCAAATCCCTGGGAGAGCGCACTCAAGACTTGGGCAATGGGGTGCTCGAACACGGGCATGAAGTCGGCGGCGGGGCGATAGGTCTTCGTCGCGCCGTCTAACACGATGCGCCCACCGTGCTCGCGGATATAGGCGGCAATGTCGCGGGTTGCCGCAGCGAGAGAGATGCCAAAAAAATCCACGATGTCCGCACGCGAGATTTCGCCCAAGAAAAGTGCGCGGAACTCGACGAACACCATTCGCCGTCGTTTTTTGCCGGTGTTCTCAGTGTCTTGACCTACCTCGACTGGCATTTCCTCAGCATCCATCGGCGTCTCTCCATGACTGGTATGCCGAGATCATAAAACACATACGCACACTTGACATCATCAAAATGATGATATGAAATGATCGTCATGGACATTCCGTCCTGATTCAGGAAATACAAATGGCCACCAACAAACCGACCGGCGACGGTCACCGCAACGGCGCAGTCCGCGACCGCAGCCAAACCCAAACTCCCGCAGGCAACTGGGTCAAGCGCGATAGCGACACCGGGCGCTTCATGGATGTGAAGACCACCGACAAAACCCCGTTCAAGGGCGTCACCAAGGAGCGGAAGTAAGCCATGAATGCCGCCGCCCACGCACTTCGCGCGGCCACCATAGTGGGTGGCGCACACGCGATGCACGACCTGCATCACCACGGCCAACTTACACCCATGCCGCTCGCTTCCAGCGGACTTGCCGCCATGCTCGGCAGTCTGCCCGACTGGATCGAGCCAGCCACCAACCCGCACCACCGGCAGTTTTTTCATAGCGTCACCTTCTTCTGCGGGGTTGGCTACGTCACATACCGGGTCTATCGCTGGCAGCCAGAAACGCCCTGGCAGCAACTGATGAAGTGGCTCGGCGTGGTCGCAGGCGGTGCCTACATGGTGCATCTGATGTGCGACGCCAAAACTCCGCGTGGCCTCCCCATGCTGGGGCGGCTGTAACCGTTTCCTCCCCTTAACCAACACTCACGCCGAAGGAGTGCCCAATGGCCACTACCCACACTGTTACCGCATACCCCGTCGCCAATGGCGACACTACCCAGATCGTGCTCGCCAACGGGCGGCGAGTGCTGCTCGATTTCTGCCACCGCAGTAATGCCGAGAGCGCCGACACGCCAGAGATCGACCTCAAGGCGCAGCTCCGCAAGGAACTGAAGGACGCCAAGCGCGACTACTTCGACGTAGTGGCCTTCACCCATGCTGACCTCGATCACATCCAGGGCAGTACGGACTTCTTCGAGCTGGAGTACGCAGAGAAATACTGCGGGAATGGCCGCATCAAGATTCGCGAGCTGTGGCTGCCTGCGGCGATGTTGCTGGAGAAGACTGACCAAGAGCACATGCAAGATGAGTTCGTGCTGCTGCGGCAGGAGGGCCGTCACCGCCTGCTTGAAGGCAAGGGCATCCGCGTGTTCTCGCAGCCCCAGGAGCTTATGGATTGGCTCGAACCCAAGCTGAAAGAGCGCGACGAGTCGCCGAGCGCGCGCGACCACCTGTTCGTGGACGCAGGCACTCTCGTTCCCGGATTTACGCTCGCCGCAGATCAGGTCGAGTTCTTCACGCATTCGCCTTTCATCAAGCACTGCGAAGAGGGCGACATCATCCGCAACATGGCGTCGCTGGTACTCAATATCCGCTTCGCTGTCAACGCCTTTCTTTACGACTATTTGCACTTCGGCGACTCGGACTCGGAAGCCATCGAGGACATCGTGCGCATCACCCAGTATCACAAGCGCGATGACCGGCTGGGCTGGAATCTATTCAACATCCCACACCACTGTAGTTACAAGTGTTTGAGTAAGGACGAAAAGGACAAAGGCGACCGCGAAACTACGCCTAAGCCATTGGTCAAGCATCTGCTCCAGCAGGGCAAGACCGGGGCCTACATGATCTGTAGCAGCAAGCCGATCCCCAGCACTGAAGAAAAGCAGCCACCGCACTTCCAGGCCCGCAATGCCTACCAGAGCCACCTAGACGCGGTGGATGGCCGTAGGCTGCTGGTGACGATGGAGCACCCCAACACCACCAAGCCGGAACCGTTGATCTTCGAGATCACCAGCGGCGGCGTGAGTTGGAAGCGTGCTAGCGCCATCGGATCTGCGGCCATCATCCTCTCAACGCCGCCACGGGCAGGCTGATGGTGGATCGCTACTTCGCGCTCGCCAACACCACCGAGCTGCCGCACACCGAGCCGCTGGTGCTGGATCGTGCGCGCGCTCTGACAGACGCAATCCGCACACACCCCAGCTTCACGCTGCTGCAACGCAGCCGGGGTGCTGACGGCAGCGAGTATCTGGTGGTGAACATCGAATGCCACGATGTTCCGGGCCAAAATCGGCACGGCATCCTGTGCCCGGAGCGCGCCGCGCTGGTCGTGCATCAAGACCCGGTGCGGATGCTGGAGGTGCTCATGCTGCGCAAGAGCTTTCCGGTGCTCATGCACCAGAACCAAGCGACGGCGGATTGTCCTGCAAGCCTGTGCCTCTACTTCGAGCCGCCTGCGTCGGTGTTTCGTAACTGGACGCCGCAGCGATTTCTTCAGCGAATCCTCTGGTGGCTGGAGAAAAGTGCGAAAGACGAGCTGCACATGGCAGATCAGCCAGTCGAGCAGTTGTTCTTCGCCAGCCCCTACGAGCTGGTGTTGCCCTGGAACTACGACACTCTGCGCGCAGACCCGACGCAGCGTCTCGCCGCCATCCGAGGCCCTGAGCGGCCCGGTCAAGGTTTGACCTGCAACATCGAAGCTATCCCCAGCGATAGCAAAACGCGCCTGCCGCCCATTACCCACATCTCGCTCGACCTGCCGCCCATTGTTCACGGCACGATGGAGCTAGACCCGGCCACGCTTGGTGGTTTGGCCGATCTGCTGCAAGGCCGAGGTGTTGACCTTTTCACACCGCTGCAAGCGGAAATCCGCTCTACGATTAGCGAGGCGGGCGTCGCCCTAGCGCGAGACACCCAGCACACAGTCATCGTTCTCAACGTGCCGATTCGGCGGACGCCAGAGGAGCCACCTTATGTCTGCCAACAGCGTGCCTTCCTCGCCGTGGCTGGCGGCTACAAGCTCGGCGAAAGCATGGGTGCGCTGTTCTTGCACGATGGAAAATACTTCAACGCCGGAGGGCTGATCGGAGCAGAACCGAAAACCGAGTGGCGTGCCCAGGCGCTGCTGCCAATGGCTGTGCTGCGGTATAGCAACGCGGAAGCTGCCAGGCGCTATTCCGGCATCACAGACCCAGGCCCTAACGCCATGCTGATCGGCGCAGGCTCGCTCGGCAGCGCCATGCTCAATTTGTGGGGCCGCAGCGGCTGGGGCCAGTGGACGGTGGTGGACAAGGATCACATCAAGCCGCACAACCTGGCTCGACATACGGCCTACGCCCAGCATGTCGGCACGCCAAAGGCTGAGGTGGTCGCTGAGCTGCACGCCGCAATGAGCAGAGGAGCCAGCACGGTGACTGCCGTCATCGCCGACGCCTGCAATTTCAGGCAGGAACCGATGGCCACCGCACTCAAGTCATCTGAGCTGGTGATTGATGCCTCCACCACCTTGGAGTATCCCCGCGCGGTGAGCGCGGAAGACAGCTTGCCTCGGCACATCTCGGTGTTCATCACGCCGAATGGCAACTCAGCGGTGTTGCTGGCGGAAGACTGCGAGCGCAAGCATCGCCTGCGCACACTCGAAGCCCAGTATTACCGTGCGCTCATCGAGCAGGATTGGGGCGGGCAGCATCTGGACGGCGCTAAAACCTTCTGGAGCGGCGCGAGCTGCCGCGACATCTCTGTGGTGCTCGCGTATTCCCGCATTCAAGCCCACGCCAGCACGCTGGCCGAGCAGGTTCCCTTGGCGTCGGCACAAGCCGAGGCCCGCATTCGCATCTGGCAGCGCGACCCCGAAAGCGGAGCCACTGTAGTTCACACCGTGCCTGTGCATGACGAAGAGCACCGACGCATCGGCGAGTTCGATGCGTTTCTCGATGAAGGCGTCAAGCAATCCCTGCGCGCCATGCGCCGCTCACAGTTACCGGATGAAACGGGCGGCGTTCTGGTGGGCTACTACGACTTCAACCTGAAAGCCGTGTTCGTTGTCGCAGCACTCCCAGCACCTCCCGATAGCCGGGGAACCCGCAGCGGCTTCGAGCGCGGCACCGAGGGCCTGCGCGAGCGCATCGCCGAAATCTCACGCCGCACCACCGGCATCGTCGGCTACATCGGTGAATGGCACAGCCACCCGCCGCGCCATTCCGCACGCCCCAGCACGGATGATCTGATACAGCTTGCCCACCTCGCTCAAACGATGGCCGCAGAGGGCCTACCTGGTGTGCAGTTGATTGTTGGCGAGAACGACATCAGCCTATTGCAGGGGACGGTTCTGGCCAGTGGCTAGCGGCAGCCGAATAACGAAAACAAACACTTACACTAGGCATACATGGCGGCCAATTCACTCAAGGGCAAGAATCTCACCTGGCTGGTTGCCGCCCTGGCATTCGATGCCGTGGTGCTGTGGCTGCTTGCCACGCAAGGCATCGTTGCCGAGCTGACCAGTGCGCAGTCCCTGGCCAAGCGGGCCGCTCTGGTCACGCTGCTGCCGGTGCCCGCACTTCTGCTGTCATCGCTGCTGTCGTCCAACCTCAAGGCCATTCTCGTGTTCTGGCGCTGGCAACACCCACTGCCCGGCGCGCGGGCCTTCAGCGTTCACGCTCCGGCAGACCCACGTATTGCGCTGGATCGCCTGCGCAAGAACGTCGGCGAGTTCCCGCAAGACCCGCGCGAGCAGAACAGCCGTTGGTATGCGCTCTACCGCGAGGTGCAGGGTGAAGCCCCGGTGCAGGACAGCCACGGTCAATACCTGCTGTTCCGCGACCTGGCTGCCGTTTCGCTGCTGCTCGCACTTGCCGCGCCACTGGCCCTGCTCGCTGCCCAAAGTGCAACGGGCATCGTGCTCGGCACGGCCGCGTTCTTCCTCACTCAATATCTGCTCGCCGCACAGGCCGGGCGGATAGCAGGCGTGCGCATGGTGCGCAACGTCCTCGCGCTCCATGCCAGCCTCAAGCCCGCTGCGCGCACCCGAACCACCAAAGCCAAAGAATGAAGCTCTCGCAACAGCAACTCGAAACCCATCTATGGGGCGCGGCCAATATCCTGCGCGGCAAAACCGCTGGGCAGGATTACAAGAACTACATCCTGTCGCTCATGTTCTACAAACGCCTCTGCGACCAGTGGGAGCACGAGGCCGACGACGCCATCGCCGAGCAAGAGCGCCAGCAAGGCCGCGTGATGACGGACGCGCAGAAGGCCGTCTTTCGCAGGCGCGGCTCGCATCGCTTCGAGATTCCCGACGCCTGCCGTTGGGGCGACGTGATGGCCTATTCCACCAGCATCGGCGAGCGCCTCACCACCGCCATGCGCGCCGTGTCGGCGGCCAACGAAGAACTGCGCGGCGTTTTCACCGTGGACTGGGCGCAGCCGGCGCCAGACGGCACCGGCAAGCTGCTGATCCCCAATGAAGTGGTGTTGGCGCTGATGAACCACTTCAACGAGATCAATCTCAGCAACCGCAACGTGCCGCCAGATATTTTGGGCCGCGCCTACGAATACCTCATCAAGAAGTTTGCCGACGATGCCGGGGCCAAGGCTGGTGAGTTCTTCACCCCGCCGGAAGTAGTGGACACTCTCGTGCGCATTCTGGAGCCGCAACCCGGCGACACCGTGTATGACCCCACTTGCGGCAGCGGCGGCATGTTGGTGCATTGCGCCGACTACCTGCGCGAGCAGGGCCACCACGCCACCGCCGCGCAGTTCTTCGGGCAAGAAATGAACTGGGGCAATGCCGCCATTGGCAAGATCAACTCCGTGCTGCACGGGCTGGAAGCGCAGATCAGCGCCGGGGCCAGCACCATCACCGACCCCGCGTTTCGCGCCGCAGGCGGCAAGGTCAAGAAGTTCTCGCTGGTGCTCGCCAACTTCCCGTTCTCTGACGAATTCTGGTGGCTCAAGCCAGAAATGCAGACGGACGACAAGAAGAAGCGCGACAAGCTCAAGAAAGAAATCTTCGGCAAGGAAGGTTTCAAAGACCCCTTCGGCCGCTTTGGCCGGGGCACGCCGTTCCGCGCACCGCCCGCAGGGTATGGCGACTACGCCTTCATCCTGCACATCCTCGCCTCGCTCACCACCGAAGGCCGCGCCGGCGTGGTCTGCCCGCAGGGCGTGCTGTTCCGGGGCCAGCCGGAAGTTGAGGACGAAACCGGCGAGTTTGACGACGACGGCAACCCCATCATCAAGCGCCGCAAAGCCGACGACGAGCACCTCATCCGCAAGGCCCTGCTCGACGCCAAGCTGGTGGATGCCGTCATCTCCCTGCCGCTCAATGTGTTCTACGGCGCGGGCGTGCCCGCCTGCCTGCTCATCCTCAAAAAGCAGCGCGAACCCGCGCGGCACGAGCAGGTGTTGCTGGTCTATGCCGCCCGCCACTACCGCGAACTCTCGGCCCAGAACGAACTGCGCCCGCAAGACGTGATGCGGATGCTGGTGCATTACCAAGCCTACGGCGAGGCTGCCAAAGTGCAGGGCCTGGTGGATAGCCACAGCGCCCGCATCCGCCAGCAGATCACCCAGCGCGAGACGGAAGAAACCGCCCGCCTCACTGCCGAATACGCAGCCTTTGCCAGCAAGCTGGCCGAGCAGGAGAAGGAACTGAAGGCCAGCCGTAAGGCAGTCGCCGCCGCCAACGGCAAGACCGCCAAGGACAAGGCCGAGGCCGCGCTGGCCAAGCTGCAAGCCCAAGCCGACAAGACAAAGGCCAAGCTCGATGAGCGCGACGAGAAAATCGCCGAGGCCCAGCGCCGTGCCGAAAGCGACCGTCAGGATGTCGATGCCGTAGGTGTCGAACTGGTGCAGCTATATGCCGACCCGGATGAGCTGCTCAAGCACGCCCGACTGGTGGGCCTCGACGAGGTAATCGAGAACGAGCACAACCTCAATATCCCGCGATACGTGGATACCTTTGAGCCGGAGGCTCGGCTTTCGGTGGCGGACGCGCTAATCAAGTTGCACGGCGCAGAGCAGTCATTGGCGTTAGCAAGTAGCGATCTTGAAAATCTGCTTCACAAAGCGGGATACGCAAGTGCCAACGCCAATTGAGCAGGCCGTAGCGACCTACCGATCTGACTGGACGAAGGTTCAGATCGGGGCAACGGACTGTGCGCGCATAAACCCGGAAGTGCTGGCCGAGGCCACGGACCCAGATTTCCGCTTCCGGTATATCGACATCAGTAGCGTCAACACGGGGACTATCGACTGGAAGGCGGTGCAGTCTGTTCGTTTCGCTGACGCGCCGAGTCGAGCGCGACGAGCCTTGCAGCCTGGCGATGTGATGCTTTGCACCGTGAGGCCAATGTTGGGTTCTCACGCGCACGCAGGCTTGAACACTGGCGAGCCGTCTGTTTGCTCAACAGGGTTCGCTGTTATCCGCAGCGGGCCGGGGTTGAATCCGCGATTTCTGAGGCACCTGCCATTTGCGGAGCAAATAAGCCGTCAGTTGGTTGCGTGGCAATGCGGCACCAATTACCCGGCGGTTAACGAACGCGACGTTTACCGCCTTACCATTCCTGTGCCGACTCCTGATGAGCAAACTGCCATCGCGCGTGTGCTGAATGCAGTGGATCAAGCCATTGAGCGAGCACGCGCAGCGATTGAACAAGCTCAAGAACTCGATCACGCACTGCTCAACAAGTTGGTCGAGAGCGGTTTGTCAGATCGCCAACATTCAAAGCCGCCCGCGCACTGGCAACGCAAGCGCGTCGATGAGGTAGCTGATGTTGGCTCCGGCGTGACGCTGGGCAAAGACGTGACGGGCTTCAAGCATGTTGAACTGCCTTACCTGCGCGTCGCCAATGTGCAGGACGGCCATTTGAATCTGCGCACCATCAAGACAGTGAAGGTGCGCGTTGACGATGTGGAGAGCGTTCGGCTTGAACCCGGCGACGTGCTGATGACCGAAGGCGGCGACCTGGACAAGCTGGGGCGCGGCACGCTTTGGGAGGGGCAGATTCCCGATTGCTTGCACCAGAACCACATCTTCCGCATCCGCGCCAATACGGCGCTGCTGGAGCCGCGATATTTCTCCTATGTGGTGGAGTCCGACATCGCCAAGCGGTATTTCACGCGGGTGGCCAAGCGCACGACCAACTTGGCATCTACCAACAAAACGCAGGTTCGTGCTTTCACTTTTCCACTGCCGCCGCTCGATGAGCAAAAACAGATTGCCGCAATTGTGAAGGCTGCGAAGGCCAGAATTGCCGCGCTGGAACAAAAGCTGAGCACGCTGCAAAGCCTGAAAAAATCCCTCCTGCACGATCTGCTCACCGGCACCGTGCGCCTTGATCCCGCCCTGTTCGCCGAGACCCCCGCATGAGCGAAGCCGGATACGTCGAAATCCCTGTGCTGCGCTGGCTCTCTGGCCACGGCAGCCACGCGCCCGGTGATGCGGGCCTGGGCTGGACGTATCGCGGCGAGGCAGAGATGGCGGCGTATGCGCGCCCGTTGGGGGACGCGCTGGTGGAGCCGTTGCTGCTGGAGGCCATCCAGCGCATCAACGACTGCGTGAGCACCACGGCGCAGGCGCTGCTGGTGGTAAACGCGCTGCGCAAAACCATGAGCCACCCGGACAACCTGCTGGCCAACCGCGACACGCTGGATCGCCTGCGCGACGGCGTGAGTGTGGAGCTGGTGCCGGGCGAAGCGGCCAAGACGGTGCAACTCATTGCCTTCGAGCCTGGCCAGCAGCACCTCAACAGCTTCATCGCCACCAACCAATACCGCGTGCAGGGTGTGAAGCAGTGCCGGGACGACACGGTGCTGCTGGTCAACGGCATTCCGCTGGTGATCGCGGAATATAAAAGTTACGTCAGCAGCGGCAAGGACTGGAAAGAGGCGGTGCATCAACTGCACCGCTACCAGCGCCAGGCCCCACAGATGCTGACGCCGAACGTGTTCTGCGTGGCGGCGGATGAGGAGGCGTTTCGCTACGGCACCGTGCTGTTCCATGACGCGAACAAGGAAGACATTCAGCGCCACCTCGATACCTGGGGGCCGTGGCTATCGCGCTACCCCGATCAAAAAGGCTGGTGGAATGAGCCGGAGGCCGATAGCCCCGACGACCCGCTGGAACTGCCGGTCAAGAGTTTGCTGCGGCTCAAGCCCTGTCATGTGCTGGACTATCTGCGGCACTTCACGGTGTTCGAGACGCGCAAAGGTCGCGTCATCAAAAAGGTGGCGCGCTACCAGCAGTTCGAGGCGGTGAACGACATGGTGGATCGCACGCTGGCGCATGTCGGCCAGCCCGCCACGCCGCAGGATCGCACCGGGCTGGTGTGGCACACGCAGGGGTCGGGTAAGTCGCTGACGATGGTGTTTGCGGCCTACAAGCTGCGGCAGGAGTCGCAGCTATCCAACCCGATGGTGCTGATCGTGGTAGACAGGCGCGATCTCAAAACCCAGATCGCCGATGATTTCGATGCCTGCGACTTCCCCAGCGTGCGCAAGGCGATGGGCGTGCAGGACTTGAAGGCCATCCTGAAAAAGCGCGAGCGCGGCACCTTCGTGACCACGCTGCAATCCTTTCAGCAGATGGGCGACTTGGCCCCGCTGGAAGAGGACAACATCATCACGCTGGTGGACGAATGCCATCGCTCGCAGAAAGGTAACTCGGCAGAAAGCTACGCGATGACCATGCGCGTGAAGCTGCCCAATGCCTTCCGCTTCGGCCTCACCGGCACGCCAATTGACCGGGCGATGGTGAACACGCACCGCGACTTTGGCCCGGTGGTGGACGGCCAGCAGGAGCGATACCTGAGCTATTACGGCATCAAGCGCGCCATCAAGGATGGCGCGACGCTGGAGGTGCATTACCAGCGTGACAAGGTGCCGTTCATCGTGGACGAAAAAGCTCTCAACGTGGGCTTTGAAGACATGTGCCGCGAGATGGAGGTGGAGGACGAAGAAGCCAAAGACCTGGTTCAGCGCCAGCGTTCCGCCTGGAAGGAACTGGCCCGCCATCCTGAGCGTGTGGAGCAGGTGGTGGAGCGGATGCTGAAGCACTTCCTCGCCTACCCCGACCCCAGCGGCTTCAAGGCGCAGTTGGTGGGCGTGGATCGCACCGCTTGTGCGCGCTTCAAGGATGAACTGGATATCCAGCTCAAGGCGCGCGACCTGCCAGCGGCCTGGAGCGAGGTCATCATCAGCGAGGGGCAGAACGACGATGCCGACCTCTCGCGCTTTCACTACCCCAAGCAGAAGCAGGATGAGCTGATTGATTACTTCAAGCTCACACCGCAGCAGTGGGAGGACTACAACCGCGAGATTCACGGCGAGGCGCGCGAGAGATGGCGCGCACCGCTGAAAATCCTGATCGTCTGCGACCGTCTGCTGACGGGCTTCGATGCGCCCATCGAGCAGGTGATGTATCTCGACAAGCCGCTGCGCGATCACAATCTGTTGCAGGCCATTGCTCGCACCAACCGGCCCATGCCGGCGATGAACAAGCGCACTGGTGTGGTGGTGGACTACTTCGGCGTTTTCAGCAATCTGGCAAAGGCGCTGAACTTTGATGAGAGCGTGCGCGAGGAAGCCCTGATTGATTGGGAGGCGCTGAAACGCACTGTGCCCGGCGAGGTGGAACGCTGCATGGCGAGCTTCAAGGGCATCACCATCGCCGACACTCGCGAGTGCCTGCTCGCCGCACTGCGCGCCGTGCAGGACGCCGACGCGGCCAAAATCTTCGAGCACAACTTCAAGAGCTTGGAGCGGCTATGGGAGGCGGTGTCGCCCGACCCCTGCCTCTACGAGCATCGCTACAGCTACAACTGGCTGTGCAGCATCTACATCGCCTATCGCCGTCGAAAGAATGCGTCTGCGCATCGGGATACCTATGGCGAGCTGTCGGCCAAGACCCGTGAGCTGATCGAGGCCAACACCACGTTCATGGACGTGGCCGATTCGCTGCCGGTGTTCAAGATCGACCGCGACTATGTGGCCAAGCTCGATGAGCTGCCGAGTGCTGCCGACAAAGCGGCGGCACTCGAAGCGATCTTGACCGCCGAGCTGAGCGAGGATTCCGACAGCGCCAGCTTCACCTACCAGCAGCTCGGCGCTCGGCTGGCGCAGTTGAAGGCAAAACGCGATGCCGCCGACAAGGCCGCAGAACAACGCCTGCAAGAGTTGCAGGGTATTGCCGACGAAGCGGCCAAGAGCAAGGAAGAACCCGAACGGCTAGGGCTGATGCAGCCCTACGAATACCCGCTATTCGCTGTGCTGCGCGAGTTTTCGGCGAGCAAGGATGAGGCCGTGCTTGCAGAAAGTGCGCGACGCATCATGACGCACTTGCATGGCCACAAATTGCTGGCTGCGGGGTGGAGCACGTCCAAGGCAGGTCGTATGCGGGTAGAGCAGTCGCTGCTGGCAGAGTCCTGGAACCCGGCTTATGCGGCGCTGGGTTTTCCGCAGGACGAAACTGATCCGGCCTTCCTGCAACCGGCGGTCGCCGAACTGGTGAAGTGCGATGGCGTTGGCTGAGGCCATACGCCCCTCTGTGACGACCCGCCTTGATTTGGGCGGCGAGCAGTGGGTGGACGTGCGCCTGCTGCCCTCCAAGACCGCGCACAAGCTGCGCATCAAGGTCTCGCTGGATGGCGTGGCGGTGGTGGTGCCCGCCGAACGCACGGCGGATGAAGCCCGACGCTTTGTGCAGGAACAGGCAAGCTGGGTGAACGAACAACGCGCGCGCCTGCACGCTATGCAAGGCGTGCGCAAACCGCTTTCTACCGCGCACGGCGAAATCCTGTTCCGTGGCGAGCCGCATCGCGTGCAGGTAGTTCAGGATGCGCAGTGGCTGGCTCCCAATCGGGTGCGCGTGGAGAGTGGCGTCATCACCATCACCTCCGGGCCTGCGTCCAAAACCGCCCCCACAGTCTCGCTACAAAACTGGCTGCGGCGCGAGGCGCGCATCAGCATCGAAAAGCATCTCGCCGTTGCCGTGAAGCAGGTGCGTCGCAAGCCGCTGCGCGTGTATGTGATGGGCCAGCGCACCAAATGGGGCAACTGCTCGGCGCTGGGCAATCTCTCGTTCAACTGGCGGCTGGTGATGGCACCCGATGAGGTGATGCGCTACCTGGTGACGCACGAGGTGGTGCATCTGGCGGTGCCGGATCACTCAGCCAAGTTCTGGCTGACAGTGCAAAGCCTATGCCCTACGGCTGAGCGGTCGCGGCAGTGGTTGGCGGCGAATGCCGCACGAATGTTGAAGCCGCTCAGCGCAGAGGGCGCGCTTTAGGCTCACGCATGAGCTTCGGCAGCGGCCAAAATCTCATTCCCTTCGGCATCGAGAAGGACACCGGCGAGATTCTGGATGTGGGTGAGACCAAGCAAGGCCGTGCTTGCGATTGTGTTTGCCCGGCCTGCCAGACGCCACTGATAGCAAGGCATGGCGACACCAATGCGTGGCACTTCGCCCACGAATCGCGCGGCACTTACCAGCAAACCCGCGAAGCCTGCGAACTCTCCTTGTTCGTCTCCCTCAAGCTCATGGCCAGGCAGTTGCTCAAGGTTTCCTCCGCAGTGCAATTGCCCAGCTTCACGGTTTCAAGGAGTGTGATTGGAAAGCGGCTCACCGATACCGTCACCCCAGCCAAGCGCATCTGCTTCGATCAAATCGAGATCGAAAAACACCTGCATGGCATCGCCGTGGATGCCCTCATCACCATACCCAACAAGTCCGGTGCAGCCTTCCAGCTCGGCATCGTGCTCACCTACCCAGGCCACGACTTTCCAGTTTTTGAGTTGCCACTCAGTAGCGAGCACGCCGCCTTATCGGGCCTGATCGAGATTGACCTGCAAAGAATCTGGGGGCACTTCGTCAGCCTGAAAAAGGGCTACCGAGAAGCTCTGAATCAACTGCTGATTGATGATCCCAGTAGCAAGCAGTGGCATAGCCATCCCAGGCTGGCGGCGGTCAAGGCAAAACTCGATGCCTCGGCGAGTTCTACGCTGGCCCGTCAACCACAACTTCCGGCACGCACTGGAGCCTACTCTGGCAGCATCAATCAGGCCCGACACTTTGGCTGCACTGCGTGCAATGTGCGCTGGGTTGGACTTGTCTCCAGCACCACCTACTGCTTGGAATGTCGAGAGGCTGGCAACGTTGTCGTCATCGGCTCTGCCACTGGCCACGACGACTGGGGTCTGCGCGCCTGGAACCGCCTTTGATACTGCGCGTGTTGCCTCGCTGGTCTCAGCGGGCGGTGCAGGCTAGTGTTGCTGCATGAGCGGGCGACTACGTCTGAGAAAATCAGGCAAGGTGGCTTGCTATCATCAATTTAAAGAAAACAAGTTGGGTTGTGGCTATTGCTACAGATCAGGGGACGAGACGAGAGTTCGCGCGGACTGCCAGTCAGGAGCGTGGCGGCGAACATCATCATGTCTTTGCCAAAAGCATGTTTAGGGAGGGGGTATGGTCGAAGGCGCAACCGACAAATACTCGGCTGGCGAGCAGGGCCTGGGATATATCTATCAGGCGCGCCTTGCCCTGTTGCAATTGTTGCAACTGCCGGAGAGCACAACCGTCCAGGTCGAGAAGGATGACGACTTGGATTTCGTGGACGGCGACGGGGGCAAGTCCCTCGCATCGCTCAAGCACAAGGCTGTCGGCGACCGTCTGACTGACCTGTCCACCGATTTCTGGAAATCCATCCGCATCTGGCTAGCACGCTACCAGCGCGACGGTCGCAGCCAGTCCAATCTTCGATTTTTTCTTTTCACAACCGGCACGGTATCGGAGACCTCGTTCCTGAAGCGGTTCCTGCCTGGCCGAACGAGCAGTGAGTCAACCAGCACTCTGGCCGAAGATGCTGATGCGGCGCTCGGCAGATCCAGCTCGGAACTGATTTTCGGTATTGCGCGTGAGTTCAACGAACTGAGTTCCGCCGAGAAGCAAGACTTCCTGGGCCGCGTGCTGATTCTGGATGGCAGCCCACGAATCGGGGACATTCCCGACACCATCAAGGATCAGCACATGCGGTCTATCCGGCGCGAGCATCGCACCGCCATCTTTGAGCGGCTGGAGGGATGGTGGACCGATGCCGTCATCAAGTTGCTGACGGGCTTCAGAGAACACGGCATCGTCGGACATGAGGTATCTGACAAGCTCAACGCGCTATCCGAGGAATACAAGCTCGATAACCTCCCGATCACGTTTCGTGGGAAAGAGCCAGCAGCGGAGGTTGATACCGAGAATGACGCTCGGCCTTTTGTGGCGCAGCTGCGGCTCATTGGCGTTTCGTCTAATCGCATTCGTAACGCGATCCTCGATTACTACAGAGCGTTTGAGCAGCGATCTGAGTGGGCGCGTGAAAACCTGCTGGTATCGGGTGAGGTCGAGAGTTACGAGGATCGCCTTGTTGACGAGTGGAGCCGATACCGTGACGTGGTGTTCGAGGAGCTGGATGAAGAAAGCGCGGAGGACGTGCTGTTGCGCGCTGGCAAGGAGCTATACAGGTGGGCAGACCAGGAGAGCGGGAACTACGAGTCGCTGCGTATCCGTGCGCGTGTCACCGAGCCTTACGTCACCCGTGGTTCGCTGCACATCCTGGCGAATGCCGCCCCTGAACCTAGGGTTTACTGGCATCCCCGATTCCTGGATCACCTTGGTGTGTTGCTGGGGGCTGCCCCATGAAACGCTGGGATCAGCGGCCCTTCGAGATTCGCAATCTGTTCAACCCGGCCTTCTGCGGTCTGGTTTTGTTCCGGGCCTTGCAAGGGTATGAGGAGGAGGACTCGCGCGGAATGCCGTTCTCGCTTTCTCTACTCGTGCTGCCTCTGTGCCTGCACAAGGACTCCCGCGAGGCGATAGCGGTCAGCACACGGAGCTACCTGCTCAAGGTCATGGAGAAAAACCCGCAGGTGCAAGTGGGCTTTGCAGAGCGTGTGATGTCCATGCGTCCCTACACCTTCGAGGGATTTGGCTTGTTGATGGAGCGAGGCTGCATATCGGTCTCGGACGACGGACGCATCCGCAGCGCCCCAGACAAAGTGCGGAAGTCTCTTGCAGGAACCGATGAGACCAAGTCCTGCCAGCGTGCAGCGCGCTTTGTCGGAAAGGAGTTTGCCCGCATCGCAGACCGAGTGACCATTTACACGACTTTCGGAATCAGGCCATGAAGATCAAGTCCATTCATATCTACAGCCATGAAGGGCAGCGCCGTGATCTGCGATTTAAGGTGGACGGTCTCAACGTCATTACAGGGCGGTCTTCAACCGGAAAATCCGCCCTCTCCGAGATCATCGAATACTGCATGGGACGATCTTCGTTCAATGTGCCGGAAGGCATCATCCGGGACAAGGTGGCTTGGTTCGCTGTCATCTACCAGTTCCATCATGAACAGGTGATGGTTGCGAAACCTACGCCGCCAAACGGTGGGGCGAGTTGTGGTACCGCGATGCTGCGCCGGGGTGTTGCGCTCGAAGCGCCAGCCTTCGGTGAGTTGATCGTCAATTCGGACGACGATGCCATCGTGGCATTACTTTCACGCTTGCTCGGCATTCCTGAGAACCGCACCGAGGTCGCACTCGAACACAGCCGGAATAGCTACGACGCCAACATCAAGCACACGTTCTACTACCTCTTCCAGAAGCAGGGTCTGGTAGCCAACAAGGATCAGCTTTTCTACCGGCAAAACGAACAGTTCCAGCCTCAGACTATCCGCGACACGCTCCCGATCCTGCTGGGTGTTTCTTCGCACGATCGCTACGAACTTGAATCGAAGTTACGCACTGCCCAGCGTGATTTCAGACTCAGCGCAAAAGTACTGGAGCAAGCGCGTAGCGCAATAGATACGGCACAAGAGAGGGCAATCAGTCTTTACTCAGAGGCAAAAACCGTCGGCGCACTTGGCAGTGTGATCGCCGGTTCCGAGGGGAATGGCGTCATCGAAGCCTTGCGGTCGGCGATGCTTTGGAAGCCTGAGACGCTTCCTAGCGATGATGGCAGTCGAATCTCTCAGCTCGAAGGGAATCTTGTCCAACTGCGGCGAGATCGCCGCGAAGTGCAGGCCAAGATCGACGCGGCCCGGCAGTTTGCCAAGCGCGCCGGAGGCTATGAAAGCGAAGCTGTTGAGCAATCAGACCGGCTGGCTTCCATCAAAGCCTTGCCGCGAGATCCGGGCACTGGTGAATGGCAGTGGCCATTCAGTGAGCGGAATCTGGCGATGGATTCGCCCGTCGCCACCATTCTGCTCAAAGAACTGGAGTCACTGGATCACGAACTTCGCATCGCGGTCGGCCAGCGGCCCAAGCTCGATGCCTACCTGTCCGACCTTGATGGTCAGGTGCAGCAGATCGCAGATGCCATCAAGGCCAAGGAGGCCGAGCTGGCTGCGGCGATAGCTGCGAACGAAATGCTGGCGAAAATGGGATCGCGCAACAACGCCGCCGCGCGCGTCGTAGGGCGCATCAGCTTGTTCCTTGAAAACCTCACCCCCAATGAGGAGCTGGCGAGGCTTGAGGATGAGCATCGTCGCCTGAAGCTGCGAGTCGAAGAGCTGGAGCGGCGCATCGGCGCAGACGACAGTAACGAGCGGCTGAACTCGATACTGAACATCATCTCCACGCAGCTGACGCATTACATCCAGAAGTTCGAGGCAGAGTTTCGGGATGTGCCAGCGAGGTTCGATCTCGCCAACATCACAATTGTTTTTGATCGTCCTCAGCGCCAGGTGCCGATGAGCCGGACGGGTGGTGGTGAGAACCATCTCGCTTACCACCTCTCAGCACTGCTCGCCTTGCATTTATTTGCTGCGAAAAACAATCGTCCGATACCGCAGTTCCTGCTCATTGACCAGCCAACTCAGGTCTATTTTCCGTCCGAGCAGATTTACAAGGATGCAGGCGGCTCGGTGGAGAAAACCGAGGAGGCCGACGCCGATCTCAAGGCCGTTCGCCGAGTGTTCGAGCTGTTGCTGAAGTTCACCTTGGAAGATGCGCCTGGCTTCCAGTTGATCGTCACCGAGCACGCGAACCTGCGCGAGGAATGGTTTCAGGACGCTCTGGTTGAACAGCCTTGGACTAAGCCCCCTGCGCTGGTGCCGGAAGACTGGCCGCAGGGATAGAGAAAAAATGGATGGCCTCCCTACGGAGGCCATCCCAAACCTTCACGCCAGCAACTGCTTCGCCAGCGCCACTTCAATGGAATCGGCATCCTGGTTCAGGACATCCAACCCCGTGTCCGGCATGTCGCCGGAGGTGGACTGCGAGACGGCGAGCTTCTTGGCCATGAGCGTCAAACACCCGATCTGGGTGGTGTCGCCGTAGCCGAGAAAATGCACGTCCACGGGCAGCTTCTGCCCGATGCGCCAAGACCTGCGCGCCGCTTGCTGCAAGGTGTAGACGTTGTAGCCCGTCTGCATGAACACGATGGTGGGAAAGTCGAGCAAGTCCAGGCCCGTCTTGACCAGCTCCGGGTTTGTGACCAGCACATCCACGCCGCGATCTACCTGATCTGCAATCCAGGCTTCCCTCTGCGAGGTGTCCACGCTCGCCTTGAGCACCGCCACCTTCAAACCCTCTGCTTCGAGGATCGCCTTCAGCCGCGCCGTCGTATCGCGTGTGCCCGTGTAGGTGGTGTAGGCCAGCACCTTGCGGTTCTTGGCTTTCTCCGCCTTCACGATGCGCAACAGCTCGCGCTCCTTCGGCATCGGCTCCAACGGCCCGAACAGCACCGGCGCTTCGACCAGCAGCGACCGTGAACGCGGGTGCCGCACCACTTCCTCACGGAAGCAGCAGTCCGGCCAGGCCAGCAACACGTTGAGCACTACGCCGAGCAGGGATTGATCCCCGCTGACGAGCGCCCGCCGCATCTCCGCCACCAACGACGACCGCAGACGCGCGTAGTGAAACGCCTGATCCTCCGACAGCTTGACCTCGGTGAAATGCTCCCGATACGGCGGCAGCACGTCAGCTCCGATGTCGCGCAACTTGAGGAAGGCGGTGAACGGCAGCACATACCGCGCGATGCCTTTAGGGCCGAAGCCCGGTGCTTTGGTGGTGCGGACGGTCATCTGTTTCGCGCGCGAGGTGCGGTGTGCCTTGCCCTCGGTTTGCTTGTAGATGTCCTTGAGCACGCCGTGCTTGCGCATGAAGCCCATCGCCGCCGCGCCGATGCTGCCGCGCGTGTAGCGAAAGCCGTCCTCGATCATCCGTTCCGGCATGATCCGCCACAGCAGGTGAAACAGGTCGTCGGCATAGCCACCCATCAGCGTGCCGGTGAGCAGCAACACCTTGCGGCTCTTCGCCGCCAGCACGCCCATCTCCTGTCCCTGCGCCGAACCTTCGTTCTTGAACTCGTGACCTTCGTCCACGATGAGCAAGTCGAAAAAGCCGTCCGGCAGGTAACGCTTGATGAACTCCGTCGGTTGATAGCCGCCCTGACCAAAACCAAACTCGGTCGTGGCCAGAGCGCGTTCGATGCGCCGCGCCTGCTTGTCGTGAAACACCAACTCGCCGCCCTCGTCCATCAGATTGACGAACTCGTAGACGTTGTCTTCGATCATGCCGCTGAGTAGCTCCTCGCCGAACCGGCCAACGAGCTTGCCCGCCGTGACCTTGCCGATGGTCGGCAGGCCACACAGTGCATCCACCAGCACCTCGCGGCGCGACTTGGGCTGGCCGGTAGGCCGCATCAAAGACCACAGGGGCGAACTGCACTCCCCGCACTTCAGACGCTTGTCGAGCGGGAACAAAGACGGCTGATACGGATTGCCGTCGCTATCCCGCGCCGGGGTGCCGCAGCTAGGGCAGACCGCCACCTCGCGCAGCTCCGAGTCCACCACCGCGCCGTCTTCGCCCTTCGTCTCGACCCGCAGACGCCGGACGTTGAAGGCAGCCCGCCAGTGAAAGCCCATGCGCATCCGCACGCGACCGAGCACGAAGAACTCTCGTGCCGCAGCCCCGCCTTCACGCACCTTGAGCAGCTTGCGCAGGGTGTCGGGGCCGTTGAGCACCGTCACCTTTGCACCTGGGATGGTCTCCAGGATTTCCCGCCGCCATTTGTAGACCAGGTGCGGCGGTGAGATCACCAACACGCGCCCGTATTGCTCCGACTGTTGCAGCACCGCAGCAGCTGAAATCGCCATCATGGTCTTGCCGGTGCCCATTTCCGCGTTGATGACGGCGGCGGGCTGATCGGCTTCGACCAACAGACGGCAGACGGCTTGCACCACGGCGCGCTGGGCGGCGAAGGGTTTGCGCCGTAGCGCATCCATCACTACATCACGCGCCGCATCTGGCGTGCCGTCGTAGATCGGCGGATTCTGCGTCGAGACCGCTTCCAGCAGGCCATCGCCAAACTCGGCGACGAACTGCTGCAAGGCGATCACACGCTCATCTGCCTGCGTCGTTTCCGGCGCGGTTTGAAACACAGGCAATGCCGAAACCGGCACTGCGTCTTGCACCACAACATCAAGGTCTTCGCTCATGTGAATCTCCGGGTGGGTAGAAAGAAAACCCGGCGGGCACACGGCCCCTGGCGGGAGCGTGTCCCGCGCAGGGTGATGCCAAGTGAAGTTAAGCCGCCTTGCGGCGGGGTGCGGCAACAGCAGTTGAAGTCTCAGGTTCGAGATGCAGAACGCCCGCGTGCATCAGTTGCGAGATCGCGGCCTCGAAGGCCGGATCACCCAACTCCACGCGCCAGGCTTGAACCCCGGCACCGTCGTCGAGACGACGCAGCCAGTTCTTCGCGTCGAGCACTTCCAGCACCGGCTCGCGCCAGTGCGGGAGCAGCGGCAAATGCGAAACCTCGCGCACGAGCTGCCAGATGCGGCACAGCTCGTTCTCGGTCAGGCCATCGCTGGCATTGCTACCGCGCAGGAACAGCAGGCCCACGCGGTTGGCGCGATCCGGCTCGGTGGCCAGACGGTCGTAAATCCAGAGCTGCGCGACATCGCCGAACAGGTTCCGTGCAGGCAACCGTCCGCTGTGCTTTTCCATGCAGTTGATGCGGTCGAGATTGACCCGCGACTCCTGAATGCCCTGGGTGATGTGCAGCATCGTGACGCCGCCGTCGGACATCGGCAGCGATAGCCGCGCCTGCAATTCCTGCAAGGCGGTATCGCGGCCCCAGAGCGAGATAAACAACAGACCGCCGCGCTCATCGCGCAGCAGGGCATCGGCGTAAACGCCCGGAGCTTCCCGGACTTCCATCAGTGGAACAGACGGCTTCGTAACAGCGTGAGGTGTAGGCATGACGTTCTCCGTGTGGTTGAGGAAAACGCCGAAGGCACAGCCGCCCGTGAGGGCGATTGCGCCCTCGGCGGGTGGTGAACCGGCGGGATGCCGGTGATGGTGAAACTCAGTTGGGTAAAGCGAGGATCGAAGGCCGAATGGCCCTTGCAGTGCTTCCCGATCCGACACTGCTACGCACGATGCCCTCGTGCGGGGGTGAAACCTGTTCGGTGAGCAATGCTCCCGCAATGCCCGATGCGGCTTGGTTGCGACGCTTCTCTCCAAGCGGCCTTGCAGACCACTTCGAGAGAAGCGTCGCGCAGATGCGCGACGCTGCCGGATACCCGGCAAAAGCCATTCAACGAATGGTGATGACCTGACCGTAGGTGGACGAGTGCGGCGTGAAGTCGAGGGCGCGAATCACCGGCACAAACTTGTCGGTGAGGATGCGGATTTCCGAAGTCGTGCCGTCCGGCAGTTCCTCGT
>Ga0255093_1000374_pt1 | contig 20451 bp, 13 predicted proteins | sample Colum_Law_RepA_8_2_FD_188437 | JGI IMG/M metagenome (GOLD analysis project Ga0255093, IMG submission 188437) | Freshwater microbial communities from Columbia River, Oregon, United States - Colum_Law_RepA_8d | ecosystem: Environmental > Aquatic > Freshwater > River | place: USA: Oregon...
ACGCAGTGCTGGCATGGCTGACATGGGGCGGCCTCGGGGCCAGAACGCGTCGCGGCGTCGGTTCGCTGCATTGTGTCAAGTGGCCCGCGGAAATGGACATTGCAGCTGCCACGGCACCGCCCCCCGGCTGTCGCCTGTTTCTGTATTCTCCCCCGCAATCCGATGCTGCCTGGAACGCCATGAAGGCCTGGAACACGGCCGTTGAGATGTATCGCAGCTTTCGTCAGTTGTTTCGTCGCCCGCCCACTGGCAACAACAGGTTTCCGGGGCGCTCCCGCTGGCCCGAACCTGATTCAATTCGCATGCTCACAGGGTGCTCCGACCCTGACCACCGCATACCCATGTTTCCTCTCGATCAGCCGCTCTTCCCCCGCGCTGTGCTCGGGCTGCCGATCGGCTTTCAGTTCAAATCCGGCCCCAGGAACGAAGCCAGTCCGGACAAAGACCCCGCTCGCGTCACACTGGTGCCCGCAGGCAAGGATCGCATGGCCAGTCCTGTGATCACAAAAGCCGTGTTCATGCACGGCCAGTGGAAAAGTGCTGTTCTGATTTTGCCATTCCAGCATGCGCTTGCTATGAACTGCACCCTGAAGGACACCTCTGGTCCGGCCCGTTGGGACGCTCAACTTCGGCGGCCCGGGAAGATGGAAATTGATGTCTCGCCTCCGCAGATTGCCGGGCCGTCGGTAGCCGGCCTCAGCGAAAAAACCCCGCTGACTGGAACTCCCCACGCCATCGCAGCCCTCATCGAGTTTCTTAAGAGGGGTCGCGACGGACAGGAAAAACAGTTGCCAGTCTTCCGCGAATGGAGTCCTGCCACATGACCTGCCTGCTGGCCATCGAGCTGGGACCTGTCCTACAAATCATTGCTGCCGCCCGGAAAACTCGTGACCTCTGGTTCGGTTCATGGATGCTGTCAGAGATTGGCAAAGCGGTGGCCCGCAGTGTGATCCGCGACTGTGGCGGACAGGCCACCGCACTTATTGCTCCGGCCCCTCAATCGCTCGAGCAACTGGATTCTGCGGATTTCCTCGTGGGCGACGAACTGCTGGTCCTCGTCCCTGACGGTGTCGATCCGGCTGTTGTGGCTGCCAACGCTCGCGACGCGGCTCATGAACAGTGGCTGATCTTCGCCAATGATGCTCGTACACGAGCAGGTTCACTTGTCCGCGACGATCAGTGGAATCTCCAGACTCAACCGCAAATTCCGTCCGACTCCGCCGGCGAAACGGTTGATGTCTGTGCCGCGTGGGTGGAACTTACGGCCGATTACCAGGCCTGTCTCACCCACGTGCGGCGTTTGCTGTTCGGACGCACCCAGAGCCGAAATTTCTCGCCTGCACCTGAAGCAACCGGTACCTGGCGAGACAACCTGCCCAAGTCGTCGCTGGATGGACGTCGTGAGACGGTGCTTCGCGAGCAGTCACAACGGACGCGTTTTCGCCGCCTGCGACTGCTGGGAAATGAGCAGCTGGACGCCCTTGGGGTCACGAAGCGAATTGGACAGGGAAAAGCCGGCTATCCTTCCACTGCCCGGATCGCGGCGGACCCGTGGATACGCGGCATTGCGGGATCCTTCCCCGACAGCTTCCTGAATGCCTGCGAAGAGCTGGCCGGCCGCGATTCTGGTGATGGTCCGCTGCTGGGGCGGATCCCGGTGGATTCAGGCAACGTTCCGACCTATCCGCAGTACCGTGCTTTTCGGTATGAAGGGGCGGTTCTGTATCAGTCGCGGCATCAGGATTTCCGCGAGGAGGCTGGGTGTGACGGTGCCACGGACAGCACGTGGTCGACCTTGACCAGTGCACTGAGTTCGCTGTACCGGCAGCACGGAGAACCGGGAACCTGTTACGCCATTCTCGTTGCCGACGGTGACCGGGTAGGACAGCGCATACTGCAGTCGAAGTCTGCCGACGAACATCGTGAACTGTCGCGACGACTGTCTGACTTTGCGGGTTCCGTGCGTGGCATCATCCAGCAGCATCAGGGGACCCTCGTCTTTGCCGCCGGCGATGATCTCACGGCATTTCTGCCGCTCGATCAGGCTGTTGCCTGTGCTGACGCCCTCCGGCGACAGTTCACTGAAACGCTGGGTGCTGTTGAACAGTCCCAGCCGGTGACATTGTCCGTGGGCGTCGCCATTGGGCATTTTTTGGAAAGTATGGAAGACCTGCTGGCCTCAGCGCGACTGATGGAAGCGAGGGCCAAATTGCAGCCACGCAAGAATGCACTGGCGGTCCGTTACCAGACGCGATCCGGAAGTGCGATCGACTTCTGCTACAGCTGGGATCTGGACCCTGCGGCACTGTTCGCCGGCTGGGTTGAACTGGTGAGCAGTTCCAGCGGTGTCGCCTATGATCTGAAGCAGCTGGTGGATCTGTATCGACCGCGGCATTCCGGGTTGCCCGACCAGCCTCGGCTGGCAGACTGGGCGGCTCGAGCAGCCGCCATGCGGGCTGACACAATTCGCATGCTCTCGCTCAAGGACGGCAGTCTCACGGCCGCTGCGATAGAGCCTCTGATTCCCGCGATGGCTCAGGTTCGGGACCTTGAGAACCTCGCCAACACGATTATTGTTGCCGGGCATGTTCGCGCTGCGGTGGAACTGGCACGCGGACCTGTGGGTGTGGTCAGCGAGGGCAACGACGGGGAGACTGCGCGATGAGTCACATACTGCAGTTACTGCCTCGAGACCCCGTGATTGCTCGTGATGGTCGCCCGTTTGGTGGCCCCGGTGTCACACGTCAGCATGCTCTGCCGTGGCTGCTGCCTGGAACACTGGCGGGTGCCGTGCGTACTTTGCTGGGCAGAAAAGCAGGTCAGTCCTTCGATGCAGACACGATTGAAGGCCTGAAATCCGTATCCATTCACGGCCCTTTTCCTGTCAGCGAGGGTCAGTTGTTTCTGCCTGCTCCCGGTGATGCTCTCGCGACTGCCGACGGACGGTGCGTCAGACTGCAGCCGGCTGCTCTGCCACAGGGTTGCGGCACGGACCTGCCGGCCGGGTTAATGCCGGTTCTTCCACCGCAGGATTGTGGCCTGCAAAAGTACCGCGCGGTTCCGGCGTGGTGGTCTTTGGAAAGCATTGTGGAATGGCTGTGCGGTCAGCCTGGCGCCGGATGGCTCGGAAACGCTGAGCGTTTCCGGATGGCAGCCACAGTGGATGAGAGGACTCACGTCCGGATCGATCCAAAGTCTCTGGCTGCCGAAAAACAGAAACTGTTCTCCACTCAGGGAATCGTCATTGACCGCCTCCTCGATTCTTCCGGCAAATCACACCCGGCCGAATTGGTGTGTCGGGTGGACAGCATGGATCCTGATTATCGGCGGATCCTTGACTGTCTTGACGCGCTGGTGCCTGTCGGTGGCGAGCGACGGACAATCCGGTTCCGTGCTGCGGAGGGTGCGGACTCTTCCCACCTGCAGTGTCCCGCGGCGATTGGCACCCGCATGGCCAACGTGCGACCGGGCAATCGTATCCGGATGGTCCTCGCTGCTCCGGCCTTGTTTTCGGCCGGATGGCGGCCGGGATGGCTCAATTCAGACAGTGGCCGTGTCGGGGTTGTCCCGGTACCGGATGGCACTGGCATATTGAAGGTCCGTCTCCTGGCAACAGCCAACCAGCGATGGGAGGCTGTGTCAGGATGGTCGTATGAGACACGAGGCCCCAAAAAGGTCCGTCGACTGGTGCCAGCCGGCGCAGTGTATTTTTTCGAAGTGCTGTCCTGTGAATCGCTGAACTGGTCAAATCTGTGGCTGCAGTCAGTCTGCGATGAAGTGCAGGATCGACGGGACGGTTTTGGGCTGGCCCTGTGGGGTTTGCAGGATCAATAGGCTTTCGCTCAGTTTTACAGGGAATGTTTTCCATGGCAGTTGCTGACCGGTTGTATTGGCTCCATGCGCTGACGCCATTGCATGTCGGTGCGGGCAAGGGAAACGGATATATCGACCTCCCGCTGATCCGGGAAAAGGTGACCGGCTATCCCTTTGTCCCGGGCTCGTCCACGAAGGGCGTGTTTGCCGATGATCTGCGCGCAACCGATGATGCTCGGAATCCGAACAAACCCGAGTACCGACCGGAGCTGCAGGCGGCCTTTGGGACGGGTGGTGATAACGATGCCAACGCCGGCTCGCTCATGTTCACAGATGCCCGTCTGGTTTGCCTGCCCGTTCGCAGTCTGTACGGAACATTCGCCTGGTGCACCTGTCCCTTGATCCTCGCTCGACTGCGGCGGGATCTGTCCCAGATCAGTGCCACAAATCTGCCTGCCCCTTGCGTGATCGCGGGGCAGGCGCTGGTGCCTGACACACCAACTGTACTCCAGCGGAACGGCAGCATCTTTCTCGAGGATCTGCAGTTGTCAGTGCAGCAGTCCGGGCCCGCCTCGCAGTTTGCCGACGTGATCTCGGGTCAAGTCTTTAAGAACGACGCGGCCTGGTGCCAGCTCTTTAAAGAACGGTTCCTCGTACTGCCGGATGACGTGTTTTCGTTTTTGGCAGAGACCGGCACTGAAGTTCAGGCCCATGTACGGATCGATCCGGACTATAAAAGAGTTGCCAGGGGTGCGTTGTGGTACGAGGAAAGTCTGCCCGCGGAAAGCATACTTTCAGGTGTTGTCAGCTGTGCGGGGCCGTACGGCAAAAGCAATGCCTGCCGCGCTGATGTGCTACGACTGCTCAACGATGATCGAACAGTGCAAATGGGGGGCAAAGCCACTACCGGAAAAGGCCAGTTGCGTCTGCTGTTTCGGGACGGAGGTGCACAATGACCGTCAGTTTGCGAAAACAGGTCCTCGCGTCGCAGGCCTTTCAGTGTGTTGAACAGAGGTTCAGGGAAGATGGCTTCGATGAATATCTCAGTTTCGCCCGTAGCTTCCCAACCCTGATTCACACCTGCGGCCTCGCTCAGGCTGCTGCATTTGCCTCGTCACGAAAAGGCATCCAGCCAAAGGTGCTCAACGATCTCGCTACCGTAATCTCTGCAGCCGAGCCGAGCCTGAACCCCGACAACTTCAGCAGCGTGGCTCGGGAAACGAGGGACGTTTCAGAATACATCCGCATTAGCCGCCTTGCATTGGAAAGCGCGGGATGGATTAAACGATACGCTGAGGCTTTGGCAGTGACAGCCAGCCAGCCCAGCGACGAGGAGCGTGTGGACGCATGACTGAAGCTCGCCGATCTCATCTGCCCGACCCCTCGGAAGCTCACCACCCGGGTTTGATCCTTGACCGATATCCTGCAATTGCGGACGACAAAGGCCACAGCAAAGCCGACGTGTATCGTCACGCTGTTCGGGCCATGAACAGCACCGAACTGCGGACGTTCTACAAGGCTGCGTGGGAACGTATCAAAGCTGCGATGGTGCCCGGCAGCCTGTTGTTGCATTTCAAATACGACCCGGCATCCAAACTGATCGTTGGCCTCGGAAGCCAGAACGTGCTGGAAGCCGGGCTGGCACTGCATCGGACCTATGGTGTTCCGTGGCTGCCCGGCTCTGCGCTGAAGGGGCTGGCTGCACATGTGGCTCACCAGATCTGGGGTAGTAACGACGAAGCGTGGCGGATTGGAGGTGAAAAGCACGCTGTTCTGTTCGGCAGCTCGTCGTCAGAACATGCTGAGAGCGCCGGTGGACTGGTTCAATTCCACGACGGCCTGCCTAAGCCTGAGTCGATTAAGCTGCTTGAAGACGTCCTGACCCCGCACCATTCCGCGTGGAATACCAGCTCAGACGAAAACATCGTACCTGCCACGGATTTTGACAGCCCGATTCCTGTCAGTTTCCTCGCAGTTCAGGCTAAATTTATGCTTGCCGTCTCAAAAAGAGATCCGCGATTACCCGACATCTGGCTGAAACATGCAGAACAATTGCTGAAGTTTGGACTCACGACGGTCGGCTGGGGCATTGGTGCAAAACCGAATGCCGGCTACGGCCTGCTGGCTTTCGACAAAAGTGAGGTGGTGGGAACCGCTCAGGCACCAGCTGCCACTGCGATACCATCACAGCCTGACGGGCAGACCGTCAAGCCGCTTACAGCCAGGCTGAATGCTAAACAGTTTCGCGAGGGGCATTCAATTTCGGTGAAACTTACGGCAAAGACCAGCAGCGGAAACTGGCTTGCAGTTGTAGAGGGATCAACCCAGGAAATCGTCATTCGCGGGTTCGACATGCAAAAGATCAAGAATCCAAAAGAAGGCCAGTTGCTCAAATTTCGATTCCGCAAGTCCCCTGACAACTGGACGCAGCTGGAACTGGAATACCTGAAGTCGTAACCGATCGCTGGAGTACTGTCAGGATCAGGGCCAGTATTGCTTCGTAGTCTGAGACATCACCGCAGCCCCAGTAGCCACTCAGTGGCAATTCCCCGCCCCACCAGCTGTTGTGCACGGCCTTTCTCAGCTGGTCGATAACACTCCCATACCCCAGGAAGCAAATTTCCTGCGGGCTGCGGATCAACAGGTTCTGATATCCCGAACCACCAAGATTTGCATCCAGAACGTCAGTGACTGTTGCCGTGCGGTTGTGAGACAGGCTGACAGTTGTCAGTTTGCCGCCGAGGCACACTTGTGCATCATTAGCAGCCAGTCTTCCTGACTCTTCCTGTTCTGCAGAGATTCCCTGTGCCCGCCTGTCCGCAGCGCGAATCTGCAGCAACTCCAGCCTCGTTGCCGGCGGCGTCAGCCGCAGCATACCCTGCACTGACCCGCGATCATTGGCCGCCACCAGATCCAAATCTCGGGACCAGGCTGATTCTGGCAGCTGCAGTAGTGCGAAAATCTGCTCGATCGAAGTGGGCTGCGTGAGACCGGCCCGTTCTCCGTGGTGATCCACAAAGATCACAGCACCGCGCTCAGCCACATCCGCCAGCTGCAGGTCATCCTTGAGTTCGACCAGCACTGCTGTGCACTGCTGCCTCAAACACGAGTAAATTTCGTCAGCATAGGCTGAGGCCAACGCTCCCCAATCGAGGTGTCGGTCAAACACAACACAGTCATGAATCGCCAAAAGTTCGCCAATCGCCTGCATTTCAAGGTCACGACCACCAAGAAAAAATTGCATTGATGCATCCAGTGGCACAACCTGGCTCCGCGATCGGCAGGAAACTTTGTCAACCTCGTCGTTCTGCGGCTCTCCGGGAGACAGCCGGACACTGGCTCACGCGAGAGGAACTCCCCCAAGTGTACGTCAACTCGTCTGTCGGCCAATATGTCAGTTCCATCGCTGACGTTGTCCGCATTTCACTTAATGCAGCATCAATTGCCCACAATCGGCGATGCAGGATACCCCATCGTGAGCAGATGGGTGTAACAACTCCCCATCAGAATTGATCCCCCGCCACGAACTGGCAGGCTACGGCAGTCGGGCACGAAACAGTCCCCCCACAAGCGAAAAGACGACACGATAGCCGCATGTACGACATGCGCGAAGATCGAACCGCAGTTCTGTATTCGTGGCCTGCTACACCAGCAAAACTCCTCGTGCCCTGCTGGCATCTGCCCAGGCGGGAAGGCGAATTTCCTGCTGAGCCAGATTCAGCGGCTCGGCGGCAGCCTCGCCAGCCCAGTGGCGAACTGGCGTTTACAAAACTTGCTTGTGCTGTAAATTACCAGATCCACACCGTTACCGCAATCACACGGTATAAGCATACTTCCGCCGTGACTTTGCCCTCGCGGCTTCGCCTGAGACAAACAGTCGTGGAATGTCTCCGGGCAAGACGGAAATGAAGCTGCAAACACCCAGCAGCACCGATCTCGGGCTAAAGCCCGAGCTACGGAAAACAACTCTGCATCCCTGTCAATCCGTGGCGAAAAAACTCAGTGGTCTACCCCACCCCGCGCTGCATCGATCGCCCGCTTCCAGCCCGCAGCATCCCGCACGTACCACGCTGCACTCTCCCGGCCACGCACTCCGCCATGCTCCGCCCGATATGTCACCTTCAGCAAATCCCGGAACACTGACTTCCCACAATGACTACGCACCAGACTCGTCTCTTCAATCTCCTCCAGCGGAATCAACATCTCACGCCGCGGAAACAGCATAAAAAAACTCAGACCACGCGCGGTCAGCACCAGACCGCCATTCCCCCGCAACTGCATCCCACCCAATGACTCAAGGCCAAAGAAATTCGCTCCGCTGTCCTGCGTCAGAATTGCTGTCGCATCCGGTATCGATTCCGCGATGCGCTTCGCTGACATCCTGCGCACCCGTCGAACCATCCAGTTCAGCATGCAGACTGCAAAACCGCCGGCCAGCCCCCCCGCGAACACCCAGAATATCACTAATTGCCACATCATCGCAGGCCCCCACCGCACCAAAACCTTTTCAACCACAGCACAGCGGACCCCGATTGTTCCAGCGATGGCTGATTCCCCGCATCAGCAAAGCACAATCCAACTGCACTGCCCCTCGAGGAAACACAGAGGCGTCTTCGAAAAAACTGGATTCCATCCGCTCTACCGCCAACACCTCGACCTGCCACTTTTCACAGTCCAGTTCAATGCCATAATACCGCCGACCGTGCGCATCAGCAGAATAACCCAGCGAGCCGCCGCGAAAAAAGTCCGATGCCGACTGCAGGTCTGTGAAAACCGAGCCCCCCGGCCACTCAGCACTAACCCTTCCCGCAACATGAATTGATGTTTTATCATCGAAGCTGTTCACATGCACCGACACTCGCTCCGCCGTTTCCTGCACGTCAAACCGCGCCAGCTGCTGCACCACCGGAAATACCAGTCCCCCAGCCAGCACGTTCAGCCGCGAATTGGTGTGCCGGCGAGGAATATACACGCCCTGTCGCAACACTTCCCCATCCTGCCATTCCACAGCAATCCGATGCGCTGCGTTCTCGCTGCGCAGACCCCAGCCAGCCGGGAACCACGCAGGCCGCATCTGGCCCAGTCGGATCAGACAGATCCCACCAATCGCAAAACCGGACACCAGTTTCGGTCGAAACGGTGCCGGCAGCACCCGTGATACCGCCTCGGCATCAATCCGATAATTCGCCAGTATCCGCCGCTCGATCACACCTGAAATTGCCGCCAGCGACATTAGAATTCCCCTGCAGACTTTTCACCCGGTCCACGGTCACTCACCTCCTCCGTAACCGCAAATTCCACTGAAATCCAACGGCTGAAGCCAGTCCTTCTGCGGTTTTTTGCTGGCTGACAGGCAAATGCTGACTCGGTAAACCACCGCTGGAACCAAATCCATGCTCCACAAAATGCTGCTCCCGCTGCTCCTGACTGTCTGGGTTGCTCCTGTCGCCGTCGCTCAGCAACAGCAGCAGCTCCCCAGACTGGCGGTGCTCACTGACATCGGTGGCGACCCGGACGATCAGCAATCCCTCATCCGACTGCTGCTCTACTCCAATGAACTGGATATCCGTCTGCTGATTGCTTCTGCAGCTGGCACCGTCGGAGAACTCAGGGAGGCCGTGACACGCCCCGAACTGATCCGTGAAATTGTCGATGCATTCGGACAGGTCCGCCCGCACCTGCTGCAGCACGCTGAGGGCTGGCCGACAGTTGCAGAACTTCGTTCCCGCATCTGCTCCGGTAATCGACTCCGCGGCCGCATGGCAATCGGTGAACAATTCGACACCGACGCCTCACGCCGGCTGCTGCAGGAAATTAACACCTCCAGTCCCGAACATCCGCTCAATATCAGCATCTGGGGCGGACAAACGGACTTCGCCCAGGCCCTCTGGCGTGCCAGACAAAGCATGAATGACAGCGATTTTCAGCAGTTCTGCCGCAGTTTTCGAGTCTACGATATCAATGATCAGGACAGCCTCGCTGACTGGATCCGAGGTGAATTTCCCGGACTGTTCTACATACTCGCCTCCAAACCTCCGGGACGCGACCGTCGCGATGGTATCTATCGAGGCATGTATCTGACAGGTGATGTGTCCAGCACCAGCCGTGACTGGGTGGAACAGAATGTTCGCAGTACCGGTCCGCTGGGAGCCCTCTATCCAACCAGCACGTGGACTGCTCCCAACCCGAACGGCTGCCTCAAGGAAGGCGATACACCATCCTGGTTTTTCTTTCTGCCTCGTGGCGGAAATGATCCGAACCGCCCGGAACAGCCAGGCTGGGGTGGACGCTTCGTCCGCGAAAGCGACGGCTGGTATCGCGATCCACCATTCGCCGCAGGTTACGATCCACGGACTGAAGTCAGTCGCTGGCGAGCCGACTTCCAGCAGGATTTTGCCCGTCGCATGGCATGGTGCCGACAGGCCTCAGAACAGTGATCGTCCTCAACTGGCTGCCACTGCGATGGACACCTGAAATACAACGTAGCCCACACTGAGCAGCACAAAACAGCCCTTGTCCAGAAAACGTGAAAGGTCCCTCATTCCACAGGTTTCATACAGGTGCAGTGACAGCGTACTTTCCAGCACCGTAATCAGTATCGTCAGAATGCTCACACCATTGATGACATCCGCCAGCGTCATCAACCCCGTGTCCGGGATCAATTCACTGGTCATCCACGAATTCGCCACCGCCGCGAATAAGCCTCCCACGCCAAGGCCGAATCTCGGATCCAGACAATTGGCAGGGATCAGCAGAGCTATCGCAGCAATCGCAACTGCAACATACACGCACTGGAAAAGTTTCAGATGGAAACCCCAGCTGCGCGGGCTGAGACTGATGACCGCCCGCAACTGAGACCAGTTGACCGGCGCCGCGGTGGCTTTCCGAGGATCACCCCGCCCCGTCTGCCACGCATGCGGTTTGTCAAGGACCGAAAAGCCAGTGACTTCCCACATCGGAACAGCCACTCTCGAACTGATTCGACTGCCTTCTTCGTCTGCTGCAAAACTCAATTCCGTCGCGGACAGCCGCGGATGCTCAATCGACAGCACAATCTGCTGGTCGTCGAGAGGAAATCGGTCCAATTCCCAGCGAACAGACAATTCCGCCAGCACACGACACCGCAGGTACCGCTGCCCCTCAGAAACAAACTGATGTTCCACCTGACTTGATTCCACGCGACCGTTCAATACCGTGAATGCCAGCAGATCTTCCGCCGTCAGGCCAGCGGCTTCCGGCCACCGAAACCAGATACTGAAACCCACCCGACAACTGAGTTCCCGAATCGATACGTCACCAATTTCATCCACATAAATTCCCGCTGCAACTTTCGCAGCAGCAGTCGTCTGCTCACGATTCGGACTCGGCGGAGTCAGCCCGGATTCCTCAGTCCCGCGCGCTAGTCGCTCTGCAAACCGAACAGCGGCATGCATTCCACAGGACCGAGCCCACCAGACTCCGTATATCACGCAGGCAAGCTCGATAACAGCAAGTGCACACATCAGACGCATTAACGATCGCCGGCCCCGCAGCCAGCGTGGACAGGAAAACATCGGTCAGCCCCCCGTGTGGACAAACTCCCCAGCCTTCACTACAAACAGGCTCTGTTAAAATTCCAAAAACTTTGCCTGACACTCTGCCACGTCTGCACAACGCGGACCGCTGTCCCTCAAATTCACCCCGCCTGCTCAGGGCACACCGCACATGACTGCCGACCGCCGTACAACCAGCCCCAGCCGGCGACGATTTCTGCTGAACACACTTGCCGCACAGACCACATTCGCCGGCCTCAACTCAACCACACACAGCGTCGAACCACGCCGACACTCCAACTCTCGCAAACCCAAAGTCCTCGGCAAAACCACGGATGCCCGGATCAGCTTCTTCCCCATTCCCGAAGGCAACGCAATTGACGCCGCGGTGGCCACCGCACTGATCGCCGCCGTGCAGGCACCCAGCCAAACCGGCATCGGCGGATACGGTCTGTCTGCCATCGTCGCGACCGACGGAGGACAGCAGATCATCGCCGTCGACGCCAACTCCACCGCACCCCGAAGTCTGACGCGTGAAATTTTCCAGCCGGGTCCGGATGGATCAGTGCCACGTCGCGTCAACGATGTGGGCTGGCTCGCTGCAGGCGTCCCCGGAGTGCTTGCCGGACTGCAGCTCCTGATCGACCGCTTCGGCAAACTGAAACTCAACACACTGCTGCAGCCGGCACTGAAAATTGCACGGGAAGGCTTTCCGTGGCCTGCCGGCTACGCCACAGCAATCGCAGCAAAACCCATCTTCGCCACCGACCCCGGCTCACGAAAGCTGTACTTCCGGAATGGCGCCCCGCTGGCCGCCGGCGAAATATTTCGCAATCCGGAACTGGCCGAACTGCTCCAGACACTGGCCAACAACAACAGCGTCGATGACTTCTATCGCGGCGGCATCGCCCGCCAACTGGCAGACGCTTTCGCTCGCAATCACGGACTTGTCACCGCCGCTGACCTCGCCGCATATCAGGCCAGCACAGCAGCCCCGCTCGTTCTGCAGCACGGCAATCGCTGTGTCTGCACCCCACCTCTGACCGCCGGGGGCCTCAGTGTCCTGCAGATGCTCAGCACGTGGCTGGCCCTGCCAGCCGAACTGCGAAATACGGCTGACAGTCAGCCACACTGCATGGCAGAAACCATGCGATTGGCGTGGCGTGACCGACTGACACTGCTGGGAGATCCAACAGCAGGCGATGTTCCCGCCTCACGGCTGCTGTCCCCCGAGTACGCGAATGAATGTGCTGAGCAAATCGCAACTGCTGTCACCAGCGGAAAAATCATTCAGCACCCGGTGCAGGCCACTGGACATGGCGGCACAATTCACATCAGCGCGGCAGATGACGAAGGCCACCTGATCGCACTGACACTGACGCACGGAAATCCGTTCGGAGCCTGCGTGACGGCGGCAGGCCTCGGACTCACCCTCGGACACGGAATGTCGCGTTTCGATCCACGCCCCACGCACCCGAACAGTCCCGGCCCAGGCAAAAAACCGCTCCATAACATGGTTCCTCTCATCGCCTGCCAGGACTCAAAACCCGTCTTTGCCATCGGCGGAGCTGGTGGCCGCAGAATTCCCAACGGTATCTTCAGCGTGCTGCGACCGTGGCTCGCCCACCAGAACAGCCTTGACGAAGCCTTCGCTGCCCCGCGAATCCACTCCGAAGGCACCTCACACCTCGAACTCACCGCCAACACTTCGCCAAGCGATAAATCCAGACTGGAAAAGACCGGCTATTCAGTCCGCACTGCAAACTCAGCCGTTTTGGCCGCCGAGGCTACTTTCTGACCACCTGCGATTTTTTTTCAGAATCCGCCAGGATATTCACAGCCCGCACGAATAACCGCCTCACAGGTACCAGACAATTTCCGGATTTGCCTCAGAGGATTTCAACATGATAACGACCACCACTTCCAGCGTCGAAGGCCACACCGTACAGCATTACTGCGGCATTGTGGCCGGTGAAGCTGTACTCGGTGCGAACCTCTTCAAGGACATATTCGCCGGACTTCGGGACCTCGTCGGAGGTCGTTCGGGGACCTACGAACGCGAACTGCAGAACGCTCGTGAACTGGCCCTCGAAGAAATGCAGCAGAAAGCCCGCGCCCTCGGCGCTAACGCAGTCATCGGCGTCGATCTCGATTACGAAGTGCTTGGACAGGCCAATGGTATGCTGATGGTGTCAGCCAGTGGCACTGCCGTTGTGATTACCCCCAAAACCTGACTGCAACCAAAGCCCTGCAACTGCACTCGTCCGCCAGTGTGCATTGATCACCGCCGCAGACCTCATGGAGAATCCCCTTGGCCACACCAGACCAGTCACCAGCAACCCGTTCCAATTCCCCGGCGGATTCGTCACCATCCCCCTATGCAACTGAGGAACAGACAACAGTTGGCGACGGCCGAAAAGCGTACAACGTAGTGACGGACACCGTCACCGGAGTCAACGTGCGGTGGAGCGACAACAGATTCCAGGCTGTCTTCGTCGGCATCTCAGTGCTGGTCCTGACGCCAGTCGGCGCTGCTTCGGCTGCACTGAATCCATCGTGGAACCTGCCATGGTTCGGCGGTGGTGCAGTCGGAGCATTCGCGGGACTGGTTTTCGGCATCTTCACCAGCGGTATCTGGCTGGGCATCTATCGCTTCATCCAGCATATGCGCGGACGGCACGACTGAACACCGGAAAGCCTCAACGATTCACAGTGGCCGGTATTCTGAACTGTATTTCGTCCCCACGCATGGCTGACAAACTGGCTGCTACCCGACAGTCTCCGCACTGACTGAGTCCCGCTGCGCCTGCTTTGAAATCCAGAACATGGCCACGACATCATACAGAGTATGCGCTGCCATAGCCCCCAGCAGCGACCCCGTCGCCTGCACCAGCCAGTGCATCAGCAGCGCAATCGCCACAATCAAGACCATACTCTGCCACCCCTGCTGACGATGTGCCAGCGCAAAGGCGATCGCTGAGATTGCCACCGCAGCTACAAAGCTGCCCAGCGAATACCACAGAATCTGCAGCAGAACCCCTCGATACACTGCCTCCTCCGCCACTCCGGCCACCATCGCCACAAGCAGCTTTAGCGCCCACTCGCCGCTATCACCCGGCACCAGACGATACACGAACATTTCCCGCCGCTGCTCGGCAGTCCTCAGCAACGATGAGCACACCATCAGCAACAGACTGACAACCAGACACAGCGCCGATCGCCAGACCGTCCCACGCAAATCCTGCGGTGCCTCAAAAACATCATACCCAAAGCCACGTCCCGTAACTGTTGCCAGCCACAACAGCAGCAACAGCATCAGCAGCGTTGACCTCCAGACCCGCCGTCGCATTCGACCGTCAGCCAGTAAACCCGGTTGCCGCCGCAGTCGACCACTGCTGCGATACGCCATCCAGGGCAGCAACACAAGGACGTAAAACAAAAACACCAGCGAAGGAGTCCCCGGAATGTTCACCAAATTCAAAACTCCAAAGTCAAACAAAATCGCAGCCTCGGCCCCGCATTCCGCACCAAAAGTGTCTCACCCCAACCCAACACCGCAACATCCCTCTCACTTCTCACTTCCCCGCCCCGAATCGTCCCTGTTTCGGATCTTTCGGACTTCAAATCCCCCAAATCACCTTCGCCTTCATTCGTGTGATTCGTGTCATTCGTGGTTGAAAACTCCCCCCGCCATCACTCCGGCGATTTTCCGTGTCATTCCGAGTTCTACCGTGGCGAAAAAACACCCTCCCAACACCCCCAATTCGCTTGCACCCCACGCGACAGGAAAACGGCTCTACTGTCCTCGTCGTCACCACCGCCCACCGCCCACTGACCACTGACAACTGACAACTGACAACTGACAACTGACAACTGACAACTGACAACTGACAACTGACAACTTTTCGCGTCTTTCGAACTTCAAATCCCCCAAGCCAACTGCACCCTCATTCGTGTGATTCGTGTCATTCGTGGTTGAAAACTCCCCTCGCCATCAATTCCGCGATTTTCCGCGTTCTTCCGCGGCGAAAAAACAGTCTCCCAACACTCCCTGTTCGGTTCCACTTCACGCTAACAGAAAACGGTTCCCCGTCCGCGCCCACTGACAACTGACAACTGACAACTGACAACTGACAACTGACAACTGACAACTTTTCGCGTCTTTCGAACTTCAAATCCCTCAAGCCACCTTCACCCTCATTCATGTGATTCGTGGTTGAAAACTCGCCCCGCCATCAATTCAGCGATTTTCCGCGTTCTTCCGCGGCGAAAAAACAGTCTCCCAACACTCCCTGTTCGGTTCCACTTCACGCTCACAGAAAACGGTTCCCCGTCCGCGCCCACTGCCCACTGCCCACTGCCCACTGCCCACTGCCCACTGACAACTGACAACTGACGACTGACGACTGACGACTGACGACTGACCACTGACCACTGACCACTGACCACTGACAACTGACAACTGACAACTGACAACTGACAACCGCCTACCGCTGCCCCAGTCGCCGCACAAATTCAATCACATCCGCCAAATCCTGCTGATTCAGTTCTTTTTCAAACCCCTCCGGCATCAACGATTTCCCCGTGCTCCGCAATTCCTCAATCTCCGATCGCAGCAGCGTTTCCGTCTTCCCCTCCGCCGCAACAAACGTCAATCCCGTCGCTGTCTCGGTGGTCAGCATGCCAGCCACCGAACGCCCGGCCGCAGTCACCGCGACATAGTTCAGATACTTCGCCTCCACCGCACCGCTGGGATCCAGAATCGCATTCAACAACAACGCGGGGTCTCGGCTGGTCAGCGATGCCAGATTCGGACCAACTTCATGCCCCACACCATCCTGACGATGACAGGCGGTACATCGCTTCGCAAATACCGCTGCACCCCGCTCCGCACTGCCCTGCAAACCGAGGACAGGCTGAGCCGCCTGCAGTACCGCCTGCCGATCCCCCGCACCAGCCGCAAACAGTCGCTCAAGCCGCCCCTTCAAATTCTCGTCAGCCCCAGCCTGCAGTCGCTGCCGCTGCGCTGCATCCACTTCTCCCACACTGATCTCTCCGGACTCCAGACGCCGCACCAGCCCCACAACCCACTCCCGACGTCCTGCAACCGCCTCAAATGCGTCCCGCCGCACCGCTGGTGTCAGTGAATTCCAGCGCGACAGCAACAGCTCCGCTGTCCCGTCATAACCACGATCTGCCAGCCCCTGAATCACCAGCGACTGCAGAGCCGCCTCTGTCTGCGGTGACAATAATCGCTCGATCACAGCCCGCCGCACTTCCAGATCAGCATCCAGCAGCACCAAACGCACAGCGAAAGCACGATTCGACGCCGGCAACTCACCGACCGCCTCCTCCGCTGCCCGCTTCAATGCTCCCGCCAGTGCCTCACTCAACCCCGACTGCAACTGCTGCAACCGCTGCAGCCGACCGGCATCCCGCAACAAACGCTCCAGCATCCCCACCAGCAACTCGCGCTGCCTCAGTCCGCCCTCTGCACCACCGTCAACTGCGGCACTCAGCAATAAACCGGCAACCTGCTCGTCAGCCCCCAGTGCCACGGCCTGCTCCCCCAGCGCTTCCAACTGCTGCCCACGACCACGCTCTGCCACTTCGAACGCTACAGACACCACATTACCTGCATGCAGCGAACTGAGCACCCCGGCGTGCACCCACGAATCATCCGTCCCCAGTAACAAGTGACTCAGAAGTTTCGCTGATAGCTCGCCCGCCACCTGCCCCGCAGCAGTCGCCAGCTCCAACCGCACCTTCAGACTCGGGTCATCAGCCAGCTTCATCAGCAGCGCGGCATCCGCTTCCAGCAGACCAGCCTCCTTCCCCAGTCGCACCGCCCACCGCCGCACACCCGCATGCGAATCCAGCAGCCCACTCCGTACATCCTCCGCCCGCAACTGCTGCAGCTCACCCAGCGCACACAGTGCATGCAGACGTGCCGTCGGACGCTGGCTGGCTGTCAGCATCTGCCGCAACAGCTCCACCGACCCCTGCGGGCCGCGCTCAGCCAGCAATCGCTGCGCAGCATCCCGCACCCAGCCATTCGAACTCTCCAGTTGCTGCACCAATGCCGCGTCACTGATCGCCGCATCCGATAACCCCAGACTGCAGAGAAATGCCGGGGCCTTCACAGACGCACCTTTGGGAACCACACGATAGATCCGCCCGCGATCATCCCCGGCACGGAAGAATGGCCGCAACTCATCCTGTCCCTCCTTCGGCAACCACTGCGGATGCTCGATCATGTATCGGTACATGTCCACCACCCACAAGGCACCCTCAGGCCCGGTCCGCACCATCACCGGACGACACCAGCGGTCCGCTGACGCAAAGAAATCCGTCGACGACTCAGCCTCCGCAGGATCCCGCTCCAGCCGAAATGTGGCCCCGTCCTCAAGCAACCGATTGTGCTGCACCAGATTGCTGAACGGCTCACACGTAAACGCATGCTGTACCTCAGCATCAAACAGCAGCTCATCCAGATACACCATCCCCGAACACGCTGAAGTGAATCGGCCCGCCTGCTCAAAGCTGTGATAGCGCTTCTCTGCCACAGCCGCCGGCCACACCCGCGGATTGGATTCGGTCAGCAGATGCCGGGGATTCGGAGCTGCAAAGTTCGGATTCCGACGAATCGCCCCATCCTCCAGCACATAATGCCACAACGGAAAACTGTTCTGCTCGCCAAACCAGTTGCCCCACGCATCCCGATTGCGGCCGTACTGCGACGGGCCACTCTGCGGCTCAATCTCACCCGTCGACGGCCGAAAACGAAAATCCCGACTGCCAACCTCCACCACTTTCCCCGTCTGCAAAGACGCTATTCTGCTGTCCGCACCATAACCCGGATGATGACTGCCACTCGCACAGTACACCCACCCATCCAGACCCCATCGCAGTCCATTCACACGCAACTGCTGATTGCCCTCTGGGAACCCCAGAAACAACCGTTGACGAATATCAGCCACACCGTCGCCGTCCACGTCCGCTGCATAAAAGATCTCCGGTGCCGCCGTCACCAGCACCCCACCTCCCCACGCCAGCACGCCGTTCGGAAATGCCACATTGTCCAGAAACACTTTCCCCGCATCGTACTGGCCATCTCCATCCGTATCCTCCAGAACCCGAATCCGTCCGCCCGGCTGACCATTCCCATCCATGCCCGACGGATAATCGGACATCTCCGCCACCCACAGCCGCCCATCCAGCCCCCAGTCAATGGCCACCGGATCCACCACCAGTGGCTCGGCCGCCACCAACTGCACTTCATAACCCTCACGCACCCTGATCAGAGACAAAGACTGCTGCGGACTGACCGGCTCGGAATCCGGACGTGGCACCCGCTCATTGATCTGTTCACCATGCTCAGCCTGTGCCGCCTGATAATGCTTTCGCACCTCCGTCCCGGTCAACGCCCGATCATACACCGCAAATTCATCCAGACGCCCCTCCAGCCCGTACAGCCCATCACTGCGACCTCCCAGAAACAACTCGTCACCAGCACCAAATGTCGCCGCCAGCTCACCATCAATCTCCGGCTGCTCGGAACCATCCAGCCAGACGGTCACTCGAGCACCCTTGCGAGCGAACACCACGTGATGCCACGTTCGCGGTGCCAGAACCGTGCGGCCCGCCAGCAGACCATTCGCCGCATTGCCATTGAACAGAATCAAACGGCCATCATGCCCCGCTCCCTGATAATTGCCACCAATCCCCAGATGATCCCCGGGGGCCTCGGCATCACCCGCCGGCCCCCGCGAAAAGAAATATCCGGTCACCGCACGGTCACTGATCGGATAACCATTCCACACCCAGCACTCCACCGAATAATTCGCCGGCAAACCCTGATGTCCTGCTCGCACCCGACCTCCCGCAAACTGCACCGCCCGATTGCCCCGCACTCCCCCCTGCAGACCCGCACCGCGCGGACCTGGCAGATAAAATGCCACACCCGGCTCGTAAACGGCCTTTCGACCAGCCCCCGAAGCCGTCACAGCATCCGCCACCCTCCAGCCGTCCGCTAACCGCTCCGACACCGGCACACCGGCCAGCTCTCCCAGACGCCAGTACGCCCACGGCAGCGATTGACTCACCGCAGTCGAATACGCATGCTTTCCGTCCGCCAGCGGCCGCGCATTCGCCCCGGAAACCTGCTCCAGCAGGCGCGTCAGCACGGCCACAATCTGAGGCTCTGCCTGCACCTCCAGCCCGGCAGTCCGCGCCGCCCACGTCGTATAACCACCCAGCGCATGCTGCTCCGGCGGCGGAATGTAGCCATCAGCCCCATTCGCCAGCTCGATGTTCATCGTCACCGCCAGCGGACTGGCCTGCTTCAGCTTCAGTCCCGTAATTCCATACACCTCATTCGGCAACGCGGTGATCCCCAGATCCCCGATGCGAATGGCCTGCAGTTTCAACTCCCGCTGCGGCTCCTCATGCAGATACAACTGCTCAAACGAATAAACCTCAGACCAACCCCGCGGCAGCCGTTCACCAACCTCCGCAGACAGCTTCCGCGCCCATTCCAGACGCGCCTTATCGGGAACACGCCGCTGCAGCAGCAGACGCTCCTCCGCCATCGCCAGACTGAGATCACTGCGCCAGCCGATCCCACTCCACGCCTCCGCTGCTCGAGCCGCCACCTCATTCACATACTGATCCAGATCCGTCTTCCCCGCAGCTCGGCTGTAGTCCGGCCACATGCTGTCTCCACTGGTACCCTGAGACATCAGGCCGACAAATGTCCTCGACTGATCCGCGGCGCCAATCAACTGCGCAAACCGCTGCCCAAAACGCCCGCAGAAATCCCCGGACACCAGCGGCGACCCATAATAGTGCATCGCATAATTCGCCAGCACTGCCAACGGTCGACCATCCTTCGATCGCAGCCCCAGCACCGTCAGATCCGTATCCGCCGGACCCGCCGGACCCACGTGATGCGGACTCTGATGACCCGGATGCATGTGCGCCCGCACGTTGTGCACCCCAAACGGGTCCGTCATACTCATTCGGTCCGCACGGAAAATCCAGCGCCGACAGTGATTGTGCACATCATCCGTCACAACAGCCCAACCCGCCTCAACCGGCTCCAGTC
>Ga0255093_1000375_pt1 | contig 20438 bp, 9 predicted proteins | sample Colum_Law_RepA_8_2_FD_188437 | JGI IMG/M metagenome (GOLD analysis project Ga0255093, IMG submission 188437) | Freshwater microbial communities from Columbia River, Oregon, United States - Colum_Law_RepA_8d | ecosystem: Environmental > Aquatic > Freshwater > River | place: USA: Oregon | collected...
TATCCCAGCCCAAAAGCAGGTCGCCGGTGTTGGCGTCGATGCTTCCGAGAACTCCCTGGATTGACGCGTATTCGAGTTCGTGCATCATCGAATGACCAGCGAGTGTCGCATGATTCGTTTCAATGTTCAGCTTCACAACATCCATCAGACCATACTGACGCAGGAAGTTGAGACATGCGGCCGCGTCGAAGTCATACTGGTGCTTGGTCGGCTCCTTTGGCTTTGGCTCAAACAGGAACTGACCCTTGAAACCGATCGACTTCGCATGCTCGTGAGCCATGTGCATGAAGCGAGCCAAATGGTCCAGCTCGCGTTTCATGTCAGTATTGTAAGAGCACATGTAGCCTTCGCGACCGCCCCAGAATACATAGTTCTCGCCACCCAGTTCATAGGTAACTTCGAGAGCCTTCTTAACCTGAGCACCAGCGTAAGCAAACACATCGGCATTAGGGCTTGTTGCCGCTCCGTGCATGTAACGCGGATGTGAAAACAGGTTCGCCGTACCCCACAGCAGTTTGATGCCTGTTGAACGCTGAGCTTCCTTCAGCTTGCGAGCCACAGCATCCAGGTTAGCATTGCTTTCTCGCAAAGTCGCCCCTTCAGGAGCCACATCGCGGTCATGGAAGCAGTAGTATGGAACTCCCAGTTTGGTCATGAACTCGAAGGCGACATCAACACGACGCAGTGCATTGTCCAGAGAATCAGTTCCGTCGTCCCATGGCCGCATCAGCGTTGGAGCACCGAAAGGATCAGAACCGGTTCCTCGGAACGTGTGCCAGTAACAGACGGCGAAGCGCAGCCAGTCGTTCATCGTCCGGCCTTCGACAATCTCGGACGCGTTATAATGCCGGAAGGCCAGAGGATTTCGGGACGATGTTCCTTCGAACTGGATCTTGTCAACTTCCGGGAAATACGTGGTCATTCTATCTGCCTTCGCGATCAAAACGCCGTAGTGTGGGAGAAGTCCGGGCACTCAATGACAGAACTGTCACATCAGAATAAAGTGCGCGGTATACTGCTCTGGCGTGAAACATGCATTTTAGCGTTCTTTCAACGGGATTGAAGGCCGCCCCACGAACGTGGCTGAGTTGGATCAAAAGACGATGAGATTTGAGAAAAAATCACAGCCGTTGGCCGAGCGGGCCCACTTTTTCCTGCGGCTGTCTCTCTACGGAGTTGTATCCGCAATTATAATCGGAGCTAGCCTGGGAATCGGCGTTCTTGGCTATCGCTGGTTCGGTGGATTACAGTGGATCGACGCCCTGCTGAACGCGTCAATGATTCTGACGGGAATGGGCCCGGTCAACCCGATGGCAACAACTGCAGGCAAATTGTTTGCATCGTTCTATGCCTTATTCAGCGGTGTCATCTTCCTCAGCGCTACGGCGGTGATGCTGACTCCCGTCTTTCACCGCGTGATGCACCGTTTTCATCTGGCAGAGGAAGAGACTGGTGAATAGCCTCATAAACGGCACAGGCTCAAACGCAGACTGCGACTACTCATCACGGCGAAGCCTTCAGATCCAACGTCCAATCTAAATGCTCACCGCTGCCCTCCTGAAACTATCATCAAGACGCTCAGCCAATCCGTTCACCCAGTAGTCACCACGCACATCCAGAGACGGAAGCCCGCCCCGTTTTATTGCGAGTTCTAAACCAGTGTGAACGCAACAGTATTGCTGATTGCGGCCGCATTGCCGCTACTATCGAACGCTCGAATCCACGCTCGCCACACTCCTGCGGCAAGTGGAACTGTAGGCTGATACTGATTCCCTGTGAGGTTGCTGAGGGTAATTTGCGGCACCAGAGAAGCATTGGCGAAGACGAGTTCGTAGCGAACAGCCCCGGCAACAGTGATCCAACTGAATAATGGCCGACCAGCGAGGGTCATATCTGCCAACGTCAGGGGAGTTGCACTATTGAGCACAAACGCGGCAGGTGCTGATGCTGAATAAGTCCTGTTCGCGGAGTCGATCGCTCTGACGACGGCAGTGTAGGATCCAGGTGTCAACGTTGGCATCGCCAGGCTTGTGCCAACGACATTGACGTTGCGAATGACCTGACTCACTCCGGTCGTCTGATTGTCGACCTGGACGTCATACCGTACCGCCCCGTTCACGGCATCCCAATTCAGCGTCGCGACCGAGCCAAAACCAGCAGCGTTGACTCGAACGCCTGTAGGCTGAATACTAACTGTAACGAGGGCGGCAATGCTCCAGCCCGACGCCATTCCAGGTGCCAGTACTCTGACTCGAACTTGATACTGGCCAATCGGGAAGTCACTGACGACAAGCGAGTTCGTCGGGACGGCCCCGTTCCTTAAGAACCCCCGTGTCTGCGATGTCAACCGGTCGACGACAATGTCGTAGCTGGTAGCTCCAGGAATGGCGGCCCAGCGGATCGTGAACGTTCCGGAAGTTTCAGTTCGACCGGGTCCTTCTACAGTAGTTAAAGGACGCGAGCGAATCATCTGGATCGGCCCCCACGGACTGAATATTCTCGCGGAGGTGATTGCTCGAAGGCGGATATAAAAGGTGCCAAGTGGCAAGTCGATGGGCATCGTATAGGACGTCGATGTAATCCCGGCCTGTCGATGAAAAACAGAAGAGGCCGTCGTGATCTGTACGACAAGAATCTCGTAACTGGCAGCGTTGGAAATGCCAATCCAGGAAAACGTCGGCCTGAGTGTTGTGGTCACAATGTCAAATACAGTGAATGTCGGTGCTGTCGTATCGGCCACAGTGATACTTCGATTGACTGCGACCGCACCAACAGCAGAGGCCTGAACTAAAGCAGTCTGCGTACCGTCGATGAGTGCGTCATCGACTGCCGTGACGGTGAAGTTAACGGAACTCTGTCCGTCAGGGATCAGAACGCTGGCCGGAACAGACAGTTCTGAAGTGTCGCTGGAATTGAGATTAATCGTGAGTGCCCCGGTCAAGCTGCCGACTCGAGTGACCGTAAACTGCATGGTGGCCGCGGTTCCGGTCTCGGTCATTGCGACTGTTGGCGATGACAGCGTCAGGTTCACTGTAACGGCCGCCGTGGCATCAAAGTCAACCTTCACGTTGTCGACGGACACGCTCACATTGGAGGACATGGAAACCGGAATACCGTTCCGCGTGAACGCGGCCGTAACCACATAGCTTCCGGCAGGAACAATCAGGCCATACCCGCCCGATGAGCCAATAGTCTCCGTAAAGGTCGCCCCGTCACTAACGCGACGTGCTGTAATCGTGCCGGCACGAACCGCTTCGCCAATGTCGTAGAAATCAGAATTGTTCGTGTCAGAATACACCACCCCGGTAATGATCGGGTTCAGGTCGCGTCGTCCAAAGTTCTCAGTGACGAGGGTTGCGTTTCCTCCTGATGGTATAAAGGCTCCATTACGAATGCCGATGCCGATCTCCTCAACTTCAGGCATCATTATGTTCGTGCGATGGCCAGCACTTTTGAACAGCAGGTCGTGAGCCTGACGTGAGTTTGCATTGATATCAACATTGCCGAAGTATCCGATGTATGCAATGTTCTCAGCGATGGTCCACCAGTCATATCCGGCCGCCGTGGCTCGACCGCCCGGAGTAACTCCGCTCGGATTCGTATGAGCAAAGAAGTCGCGATTAATCATATCCGTTGAATGCGCAACGGAAGCGTTCTGGAGTTGTTGATTCGGAGCCAGCGGCTGCTTGGGAGTCGCACTGATCGTTCCCGCTGGCAAACTGGCGTTCAGTGAAATACCCAGTCGGGTCGCTTCGGCCTCGGGATTGGCCCGAGCGCGATTGATCAATTCCAGAATCAATTGCTCTTCATCGGCAAGATTCACCGCGGCCAACAGGACTCGCGTCTCGAGCGTGTCAATGATTCCAGCGGCGGCTGACGGAGTGGACCGACGTCGATTTCGACAATAACTACCAAACAAGCCGGCAATGAGGCGCATGATGTTTCCTGTCTGTTGATCAATCATCTCTCTACCTTACCTTCTCGTTTTCAGAGAAGCATCAGGCGACTAACGATCAACACAGTGACTTACAGACTGAACCGTGCGTCTAAAACGAATGCAACATCTTTACAGTGGTGACTTTCCGCAACATAGCGCCAATTTGGGTATCGCAAAACATTGAACGATTTCAGCGTGGCCAAATTCAGGTAATGCAGCCGAACAAGACCCTGAATGAAACAGGCTCAGATGACACGTCTGGCCGACAGTCGTCGACAATTCGTATCACCTGAGCCTGAATGCTGTTCTGTTCGGGGCCACCAACGAGGTTATGAATTAAGGCTACATCCGGCGGGCACCGGGGCTCAATTCATGCCGCTCCAAGATATCCCATCTGCATTCGCCTTGCGAACGTCTCTACCAGATCTGAATTCGTTCCGCTTTTGGCTTGAAGAGTTTATCGCCCGGCTTCACATCGAATGCTTCGTAGAATTCATCCAGGTTACTGACCGGACCATTCGCTCGGTACGTTGAGGGAGAATGAGGATCGATGACGAGGCGACGCACAAGTTCATCGTCTCGATACTTGCGACGCCAGATCTGCCCCCAGCCCAGGAAAAATCGCTGACTGGCGGTCTTCCCGTCAATGACGGGGCCTTCCGAATTTCCCAGCGAAAGTTTGTAAGCCTTGTAAGCGATCGCCATGCCGCTGAGGTCCGCGATGTTTTCTCCGAGTGTCAGCTTGCCGTTCAGCTTGCGGCCCGGAAGCGGTTCATACGATTCATACTGAGTGACCAATCGCCCCGTCAGTTCATCGAACGCTTTGCGATCTTCCTCGGTCCACCAGTTCGTGAGATTTCCATCGCCATCATACTTGCTGCCTTCATCGTCAAAACCATGGCTGATCTCATGACCGATCACAGCACCGATGCCACCGTAGTTGGCCGCATCATCGGCCTCGGCATCAAAGAATGGCGGCTGCAGAATGGCAGCAGGAAACACGATCTCATTCATGCTGGGGTTGTAGTACGCATTCACAGTTTGCGGAGTCATGCCCCACTCTTTGCGGTCGACTGGTTTATGCAGTCGATCGATCTGCCGAAAATGCTCTGCACGTGCGGACCGCATCATGTTGCCCAGCAGATCGCTCTCCGAAATTTCCAGCTTGGAATAATCTCGCCATTCGTCCGGATAACCAATCTTGGTGGTGATCTTGCTGAGTTTCTCCAGAGCCTTCACCTTGGTCGCATCCGTCATCCACTTCAGCCCGTGAATGCTCTGTTCAAACGTCTTCATGAGGTTGCCAACCAACTTTTCCATATGGCGACGTGACTCCGCCGGAAAATGTTTCTTTACGTATAGCTGGCCAAGAGCTTCGCCAAGGACACCGAAATCCCCCGCCCCGGCACCGGAGGTCGCATCAACGGCTCGCTTCCAGCGCGGCTTCTGTTCGGGGACTCCGGCAATCGTGCGTGAATGCAGTTCGAAATGAGCATCCGCAAAGGCTTTGGGCAGGTATTCCGCGGCCGAATCCAGCACCTGAAAGCGAGCATACTGCTGCCAGGTCGCAACCGGAGTCTGCTCAACGATCGTCTCCAGCCCCTCGAAATAGCTGGGAGTCACGACATTCACTTCTGTGAGATCAGAGACTCCGGAAGCCTTGAAGAATGTGGCCCATGGCAACGTCGCTGATAGTTCGCTGAGCTTCTTAACCTCATAAAGGTTATAGCGTTTCTCGGCATCTCGCAGTTCGGTCCGAGACCACTGAATCTTTGCGAGCGCTGTTTCCAGTGCCAGCAGATCCTTCGCGGCCTGATCACCATGAGGAATTTTCGCGAGTTCAAACAGCGTGGTGATGTAGGCTTGCAGAGCCGTCCGCGCCTTGGCGTAGTTCTCATCGTCCTTCAGGTAGTAGTCTCGATCCGGCAATGTCGTACCGCTCTGAGCAACCCCGGCGAGATACCGGGACGAATTCTTGTCGTCGGTGCTGATGAAGAATCCAATTGGCCCGCCGATGCCGATGATTCCAGCCTCTCCAAAGTATCGAATCACGTCTTCGGAGGTTTTGATCTGATCAATCGCCGCAAACTGAGCCTTCAAAGGATCCAGGCCATTCTTCTCGATCAACTCTTCGTTCATATAGCTGCGATAAAAGTCGCCGACCTTTTTGGCGATCGGATCGTTCGGGTTCTTCGCCGCCTCTTCAATGATCGCACGAATATTCTCCCGCGCAGCATCGTCGAGAGCCGTGAATGATCCGTAGTTGGATTTGTCGGCTGGAATCTCCGTCGACAGCAGCCAGCGACCATTCACATGCAAAAACAAATCGTCCTGCGGCCGAACCGCGTGATCAAAACCGTCCGGATCAATTCCGGAATGCCGATCCGCAGCAAGCAACGGCAGTGATGACAACGCCAGAACTACGCTCAACAATCCAGATGGAACAAGAGATCTCATATCGTTTCCCAAAGTGCAGCGAAGCGCTGGCAGGAACAAAACACACGGCACGATGCCCACAGTCGGCGGCACGCCGACATGGCAGCATTCTGTCGCACGAGCGATGATTTTTCCAACCACGCCGTGGACTTCGTCACGACGGATCTCGTCTTGCAGTTCGGTGCGTCCTGTCCGCCGGGCTCGTCTTGACTCACATTTCTGTGCTCAGGAGTTTCCTTTGCCTCGCATGACGCCCCGCGGTGGGGCGGTGGCGTCATGACGAGGGGAAGGAAGATCATCGTTTCAGGAAAATCTCATCGAGGTTCAACAGCACGTTGCTGACGACGGTCATTGTGGCGGCCTGCACGGCATCCACATTCTGCGGCAGCGGTCCCAAAGGATCTGTCGAAAGCTTCATGGCGCTCTCGGGATTCGCGGCCAGTTCCTTCTGAGTATCCTCATACAGAGTCGTCAACGCCGATAATTCATCGCTGGTCGGTGCTCGCAGAACACAGCGTCGGAAGCCAAAATGAATCTGTTCCTGCAACGTTCCACCTTGAGCCAGCATCAGGCGGCCCAGAGCCTGCGCGGATTCCACGTAAACGGGATCGTTCATCGTCACCAGCGCCTGAAGCGGAGTGTTGGTTCGATTGCGTTTAAGAGTACAGACTTCGCGGTTTGGTGCATCGAATGTCGCCATGGACGGATACGGATTACTACGCCGCCATGTTGTGTACACAGCTCGCCGATATCTGTCTTCGCCCATGCTGGTCTGCCAGTCAGTTGAACTTCCGAATGCTGCCGACAAACCGGAGCTTGGTTGCGGTGGCTTCACAGGGGCTCCGTACATTTTTCGGCTCAACAATCCAGAAGCCAACAAGGCCTGATCCCGCACCATTTCAGCGCTAAGACGAACACGTGGTCCGCGAGCCAACCAGCGATTGTCCGGATCGGAAGCGGCGGCATCGGGACTAACTTTGGCCGACTGACGATATGTCGCCGACAGGACCACCATCCGCAACAGAGCCTTGGTATTCCATTGTGATTCCATCAGCTCCCGCGAGAGCCAATCCAACAGTTCCGGATGAGTCGGCAGGTCACCTTGTGAACCAAACTCTTCGCTGGTTGAAACAATTCCGCGACCAAACAAGTTCTCCCAATAGCGATTCACGACAACTCGCGCGGTCAATGGGTTTTCTTCATTGACCAGCCACTTTGCAAACGTCAGCCGATTGACTGGTTCACCAGCGGGGATCGGCGGAAACACGGCCGGCACACCTTCGTGAACTTCATGTCCTTTGTCCAAATAATTGCCTCGAAACTGAAACAGCGTCTTGCGACGTTGGTCATTGGCCAGCTCACGCAGAACAGGCACCGAGGTATCCGGCTTCATCGTGTTGTACTCGGCACGCATTGCATCGCGTTCTTTGCGTTCGGCGGCCAACTCCGGAGCCAGCTTGTCGCGATACCAATCAGCAAGTTGCTTCTGTTCCTCCACGCTGCGCTGGTCTGCGGCTTTATCGATGATCGCAACGATATTCTGAGGTAATCCGGCTCGTTCGATGACCGCAGCGTCGTCAGTCGTGTAGACCTGAAACCGTCCCAGCAGATGATTGGCGTACGGAGAATTCTGCTCAATAATCAGTCGAAGGATGGTGTTCTCTTTGACTTCAATCGCGGCTGAAGGAACAAGAGTCAAGCGGTGACTTTGTCCCACGCTGCCGCCAATAGCCCAGCCGTTCTCAGGCTCAGTCTTTCCATCAAAGACTTCTTCCGGAGCAAAGCCGTCCTGTTGGAAGTCGGCAAGCCCGGCGACAAAGCTGATATCGCGAGTGTTGCTCGGAGAGTACTCGGCCGACAGATTTGGAGGTTCGGCAATATTCTGACTCCAAAGAACGTTCCGATTCGCATCCAACATCGACAGGCGAAAACCTGCAAGTCGCTGGTACACACCTTCACCGGCGCGGTTCCAGATCACAATTCGATCGATCGCAGAATCTTTTGTCAGATCAAGCTCCCACCAGGGATTGTCAGAAACCGCAGTATGAGTCACCGACATCTTCTCGTACTGGCCGTCCGTGTTCCCATCAATCGCGTACTCCGGCGGTCCGGCATAATCCGTTGAGCTTTGAGTCGCCTTGCCGGACGTTGCGATATTCTGCCCCGCGGAAAAGACCTGAACTTCGGCCAGAGACAGCATCTTTTGCTGTCCGGGAATTTCAACACGCACAAACCGAGCGACAGGTGCCTGGCTTTCCTGCGGAACAAGCTGAGCTTTCAATTCCGTGATGACAAAATTCCCACCACCATGGCCACTCCCCTGCCCGGGAAGGTCAGCAGAGAGAACAGTCTGAATCTGCAGTGCTGCAATCGGCTTTGAGTCAGAACCGGGCTCGAGCGGAATCTCGATGGTGTAAGCATCTTTCTCGGTTGCCGTTGGAACGCTGATGGTCCCGTCGCCCAGAATCTCTGCCTCACCACCACCTGATCGAGTGATCCGTGCTGGTTTACGAAGATTCCACGAGGCGGATTTCTGAAGACGAGTTTCCCATTGCTGCTGCGATCCGGCAACAGCTTCGGTCGGCGTAGCCATGAGCTGATCAAGTTCCGCGAGGCGAGCTTCGATAACAGACCGACGCTGTTTCTGCTCGGCCGTAAAGAGTTGCAGACGTGGAGAATCATCGCCGCGATCCGCATCTTCTGTGTTGTTCAGAATCGCAAAAATCTGGAAGTACTCGTCCTGCGAAAGGGGATCATACTTGTGTGTATGGCACTGAGCACATGCGATCGTGGTGCCCATCCAGACAGCCATTGTGGTGTTGACTCGGTCGACAATCGCCACATTACGGAACTCTTCATCCTGAGTTCCACCTTCATTGTTCGTCATCGTGTTGCGATGAAACGCGGTGGCGATCAACTGATCCTCCGTTGGGTTAGGCAGAAGATCTCCGGCCAATTGCTCAACGGTAAACTGATCAAACGGCATGTTGTTGTTAATCGCGCGGATGGCCCAGTCACGCCATGGCCAGATCGTCCGAGCAGGGTCGTCCGCATATCCTGAGGAATCAGCGTATCGAGCCAGATCCAGCCACTTGCGAGCCCAGTGTTCACCAAACTCTGGTCGCGCCAGAAGGCTGTCGACCAGTTCGCTATAAACCTGATCGTCGATTAAACCATTTTCCCCCGTGAGCTTCTTGTTCCATTCATCGCCTTCTTCGGGAGTCGGCGGAAGTCCAATCAAATCCAGATAGACGCGACGAACCAGCGACAGACCGTCAGCTTCGGGTGATGGCTGAAGTTTCAGTTCGATCATCTTGTGCAGCGTGAAGTTGTCGATGGCATTCTTTGGCCACTTCGCAAAGTCACCTGTCGCTGCAGGCACTTCTGTACGTTCCGGCTTCACGTAAGACCAATGGCGAGCAAAATTGGCTCCCTGAGAAACCCACTGTCGAATCTTGGAGATCTCGACCTCAGACAGAGGTTTCCCAAAATGTGCGGGTGGCATCCGAGTTGATTCGTCGCTACTGAGAATACGAACCAGCATTTCGCTTTCATCCGGATTTCCCGGAACGATGGCCGCATGCCCCGACTCCAACGCTTTCGTGGCAATCGCAGCGTCATCAAGACGCAGGCCGGACTCTCGATGAGCATCATCTGGTCCGTGACAGGCAAGGCAACGATTAGACAGGATCGGTCGAATGTCTCGATTGAAGTCGATCTGTTGACCAACCACAAAGCTGGCGGACAAGACTTGCACAGAAATGACTGCAGCGAGAACGAGCAATCTCATAGGGCACCATAAAGAGCTGACAGTTCGAGAGTGAGGCCGCCTGACAATATCCGCAAGTTTGACTGAGCATTCCGGAGAATGCGGAGATTAAAATCCAGAACGATTCCATTGCAGTTTATTGTCAGAGCCCGATCAGAAAACGCTCGAGGCGGGCTAAACAGTGTAGCGAAGATTCCTGACGTCTTCACGCAGGAAAACAGCTTGATCGGCCCATGAAATCAGGAAACGGCAGTTTTTTCCCCCGAGAACAGTCACCGATTTTCTCGCAGCGCAGTTCCGTGTGCTGCCATGCTTGGGGCGTTTGTTCAACTGTCGACGCTCGTTTCATCAGGATCTTGTGTCTTCATAAGGTCAGCTACGCGCGAAACCCTGCAAAATCCGAATGCAACATAACTCGAAAACACTACACTACCGATTTGATTCCCTGACGGTTTTTGTCGTGACGCACTTGCGTCAAAGAGGTTTGAATTCTGCGTGGGTAGTTTCACGATCCGACTATTTTTGTTACTTCCGGCTGCGATTCTTTTCGCAACGTTCTGTCACGCCTGTGGGGCGACGAAGATCCACAGCACTGCCGACGAATCATCAGAGCCTCAAGAAGCAACGACCACAGAGACGACCGGAAGCTCGGAGAACACCGAGAACCAGATTGAGTCAGATGAAGATCGGCAGGCTCTGGCGGCCAACGAGCGTTTTATGACGCTCCTCAAGAAGCAGCCGAAACTAGGCACAGCGCTGGATCGAGTTTATGCGTTTCATCTGGAACGAGGATCGCTCGATCAGTTCCTTTCAGAACAACGAGCATTGATGACTGCTGGTGATGACACCGGTGTCGCCTGTTTGCTGGTAGGACTGTTCGAGACGAAGCGGGGAAATCATCGTGAAGCCGAAGCGGCCTTTCAGCTCGCTGAAAAGCGTCGACCACAGGATGCTATCGCTAGTTGGCTGCTCGGACAAAGCTTGCTTGAACTGCAACGGGCTGAAGACGCAGCGACAGCTTTAGAGCGAGCGATTGAACGCTCGCCGCAGAAGGCCGACCTGCTGCTCATCTTTCAGGATCTTGGGCGAGCCTACCGGCGTTCGCGGCAGACAGAGAAGGCGAACGCTGTCTGGCAGCGAATGGAGTCGCAGTTTCCGAATGATCTCCGCGTGAAGGAACAAATCGCAACCACGCTGCTCGATGAGGGCGATCTTGAGGATGCTGTTGTTCGATTCGCAGAGCTGTCAAAACTGCATCGGGACCCCTATCAAAAGACGCAGAATGCAATCACAGCGGCTGATCTGAAACTGCAACTGGGACAACAAGATGAAGCTCTGCGTGATCTTGAACAACAATTGCAAACACTGGATCCCGAAAGCTGGCTCGCTCGCGATATTCGCCGTCGCATCGACCAGGTTTTCCTGCGAAACAATGACCAGCCTGGATTGGTAAGTTACTACGAAACATGGTTACAGAATCATCCGGACGACCTGGAAGTCATATCAAGTCTCGGACGTGCTTTAACGCTGCAGGGGCGAGGACTGGATGCTCAGGCCTGGTACCGCAAAGCCCTTAAGAAAGCTCCGACAAGTATCCCGCTGCGCAAATCGCTGTTGGAACAATTGGTGCGGACCAGGATGTTCGATGAGGCGAATACGCAGTCTCAGCAACTGCTCGAAATCGATCCGGATAACATCGAACATCTGAAGGAATGGGGGCTGTTGGCTCTGGATCGCGATGATGTGCCTCTTGCGGAACGACACGCCACTGCGACCAACATCTGGAAACGCATTTTGTCGGTTCGGCCTGATGATCCCGGAGTCCTGGTTCAAGTCGCGGAAATGATGCGCCGTGCAGAACTTTCTGATGAAGCTTTGCCGTTGTATCGACAAGCCATCGAACTCGCGCCGCAGGATAGTCAGTATCGCGAGTATCTCGGGGATTACTTGCAGACTCTGGGACGCACCGAAGAGGCTGTTCAGGTCTGGAACACCATTGCGGAAGGCGACCAGCGAAACACTGCCAACCTGATTCGCCTCGCCGAAATTTTCCGCGCGGCTGGCCTGCAGGACAAGGCCATTTCAACGATGCAGGCCGCTTGTGAATTGACTCCGGACATCAATGACCATCTCAAACTTGCTCGCTGGCTGCGCGAGTATGAAGTGGCGGGCAATTACCCCAGGGCCGCGAATTCACTCAAGCAACTCGACACCGCAGAGACTCTGGCTGAGACGGATGAAGAACGCCGAATACTTCTGGCAGAACGGATACTTAGCCTGCTTGCGGCCGATCAACTGGATCACGCGATCGCTGATCTGAAGCTCAAGTTGCAGAAGACTGAAGAGGCAGGAAAACCTGTCGACGATGCTGAGGAACTGCAGAAGAACGCTGCGGAATGGATCAAGCTGGCGACATACTTCGAAGCCGCAAAAAAACTTCCGGATGCCATGGAAGCCGTGAAGAAGTCAACGTCGCTGGCACCGGATGATGTTGCCTCATGGACGCTCGCGGCCAGGTTGTATGAGCAATCGGGCCGCCTCGCTGATGCTGTCGAGGCTTATCAGAAGCTGATGTCTCTGGATCTGCGGTCAGGTAGTGAATGTTTGCAGAAAATCGCGAGTCTCGAGCAACGACTCGGTCGCCGAGCTGAAGCGCTGAAGGCCGGAAAGGAATTGCTGGCCGCCGGTCCGGACAACGCCGAGTTCGTAAAGTTCTACGCCGACCTCTGCTTTCATTTCGGCGAACGACAGGAAGCCCTGAAGACACTGCGGCGATCCGTGCGCTCGAGTTCAGCCGACAGCACGCTGATTCTGGCGCTGGCTCGAACGCTGGCGAATCAGAATGAGATCGACGAAGCCACGTCACTCTGCTGGACGGCGTTTGAAAAGTCGGCAAACCTCGATGACAAATCCAGCGCTGTCATGATGCTGGCTGAATTCGCGTTGCGGGCCAATCGCTTCGATCAACTCGTCGAGAAACTTGAACAGCACGGCCGTGTCTCCGGTCAGGAGCAGGATGCGTCGCAATGTCTGGCCACTGCATATCGAGTAGCCGGAGATATTCGGTCGGCACGGCAAGCGCTGGAAACATTATTGGTGGCCGATAACCGGGACTCGCAGCTCCTGCTTCAACTGTCTCGCCTCGCAGAAGAAGACGGTGACCTTGAAGCCGCCGCCGATTATCAACGGCGAGCCAACTCGGTCGTGGCGTCTGATGAAGGAGAAACCAGGCTGGCCAATCTGTTGGTCCGTCTGGGAGATCTCAGTGAAGCCGAAGCACTTTGGACGCGAATCGGCAGCAACACCGCTGCACCTGCAGACGTCGTTGAGGCGATCGATCAACTCATTGCTCTGGAGAGTGTGGATTCCGTTCGAGAAATCTGTGACCGCGCACTCAAGCAAAATCCCGGCAACTGGGAAGTCCTGATTCGGCGAGGCATTCTGGAATGGCGTTTTGGAGATCGTGAGAATGCGGCTCAGATCTTCCAGCGGGTTCTCGATTTGGCGATGGATTCGAACACTCCGTCTGCCACTTTGAAGACCGCATTGAAACAAACGGATCCCGGCGAGCCACGTGAGACTCAGCGGCTGCCGGCCTTGACGAGACTGGAAATGGTTCCGGAACTGGCGAAGTCGTTTCAGGAATCAATGCCATCGTGGTGGTTCGGGCAGAAAGTAGAACCAGAGATGCCGCGTGATTACGGGGCAGCCCGGATCGTCGCGATCATCGGACGCTATCTTGCTGCTCGGCCGAGCAGTTCGGAATCCGCAATTCTTGAGCAGCTATCCGAGGATACCGCCAGTGGTAAACTGCAGGCCACCTGTGATCAACTGGGGCTGGAAATATTTATCCCGGATCGCACAACTGACAAGTTGTTCACGGATTCTGACTTCCAGAAGTTTATGCTCTCGGCTGAAGCCGGAGATATTGAAGCTCAGGCGATGTTGCTGGAACTGCTTGCACGGCGAATCAATGTTTGGGAGATCAATGACGACGTTGAGTCAACCATCGATGATCTCCCCACGCAATTTCTGTCTGACACTCAGTTCTCGTTATTGATGAACAGTTTCGACAATGTGCTGAATCAGAAGCCAGAGTGGCTGGAGACATTCGATGCCCCGCGATTGTTCTGCATTTGTCGACATCAACAGCAACTTGACAAGCTCGACAAGTTGATCGCAACGCTATTAAAGCGAGAAGGTGTCGGCCCTCAGTTGTCAATGGGGATTGATCTCGGTTTGTTGAGGCAATCGCTCACGGCCCAATCGGCACTTGATGCGATGAGTCGACAGAAGAGTGCACCGGGAACAATGAACTCCAAAGGTGCTGTTGAGATGAATTCTGGCCACGAGGCTGATTTCGAATCATTCTCTCCAAGACTACTGAAGACCGCACGCATAAGGCCAACTCCAGGTGAAGTTCATCCTGGCTTGAAAGTGCTGGACTGGTGGCTCGAGTGGCGTCGTGAGTCCCGCGGTGAATTTGGGTCAAGACCGGACCCAAGTTTCGAGCACCAGGCGGCAAGAGAAATGATTGACGGCGTCGTATTCAAGAACAGGAGTGCTGACTTCGGGTTAAACTCCGCTGTTCTTCGCAAAGACTCGAACGTCGCTGCAAAGCTCGGCGTACGAAACCGTTTTTCAGATCAGGAATGTGAATTTCTGACGCAGGTGTTTGTGCTGTTTCTGCAGGAGAAATCGTCGCTGAAACTGACTGAGTGGTTCAAAACGAAGTCAGAGTCTTCTGAAAGGGCCCGTCTGGCTGATCTGGAACTCATGCAGGTTGTGTTCTGGAATATTCAAGGACATCATGAGCGAGTCCTGTTGCACTTAGTACGAGCCATCGAGCAATCGCCGGATGACAATCTCTTGAAGCTTGTCGTGGCCCTGCGGCTGGAAGAGTTGAACATGAGGGCCGAAGCGATTGATTTGATCGGTCAACTCCCCGACACCGATCCGCTGCTACTCAAATGTCGCGAATTCAAGTCGCTCGACATCGCAAAAACATTGCAGCTATATGAAGTTGCAAAAGTGTCATTGACTCGGCTGACTGGCATGGACCTCAGCGAATCCGAACGTGACTACGTCTTCCGGGAACTTGGTCGGTTCGGCCTGGAAAATCTGCGTGCAGAGCTTGAATCACGGCGGACGAAGGTGAAGGCCGAAACGATAGAAGCGTCACCGCTGGCTCTGTTGGATCATTATGAGCAACAGGGCAATCTTGAAGCGGCTGTTCAGGTGGCTCAACAGTTGTTGAGACGCTCGCATAAGAATCCCACGCCGTGGCGGAATACAACTCGGCCGACGCCCAAACAGATTTATGCGCGAGCTTACAAGGTGTTGAAAGAGACTGGTGAACTCGAAAAGATGATTGAACGCCAGAAAGCCCAGCTGGCGAAATCGCCGCATTCCGGGCGTCTCCAGAATACGTTGCTGGACTATCTCGAAGCTGCCGGAAGAATCACTGAAGCCGCTGAGCTTCGTGCCAGTCGGCAGAGAAACGAGCCGGGATTGTCAGCAGAGGTCTTGATCACTCAGGCTGAAGAACTGATTGCCGCGAAACAGCCTCAAATGGCCTGCGACAAATTGCTGACAGTGATCCACGAACATCCGGCTGAGTTCTGGCATGAAAACACAACTCAACAGGTCTTTGGCGTGTTTGTGGAAACAAATCGGCTGACGGAACTGGCCGATGCCGTTCTCCTGGCGGACCGTGGCCGATTCGAAAGTTGTGCGCCGACGGAGACGCTGGAGGAATTGATCAAGTTACTTCTGAGGGATCCCAAAACGCACGGAAAGGCGGCTGAACTGATTCAGCGGTACTCGGAAATGTATCCGGCCAATACCGTGATGTTCCTGCAACTCGTCGAACAGTTACCGCTTTGGTCGTCGTCGGACGAGCTGTTTGCACTATTGACGCGGATGTATGTGCCTTCAAATATCGAGCAGCTTAAACGGCCCCTGCTTGCGTGGCCGCTGGAGTATGAGTATCGCAGAGTTCAACTGGGCTACGATCAGGCGGCAATCAACAGCGGCGGCAATTTAAAACGTCTTTGGGATGCTCTGAAGTTCAGTGACGATCGACGAATAGAACTGGAACAATCCACGAAAGACGCGATGGTGAAAATACCGGACTGGCCGGCCGGTCCGGTGATCCTCATTGTCTGTGCGCTGAGCGTCCCCGAGAAATCTTTGGACCTGGATCGTATTGAGACGCTCGTCAACAAGATGTGTGACGACTCGCATCGTGCCATTCCGGAAGCTGTTGCCGATAACATGACACAACTTCTGCGACAACGCGGGGAGCGAATGAAGAGAGCGGCTGTCAAACTGCTGGAAACAAGCCTGAACGCTGTGCCTCCGGAGAAACTGAACCTGGACCAGCCCGCGTCCCGAGCATTAATGGAACTCTATGCGGAATTGAATGAGCCGACTAAAGGACAGGAGTTCCGTCGCCGAGCAATTCGACAATCTTCTCCGATGGATTCAGCTCAGAAGAAATTGCAGCAAGAAGAAAACTCACGCGATGCGAAGGTAGTGCCGCGAGATTCAAGTCTGCCAGCCGGAGGCGATCCGCTTGCAGAGCAAGTGAAGGCGGAAATACGAAAGACTCTGTTGAAGCGGACTCCGTAAAATCAGGCAAAGACACGAGGCCACAAAGCTTTGCCGGGATGCAAAGAGAAACAGAACTCTCGGCCAGAGTTCCCGTACAGTCAGCGAGCACAGGCTTTCGTGTTCAGCGAGTCTTCATTTCGGATGTCCATCTACTCCCAGGCAGAGAGAGACGTGCCGACGAACAAACCATTGTAACACATTCTGAACGTGCGCGTGCACGGTGCTGGCCAGCAGCCCTGGTTACTTCTGAGGACGATTATTCAGCAGCCGGAATGGGTTCCCCTGAGTCACCTGCGACATTCGTTCCGCCCGCCATTTGATAACGGCATCTGGCTGGTCAGCAAAAATCCCATCAACACCAGCCCCGACAGCCAGCCATTCCAGAAGTTGCTCACCGGATTTCGCAAACGTTGGCAATGCGTCGGTGCGAAATGTCCAGACGTGAACCTGAAGGCCGTGCTGATGAGCCGTCTCGACCAGTTCTGTGATCGTCGGTGTTTCGCCATCTGCTCCCGAGACGACCAGCGTCAACAACACTCCGAGTCCATCGCAGAAGCCTGCCGCGTCCTTAATGTCATCAGCTGTCGGAGCTTTTCCGAGCAGATAGATCAGCGGCAGCGAACACTTCATCTCGTTACGAATACGGATCGCTTCGTCTTTATCAAAGCACTGCAGAAAGATCGCATCATCGGCGGCATCGTAACCGTATTCAGCAAGTACTTTCAGGATCTGAGTCGAAGCATCAAGGCCCGCAGCGCGATGCTTCTTCGGCTCTTTGACTTCAACATAAACTCCGGCCGTTCTGCCTCGTGATTGATTGAGTCCCTGAATCAACTGCAGATGCTCGGCTAATGTTGAAATGCGGAATGAGCCCAGTTCAAGGGGAAATCGAGTTCCCTTGTCCTTCCATGCTCTCCCCGGAGATCGTCGCTCGGTGAGACGCAGTTGCCGAAGTTCAGCCACCGTAAAGTCGAAGACGTACCAATGGCCGTCGGCTTGTTTGCGATCAGGGAATACTTTGGCAACGTCGGTCAAATCGTCGAGCGTAATATCGTGCATGACGATCGGAACGCCGTCACGACTGATCACACAGTCCTGCTCGATGTAGTCACACTCCATCATGTGAGCCATCACAGCGGATTCGGTGGAATGCTCAGGTAAATATCCACTGGCTCCTCGATGACCAATCACAATCGGGGCTGAACTGGCCTGATCCATGCGTGAAACTCCTGCCGGTGCGTCATTCAGTGCGGCGTCAGAAACCTGAGCCTCGGCCGCGGCTGAACCTATCATCCATGCTGCTGCAAACAAACAACCGCTGAACAGATCCTTCACGATTTTAACTCCAGTTGAAGCCACGTTGAAGGATCAAATGCCACGGGAAAATCGCCACCCACGTTCAGCGGAATCTCACCCAATTCCGTGTCATGAATGAGACAGGAAAACCCGATGCGCCCGATTTCCGGAGCTTCATCGAAACCGAACATTTGCGACGTTGGAATCCAGATTTCCAGTCGATACCCATCTGGTCGAACATGAACCTGAACAGGGCACTTGCGTCCATCGCGATCACGCTTGGAGGCTCTTTGCTGAGCAATCTCCACGAACGCCGCTGAAGGCTTCTCGCCAGCGTCCTCATCACATGGCAGCACGACAAGTGATAGGCAATACTCGGTGGCTCGATGTACGTTCGCCGTGTGGCGAGTATCCACAAACAGACTGATGTAGTCTGAATTCTTCAAATCTTTTTGGCGGCCAGCCGGCGGAAGTTTCTTGCCCGGCACATCAAGCTCGATACCCAGGCCTTCCGGATTCCATGCCATCCTGAGACCGAACGCATTGTCAGTATCATTCATGCTGCCAGGCACGAATAATCTGCAGCCATCTTCCAGTTGCAGAAGCGACCCTTTCCTGCGAGGCATCGCTTCTACACGAGGAACAGCCATCGAGTACTGAAAGAGAAAAGACGGAGGCACAATCATGTGGAGCCGACTTATTCTTCGTACTCGGAGAGGAAGCCCATGAATTCGCGGCGGTGCTCTTCTTCATCACCAAGTGCCGTGATGCAGATGTCCTGAGTCACATAGTCGAATCCGTCACACAGCTTAATGAGCTTGTTGTATTGAGCGATCGCGGAGTCTTCTGCCTGAATCACGCCCTTGATGACACTCACAACGTCAGTGTTCTTCTTTGGCGGCTGGAGACTGCTTTGACGTGACACAAACGAGGCACTGCCCGGCACGGTGCCACCCAGCGTCTTGATACGTTTGGCCAGAGTCTGAGCATGCAGCAATTCGGCCTGTACGTCCGCTTGCAGAGACGCCTTGATCTCTTCAGCGCGAACACCGTCCAGATTGATCGAGTTGGAGATGAAGTTCATCACCGTTTCGATCTCCATCCAGTATGCAACACCCAACTCCTGAATGATTGACGATCGCTTTTCCTGATCCGACATTGGAACTCCTTATCTTTATCAAAGTACGTTTGTTTTTGGTTCGCCCAAGAGTACGACAAAGGGCAGTTCACTGGCCCGTAGAAGGCCGTTGAAAAAAGGGTCTGCCACTCTCCGACTGTGTTCTTCGGCCACTCATTTTCGCCGTATCTCAGTGCCGCCTCCAAAGTTTCAGACACCGTTTGCAACTCGCAATTAGGACGTTGCTTCCGCCTTGCCACACGAACAGTTCTTTCCTGCAATCGGTTTCACCCTGGTGGCAGGACGGCTGCCACGTGCATTTCCAATTGCAGACCATCTACGCACATATCCGCATTGTAGCCACTTCCCACCATTTTTCGAATCACACATTAGCGGCGGCGGTGTTCTCGGCGAAGTTGCGGATTCCAGAGGCTAGATCCACCAACTTCATCGTCAACGACGACTTCGTGGGAATCGCTGCAGATACCGCGAAGCTTTTATGGCAGACAAGTTCACACAAAAGATATCCAAAGGAACCCCGAATCCGGATCGGCACCAGCCGACTTCCGGCCGATTGATCTGGTCTTCCAACACGGCGATCGCCTGCAATAATCCGACGGGGCGATGATCAATGTGATCCGATCTTCTTGCTGCCGACTCCGGTTAAAGCTCACTCCAATGCGTCAACGAAAAAAGGGTGTGCTGAACGAACAGCACACCCCTCAGAGAAACTTAATCTGCGTCGAGATTCGAATTAGCGAACTCGAGGAATTACAACCTCAGCCGGCTCAGATGTTTCGCCCTTTTCAGCAGTTTCACGAACGCGAGCTTCCGCCGCGACGAAGATATTCTGGGCCATCATGATGTTGGCTGGTTTGAAGAAATAGTCGCGACCGCCACCGATCGAGCGAGTGCTTTCGTTCGCCAAATCCTGCCAGCTCATGTTGTCGGTCCGAGTCCAGATCGCTGCCTGAGCAGAATGCTGCTCAACTCGACCTGACCCTACCATACGAATCAGTTCTGCCAGCACAGGATCTTGTGTGTAGTCAGCAACCCGCACCAACTTGTATTCAACTCGAGGACTCGGATCCGCTTTGCCATGATTGAGGCACGCACCGACATAAGGCACTTTGACGGACTTTTCTGGTGGCACCGAGAAGAAGCCACCACCACCTCCACCCATACCACCCATGCCGCCCATACCGCCCATTCCACCTTGCTGGCCACCACCGCCAAAGCCTCCGCCCTGGCCCTGGTTCTGACCGCCG
>Ga0255093_1000389_pt1 | contig 20266 bp, 10 predicted proteins | sample Colum_Law_RepA_8_2_FD_188437 | JGI IMG/M metagenome (GOLD analysis project Ga0255093, IMG submission 188437) | Freshwater microbial communities from Columbia River, Oregon, United States - Colum_Law_RepA_8d | ecosystem: Environmental > Aquatic > Freshwater > River | place: USA: Oregon...
CTGTAGAACATATCCTTGGCCACGCTGCTGATTTCCGGGATCGTGTAGATGCCGGATGGCGAGAGCTTGAAGCGTGCCGGATCGGCAGCGTGGCCAAGGATATGTTCTACAGCGAAGCGGCCTTGGTCGTAGGCGGCCGAGGCCAAGGCGGGCGGGCCGGCGATATCACCGACGGCATAGATACTCGGGGTGTCGGTCTGGAAGAAGGCATTGACCTTGAGCTGCCCCCGCGAATTGGGTGCGAGGCCCGCTGCGGCTGGCGCCAGCGAATCACTGTTGCCGGTGCGCCCGTTGGCCCAGAGCAGCACATCGGATTTGATCTTGCGGCCCGACTTGAGGTGCAGGATCACATCATCGGGCCTGGCCTCGATACGGGCGTGCTGCTCGTTGTGGCGCACGATCACGCCTTGTTCGCGCAGGTGGTAGCTCAGCGCCTCGGTGATTTCATCGTCCAGGAATGACAGCAGACGATCCTGAGTGTTGATCAGGTTCACCTTGCAGCCCAGTTTCACGAAGATCGACGCATATTCACAGCCGATGACGCCGGCGCCATAGATCGTGATGGTGTGAGGCGTGTGGGTCAGTTGCAGGATGGTGTCGCTATCCACCACGCGGGGGTGGCGGAAATCGACATCGGCCGGCCGGTACGGGCGAGACCCGGTCGCGATGACCACGTGGCGGGCGCGGATCGTCTGCGGCGCCTGACCTGTCGCGTGAATTTGCAGGATGTGCTGGTCGATGAATTGCGCGGCACCCGAAATCACCGGCACCCGGTTGCGCTCGTAGAAGCGTCGCCGCATGGCGACCTGCTGCTCGATCACCCGATGGGCATTGCCCAGCAGCTGCGGATAGCTGACCTTGACCTGATGCTTGACGTCCCGAAGCAGGGGATCTTGCCGAAAGTCACTCAGCACCTTTACGGCGTGGCGCAAGGCCTTGCTGGGAATGGTGCCCCAGTGCGTGCAGCCGCCACCAACATCGTTGTGCCGCTCGATCACCACGGTATTGAGGCCGTTCTTGGCCGCCATCATGGCCGCGCCCTCGCCACCGGGTCCGCTACCAATCACGGCAAGATCAACAGGGTCGGTCATAATCATTCGCATGCCATGCAGTCGGCGCAGTCTGTGCTGGAAGTGGGGCGGGGTTCAGGATCTGGCATCTGAGTTCCGATAGGTGAAAATCTCGATTGAAATCATTGATTTCTCGACATACCTTAAGACCCATTGTAAGTGCATAGATGGATGGGCCGGAATGCAGCGCTGAGTCATCTTGCGAGCCGTCACGAAGGGAGTTAGAACATGTTGGACGTTGAGCAGGGAAGCCTGAACTATTTTCTGTCCCGCCCCACGGAAGGCCGCTGGGCGGGCCTCTTGCGGGCGCTGGCCGAGGAATTGGCTGCCCAGATGTCCGCCGCCGAGATCAGGGCATTCTTTGCGATCTTGGGGCGTCGCTGGGCGCGCTCGATGCCCTTGCCCAAGGGCGGTGGCCTGGCCGATTTCGAGCAGGCTGCCAACGCCGTGTTTTCCCGGGCTGACTGGGGCTGGGTGCGGATTCGTGACCTGGGCAACAGTGTCGAAATCCAGCATTCCTGCTCCCCGCTGCGTGGCGCTTTCGGGCTCGATGCCATGGAATGGGCATCCGGTTTGCTTGAGGGTGTCTACGAGGAATGGCTGAGGGAGCAGGGTGCCGAACGCGACCTGGCGCTGCGTCAGGTCGGTCGTGCCGAGGGCGCTGCGGATACGCTGCGGTTCCGGCTCGCCAAGTCCGATTATTTCGCTTGAGGCGTTCGCTGGCATGCGGCGTGTCGCCGAGGGTTTCACCTGCAACACCAATGGTTGAGGAAACGGGTCATGGCCGAAAAGAATGACGACATCAAGAATCTGTTCTTGAACCTGGGGCTCAACCCCAACGATTACCAGGAAATCCGCAGCGCCCCGACGGCCAACGCCACCGTCAATGAGGCGCCTCGTCGCTGGTCGCTGCTGCAGGCAGCCGCGCCGAAGCCGGTGCTGGCCCCGGCAGCAGTGCCGCCCGCCGCGCCGAGCCAGGCCGCCGCATCGCCCGCCCCGGGGCCGAACACCCTGTCTGCCGCATTGTTGGCTGCCGCCCGAGATATCGCTCGCGCTGATAGCGCTCAACTGCCTGCTGCCGAAATCGGCCCGGTCGCGCCGGTTACTGCGCCAGCGCCTGCCATGGCGGCATTGCCCAGTGTGCTGGCCGATGCGTTTGCCCAGCCCGTTGACGGCGATGGACTGCAATCGCTCTTCCAGTCCGTCAAGGAGCCCCAAACAGTCAGCGGGCTCAAGCCGCCGCAGGAGGAGGAGCATCGCCCGACCGAGCGTCACTTGGAACCCGTCTTCGCCGCGCCACCGATCACGGTCAGCCCCGCGCAGCGAGCGGCTTCGCTGCCAGAACGAGTGCCGCCGCTACTCGCGGCACGGCCGTCGCGCCTGATGGCCAGCGATGAGCCTGAAACCCGCTATGCGGCACCACCGCCATCCCGGCTGGGGCCGATGCCGGTTGCCGCACCGGTGCCGGTGCCTGACCTGGTTGCGGCCCCGGTCGCTGGCCCTAAATCCACTGCGTCGGCCCCTGTCGCGAGCGGGCTGCTGAAAATCGCTGTGCCCGTTGCTTCGGCTGGTCTTGGGCATGGTGAATCTTTACAGGATGTGTTCCGTCGGCTGTCCGGCGACAATCGTCGGTGAGCCGTTTTCTCCACCGCCCCTCTTCCGTCACCGCGCGTCATGACGAATAGCCAGCAACGCATCGTGTCCGTGGTGTCGCCGAAAGGTGGCGTGGGCAAGACGACCGTGGCCGCCAATCTCGCCGCGGCGCTGGCTGCCGCTGGGCAAGCGGTGCTGCTGGTTGATCTCGATCCCCAGAACGCCGCACGGCTACATCATCAGATGCCGCTCTCGGATGGTGCGGGTCTGGCGGTGCAGACTTTGCTCGGCCAGCCCTGGGCTAACGCTGCCTTCCGTGGTCCTTATGGTGTGGACTGCCTGCCTTTCGGTGCCCTGACCGACCATGATCGCCGTGCGTTCGAGCAGCACCTGGACGCCAACCCCGAGTGGTTGCGGCAGCATCTCGATGCCCTTGGGCTGACGCCGGGCAGCATCGTGATTCTCGACACCGCGCCCGGTGGCACGCCCTACCTGCCGCAGGCCTTGCAGGCGAGCGATGTGTCCGTATGCGTGCTGCTGCCTGACGCGGCTTCATTCGTGACCGTACCCGCGATGGCCCGCTGGTACGCGGAGGCTCAGCAGACCAATCCCGCTCATCGCGGTTACTACCTGCTCAACCGCATGAACAATGCCCGCATGCTCTGCCGAGATGTGGCGACGGCGCTGTCGCGGGATTTGAACGGCCTGCTGCTGCCGGTCGAGATTCACTTTGATGCCGCGGTCGAGGAAGCCTTGGCTTCGCAAAGCCCAATCCTGAAATATGCGCCTGAATCTCCCGCCAGCCGCGACTTTGCCGCGATGGCCGACTGGTTGCTGAGACTGTCATGAGCGAGCCAAATACCACCTATGTGCTCAGCAACGCCGCCCGCGAGGGTCAGCCTTGGTCGCAGCCCCTACTGAACCAGACCTGGGATCGGCGCATCGAGCGGATCATTGAACGCAAGTTCTGGGATCAGCCGCTGATCCTGATCGCGATTTTGCTGCTCTCGGTACTGCCCGCCATCAGTATCGTCACCACGCCGCTATCCCTGTCGTGGCAAACGTTTTTTGGTGTCGGCACGCTGTTGATGGCGCTGTGGATCAATCGCATCCAGGGACGTCTCGCCTCGCACGTGATGATCGTGCTGTCGGTACTCGCCTCGGCGCGTTACATGTATTGGCGACTCACGGAATCCTTCGCTTTCGGCGCGCACCGCGACCTGACCGATCTGTTCTTCGCGGGTGGCTTGGTGGCGGCAGAAATCTACGCCTTCATCGTCTTGCTGCTGGGTTATTTCCAGGTGCTGTGGCCGCTCAACCGCAAGCCGGCTGCGCTGCCGCGAGACCTGACGGAATGGCCCACGGTCGACATCTACATCCCCACGTACAATGAACCGTTGAAGGTGGTGCGTCCCACCATCCTCGCCGCACTCGATGTCGATTGGCCCAAGGATAAGTTGCGGGTCTACGTGCTGGATGATGGCAAACGTCCGCAATTCAAGGAATTGTGCGACGAAGTGGGGGCGATCCATCTCACTCGCGCCAACTCCAAGCACGCCAAGGCCGGCAACCTCAACGCGGCCATGAAAAAGACGAGTGGCGAATTCATCGCCATCTTCGATTGCGATCACATTCCGACACGCTCCTTCCTGCAGGTAGCGATGGGCTGGTTCGTGCGCGACAAGAAACTCGCGATGACGCAGACACCTCACCATTTCTTCTCGCCCGACCCGTTCGAGCGCAATCTCGGCACCTTCCGCAAGGTGCCCAACGAAGGGGAGTTGTTTTATGGGTTGCTACAGGACGGCAACGATTTCTGGAACGCCACCTTCTTCTGCGGGTCCTGCGCGGTGCTGCGCCGCAGCGCGCTGGAGGAAGTCGGCGGCATCGCCGTCGAGACGGTGACCGAAGACGCCCATACAGCGCTCAAGATGCACCGCCGCGGTTGGACCACTGCCTACCTCAATATCCCACAGGCAGCAGGGCTTGCGACTGAATCGCTGTCAGCCCATGTGGGGCAGCGCATCCGCTGGGCGCGTGGTATGGCGCAGATTTTCCGTACGGACAATCCCCTGTTCGGACGTGGTCTGACCATCGGGCAGCGGCTGTGCTACTCCAACGCCATGCTGCACTTCTTCTACGGCCTGCCGCGCGTGGTGTTCCTCACAGCTCCACTGTCCTACCTGTTCTTTCAGGCGCATATCATTGAGGCCTCGGCGCTAACCATCGCCGCCTACGCATTCCCGCATCTCGCGCACTCCTCCATCACCAACTCGCGAATCCAGGGGCCGTACCGGCACTCGTTCTGGGCTGAGGTCTACGAAACGGTACTAGCGACATACATCCTGGGCCCGACGCTACTGGCGCTGATCAATCCGAAACTCGGCAGCTTCAACGTGACTGCCAAGGGCGGCATGAACAACGAGACGTATTTCGACCGCGATATCGCGCAGCCCTATGTTTTTCTGCTGATCATCAACATGGTCGGTCTGCTGGTTGGCGTTGTGCGCTTTTTCTACTGGAATTCGCACGAAGTCGATACCGTGGTGCTGAACATGCTGTGGACCGTCTATAACAGCATCATCATCGGTGCGGCGCTGGCGGTGGCCTGGGAATCCCGACAGGTGCGGCGCAGTATCCGCGTGAACGTTTCCATGCCTTCCCGCATCCGTATTCCGGACGGCCCCGAAATCGATGGAAATACCGTCGACATTTCTGAAGGTGGCACGGGCTTGAAGCTCGCCACGGCGCAGTCATTGCCACAGGGCGCAATCATCGACGTGGCGCTGGCGCCGGATTTCCGTCTGGTGTGGACCCCGGCCAAGGTCATCCGATCCAAGGGTGATTCCCTGTTCCTGGAGTTTGTGCAGCCAATGGGGCTCAACCAGGAGCGTCAGTTGGTCTACTCCATCTTTGGCCGTGCTGACGCCTGGGTGAGTTGGTCGGCCGACCGACCCAATGACCGCATTGGCGAGAGTTTCCGTGCGATTCTCGATTTTGGGCTGAGCGGTGCATTCCGTATTGTAAAAATGACTTTCACGAACCTGAAGAACTCCATCATGAATCCGATAAGCCGACTGCTATCCCCGCTGACAAAGCGCAGCGGTACCGCGCTGTTGACCCTCGCACTGCTGGGTGCCCTGCTGGCGCAGCCGCAGGCCGTGCAGGCACAGGTGCCAGAGCCGAGCAGCGAGGTGACCGTGGGGGAGCCGACGACTACGCCGCAACCGGCGGTGACGATGGGACGCACGGAGTCGCGTGTGCTGTCGTTCGAGTCATTGGGGGTTCAAAAGCCCATCCGCTTGCGTGGCGTGCAGGGCGAGATCGCGCTGCCGGTGGCAGTGCGTGACGATGAATTGGTGACCAAAGCCCGGTTGAGCCTCAAGTTCTCGCATTCGCCATCGCTGATCTTCCCGCTCAGCCACCTGAATGTGCTGGTCAATAACGAGCTGGCGGCCACGATCCCCCTCACATCCGAAACCGCGAGCGGTGCCGAGCGCACCATCGACATCGATCCGAAGCTGTTCGTGGAATACAACCAGATCGGTCTACAGCTCATCGCCCATTACACGATGGATTGCGAAGACCCGGTCCACACCACACTCTGGTCCATCGTCGATAACCGTTCGACACTGGAACTCGACACGCAGCCCCTGCCGCGCCAGCGTGATCTCAATCTGCTGCCGCAGCCGTTCTTCGACAGCCGCGACTCGCGCCGTGTGACCCTGCCTTTCGTGTTCGCAGGCTCACCGTCGATGGAGGAAATTGACGCAGCCGGCGTGGTGGCGAGCTGGTTCGGTGCGCTGGCGGATTACCGTGGCGCCAGCTTTCCGGTCTATTTCAACAAGTTGCCGGCCGGTCACGGCGTAGTCTTTGTCAGCGGCAACAAGGTGCCAGCGGGTTTGAGCCTGCCGGCGGACAGCGCTGGTGCCAAGGTATTGCTGGTGCCCAACCCACGTTCGCCCGATTCGCTGCTGCTGGTTGTGCGTGGCGCGGCAGGCGAGGGCGTGAAAATCGCTGCCCGTAGCCTGGCGCTGGGCACGCAGGCGCTGTCGGGTACAGACACCGCCATCAAGGAATTCGCCGAGCCTGCGCCGCGCAAGGCGTATGACGCGCCGCGCTGGATCCCGACGGATCGTCCGGTGCAACTCGGCGAGCTGGTGCGTTCTTACGCGCTGGAATCCAGTGGCCTATATCCGGACACCATGAAAGTTCCCTTTCATGCGCCGCCGGATCTCTTCACCTGGCGCGGCAAGGGCATGAAGCTTGACCTCAAGTACCGCTACACGCCCACCATTGGTGCCAAGTCCACACTCAACGTCAATATCAACAACGAGTTCGTCGAAGCGATCGCGCTGGCCTACACCGGTGAGGACTCAGCCTCCGAGCAGCGCATCAACCTGCCGTTCGTTTCTGAAGTGCAGTCGGTCAACCGTGCCACGGTCTATGTGCCGGAATACAAGTTCAGCGCCGATAACACGCTGCAGTTCCAGTATTACTTCGAGCGCAAGAAGGAAGGTGCCTGCAAGGATGTGATCCTCGATAACCTGCGTGGCTCCATCGATGAAGACTCGACCATCGATCTCACGGCTTATCCGCACTACACGGCGTTGCCTGATCTGACCCTCTTCGCCAATGGTGGCTTCCCGTTCACCAAGTATGCGGACCTCGACCAGACCGCAGTGGTGCTGCCAGAGAAGCTCGACACTGAAGAGGTCGAGGCCTATCTCACGGTAATGGCACGCATTGGCGAGGCAACGGGTTACCCGGCGTCCCGCTTCAAGCTGGGTCGTGCCGCAGACGCCAGCGGTTTTTCCGACCTTGATCTGATCGTGATCGGTGCAGCGGGTAACCAGCCCCTGCTCGACACCTGGGCCGAGTACATGCCTCTGTCTTTGGCGAATGGCGAGACCAAGCTGAAGGTTCTGGGCCCTATCGAGCGGCTGCGGGCCAAGTGGCAGGGCCGGGACCTGCAGGGTGCCATCGACCACGCAGGTCATGTGATTCTGGAGGCCGGCAGTTCGCTCGGTGCCATCATGAGCTTCGAGTCGCCGCTGTCGTCGAACCGCACCGTGGTAGTGATCACCGCTGGCGACAGCAAGCGCCTTACCGCGGTGACCAATCTCTTTACCGAGCCGGGCAAGTCGCAGTTCGTGCGCGGCGATCTGGTGCTATTCAACGGTAACCAGGTCAATAACTATCAGCTGGGCGACCAGTATCACGTCGGCAGCCTGCCGATCCTGATGCGCTTCCGCTGGTGGCTGTCGCAGCAACCCGTGGTCATGCTGCTGATGTCGCTGATTGCTGCCCTGCTGCTGGCTACCGTGCTCTACCGCGTGCTTCGTCGCATGGCGCTGGTGCGCAAGCAGGCTGGGGAGTAAGCCGCCCAGCATCAGGATCATTTCCGGATGAAGCGCACGATCGCGGCGCTGCTGGTCGCGATCGCCGTGGTCGGTGGCTATGCGGTGCATTGCTGGCAGGTTCGACATTGGTCGGCCTGGGCGGCTTTCACCCGCACCTTCGTGCAGGCCGATGGCCGCGTGGTGGATCGCACCGCCAGCGGCCGAAGCACCTCGGAGGCACAGGCTTATGCGCTGTTTTTCGCGCTGGTTGCGAACGACCGCCAGCGCTTCGAGCGGATGTTGAGCTGGACCACCAACAATCTGGCGGGGGGGGATCTAAAGGCCAATCTGCCCGCCTGGCTGTGGGGTGCCCGAAAAGACGGGAGTTGGGGTGTCATCGACGCCAATCCGGCGGCTGATGCTGACCTCTGGCTCGCCTACAGCCTGATCGAGGCGGGCCGTTTGTGGCAGCGACCAGACTACGCGGTGACCGGTCGTGCCCTGATGGAGCAGATCAAGACCCGCGAGGTCGCCGAGGTGCCGGGGCTGGGCGTCATGCTCCTGCCGGCGCCGGAAGGCTTCAAGGCCGAGGACGGGAGCTGGCGTCTCAACCCCAGCTATCTGCCTCAGTTCCAGTTCCGCTGGCTGGCCTCGGTAGATTCGCAGGGGCCCTGGACCGCGATCTGGCAGAACCACCTGCGCGCCATGCGCCAATTGGTGACGCGCGGTGTCGTGCCGGACTGGTATGAAGTGCTTTCTGACGGGCGGATCGTGCCGGATCGAAAGACCGGCGGAGTCTCCAGCTACGACGCCATCCGGGTGCCCTTGTGGGTTGGTCTCACTGCATCGGATCGCGATAGAGATAACGAACTACTGGCCGTGATGCGGCCTCTGGCGATGCTGCTCAGCAAGCTCGAAGCGCCGCCTGAAAAGCTTGATTATCAAAGCTCTAGCGCATCTGGAGGTACGCCGATTGGATTCTCTGCCGCTGTGTTGCCTTTTCTTGCGATGTTGGATGAAGATAGCGCCGCAAGGCAAAGACAACGCTTGAAAAACAGTCGTGTGGACGGGAACTTAGGTGCCAATCCGCATTACTACGATCAGGCTTTAGGCATGTTCGGCGAGGGGCGGGATTCCAGGCGGTATCGCTTCGACCCAGACGGACAGCTCATTCCACGGTGGGAAAAATCATGTTGCGACTGGCCCTTTTAAGGACTCTCACCGGTGCTGCGCTCGTTGCAGGCCTGTCTTCTGTGGCCTGGTCTGCCGACCCAGTCAAAGAGTCCGGCAGTAGTGAGCAGCTGGCAACTCAGGCCCGCTATTGGGAGGGGCAGAATCGCTACGATCTTGCCCGCGAGAATTGGCTGAAGCTGCTGCGTGGTAGCCCGGACAGCGCCACCGCGCTCGTCGGCCTCGCCAACGCCGAGGCAGTCAGTGGCCGCGCAGCCGCTGCGCAGGTGTATCTGGATCGCCTGAAAGAGGCGCATCCCGATCATCCAGATATCCGTCGCCTTGAAGCCGCGATCCGGCAGGGCAGTATCAATCAGGATCAGCTCAGCCAGCCCCGTGCACTGGCGCGGCAGGGCAAGTATCAGGAGGCCGTGGATGCTTACCGTGCAAGCTTTGGCAAGGACATGCCAGGCGGGCGTCTTGCACTCGAGTATTACCAGACGTTGGCGGGCACCGAGAACGGCTGGGAGCCAGCGCGGGTCGGTATCGCCAAGCTTGCGGATGACAACCCCAACGAACCGATCTACAAGCTCGCGCTGGCGCAGCACCTAACCTATCGGGAATCCAGCCGTCGCCAGGGGGTGCTCCAGCTGGGCGCGCTCGCCGTACAGGAGGCGAGTGTCGCTGCACCGGCCAAACAGGCCTGGCGTCAGGGTCTGCTCTGGCTCGGAGCCAAGCGCGGCGATGAGGCGCTGTATCAGGACTACCTGAAGCGCTACGGCGCGGATGCCCAGATCAGTGCAAAGTTGACCAGTATCCGCACCCCGGGCCCGGCGGCCGGTGGCGTCGACACCGCGCTGAGTGCCGCACCGCAGGGCCCCCGGGAGCCGACCACCGATGAACTGCGCGGCAAGCTCGTGAAGGACGGATTCGAGTTGTTGAACAACAGCCAGCTCGACGCGGCGACGGATCGCTTCACCGAAGCTATCAGCCTGTATGGCGAGTCGGCCGATGCACTGGGCGGGCTCGGCATTGTGCGCCTACGTCAACAGGCTTATGCGGACGCCCGCGACCTGCTGGAGCGTGCCTCCAACCGCGACAAAAAGCGGGCTGCCCGATGGAAGGAAGCGTTGGACACGGCCCGTTTCTGGGAAATCGTCCGCAACGCCGAAGCGGCTCGCAAGGCCGGTAATACCACCCGTGCCGAAGCCGACCTGCGTCGCGCGATCGCGCAATATCCCAAGCGCGCTGCCGATGAAGTTTCGGTGCCCTCGAGCTTGGCGGATGTGTTGGTAGAGCAGGAGCGTTTTGCTGAGGCCGAAAAAATCTACCGTGACATCCTGCGCCGCAATCCTGACAACACCGATGCATTGCGCGGCCTGATTGGCGTGCTCACGCGCGCCAAGCGTCTACCGGAGGCCATCGCGCTGGCTGAAAAAGCACCCGAGAGCATCCGCGGCCAGTTGGGCAGCTTTGGCATGCTCAAGGCCCAGGTGCTTCGCGAGCAGGCATCCGCGGCCGTAACGGCCAAGGACGACGCCCGCGCCGAAATCCTGTTGAAGCAATCGCTCCTGCTGGATCCCGAGAGTCCTTGGACGCGTCTCGATCTGGCACGCATTTATCAGCGTATGGGCCGTGTTCGCGAAGCCAATACCTTGGTCGATGCCCTCATGTCCGCATCCAGCGAGAGCGGCGACGCGGTGGTGCAGCCGGATGTTCTGCTCATCAAGGCCTCGCTGCTGGCTGAGCAGCAGGATTTCCTTGGTGGGCTTCAAGTGCTGGAGCGCGTGCCATTCGGTTCTCGCAGCCCCGATCTGGTGGAACTGCAAAAGCGGCTCTGGGTGCGCTATCAGGCGCAGCGCGCCGGGGTGTACTCGCGCGCCGGTGCCCAGCAGGAAGCGCAGCAGATTCTTTCTGAAGTCGAGCCTTTCGCTGGCGAGATGCCGGAATTGCTCGGCGCGATTGCTGGGGCGTATGCCGATCTTGGTGACGAGTCGCGCGCGCTGAGCTACATGCGCCAGGCCCTGTCGCGCAATAACCAGTCTGATTCGGGTCTGCGACTCGCCTACGCGAGTCTGCTCTTCAAGCTGCGCCAGGACACCGAGTTCGAGGTGGTCATGGATGATCTGCTGCGCCGCGGCAAGCTCAACGAACAGCAGAACCTTGATCTGGCGAACCTGCGCATCGGCTACCGCCTGCGTCAGGCCGATCTGGTTCGCGAGGAGGGCGATCTGGCCCGTGCTTACGAGTATCTGGAGCCCTTGATCCGGGTCAACCCGAACGATCCTCGCCTGATGATGGCGCTGGCGCGGCTCTATGACGACAGCAAGGATCACGACAAGGCCTACGTGATCTACGAGCGTGTCCTGCAGCAGAACGGTGAAGAAATTGATGCGTACAAAGGCGGGATCGGCGCGGCACTCGCGCTGAATCGCCTGGACGATGCCGACGCCCTGCTGGAGCGCGCATTTGCGGTGGACCCCAACAATCCGCGCCTCTACGCGCTGGCCGGGCGTGCCGCCAAGGCTCGTGGTGACGACGGTCGCGCGCTGGGTCTGTATCAGCAGGCGCTGCGACTTGATGCCGAACAAAACGCGCTGCCGGCCGGAGGTGCCACCGCCCCCTCTGGCAGCGGCAACTCCCAGCCCCTGCTGCAGCTGATTGACCCCTCCAGCAGCTACCTGCGCGCGCCGCCGCGCGTCATGGGAGCGGCTGATCGAACGCCAGCTGGCAACGCGGTGGCGGGAACTGGCCGTTTTTTTAAGACCCGCGCCGACCTAGCGCTTCGCCCGACGGCGAAGAAGACGGTCATGCAGTTGGATACCAAACCGATGGCCCGCTGGCTGCAACGCGCCAAGGCGCGTCAGGCCGGTGCGGTGGCCATGTGGCCGCGTGGGGATGTTTCGCTCGCGGCACACCGCGCCGTGGCAGGACCTCACTTCATCAAGGTCTCCACGCCGCCGCAGGGCGGTGCCGCTGCCCCCGCCCAGGGCACGGTGGATCGTCCGAGCGGCTACTGGGCTGAGCAACCGCGTCCCACGACGGGCACCCCGTCCTACAAATACGTCGAGAGCCTGAGTTTTTCGTCGAAGGGGGCCACGACCGCGCCGGGCTCTGGTGTGCCGCCTGCGAGTGCGCCGCTGCCGAGCTACTCCAGCGACTTTCCACCGCCGCGTCGCCCCAATCCCACGATGAGCCAGCGGCTGAGTCGCCCCAGCGGTTCCTTCCGCACTGAAATGATGGGCGAGATCGGCGAGATCAACAGCCGCACCGGCAAGCAGGGCAGCTACACCACCGCTCCACAGCCGGTATCGCCCGAGTTCGGCGGCAGTCGCCGAGGTGGTGCCTACGAGGTGCCGCGCCTCGACGATGCCGGCAGCTACTACCAGGATGCGCCGACGCCGATCTACACCGCGCCTTACGTCAGTGCGCCGGTCTACAGTGCGCCGCTACGCGAGGCGGTGCCACCACCGCCGCCCTCGACGATCCGCTCTGCGCCGAGGTCCGTGGTGGTCAGTGACGATCCGGTACTGGCGACGCCCGAGTTCGTGCTGGATCGAAACCGCACCGACAGCAAGGATCGAAAGGAGCTGCTGAAGGAGATCAGCGAGTTGCGTGCGAGCCGCACGCCGTTCGTGCAGAGCGGGCTGTCGCTGCGCTCGCGAGATGGCTCTGAGGGGCTCGACCGGCTCTATGACCTCGAGGCCCCGATCGAGATTGGTTTTCCAGCGGGTGAAAGCGGCCGCTTCAAGCTGCGGGCAGTGCCGGTATATCTCGATTCCGGTACCGTTTCCGGCCGTAATCTGCCCAACTACGGCGCGCTGGGCCTGGCGCTGGCACAGGGTCTGGGGAGCCCCAACCTGCGCTACGACAACTCCGAGTCCGGTATCGCCGTGGGTTTGGGATTCGAAGCAGGGGACTTCAAGGCAGATGTCGGCAGTTCGCCGCTTGGATTTCCGGTCGAGACGCTGGTGGGGGGCATCAACTGGCGCCCGAAGGGCGACCAGCTCAGCTTCAAGATCGACGTCTCGCGTCGCAGTGTCACTGACAGCCTCTTGTCATATGCGGGCTTGCGCGACCCGGCGACCGGCTTTACTTACGGTGGTGTGACCAAGACTGGCGGTCGTCTGGACGTGGCCTACGACCTGGGCAAATACGGCGTTTACGGCAACGCGGGTTACAGCCTGTACGAAGGCAAGAATGTGCAGCAGAACAGCTCGGTCGAGGTGGGTGGCGGGCTCTACGCGCGCGCCATCGAAACCCGCAGCAATCGCGTCACCTACGGCCTCAACATCACAACGTTCGGTTACGACAAGAACCTGCGCCGCTTCAGTTTCGGCCACGGCGGCTACTTCAGCCCGCAGTCCTATCTGGCGGTCAGCATCCCGGTCGAGTGGGAGGGTTACCGCAACCGATTCAGCTACAAGCTTGGCGGTGCGCTGGGTATCCAGTCGTTCAAGGAAGACGGGCAGGGCCTGTATCCGGGTGACGAGGGCTTGCAGGCCGCGCTGCAAACCGCGCTGGAAACCTACACCGGCACGCTGCCGATTGCGGGTGGCTACCCCTCGCAGAACCAGACGGGTGTTGGGTTTTCCTTGTCGGGCCAGTTCGAATATCTGCTGGATACCAATCTCGCCGTGGGTGCCCGACTCGCCCTCGACAACGCACGTGATTACAACGAGGCGAGCGCCTCCGGTTACCTGCGCTACATGTTCTATCCGCAGAAGCGGGTGTCCTTCCCGCCCAACTTGCTGCTGCCGAACTTCAATTACGGGGACCCCCGTCTATGAAACAAACACTTTTACCGTTGCTGCTCTGCATGGGCCTCGTCGCAGGGTGCGCCACCGACTTCGAACCGCGCTATCCCGGCACCGCGAGCGAGACCAGCCGTGGGGTGATCGCACCGGGTCAGACCATCGTCAGCCAGCCCATGCCGCAGGTTTTTGGCACGCCCTCCAATATCCCCGAGCCAATCCGTGCGCCTGGCGCAGGCAGTGCCAGCTTTTCCAGTGCCCCGGTGGATATGGATGCGCTCTACGGCTACGACGGTCAAGGTCGTCAGGGTATGGCGGAGGGCGATCCAGGTCGCGCCGAGTTCAACTTTGAGCAAGCGTTGGAGGTGAACCCCTTTGACGCCGTGGCACTCAACAACCTCGCAGTCGCCAAGGCCGAACAAGGCCAGTTCTATCAGGCGATGTCGCTGCTGGAGCGCGCTGCCAAGCTCGCGCCAGACAACAGCGAGGTCGTGGCCAACCTTGCTCGACTGCGCGGTTACGTGCAGAGCTATGCGACCGCGGGAGTCGAACCGTCACCGGCCAGCGCTCGCAGCTTTGCCGGTACGCTACCACCACCGCCGCCGCCACTGTGGAGCACCATCCGCTACGAGACCACGTATGACCGCGTCGCTGCGCCGCGCCCCAGCATGGCCGTCAGCAACGACGACTATGTCTCCGATGCCTGTCGCCGCGTGCCAAAGAAGAACAACAAGGTCGAAGTGGTCTGCGAACCCACGCGCTGATCTGGCTGCAAACGAAAAAGCCCCGCATTGCGGGGCTTTTTCGCGAGGCCCGCAGAGGGTCAGCCACCAAGCGAATCGAACAGCGCCAGGTACTCCTGCGTGACACGGTGAGTCTTGTCGAGATGGATCAGCGGTAGGTGCCGCTCATGGGATTCCTTCACTTTGACCGACGTCGAGATCGCTTGCGCCAACACCGGCTTGCCCTCGTTCGTAAGCTCATTTACCAGCCGCCCCGGCAGGTTGGAGCGGGACTGGAACTGGTTCACTACGATGCCCTCGATGGCGAGTTCGTCATTGTGGTCGGCGCGGATTTCCGCAACGTTGTCGAGCAGGGTGTATAGCGCCTGCCGCGAGAACTCGTCGCAGTCAAAGGGGATCAGCAAGCGATCTGAGGCGATCAATGCCGAGCGCGAGTAAAAATTGAGTGCCGGCGGGGTGTCGATGAAGACGGCGTCGTAACCCTTGAGCTTCTTCAGTGCATCGCGGAGTTTGTAGATCTTCTGCTTCGCTTCCAGCTTGACGATCAACTCCTCCAGCCGGGGGCTGGAGGCCACCACGTCGAGATTCTCGAATGGTGTGTTGGTGGCAAAGCTCATCAAGGGTGGCAATTGCAGCGTGAAGCTGAGCGTGGAATCGAAGAAATCCGCGATGGTGCGGTCGGATTTGATGGCGCTCGCACCCAGCAGGTATTGAGTGGAATTGCCCTGTGTGTCGAGATCGATCACCAGCGTGCGAAGGCCACGCGAGGCGGCGATGGCTGCGAGGTTGCAGACGATGGTGGTCTTGCCGACACCACCTTTCTGATTGAAGACGACACGTTTGATCATGGGATTTGCAGGATTTCGCTGTTGGAGGCGCGCGCAGTTTAAGGAGTCTGTGCAGCAAAAGCTGCGCCATGCCGTCCTCCCGCGAGCGCCCCGCTTTGGGGGGAGTCACTTGCTAGGACACCGGAAAGCGGGATGCCTGAACAGCCCATCCGTATTGCGGCCATATCGTGTGCAGGTCCGACAGGGGATGTCCCCGATCAAGCCCTTGCCTTTGGCGATTGAAGAGTCGTTAGCTCCTAAATCACGCACCGCCAGGATGGTCGTGTTCGCCCCGACGCTCTCCGCTCTGACGCAGGTCGTCTCGTCCCTGCTGCTGTGCCGCAGCTTTGTGTAGATCCAGCGTCCCTACGCTGGTCAATTTGAAGCTCCGCCGCAGATTCAAAAAAGGCGCCTATGGCGCCTTTTCTATGCATGCTCCGGGACCCCTTCAATCGGCAAGCAGGGCCGCAGCTGCCGGGGAGGCAAAAAACGGTGCGACCCATCGCCTGACCAGTGGTTCCAGCAGCTTCCTTTTCTTGAGGGCTGCCAGCGCCGGTGGCCCGAAGCGCAGCAGGTCCGTGAGGATCATCTCGCGGCTGATGCCCATCTCATCCAGCAGGGTCGCGAGCGATGCCTTGCCATATTTGTCGAAAAAGCTCGCGATGCCCGCATCGATCATCGCGCTGTAGTACGGGGTCTTGCGGAAGATGCGCCAGTGCTCGTAGCCGATCACGAACAGTTCTTCGATGTCCTCTGCACTGACGGTCGACCGCACCTCAGCCACAGTCATGCCCTTGAGGCTCGCCCAGATCTCGATCGCGGACTCGCGCAGCAGTTCGTCGGTGAGCAGGGTCTTGAGCGAGTGCTCGCTCTCGCGCAACGTGGCATCGAGACTCTGCTGGATGTACTTGCGCAGCGTGGTCTCGATGGCCGCGTCGAGCTTGGGTGTGGCCATTGCCAGCATCGACTTGCCGAACTTGAGCACCGAAGTGGCCCCCGGAATGCTCTTGGTGAGATTGCTCTGCGCCAGATAGCCGCTGATGCCGCGGTAGATCAGGTCGCCCGCGACTGCGCTCACGACCGGGTTGGAGAGTGCCGCGTGCAGGATCGCCTCGCGGGCGGCGTGCAGTTCCAGGATCTTGTCCAGCCACTCGCGGAACACCTTGTCTGGCATGAGCTCCGCCAGCTTGGTCTTCTTCTGCGCTGGATGCTTTTGCAGCGCCTGCGCGATGTCGCCGACCAGTTCGGGAATGGCACCGTGCGGCTCCAGTTCTGCCGCATATCGGCGTGCCACCGCCTGTACATCGGCCCGGCTCACGGCCTCCTCCAGCTTGAGCTTGGCGGCATCGGCCAGCAGGGCGTCCAGCTCGACCTCAAGCCAGGGCGTGATGGCTTCGGCGTCGAGCCGGTCCAACCACCAATCCACCTGTGCATCCAGCACGGCCTGGGCCTTGTTGCTGAGCTTTACCGCTGTCTTTTTTGCCATGGACTTGCTCCTCCTCGAAAAACATCGCACCCAAAACAAAGGGCGCTTTCGCGCCCCTTGTTGACCTTGCTGACCGGCTTTAGGCCGCCATCTGCCGCAGCATGTATTGCAGCACGCCACCGTGGGCGTAGTAGTCCCACTCCTTCGGCGTGTTGATGCGCACCCTGGCCTTGAAGCTGACAACGCTACCGTCGGCTTTCTTCGCGCTCACGTCGAGTTCGGTCGCACCGGCCTTGAGGCCCGCGAAGTCGAACACTTCCGTGCCGTCGAGGCCCAGCGAGCTGGCGGTCTGGCCATCCACGAAGTTCAGCGGCAGCACGCCCATACCGACCAAATTGGCGCGGTGGATACGCTCGAAGCTCTCCGAGATCACGGCCTTCACGCCGAGCAGGATGGTGCCCTTGGCCGCCCAGTCACGCGAGGAGCCCGTGCCGTATTCCTTGCCGGCCAGCACCACCAGCGGGGTCTTCTTCTCGGCGTACTTCATTGCGACGTCGTAGATTGGCTCCACCGGGCCAGCGCTGCCGTTGATGTAGCGGCTGACGCCGCCTTCGACGCCCGGCGTCATCGCGTTCTTGATGCGCGTGTTGGCAAAGGTGCCGCGCATCATGATTTCGTGGTTGCCGCGGCGGCTGCCGAAGCTGTTGAAGTCGGCGCGAGCCACGCCGTGCTCCATCAGGTACTTGCCGGCAGGGCCGTCCTTCTTGATGTCACCGGCCGGGCTGATGTGGTCGGTGGTGATCGAGTCGCCCAGCACCGCGAGGCAGCGTGCGCCGGTGATGGGCTGGATGCCCGGCGGCGTCATGGTCATGCCATGGAAGTAGGGCGGGTTGGCAATATAGGTCGAGCTCGAATCCCAGGGGTAGGTCTCGGACTTGCTGATCTTGATCGACTGCCAGCGGGCATCGCCCTTCAGCACATCCGCGTAGCTCTTCTTGAAGCCTTCGGCAGTGACGGCCTGGGCGACAAGATCGGAGATTTCCTTGTTGGTCGGCCAGATGTCCTTGAGGAACACGTCCTTGCCATCCTTGCCCTTGCCGATGGGCTCGGTGGTGAGGTCGATGTCGGTGTTGCCGGCAATCGCGTAGGCCACGACCAGCGGCGGGCTGGCGAGGTAGTTCATGCGTACATCCTGATGCACGCGACCTTCGAAGTTGCGGTTGCCCGACAGCACGGCCGAAACCGACAGCGTGTTGTCCTGGATCGCCTTGCCCAGCGGTTCGTTGAGCGGGCCCGAGTTGCCGATGCAGGTGGTGCAGCCGTAGGCAGTGACGTAGAAGCCGAGGGCTTCGAGGTCTTCGATGAGCCCGGCCTTCTTCAGATACTCCGTGACCGCCAGCGAGCCGGGGGCGAGCGAGGTCTTGACCCAGGGCTGGCTGGTCAAGCCGAGCGCACGGGCCTTCTTGGCCAGCAGACCAGCGCCGATCAGCACGGAAGGATTCGAGGTGTTGGTGCAGCTGGTGATCGCCGCGATCATCACCGCGCCATCTTTGAGCTCGAAGGTCTTGCCGTTGTCGGTGACGGTGGCCGGGCCCTTGGAGGGACGCGCTTTCTGCTCGGCCTCGAAGGCCTTGCGGTAATTGGCCTTCACGTCGGAGAGCAGCACGCGGTCCTGCGGCCGCTTGGGTCCGGCGAGGCTGGGCTTGATGGTGCCCAGGTCGAGATGCAGCACGTCGGTGTATTCGGCTTCCGGCGCATCCGGCGTCCACCACATGCCTTGAGCCTGGGCGTAGGCCTTGACCTTGGCGATGTCGTCTTCCTGGCGGCCGGTGAGACGCAGGTAGTTCAGCGTTTCTTCGTCGATGGGGAAGATGCCGCAGGTGGCACCGTATTCCGGGCCCATGTTGGCAATCGTGTTGCGATCCGATGCGGACAGATTGGCGAGGCCGGGGCCAAAGAACTCGACGAACTTCTCCACCACGCCGCGCTTGCGCAGCATTTCGGTGACGGTGAGCACGAGGTCGGTCGCGGTTGCACCTTCCGCCAGCTTGCCGGTAACGCGCACGCCGATGACTTCCGGCATGAGCATGGAAGACGGCTGGCCGAGCATGGCTGCTTCGGCCTCGATGCCGCCCACGCCCCAGCCCAGCACGCCGATGCCGTTCACCATCGTGGTGTGGCTGTCGGTGCCGAAGCAGCTATCGGGGTAGAGCAGGCCGTCTTTTTCGAACACCACGCGGGCGAGGTATTCAATGTTGACCTGGTGGACGATGCCGGTATCTGGCGGCACGGCCTTGAAGTTCTGCAGCGCCTCCTGACCCCAGCGGAGGAAGGTGTAGCGCTCGGCATTGCGCTGAAACTCGACCTTGGCGTTGAGATCCAGCGCGTCCTTCGAGCCGTAGTGGTCGATCATCACCGAGTGGTCGATGACGAGTTCCACCGGGCAGAGCGGATTCACCTTGGCAGCATCGCCGCCGAGGGTTTTGATCGCATCGCGCATGGCGGCGAGGTCGACCACGCAAGGGACGCCGGTGAAGTCCTGCAGGATCACGCGGGCGGGGGTGAAGTCGATGTCCTTGGCCGGCAGCTTTTTGAGATCGGCGCTGGCGAAGGCCTTGATGGTGTCGGCGGTGGTGTTCACGCCATCTTCGTGGCGCAGCAGGTTTTCGAGCAGCACCTTGTAGGAGTAGGGCAGGCGGCTGATCTTGTAATCCGCTTCCAGCTTGGTCAGGTCGTAGAAGGTGTAGCTTTTGCTACCGACGGTAAGACTCGACTTGGCTTTGAAACTGTCCGACATGGCTGGCTCGCTCCTGGGAGATGGCTGGGGATAATCGATCCGCATCGCCGCAAGCGGCGATCTGAAAGCTGGTTTCGTCACCGCTGGCGGTGAAGAGGGGTTCCGTCCACAAGCCGCAAGCGGCTGCGCGGGGCGCAATTATACTGATGACAACACCCAACCAATGGCTGCGATGCTGAGCCGATTCGCCCGACTGTCGTGCTGCTGGTTCCTTGGCCTGGGTTGGTGCGCGTTGCTTGCGGCTGAAGAGTTGCCGCAGACAGCCGCTGGCGCTTCGGCGTTCTCCTCGTCGCAGCAGATGTGGCTGGCAGAGCACCCCGTGATCCGCGTGCTGTCGGACGGCGCTTCGCCGCCTTTCGACTTCCTGGACGAAAACGGGCGTCACGTCGGCCTGTATGCGGACTACCTCGATGAGTTGTCGCGCGCCACTGGCCTGCGCTTCGAGTGGAGCGAGCAGAACCGGCGCGATCAGCTGGTGGCGGCAGCGCGCAGCGGTCGGGGCCAGCTCATCGTCGGTTTTGCAGTGCCGGTGCCTGCCAAGGGC